>Ga0187872_10003749_pt1 | contig 11933 bp, 11 predicted proteins | sample June2016WEW_16_4_FD_132973 | JGI IMG/M metagenome (GOLD analysis project Ga0187872, IMG submission 132973) | Peatland microbial communities from SPRUCE experiment site at the Marcell Experimental Forest, Minnesota, USA - June2016WEW_16_40 | ecosystem: Environmental > Terrestrial > Soil >...
AGGCCGCCAGGCTGTAGTGGACGTCCGCCGCACGCTGCGGTGGCTCGAGCAACAGGGCTACGACCGGCTCGGCGTCCTCGGCACGAGCATCGGTTCGGCGATCGGATTCATTACCATGTGCCACGAGCCGGCGCTGCGCGCCGGAGCGTTCTTGCATGCTTCGACCTATTTTGGCGAAGTCGTCAGCCACGGCCTGACGACGACGAACGTTTGGGAGTCGCTTTCGGCCGGCGTGTCACGCGACGAGCTGCGCCACTACTGGGCGCCCATCAGCCCGTTTCCGTACATCGCGAGGCTGCGCGGCGCGGAGAAAAGGATTCTGCTGATCACCGGGCGGTACGATCCGACGTTCTGGCCGGAGTTCACCGATGCGCTGCTGCAAAAACTTCGGGGTGAGCAAGTGGGGTTCGAGAGCCTGTCGCTACCATGCGGGCACTATTCGATGGGCGTGGCGCCCTTCAGCTACATCGCGGGGTACCGGTTCGGCAAATTTCTGCAGCGGGCGCTGGACGCGCGTTAGCGCAGAATCTCACTGAAGCGTCCGAAGGCTATCGCTTTCGCGACGGCTTCGATGTCGGGCGAGAGTGAGCGGTCGACGTCGACGCTTTTCGAGATTGAGCGCAGGATGTCGTATGCCTTACGGGTGGCGGGTCCGGGTTGCAGCGGCGCGAGAAGATCGATTCCCTGGCACGCCGCCAGCAATTCAATCGCGAGGATATTGCGCAGATTTGCCAGCATCGGCGCGAGCCGGCGTGCCGCTCCCATTCCCATCGAAACGTAGTCTTCCTGATTGGCCGACGTGGGAATCGAATCGACCGAGTGAGAGGCGGCAAGCGCCTTCATCTCACTCGCCAGCGCCGCCGCTACGACCTGCAGAATCATAAATCCGGAGTTCAGCCCCGCCTCTCGCACCAGGAATGCCGGCAATTGACTGGTTTGCGGATTGGTCATCTGCTCGAGGCGGCGTTCGGAGATTCCCCCGAGAGTCGCGAGCGCGACAGCCATGTGGTCGGCCGCCATGGCGAGCGGCTGGCCGTGAAAATTTCCGCCGCTGATCACGTCGCCGGATTCGGCAAACACGAGCGGATTGTCGGTTGCGCTGTTGAGCTCGATCGTGACGGTCGCACGAACGTGCGCCAGCGCGTCGCGGACGGCGCCGTGGATCTGCGGCGCGCACCGCAGGCTGTACGGGTCCTGAACTCGCGAATCCTTCGCTGGGGAACGATGCGATTCGCGGATCTCGCTGCCACGATTGAGCCGCTCGATGTTTTGCGCGGTTACAGCCTGTCCCGCATGGGGGCGTAGTTTCGCGATTCGGGCGTCGAACGCCATTGGGCTTCCACGCAACGCGTCGAGCGAAAGGGCCGTGGCCACATCCGCTGTATCGGCGGCGATCTCGGCTTCGCGCAGTGCGAGGACGAGAAGAGCGAGCATCGCCTGCGTGCCGTTGAGAAGCGCGAGGCCTTCCTTGGCTTCGAGCACAAGGGGAACGATTCCGGAGGCGCGCATCGCCTCGCCGCCGGCCATGCGCCTGCCCTGGTGGATTGCCTCGCCTTCGCCGATTGTCACCTGCGCCAAGTGGGCGAGCGGTGCGAGATCTCCGGAGGCGCCTACGGAGCCTTGAGAGGGGATCACCGGATGGACGCCGTGGTTCAGCATCGCGACGAGCGTATCGGCGACCACCGGGCGCACTCCCGAGAAGCCTTTTGCGATTGCATTCGCGCGCAGGGCCAGCATCGCGCGCGTTGCATCCTCGCTAAGGGGAGCACCCACGCCACATGCGTGACTGCGCACGAGATTCAATTGCAGATGGCCGATCTCTTTGTGCGAAATGCGCGCTGAGGCCATTTTGCCGAAGCCGGTGGTCACGCCATAGACCGCGGCGCCCGATTCGATCAAGCGCTCGATCACCGCGCGCGAGGCGTTCATCTTCTCGCGCGCCACCGGCGCAATTTCCGCCGGTGCGCCGTCGACGATGCGATACAGATCATCGAGCGTCAGATGTTCGCCGTCGATTTGGATCGGGTTCATGGCGATATGCGCAGTCCCCATCTTAGTACGCAGGGAATCCTGCGCAAGGAGAGCGTATCGTGAAGAGCTATTGCGATGGCGCTCCGCCGCCCGCCGGAAAGTATTGCCGATACTTTTCGGGCAAAGATTTCGGCTTGCCCAGGTGGTCGCAAATCACGTGAAGCGTTTCGCCGGTGGCGAGCAACTCGCCGGAAGCTTGATGGAGAATCTCATACGCGAAACGAATCATGCGCCGCTGCGATTGTGTGACCCGCGTGCGCACGATCAGAACCTCATCGAATCGCGCCGGGCGCTTGTAGCGGCAGGAGGCTTTGGCGACGACGATGAAGCTGTCGTCTTCGATCTCCATCTGCTTGTACTCCAAGCCGAGCTGGCGGCAGAACTCGACTCGGCCGATCTCGAACCACGTAAAGTAGTTTCCGTAGTAAACGACGCCCATCTGGTCGGTCTCCGCATAACGCACGCGGATGGTCGTATCTGCGTAGTCTTTCATGGGTTCGCGAGTCGCAAGGATACCGACACCCGGTCGCCGATGGGCAGTTCCACGGAGAGGTAGCCGTTTTCTTCCGCATTCACATACTCGAGGAAGGGTTTCATGACGGTTGAGCCCAGGCTCATGTTGTCGGCGACCACGAGAGCGCCCGCCCGCAGGTGCGGTTCGACGACCTTCAGGACCGGCAAGTAGAGCTCCTTCCAGCCGTCGATGAAGATGAAGTCCACAGGACGATCGATCGTTCGAAGCGTCTCTCGTGCATCACCGACGCGAATCTCCACCAGGTCGAACAATCCGGCGTCTCGCACGTTTTCGGCCGCACGGCGGGCCTTCTCCGTGTGCAGCTCCGTTGTGATGACCGTGCCCCCGCCGTTGTCCCGGACGGCCGCAGCAAGATAGATGGTCGAAATCGCGAGGGAAGTGCCGAACTCCACGATTGTCTTGCAGGCGTGGGCCCTTGCGAGGATGTAGAGCAGCCGGCCAACGTCGCGCGGGACCGGCAGGTAGGCCTCGGAGAGCATTTCGGAGCGCACGCGATACTTCTCATCTCCTTCCATGGCATCCGTCACCGGGTTCGCGATGGCCAGCGCGGGCTGATCGATGACCTTCGCATTGCCGTACAAACGGTCGAGGACGGCTTGCGCCTTCGGAGTCGTGAACGTGCACGGATTCCTGATGGGCGCGTCTCGCGTGGCCATATCAATCTCCTCCGCTCCATTTCGGAGGACGCTTTTCGAGGAACGCCGAAATGCCCTCGCGAAAATCAGGGGTGGAACGAATGTCGGCGTTGGTCTCGATCGCCGCTTCGAGCTCGGCGCGGATGGCCGCCCGGTCGAAGCCGATCAGCAGTTTCTTGGTCTGCGCGACGGCCGTTGGACTTGCGGCGAGCAACAGGGACGCGATCTCTCGCGCCCGCTCCATCAGCGCTTCCATCGGAACCACCTCCGTTACGAGTCCAATCCGGTACGCTTCCGCTGCGTCGATGATTCGCCCGGTCAAGAGCAGGTCCCGCACGTGCGTGTCGCCGATTCGGCGGCGCAAGAAGACCGAAACCAGGGCGGGGGTGAACCCGATCCTGACCTCGGTGTATCCGAATTTGGCTTCTGGGATAGCCAGGACGAAATCGGCGACAGTGGCAAGCCCGCAACCGCCGGCAATCGCAGGGCCGTTCACGGCCGCAATAATGGGCTTCGGGAAGCTGTAAAGCCGGTACAACAGCTTGGTCATGCGCCGCGCATCTTCGAGATTTTTCTGCTGCGTCTGCCTCGCCAGGTGCTGCAGTTCGCCGAGGTCCATACCCGCGCAAAAGGCCTTGCCTGCCCCGGTGAGGATCAGCACGCAAGCGGCACTCACCTCGGCTTGATCGAGCGCGCCGAGCAGGTCTGCGATCATCTGCGCGGAAATGGCGTTGCGCTTCTCTGGCACGGTCAGCGCGATCGTCGCGATTTTGTCGTCGCACCGGAAGGTCAGCGTCTGGTAGCCCATCCTCGACACTCCAACGTTAATTCGGCTTCGTGGCCGCAGGATCGTACGCGTACTTTTCGCGAAGTTCGTGCGTCATGGCACAAGCAATGGCCAGTGATTTTGTGTCGATGCCGGTCGCGACCCCGCGCGCCGCGAGCGTTGTCAGCACAATTTCCGTCGGAATGTTGCCGACAAGCGCGTCGCCTGCAAAAGGGCAGCCGCCGAGGCCCGTGAGCGCGCCATCGAAGCGCCGGCAGCCCGCTTCGTACGCCGCGAGGACCTTTTCGGCCGCGCGCTCGGGACGGCTGTGGAGATGGAGCCCGATCTCGACGCCCGCGACGCAGTCCTTCACAGCGAGATAGAGGTGCGCTACATCTTCCGGCGATGCTGTTCCCACAGTATCCGCGAGCGAGACCGTACGGACGCCGGTGTCTTTGAGCCACACAAGCGTCTCCTCGACAATTTCCGGCCCCCACGGCTCTTCGTAGGGGTTGCCGAACGCCATCGAGATATAAACGACGAGTCTCCGCTTGGAGGCTTTTGTCTCGCGTTGAAGTTTTTCGACCAGTTCCCGGGATTCCGCGCGTGACATGTTCGCATTCGCCCCGCGGAAATAGGCCGAGATCGAATAAGGATACCCGATAGTCGTCACGCCGGGCGCGGCGAGAGCGCGCTCGAGACCCTGAGCGTTGACGACAATGCCGATAATTTCCGGTGTCTCCCCGGAGGGCAGTTTCGCGCGGCTCAGCTCTTGCATCACCGCTTCGCTATCGGCCATTTGCGGCACATGCTTCGGGGAGACGAAGCTGACGGCGTCGATGTGGCGGAAGCCGAGCGAGACGAGGCGCGTGAGATACTCGATCTTTTCTTCGGTGGGAATGATTTGCGGCAACCCCTGCCAGGCGTCGCGGGGGCATTCGATGATTGTTATGTCGCTGTTCATCAGGTGCTAGCGTACCAAGGATTTCGATAAACGTGGTGCGCGTACCATAGGAGCAAAACTGCGGCGATCACGGATGCACCCATCAGCCAGATGAAGACCCGAGAGATTTGTCCTTGCACAGCTTCAAACACGGTCAGAATCCCTGCAACAACCGCTCCCACATAACCGATGTAGAGAGAATTGTTATAGAGAAACCATAGCGCCGAAGACGGGAAGTCCGCTTCGTGCGCGAGGGCAGCGGAAGCAAAGAAGGCGATGACGGATGGCGTAATAAGCAGCAACGTGAGCGACAGCGCGCCGGCTCCGCTGAGCTTCCGGTCCGGCATAATGGCGTTCATTTAGGTCTGCAATACTCCGGTTTTGAATTCCGCGACGTGAGGATTCAGCCCCGCGGATTCGAGCGCCTCGATCAAAGCCTCGCGCGTGTGCGCGGGGTCGATGATGGCGTCGACCCAAAGGCGTGCGGCGGCGTAGCGCGGGTCGGTCTGGTGCTCGTAGGTGGCGCGGATCGATTCGTGCAACTCTTTCTTATCGGCAGAACTCAGTTTTTTCCCCTGGCGTTCCAGCTGCTTGATCTTGATCTCCACCAATGTCCCAGCGGCGGAGTCTCCGCTCATCACGGCGTAGCGCGCGGTGGGCCAAGCGAAGATGAACCGCGGATCGTACGCCTTGCCGCACATCGCGTAGTGGCCCGCGCCGAAGCTGCCGCCGCAGATGACGGCGATCTTCGGCACGACGCTGTTCGCGACGGCGTTCACCATTTTCGCGCCTGCGCGGATGATCCCGCTCCACTCGGCCTCTTTGCCAACCATGAAGCCGTTGACGTCATGCAGAAAAACGAGGGGAACGAGATTCTGGTTGCAGTCGAGGATGAAGCGCGCGGCCTTGTCCGCCGCCTCCGTGTAGATCACCCCGCCGAACTCGATGCGCTTCTCGCCCGTCCCCGGCGCGGCGACGGTGACATTCTTTTTCTGGTTCGCGACGATCCCAACCGCCCAGCCGCCGATGCGTGCATACCCGCAAACGAGTGTCTGGCCGTACTCGGTGCGGTACTCATCGAAGCGGCTGTCGTCGACGATGCGCGCGATGATTTCGCGCATGTCGTACTGCTTCGCCGCGTCGGCCGAAAAGATGCCGTAAATCTCCTCGGCGGGGTACGCCGGTGGTTTCGAAGGCTTATGGTCGAACGGCGCGCCCGGCGCATGCCCCATTTTGTCGACGAGCGCGCGTAGGCGGACGATACATGCATCATCGTCCGGCTCGCGAAAATCGACTGTGCTGCTGATCTGCGCGTGCATCCGAGCGCCGCCCAGTTCCTCGGCCGAAGTTTTCTGGCCGATGGCCGCCTGCACGAGTGCAGGTCCGGCCAGAAAAAGGCCACTGCCCTCGGTCATCAGGATGTGGTCGCACATCACCGGCAGATACGCGCCTCCCGCAACGCACATTCCCATGATGGCGGTGATCTGCGGAATCCCCATGGCGCTCATCACTGCGTTGTTGCGGAAGACGCGGCCGAAGTCGTCCGTGTCCGGGAAAACGTCCTCCTGGAGCGGCAGAAAAACGCCCGCCGAATCGACCAGATAGATGGTGGGGATGTGGTTTTCGATGGCGATGCTCTGCGCGCGGATCGCCTTCTTCGCGGTCATGGGGAAGAAGGCGCCGGCTTTCACCGTAGCGTCGTTCGCGATGATCATCACGCGCCGGCCGGCGACGTGGCCGAGGCCCGTGATTGTGCCGGCGGCGGGCGCGCCGCCCCATTCCTCGTACATCTCGTAGGCGGCGTACAGCCCCAGCTCGAAGAATTCTGTTTTCGGGTCGACGAGCCGGGCGATCCGCTCGCGCGCCGTCAGGCGGCCCTTCTTGTGCTGCGCTTCGATGGCCTTCGCGCCGCCGCCCTGCCGGATCGTTTCCTCCTCGTTCTTGATCTCCGTGAGGCGATCGACCATCTCGCGGCTGTTCTTCCGAAAGGCCGGGGTTCCGCTGTCGATGCGCGTTGCAATGACTGTTTCGCTCACTCGAATCCTTTGTGACGGCCTGGCCCTTTTCGCCGAAGGTCGAATTGTATCATCGGCGATATGTTTTGAGTTCCGCCCGGAATGGGCTTGAGTAGTGCATCAATGGGTTGGTATTGCGGCCTGGCATGTTGCAATCGGTTCAAGGTGGATGTACTAAGTGGAGTCGAGGAGAGCGGACATGACTTCTCCACCTGTGCCGGGCACCCAAGCGTTATCCGCGCCACAACCCGGGAGAAAGTGGTTCAACAATTGGAAGATCGTCGTTCCCCTATCGGTGTTGGTGCTAGCTCTTTGCCTGGGGTTGTTTGTGTTCGGCCTTCTGTCAGTCATTTACTCGATGATTCGCGCTTCGTATCCGTACAAACTCGCCCTCCAGCGTGCCAACGAGTCGGCCGAAGTGGCGGCGAAAGTAGGCAGTCCCTTTCGCGTCGGATGGTTGATGAGCGGGAACCTCAACTACAACAACGCGGACGGCGACGCAAACCTCAGCATTCCCATCTCGGGAGCGAAGGGGCGTGGGCGCATCGTCGTGATAGCGAAAGAGCATGCAAACCGCTGGAGTTTTGAAACGCTCGAAGTGGACGTAGCAGGGCAGGATATGCCGATCCAGCTGTCGAATCCCGCGCCCGCGCCACCGCGAGAGGTTTCTCCAAGTTTTCAGTAGCAGAAGCTGCGGAGTTCTATCACGGCTCAGGCTCCACGCGGCGCGGCCGCGACTCGCCGCCGGATGAAATCGACGATGGCCTGTGTCGTTGTGCCGGGGAGAAAGATTTCGGCGACACCGGCCTTCTTCAGTGCCGGGATGTCCGCTTCGGGAATGATGCCGCCGATCAAGACGGTCACATCCGTCATGCCCTTGGCGCGCAGCAGATCCATTAGGCGCGAACAGAGGGTGTTGTGCGCGCCGGAAAGGATGGAAAGCCCGATGACATCGACATCCTCCTGCGCTGCCGCCGAGGCAATCATCTCCGGCGTCTGCCGCAGGCCCGTGTAGATGACTTCCATGCCCGCATCGCGCAGCGCGCGGGCGATCACCTTCGCGCCGCGGTCGTGGCCGTCGAGCCCTGGCTTCGCAATCAGCACTCGTATCTTCTTCTCGGGCATATCGCGAAGAGAATACTTCAAAACGTTCCGAAATGGGTGTTCGGCGGGTGCTATGGGGATTGGTTCAACCTATCAGGTAATGGCGGTCTCGTTGTAGACGCCGAAGGCCTGGCGCAGGGCGTCGCAGATTTCGCCGAGCGTTGCGTACGCCTTGACGGCCTCGTAGAGGTAGGGCATCAGGTTCTCGCTGCCGGCAGCGGCTTTGCGCAGGGCGGCGAGGCGCCGCTCGACCTCGTCATTTGATCGGTCGGCTCGCAGGCGGCGCAGGCGTTCGGCCTGGCCGTGCGCGACGGACTCGTCGATTTGCAGGAGCTCGATCGGCTTTTCGTCGGTGACGTAGGCATTTACGCCCACGATGATCTTTTCTTTGCGATCAACCGCCACCTGATAGCGATACGCCGCGTCGGCGATCTCGCGCTGCGGATAGCCGCGCTCGATAGCAGCGACCATTCCGCCCAGTGCGTCGATCTTCTCGATGTAGTCCCACGCGCCGCGCTCGATTTCGTTCGTCAGCACCTCGACGAAATACGATCCGCCGAACGGGTCGGCGGTATTCGTGACGCCGCTTTCGTACGCGAGAATCTGCTGCGTGCGCAGGGCGATGGTCGCGGCGGATTCGGTCGGCAGCGCCCACGCTTCGTCGAGAGAGTTGGTGTGGAGCGACTGCGTCCCGCCGAGCACCGCCGCCAACGCCTGAACCGCGGTCCGTACCACGTTGTTGTAGGGTTGCTGCGCCGTGAGCGAGCAGCCGGCCGTCTGCGCGTGAAAGCGCAGCGCCCACGACCGCGGATCCTTCGCGCTGAACCGCTCGCGCATCACGCGCTGCCAGATACGCCGCGCGGCGCGATATTTCGCGATCTCTTCGAAGAAATCGTTGTGCGCGTTGAAGAAGAACGAAAACCGCGGAGCGAAGTCGTCAATCTGCAAGCCACGACGAAGGCAATGCTCGACGTACTCGATGCCGTCGCGCAGCGTGAACGCCAGTTCCTGGATCGCGGTCGAGCCGGCCTCGCGGATGTGATAGCCGCTGATCGAAATCGAGTTGAACTTCGGCGTGTGCTTCGCTCCGAATTCGATCGTGTCGGTGACCAGCCGCATCGACGGCTCGGGCGGGTAGATGTATTCCTTTTGCGCGATGTATTCCTTCAGGATGTCGTTCTGAAGCGTCCCGGAGAGCTTTTGCCAGTCGGCGCCTTGCTTCTCGGCGACCGCGAGGTACATCGCCCAGATCGCCGCGGCCGGAGAATTGATGGTCATCGACGTGGTGACGTCCCCGAGCGGAATCTGATCGAAGAGAGTTTCCATGTCCGCGAGCGAGCTGATTGCCACACCGCATTTGCCCACTTCGCCTTCGGACATCGCGTGGTCGGAGTCGTAGCCCATCAGCGTTGGCAGGTCGAAGGCCACGGAAAGGCCCGTCTGGCCCTGCGCGAGGAGATACCGGAAGCGGCGGTTCGTGTCCTGGGCGGTGCCGAATCCCGCGAACTGCCGCATGGTCCAGAGGCGATCGCGGTACATCCGAGGGTGGATTCCGCGCGTGTAGGGAGGCTCACCCGGAGAACCGAGGTCACGTTCCGGGCTCCAGCCGGTGAGGTCGGCTTCCGTATAGAGCCGCCGGATCGGGTAGCTCGAGACGGTCGTGAAATCGGCAGAGCGGTCGGGCGAGCCCGCCAACGCCGGCTTGAGCGTTTTCTCTTCCCACTCGTGCTCAGCGTTCGACGGTTTTCGCGGGGCCCCAACTAGCGGATTACGATCGCCCCCGCGCTCTTCCTCGTCCGCCATTCAGGAGTCCCTATCTGTGGCCCGCCACGCCATCTGCGTCCGGTGCGCCCGGGATGTTCGGCTGGTGGAGGACGTGCCCGCTCTTGGCGTCCGCCAGCGTAATGTTATGGACATCCAGCGTACGGCCCATCGCCTGATTGAAGTTCAACTCCGCCTCGATCAGGTTGATACGGTCACGCAACTCGACGCCCTCCGCCGCGGTCAGAAGCTGCTGCTTCTGGACGACCGTGAAGGCTGTGGATGTGCCCAGTTGAAGTCTCTTCACCTCGTCGTCGTAGCTCTGCTGCGCGTAGATACGCGCCTCTTGGGCAGCGGCGATGGCAGCCCGGTCCTGTTCGAGAGTGATCAGGGCCTGGCGCACGTTGAGCACGATGGTGCTTTGCGTTTGCCGGTACTGCACTTCCTGCTGCCGCTGGTTCAGCTGTGCGGTGGCGTTCTGCGCCTCAGCGGCGCGATTCCGGATCGGGAGCGTCAAGTTTAGTCCAGCCTCGAAGGTCGGGTAGTTGCCGTGGATCATTCCGTTCCAATCGTCGGTCAGTCCTTCCGGGATGGGCGTTCCTGGCGCTGTGATGCCGATCCCGACGAAGCCGGTTGGCGTTGTGCCGGCGGGAATAGTGCCGCTGCTGGCGAAAACCGGTTCTGAGGCCAGGAAAGCCCCTGTTTCCGTTGTCGGCCTGATGACGCCTCCCAGCCCGGCCGCCTGATACTCTGCGAAGAGATTGAGCGTCGGCAAGAGCCCATTCTTCGTTGCCTTGACCTCAATCCCGGCATTCTTCAGATTCAGCTCGGCCTGCTGGAGTTCGGGGCGCTTCTGCCACGCCTCGTGCACAGCGTCCTCCAGAGAGATGTTCTCGGCTTCGGGGTCGAAAATGGGCGATGTCGGAATGATCTCGATGCCTTTGAGTTGCGCAGCCAGCGCGTCTTTCGTGATGGCCACGAGCAGCGTGGTTTCATCGAGCAACTGGGTCGTCTGAGCCTGAACGAGCGCCTGTTGATCGGTCGCCAGCTGTGACTGTGCGGTGATGACATCGAGGGGAGCCATGGTCCCGATCTCGAGCTGCTTTTTGTTGTTTTCGTAAAGTTGTTGATCGGCAGCCACCGCAACCTGCTCCACTTTTACGTTTTCGCGCGCGAAGACGAGCTCCCAATAGTCGGTCGCAACCTGTGTGACCGTGGTGATCACCTGCTGTGCGAACAGCGATTCGCCCACCTTGACCGTGTTCTTGGCCTCAAGGATGTAGCGGGTATTGGGAACCTTCCCGAATCCGTTCAGCAGCGGCTGCGTAAGTTCGACGGTCAGCGTGGACTGCTCGTACGGGTTGAAAAGGTCGAACGACCCGAAGTTCGTCGATGTGCGCGAGTTGTTGAATGTAACCTGCGCTTGCGTCCCTGTAGCGAAGCCCTGGGTATAGCCAAAGTTCGCCGTCGTTACGTGGTCCGTGAGTCCTACGGGAGCGGTGATTTGTGTGGTGATGCCGGCAAACAGCGGGTTATTGATCGGCGTGGTCGTTTGTTCCAAGGATAGCGTGCTGGTGACGGTCGGATCGAACGCGAGCCTTCCGTTGGCGCCCGATTTGGTAAGAAGGAGGGTGGCCTCGTCCAGCCATGGCACGTACCTCTCGACGGCGATGCTCAAGCTATTCTCGAGCCCAAGTGAGATTGCATCCTCGAGACTCAGCATCAGCTTGCCGTTCTGGATCAACTGGTCGAGGCGAGGCGAATTCGTTAGCTCAGGCGCCGGTATGTGCATCGACGTGTAAGGTGCGATGACGTTCGGAAACCAGGATTGCCCCTTCGAATAGTCCGGCCCGAATTTCAGGGCGCGGGCGGGCGAGGGCGGCGTCCCCTGCGCTGTCGGCGGGGGCTGGTACATGGGAGGCGCGGGCATCTGGCCCTGGGGCTGCGCCTGCGCGTCTGGAGCGGGCGCTTGTTGATTCTGAGCGTAGAGCGGCGAGATAACCAGCGAAGCCGCGGTCAAAAGCGCCAGCACTGCGTGCGTAAACCTTCGACTCATCGTGTTTTTTCCTCTCGGAGACGCGTTCTATTGCCGGGTGCAAAAGCCCAAATTACTGAAACGTGCGGGAGCCTCAATTTGTTTCAG
>Ga0187872_10003752_pt1 | contig 11926 bp, 10 predicted proteins | sample June2016WEW_16_4_FD_132973 | JGI IMG/M metagenome (GOLD analysis project Ga0187872, IMG submission 132973) | Peatland microbial communities from SPRUCE experiment site at the Marcell Experimental Forest, Minnesota, USA - June2016WEW_16_40 | ecosystem: Environmental > Terrestrial > Soil >...
GCTGGAGGTGCAGGCGTCGAAGTTCAACCTGAACTACATCAAGCTGGACGGCAACATTGCGTGCATGGTGAACGGCGCGGGGCTGGCCATGGCGACGATGGACATCATCAGCTACGCGGGCGGAAGTCCGGCGAACTTTTTGGATGTGGGCGGAAGCGCCAGCCAGGAGCAGATCGAAAATGCGTTTGAGATTCTGCTGAGCGACCCCAACGTGAAGGCGATCTTCATCAATATCTTTGGCGGGATCCTGCGGGTGGATATTCTGGCGTCGGCGGTGGTTGAGGCCACGAAGAAGCTGAATGTGAAGCTACCGATCATACTGCGGCTGGAAGGCACGAATGTCGAAGAAGGGCGCAAGATTCTTGCCGAATCGGGGATTAAGTTCCAAGTGGGAGCAACGATGAAAGAGGCTGCCGACCTTGCTGTCGCCGCCGCGAAAGGGGGCAAGTAATGGCAGTTCTGGTTGATAAAAATACGCGACTGATTGTGCAGGGGATTACCGGGCGCGAGGGGACGTTCCACGCCAAGGCCTGTGAGGAGTACGGGACCAAGGTGGTGGGCGGAGTGACGCCGGGCAAGGGCGGGACCGTGCATGAGGGCTGGCCGGTCTTCAACACGGTGGAGGAGGCGGTGAAAGAGACGGGCGCGAATGCGACCATGATCTTTGTGCCGCCGCCGTTTGCCGCGGACGGGGTCCTGGAGGCCGAGGCGAGCGGGCTGCCGCTGATCGTGTGCATTACGGAGGGCATTCCGACGCTGGACATGGTTCGGGTGTGGGAGATTGTGAAGCGGTCGAAATCGCGGCTGGTGGGGCCGAACTGCCCGGGGGTGATCTCGCCGGGCAAGGCCAAGGTTGGCATCATGCCGGGGCGAATCCACAAGGAGGGTTCGGTGGGGATTGTGTCGCGCTCGGGGACGCTGACCTATGAGGCGGTGTACCAACTGACGACGCGCGGGATCGGGCAGTCGACGGCGATCGGGATTGGCGGCGACCCGATCATCGGGACGACCCACATTGATGCCTTGCGGCTGCTGAACGACGATCCGGAGACCGAGGCGATCGTGATGATCGGCGAGATCGGCGGCACGGCGGAGGAGAAGGCGGCGCAGTTCATCAAGGAGAACGTGAAGAAGCCGGTGGTTGGGTTCATCGCGGGACAGACAGCGCCTCCGGGACGGCGCATGGGCCACGCGGGCGCGATCATCAGCGGCGGCGAAGGCACGGCCGCCAGCAAGATGGCGGCGATGACTGCGGCGGGCATCCATGTGGTGAAGTCGCCGGCGGAGATCGGCGAGATGATGGCACGGGTTCTGGGCAAGGGTTAGATTCGCGTTCGACGGATGCAGAGCGTGGTGAACCGAGGGGTGCGCCACGCTTTTTCTATTGCTTCTGCTGGCGGTAGAAGAGGCCGGCGGCGAGGAAGAGCATTGCGATCATGAAGGCGAACTGGGCGTGAGGGATCGCGTGGACGTGGATCTGCACCACGCCGTCCACGGTCCAGGCCGCACATCCGACAAACCAGATCCAAGCTGTTTTTCGCATTGCTCTACTGTAGACGGTAGGTGTGCAGGCTTTACACTGGAGAGAGCGCATTTTCGCGCTCAGGAGAGAGATTTTGTCAGAGAGAACGTTCAGTATCATCAAGCCGGACGCGGTGCGCAAGGGGCATACGGCGGCGATTCTGGCGCAGATTGAAGAGGCGGGGTTCAAGATTGTGGCCATCAAACGGACGTCGATCTCGAAGGTCCAGGCGGAAGGGTTTTATGCGGTGCATGCGGGGAAGCCGTTCTTTGCGGGGCTGACGGAGTTCATGAGCTCGGGGCCGATCTTTCCCATGGTGTTGGAGAAGGAGAATGCGATTGCCGATCTGCGCAAGCTGATGGGCGCGACCAATCCCGCGCAGGCCGAAGAGGGCACGATCCGCTGGAAATATGCGGAGTCGATCGGGGAGAACGCGATCCACGGCTCGGACGGGGAGGAGACGGCAACGTTCGAGATCGGCTACTTCTTCGCGGGGATTGAGCTGAAGTAGGTTCATGGGGTGGGTCCCGGTTCAGCGGTGACGACGGTTTTGGCGTTGAGGAACTCGCGCATCCCGGCGGCGGAGAGTTCGCGGCCGTAGCCGGATCGCTTGACGCCTCCGAAGGGCAGGCGGGGATCGCTGGCCACCTGGGCGTTGAAGAAGACGGCGCCGCATTGCAGCGCGGAGGTGAAGCGGCGCTGCTCGTCCCGGCTGGCGGTCCAGACGGAGGCGGCGAGGCCGAATGGGGTGTCGTTGGCGATTGCGATGGCCTCGTCTATATCGGTGAAGCGGAAGAGCATTGCGACGGGGCCGAAGATCTCCTGGCGGTAGACCGGCGCGGTGCGTGGAAGGCTGGCGAGGACGGTGGGCGCGTAGTAGTTTCCCGTGCCGATCATGCGCTCTCCGCCGATGAGCAGGCGCGCGCCGGCGTGGATTGCGGCTGCGACCTGCGCTTCGAGTTCTTCGAGCTGCGCGGTGGTGGCGAGCGGGCCGATCTGAGTTGCATCCAGCGTGGGGTCGCCGACCTTGAGGGCGTCCATGGCGGCGACGAAGCGGGTTTCAAATTCGTGGTAGATCGATTCTGCGATGAGGAAGCGCTTGGCGGCGATGCAGGACTGGCCGCTGTTGACGCAGCGTGCGGCGACGGCGGCGGCGATGGCGGTTTCGAGCGAGGCTGAGGGCATGACGATGAAGGGATCGCTGCCGCCCAGTTCGAGGACGGATTTTTTGATGAGCCATCCGGCCTGGGCCGCGACGGCTCGGCCGGCGGACTCGCTGCCGGTGACGGTGACGGCGGCGACTCGCTCGTCGGCAAGCACCATCTCCACCTGGCGGGCTTCGATGAGCAGCGTCTGGAAGCTGCCTCGGGGAAAGCCGGCGCGGCGGACCAGGGCCTCGATGGCGAGCGCGCACTGGGGGACGTTGGAGGCGTGCTTGAGCAGGCCCACGTTGCCGGCCATGAGAGCGGGCGCGAGGAAGCGAAAGACCTGCCAGAAGGGGAAGTTCCAGGGCATGACGGCGAGGACGACGCCGAGCGGGTCCCAGCGGACGGCGGCGTCGAGCGGCGGGGCGTCGAGCGGCTCCGGCGCGAGGATGCGGGCGGCGTTTTCGGCGTAAAAGCGGCAGGCGGCGGCGCACTTGGCGATCTCGGCGCGGGCCTGAATGATGGGCTTGCCCATCTCGGAGGTGATGAGCGCGGCCAGGTCGGCGGACTCGCGATCCAGAAGGTGCGCGAGCTTGTTCATGCAGAGCGCGCGGTGAGCGAGCGGGACTTCCGCGGCGCGGGCGAACGCGGACTCGGCGAGAGCGATCTTTTCCAGCAGGGCCTCGCCGGTGAGGGGCATGAAGCTGCGCAGCAGAACTCCGGTTGCGGGATTGATGGACTGGATGGGCATGGATTGACTCAGAGGCAAGCTTACCAAGAGCGGAGGGCGCGCGGTGACGAGCGGCCGCCCGGGGCAATCGAGACCTCAGTCCCAGGTCTCAAAAGCGAGACCTGGGGCACCCGGCACCGGCATGAATTGTTAATTAGTTAGTAACTCCCCCTCCCCCCCCCCCATTTTTCGTGCTTCCTAAAGTCTCTGGAAACAAAGAGATGTGAGGGTAAAAACATACCTGGCTCATCAGGATTGGGCGGTCACTTTTCTTGAGTTTACGACCTTTGGGGGTGGGCTGGTACACTTCACTGCATGGAAAACCTAACACGACGGCTAGTTGTTCTCGCGCTTGTCGCCGTTCCGCTAATCGGATGTCGAGCGAAGCCTCCAACCACGCAGATCATACCTGTATCTCAACCGGATTACGCGCGGTTCCTACCCTACCCTCAAGCAACGGGCCTCGCGCTTGATACGAAGACTGGTTTACTCTGCCATACCTTCAACACGGCAATCGACACGGTATCAAAGGGGGGAGCTTCAACCCTGTTGCCGGGGCAGCATTTGTTGGACAGTGTTCCGCTTTGCATTGATCTGAGCCAGAACGAGGAGGCGACTATTACGCGGATACGGCTGGCAAATATCGGGGTGATAGACGATAATAAGTGAAAACCCCTCGCCTGCCAGGGCGAAGGGTTGGAATGCTTTGAGAAGTCGGGACGCGAACCCCTGTGCATTTCATTCTATGCGCTGGAGGTTCTTTGTGTCGAATCAAACTGGCGGGAGCGTCCGTTCCCCAAAGAGAATCACATCTCCATTGCGCCAACCTATGCTCCACTCTGGACGCAAGGGTGAACCGTTGCCGAAGCGGATAGGGACGACCGGCATATCGGCGGCACGGAAGACCTCGAAAGTTGCCGCGCCTGAAATGTCGATCTGTATCTCACAGCCTCTACCGCGAACACTAAAAGTGTTGGAACCGACAGCCGCCACTCTACCTGACACGTTGACTAAAGGGCAGCGTTTGGTTGTGCCAACCAACTGCACGAAGGAAGACTGGCTCTTTAATTGGCCAATGAACAATAAAAATGCGTCTTTAGATGAGCGGTTATTTTTCATTCTCTTGAGGGCCTATGGGTTTGGGATGGCGCGGTCGATGGCGCTGGATCAAGGCTGGGACTGTATGCACTTAATTACAGAAGCCGAACGGCGGGGATTCTGATTCGTGCGCTATGATAGTCGCATGAAAACAGAACCGGCAACGACGGCATTTGGTAGGTTCGATGCGCTGGTGGGACGCGTCCTGTCCGTTCCCACGGCGGAGGTCCAAAAGCGCATCGCGGCGGACAAGTGCAAACCGAACAAGCGCGGACCGAAGAAGAAACATGCCTGACGACCAGCCCAAACCGGAAAAGCTGTCTCAAGAGCGGAAAGACGCCGACCTGCGCTATCTACGCAAGGTGCTGGAACGTGAGGAGCGCGAGAAGTCGCAGGTGATTCCGTTGCCGGAAGAAGTTGCGCCGCTATCGCCTCCGGTCATTGCGCCAATTCCAGTGGTCTCGCAAGAGGGGCCGAAACGCTGGGCAGGCGGTACCCGAGGAATTGTCCTCGCTCTCGTAATGGGGTGTCTGGTAATCGGCGCGTGGTTTCTGTTTCGATTTCTGACTGGCGACGGCTTGCCTACGTCGGGGGATTTCAAACTTGCTGGCATCGGTCTGCTTGCCATCTGGTTTCTGACAACCTTGGACGCGCGCGAAGAACGCCAAAGGGAGCACTTCGAGGCAATCGAACGCGAGTTGGCTGAGATAAAGCGCAGTCTAGTTTCTAAGCGCGCGTCTGGTGGATGATGGGCTAGGCTGTCTGGATACCGTGAGTGGCTGGATGCTCAGAATGGCGCGATGAGGAATGGTGAGGTCTCCACAACACTGATCCGGGTTGGTTCCGAGATGTCCAGCGAGCGTTAAGGATGTTTTGTCTTTAGCCAGAACCCAGCCCACGGATCGGCAGTTGGTTACAGTGCCTTCTAGTTCATCAAGCCGCACCCAGCCCTCTCCCCGCCGGGAGTCAAGCCATTCGACCAAAACCAGGTCAAGGCTACGAGCGGCCACAGTTGCGCCTACGCGCGCGTAATGCCGATGCAGCCACGCTGCGCTCGTCGCGCTTTGGGTTATTGCGCATCTGGCCTGCCGCCAACCTCGCCACACGTCGGGATGTTCGTTCGCATTTCGCCATATCACAATTGACTCACAGATTTTGGCTTCTGTGGGCGCTTACGGGCAAGAAAATCACTCGTCTCCAAGCAGCCCGCGCAACATGCAGCGGACGTACTCCGCGACGTTCTGGACCTCTTTGGGGAGCATGTGTGGGTGCTTCTGGCGAACGTACTCCGCGAAGCTGTCCACGTCCACGCGCAGATCGGCGGGGCGGCGTTTCCAGAGCAGACGGAGCCAGTGCCGCTTAGGATCGGGCGACAAACCAGTGACAATGATTTCAGGATTGCTTTTGCGGCCTCTGCCTTGCCGTCGTTGGTTAGAACGGCCTCGCAAGCACCGCAGCCTTGCCGGTTAGGTCGGCGTAGGTGAGGCGACGGCCTAGAACCTGGGTGGCAATCTTGCCGAACCGGGTTGCGTCGTCTGTGTTGATGCGGTTGTTGAACCGGAAGAGTTGCTCATCCAAATAGCGGTCAAGGTGGAAGGGTTCAACGGCAACGTAGGTGCCGCTGAGATTCCGTTTCATCAGACTCCAGAAGTTCTCCAAACTGTTGGTGTGAACCTGGCCCCGCACATATGTCTCCGAGTGGTTGACCGTCTCATGGACGTAGCGGCGGCGCACGGTGTCGTACGCGACTGCCTCATCGGTGTAGACCTTGGAGCCGTATTTGACGTTCTTTAGGATTTCATTCTGTAGCGTCTCGCGCTTGACGTTCGGCACAACCTTTGCCCGGACTGTACGGCTCTCGCGGTCGAACATGCCGACCACTGCTGTCTTGCTGTCCCAGCGAGTCTCGTAGCCGTCCAGACGGTCTACCGGCGCGGATGCGCGAATAGCGTTAGCACGCTTGCGGTGCATGTTCTTGATCTTCCCGCCCACGAATGCCTCATCGACCTCCACAGGTGCGCTCTCAGGCCCGCCAATCTTGGAACCGTAGTTGGTGTCCTTCATCGCCCAGCGGATGCGGTGGAGCATAAACCATGTGGACTTCTGCGTGACGCCCAGGGTGCGCTTGACCTCATGGCTGGAAACCCCGTTGCGGCAGTTGGCAATCATCCACATAGCGACCAGCCACTTGTCTAGGCTGATGGGCGAGTCCTCCATGATGGTTCCGACTTTCACGGAGAACTGGCATTTACGGTGCCGGGTTTTGCACTGCCAGACTCGCCGTGCCGGGATGTAGGCCACGTCACTACGCCCACATCGCGGACACTTCACGACCCCATCCGGCCAGCGTTTCGCCACCATGTAGGCGATGCAGTTGTCGGGGTCCGAGAAGTGGACGATGGCCTCTTGGAGGGTTTTGGGTTCGGTGATGGGTTGAGAGTTCATGTGAGCGACCTATCTATGGTTTGGCGGCGATTGCGTTTAGAACCTGTGTAATTGCGCTGACCCCAACTCCAAATAGACTGAATGCCTCATCAGGTAGGACGTTGAGATTTGGATGCATAACAGGGTTCCGGTACTCTGCACGAATATGATCGAGGTTTCCGGTAATTTTGCTGTCTGCTCCCACCGCAATCAGCGCACCGTTATATTTTGCCCAATTTCGGGGGATATTGTCATCCTCGAACGTCTTTCCGGTGAGTGTGACGTAATAGGCTCCGAACACTGTTTCTAATGCCCGCCACATATGGAAGGCGGATGCGGTGAAGACATCGAAAGCAAGGCAACGGCCAGCCGCCACTAAATCGGTTTTTGCCTGGTCTGGTAGGTAAGCGAAAACGGATTCCGGTAGATGTGTGTCCGCTCTCTCAACGAGGAATCGAGTTTCGTAGATGCCTTTCTGTGAAGCGGCAAAGGTTGACATGCTTGGGGAGTCGATCTTGAAGACATCATCGAATGTGGTGAGTTCCTGTTTGATCTTTGCGGCTTTGTACCCGACAGATTCCCCTGCTGCTCCGCTTGGGTGTCCGGTTGCCATCTCTTCTCTAAAGTATCGATCCAGGCACTGAAGCAAATTGGTTGCTGCGCTCTGCGTAGTAGGGAGCAACACAGAGTCTTTCCGGGTAGCTTGAGCTAGTTGCGCGTGAGCTATAAAGACATCCCACATAACATCGCCGATGGGGTCTTCGGGTTTCATTTCAAACAGTGGCGCGAGTGCCTTCCCAAGCACATAGAAGTCATAGACGCTGATCTTTTTCAAGGCAGAACCCCCGATTAGAAGGATGTCCCAAGTGTGGCGCAACGTGCGAACACGGTTAGAGAAATCATTGTCGCCGTAGTTTTGGGTCGGGTCTACCTGTTTCTGTGTATCCTTCTGGAACTGCTCATCTTGGGAGGTCATTTAGCGTCCCTCCCTGCTGGCTTGATGAGTGAAGTATGTTTTTGCCGATGTGAGTTTGAGCATGCAAAGATTAGATTCCAGACCGTTTATAGCTATCAATAAGAAAATAAATGGTTTCCTCCGGGTTTCGGGCATGAAAAACCCCGGCGCGCTGCCGGGGTTTCCCTTGTTTCTTACCTGCTTCTATTTTATCAGGTGGGGCATAACTAGTATGCCACTTGCTGGAAATGTTTTTCTCTTTTGTTTTCTGTTGGTTGAGGCGGTTTTGGTGGGTCGAGGGGCTTGACACGCTATTTTACGGGGAAATTCGGGGAAAAAACTTCGGGGGCGGGCTGGTAGTTGGTGGTTGTCCCGTTGCTGGAGTACAAGAACCTCATTGCGGCGTAATGTCCACGGTCAGGGCCTTTTCAGTGGTCGCTCCGCCGCAGTTCTTGCATGAGCCGGTTACTCCGACAACAAATCGCGGAGCAGCGGGTACATTTACTTTCACAGATATATTTTTCACGACTGATACACCTGGATTGATATCATGAAAGATTATGTGACGGGTGCGCTCATTATTTCCGTTTGGTTTGTCGAACCCCTCGGGATCTTTCGCAAATATGCAGGCTTTGCACACTTCAACCCATATCTCCACCCCCTCTGCCGAGACTGTAGAAGCATTCCTCACCAAGATTGACACTGGGAAATTACCGTCGGCGTCTGGTTGGGTTGCGACCGTCTCCAAAGGAATATCGGAATTTGACATCTCATCCCTCCACAAGCTGAACTGCAAACTTGCAAGTGGGGGCGGCTCAGGCTTACCTACCTTTCCCAAGTTTGTGTTAATGTCGCCGGTGGCCTTTGCGAAATCATTATCCAGTGCTATTTGCTGCCGGTTAACACCTTCTAACTTGTTCTCTAAAGTTCCGACCTGCTGATTAACTCCAGCGAACTTACTATCGGAATGGTCATTCGCTTTTGCCACAGCTTGGGTTATGGCGGTCGTTATCTGTTGGGAACTTTCTATGGCCGATAAAGTCTGCTGTCGCCATAGAGAAACGCTCCAGAGAAATAAGACTCCTGCGATAGTGTAGCGCCACCGTATTCTTATGTGGTGCTCTAGGTCCCTTTCGGGAACGAAGGCCACCACCACGCCAATAACAGCCGGAATCCACGCTGCAATAAAATTGAATGCGGTCGCGTTGTTCCAGAAAGTCGAGCCGTAAACAAATACAACTCGTGCAATAACCACGATGACACAGAGCGATACCTGAATGGCCGCAATATGAAGCGGCCTGAGCGGAGATAGTCTCTTAGTAGGCTCCATACCCCATCTTCCCACAGGGTCTGCCTTGCGTAAACGGGATAATTTTCTTCTGCAAATTCTTTGGGGGCGGGCGGGGGTTGGAGGTAGACCCACCCTTCGCTAGAAAGAAGCGAAGGATGGGGCACCCACTTTTGTTGGAGGATCAAGATTCCAAAAACTCAGGGTGGGCCACCCGCCGGCTGTATTTGCGAGATACCCGTGGCTAAAGCCACAATTCAATCAGGCTGCATTCAGGGGCCTGAAGGCCCCTGCTCCCTCCGGAAAGACAGGGGCAGGGGCAAAGGCGGGGATTTGTGGGAGAAAGGGGTGGAGGGTTGGGGTGGGCGCAAGTTTATCGGGGTCCTTCGCTGCGCTCAGGATGACAAGCGAAAAACAGGCAACCGCAGGTCCTTCGACTTCGTTTGGCGCAAAGAGCGCGCCAAACTCCGCTCAGGATGACAGCTTCGTTGGTTGATCGAGGACGGCGGACGTGCTTTGCCCCCCACCTTAGCGACGATGAAGCTGTCGCGAAGATGGGGGCACCCGGCTTCGGCGCGGAGATTGGACTAGCGGGGGGCGGCGGGGTATGGCTCACCGTGGCGGGGGACGCGGGTTGGGTCGAAGCGGGTGGTGCCTCCGGTGTCCCATGTGGCGCCGGGGGGGACGAGGATGTTGTCGGCGGAGCGGCCAGTGGATTCGCCGGTGCGCAGCTCGATGCGGTTGGCGTCGATGCCCTTCTCGGCGGTGAGGTACTGGCGGACGTTGAGGGCGCGCTCGGCGGAGGTCTCGGGGGCCTCCTCGGGACCGTGCTTGCCGACGATGATGAGGGTGGCGTCGGACTCGCGGTTCATCTCCAGGGCGATGTCGTCGAGACAACCCTTGGCCTCGTTGTCCACGCGGACGGGGCGCTTGCGGTCGCGGTCGAAGGAGATGGTGCAGAGGGTGCGCGCGGAGGGCGCGGGCGGCGGCGGCGGCGCGACCACGGTGACGGTGGTGGTGGAGGAGGCCGACTTGCCGAGGTCGTCGACGACGTTGCAGGTGACGTCGATGATGCCGGGGCTGACGTCGGCGGCGGAGAGGGAGCCGGTGGCCTTGTCGCCGGTGATCTGTCCGGCGGTGGTGGCGAAGGAGAAGTTGAGCGGGCGGTTCTGCGGGCTGCGTCCCTCGGAGGTGATGGTGGAGATGCCGCCGGGCAGGATGCTGCTGGGGTTGGCCGAGCAGGAGATGGTGGGCGGATCGAAGGCCTGGATGCGGTAGCCGGCGGCGCACTCGGCGTGCTGGGTGGGGCGGCTGCCCTCGCTGACGCGGCCGGTGACGACGTAGTCGCCGGGCGCGAGGTCGGCGGTGGAGATGGTGGCGACATCGTCGGTGGCCTCGATTGGGCCTCCGTTGGTCTCCCAGGTGTAGACGGGCTTGAGCTTGCGGCCGGTTTCGAGGTTGAGGACGCTTCCGGTGACGGTGATGGGGTCTCCGGGAAAGACGGTGACCGGCTGCACCACGCAGCCATAGGACGCGGGGAGTTCCTCACTCGACCCGCCGAAGCGGATGACGCCGCCGGCGCTGAGGCGGTAGGCAGTGATCTTGGCAACGCCGCCGTTAAAGAAGGACGGCGCGGAGTTCAGGCCAAAGTTGGTGTCGGAGTACTCCATGTCGGCCTGGATGGGACGGAGGGCGAGGCGATTGTGGAATGGCGCAAAGGGCAGGATGTAATCGAAGCCAGCGCCGACGGTGGCGCCATATCCCCAGGTGCAGGGCTGAACCAGAGGGCCACCGGCTCGGGCGCCGCCGAAGAGCAGGTGGGCGAAGGGAACGTAGCGGCCGTACTGGATGCGGTAGATGGGGCCGGCCTGGGCGACGTAGGAGCAGTCGTCTGGACCGTAGGGTGAGGCCGCACCCTGGAAGACGACTCCCAAGTGGTTGCCGAAGTAGCCGGCCAGGCTGCCGATACCGCCCTTGACGATGGGCTCGTACGTATAGCCGTTGAGGGTGCTGTTGAAGGGATGGAAGTAGGTGTACCCCCCGAAGAGGTCGAAGCGCGATGGGGTGGGCGTCTGCGAGCCTGCGGGCGCAGCCTGGGCCGCGCAGCAGAGTGGAACGAGAGCGGCGGCTGCGGCCAGCAGAAGTGCGCGGAAGAGGTTGGGAGAGCGCCGGTGCATCATGTATTCCTCCACATCAGTGTTTCAGACTCCTGCCGAGACGGGTGGAACGGGAATCGAGCAAGTTACTCCTGGGCCACGGTGAGCGTGACCGAGGCTGATTGCGAACTCACTCCGCTGACCGAGGTCGTGCCGGTAATGGGGATGGTGTAGACCTGATTGATACTGGACAAGCATGCGCAACCAGCGAGGCTGATGATCCCGGCGGTGAAGAGAAGCGCGAAGAGCAGGCGGAAACTCGGCGAGCGGCCGGCGCGCGCGCGGCCACGCTTGCGACGCGAGAACCCGAAGAAGGCCCCCAGACCGAACGGGAAGACGGCAGCGAAGGCGATCGGCGCAAGGTCATTTGGCGTCCTGCCCGCGGGAGTGTGCAGCGCCGGGAGAGCGAGCCGCGCGTCGGCCAGGGTGGTGGTGACGGTCATGGTTGTGGTGACGATGGCCCCGTCGCCCGTGCCGGTGAGGTTCACGGTTGGGGTGGCAAAGACGCAGCTCGCGTCAGCGGGCAGACCCGAGCAGGCGAGCGTTACCGGGCCGGCAAAGCTCTGGACAGAGGAGACCGTGACGATATAGACAGTCGATCCGGGGCC
>Ga0187872_10003756_pt1 | contig 11921 bp, 7 predicted proteins | sample June2016WEW_16_4_FD_132973 | JGI IMG/M metagenome (GOLD analysis project Ga0187872, IMG submission 132973) | Peatland microbial communities from SPRUCE experiment site at the Marcell Experimental Forest, Minnesota, USA - June2016WEW_16_40 | ecosystem: Environmental > Terrestrial > Soil >...
AAGCCTACGACAGACTCTGTACTGTCCTCGCGTCGATTGAAGCAGAGTGGACAACCGACACGTTTTTCGTCGACGGTGGCGAGGACCGTTGCACATCCGAACTATGGCCGGACGCGGATGCTGTGACCTATTCCCCAGCCGATTGAGTAGTTTGCTGAATACAATCAATTCCGCCGCCCAGTACAACGCTATCCCGCCGCCCAGTACAACGCTATCCCTTGGCTATGGTTCGCTTCAGTGCCGCTTCAATCTTTGCTCCTCTTCGAGAGAACGGCAGAGCAGCAAACATTTCATCAGCCAGCTCGTCGTTGGTTCGCAGTTTGCCGTCAGATTGCACCCATCGAAGTAGGGCCTGCAATTCTCGGGTTGTGTACTCCGTAATGGATGCCCGTACCGGGATGGGAGTATTCACGGGAGTTCTGCCGGTTGGCTCGCTAGCCTGCGCGGTCGAGGTTGGTTTCGTGGCGACGGCAAGTGGCCGTAATGACTTGGCAGATTTAGGTCGGTCGATTGCCGCGACAGCCCTTTGAAATGCATGAACGGTACGTTCCACTTCCTCATCTCGCCTCATGTACCAGTCCGTGGACCAGATGCGATGGAATGTCCAGCCGAGGTTTTCGAGTTGCTGCTGTCGAAGCCGGTCGCGGTCGCGGGCCGTATAGCTGGAGTGGTACGTCGCTCCATCGCACTCGATGGCCAAGACGAACTTGCCAGGGTTGGTCGGGTGACAAGCTGCGAGGTCAATCCTGAACTTGGAGCAGCCGACTTGCGGGACGATCTCTATCCCTTTGGCGCAGAGCGCATCATATACGTCTGCCTCGAAGTCGTTCATGGGTTCGTTGGTCAGCTCTCCATGAGAGAGCAGTTCGCCACCTGAGCTGGCATATTGGAGGTAATTCTTCAGGAACTCCAAGCCGGTACCGGGTTTGACCTGCGTGCTGTTGATGTCGCTGTAAACGAACGAAGAAACGACAATGACCTGTTCCTTGGCGCGAGTCGCGGCAACGTTCAGTCGACGGCGGCCCCCTGCAGACATGATCGGCCCAAAGCGCAACGGCAGATTACCAGCCCTGTCTTTCCCATAGCCCACGGACAGAATGATGACATCCCGCTCATCTCCCTGTACTCGCTCCAAATTCTTCACAAAGAACCGCTCCGGCCTACCCGTATCAAAGAACTCCGCCAGTTCGGGATAACGAACCATCTCTCGATCTAGGAGAGCCTGAATCCGGTTGGAGTGTTTGATACCCATTGCGATGACGCCTAGCGTACGACCTGGGGTGGTGCGTGCGTGATGAAGAACCAGCTCAACGACCTTCTGTACCTCTCCACCCGAGCTATCCTCTTGGCCATCCGAATTCGGGATATAATCCACAAAGACGTGGGATATTGCGGTGGTTCCGCCCGGCCCCGGAAAGGTGACCAGCCGGTCATCGTATATATGGTGATTTGAGAATGAGATGAGAGATTCGTCCCGGCTTCGATAGTGCCAGTTCAGATGAAAGCCCTTGACGAACGGGATCATCATGTCAAGCAAGCTCTCGTAGGCGGTAGCGTCACCATCTGCCTCGTCGTCCTCATCAGCCGCTGCAAAGAATGTGCTGGGCGGTAATTGCTGGTTATCTCCTGCAACGATGACGTGCTTGCCCCGAAGGATTGCTGGCACTGCATCCTCTGGAAGCACCTGCGAGGCTTCGTCGAAGATGACATAGTCAAAGATGCCGGTCGCAGTGATGAGTTGACAGACCGACAGGGGACTGGCCATCCAACACGGGCATACGGCAGTCAGCACTTCCGTAGCCTGGGCGAAAACTTGACGGAGTGGCTTGTGTTTACGGCTCTTGGCCGCCTCACCCCGTATCAAGGTTTCCTGTTCAGGGAAGCGGTTCATGGCTGCGATGGTGCGCTCCGCATGGACACGCCGCACTCGATCCGCCGCAAGTTGCAGTCGGGTCGAGTCCAGCCGTTTGAAATCGTCAACATACCGGTTATGTGTCGAGCCTACGAACCCGCGAACGCTTGGATCATTGATAGCTACCGAATCCAATGTTGACTTGAGCCAGATGTGTTGGAACAACGCTGCCCACTGGGCGGCGGGTCGGCGGGTGGTCCGAATCTCATCCACAAGGCGTTGAACGCCCAGCGAGTAAAGCTCCTGCTCGATCTCGCATAACCGGCGAATGCGATACGGCGTCGCAGTATCGGAAGAGAGAGCAGAGACCTTCGCAGCAACATCAGAAAGTCCCAGGACATCCCAACTCGATTTGCAGATTGTCCCGAGGGCGCATAGCTCCGTCTGGGCGGTCTGATGGATATTGTCGCAAGCCGCCGTCTCCGGGACGCTCTTTGGCACCGAACCAGACCCGGATAACTCCTGCCACTTCTTCAACGTCTCTTTCGCCTCGGTCAGTTCTCGGAAGATGACTGCTCCTGATGTCTTCGCACCGTGCCTGAGTCTTATTGCTTTCTTGTAAGCTGCTTTGTAAGCGCCATTAGTGAGTCGAAGCCACACACCCCTAATGCCGCCAACTTGACCGGGCATCATCGCAGTCAGCATGTGCTCGGCCTCGGCGAACACCTCCGGCACATATGTGGTGAGTATGCGATCGGTCTGCTTGAGAACCCTTAGGAACTCATCCGTCTCCACCATCGTTTTAGGAAGACGAAGCCCGGCTGACTCGGATGTTCGATGGAGGCATTCTATGAGGCTAGGAATGATCTCTGAGTTGAGACGGCCTGCTAGGTCTACCGCATTCTGTACGGCTTGACCATCCCTTAGTTCGACACCAGTCCAAGGCGAGGGATCGCTCCGGTTGAACAAAGTCTCAAACCCCGCCGCCTCGCCAAGTAGATCGAGCGCCCGCTCTGCTCTCTTGGGGACAATCTGCAATAGGTCCGGTCCTCTCCAGCGCAGTGGGGAACTGACGCTGGAAGGCAGGCGTAGGAGAGCGCCCTGCATTGCATAGACCGTCTGTCCTGTTGGTGCGTGGACCGTGTGCATCCTGACATCATGCTGATTCAGTTTGTTCCGTCTGTCGACGAACTGCTCGTGGACGACTTCTGGGACTGGTTTACTCGCCTCTCGAATGCTGGTGAGTGTCCTGGCTACACGCTCCATGACCTTCTTAGGCGTCTGTTCGGCTCCGTGAAGGTCTATAGCCAGATGGTCGAGTCCGACCGCCGTAAGCCGGTTCATAACAACTTCCAGTGCGGCACGTTTTTCCGCAACAAACAGAATCTTCTTACCGTTTGCGGTCAGCGTTGCGATGAGGTTGGTGATCGTTTGGCTCTTACCCGTCCCTGGAGGTCCATGCACGACGGCACTCTGTCCGGCACTGATACCGGCGATTGCACACTGCTGGCTTGAGTCCGCTTCCACGACCGCAAATTCGTTGTCCGGCAGGATCGTGTCAAGGCAGGCTGGATCCGTCTCGATCTGGGAACCGCCCAATTTCTTTCTGGCTGCATTATCTCCGGCAATGGCAGCGACGACATCATTGGTTAACAGCTCAGCCCGACGATTCTCCAGGTCCCGCACCATTGCGAGTTTTTGGAATGAGAAATTGCCGAGCACCGCGAACGGCTCGGCTTTGAAGCCTGGCAGTTTATTTGCCAGGACATTCATAAAGTCCAACACGGCTTGGAGGTTGACTGTTGCTTGTGGCTCATCCGCCTCTGCATCATCCGTCGTCTCTGTGTCATCCCCATCCGAATACAGACTTAGGATCACTTCGGCGGTAAGGGGTAGGTTCAGTTCTCTATTGAAGACGTGCAAAAGAACTGGGTTGACCTCTATCTCTCCCGCAAGCTCGACTTCTGTCGCCTGGAGGTCCTGTCCTTTGAGCTTTAGCCCTATGGGGACAAGGAGCACAGGAGCAATGGGATCTCGCCCGCCATCATCGGCAGTCCATGTACACCTTCCAAGCGCGAGATAGAGCGTTAATAGGCCCTTCTCCTCAAGGTTCTCTAAGCCCTTGCGAGAAATCGTACGGACGGATGAAATCTTGTCCTGTTCGCTTGCCACGAGTTCACTGATTGCTACTGATTCCCCGTCTCCCAGGAATTCCATCAGCCTTTGGCTGACGGGAAGCTCAAGAGTCCCGCTGGAGGTCTGCTTGTAGAAGAGGAGATTATTGCGGCGGGAGAGGTCGATGAGACGACTCGTCCAGCCGACCCGGGCAGCGTTGATCAGCGTCTCGCGCAAAAGGCTCTCGGGTGTTCGTGTACCGCTGGCGGAATTCTCGACTGTTGGCATATCGATCGGAAGCACCACTATAGCGCATCGGAATGACCCAATGGTTGATTCTTAGCGCTAGGGAATGACGGTACTGCCTGGCGGCGAGGAGTGTGGTCACTGTGCGTCAGGTGGGGCCGGGGCGAAGCACAGGGCGAAGCCGTATGTAGCGGTGCGGGGGTCCTCGTTCCGTATGGTCATCTCTCCCTCACCTCATCCAGAACATCTCTATGGGGCTTTGCTCACCACTTGCCGTCTTCTTTCTTCGGGCGGGGAGGTGCAGCATCAGTTTGGTCTACGGCTGCAGCTACCTTTTTCGTAGAGTCATGGCGAGCAGCGGTTAGAGATGTTTTTCCCGACGCATGATCCGCTTCGCGGGAGTGAGGGGTGCTTATCTGCTCTTCGACCTGCAACTGACCTGGAAGGGTGGCGTCGAGCGATATTCTTACATTGTCCAAATGACCGTAGGACAGTTTGTCGGTGACTCTATCAATTATCACGTCACAGCACGGTATCTCACTGTGTCCCAAAGAAGCGCCTGTTTGGGGGTCTTTCATTTCCTTTCCGAGAGAGGCCACTGCATAGCGCATCCCGAGTTTGACCGATTGGCCGCCCTGACTCAAAGTCACCGCATTTCCATCACGGTCAATAATGGTGACGGGATATGTGCGTGACAGAATGGAGGCTACGACCTGATTTGCAATGTTCGTCTCCATATTCTGCAACACTTGGCCAGCATTGATATCAGCACCTAACGTCGTAGGCGCTACTGCGGGTGCGTTGCCTTGTAGTGAGTCCGAAATCATAATCTGGCGAGTAGCCACATTGACCAGCTTTTGAGAGATGGCCCATCCCCCCGAAAAGCTGACTAGGTTTCTGTCGCTGGTAAGCAATGCTGTTGAATGACGGTTGTAGGCGAGGGTGTTTATGTGACCTACCCAAATCACATCGGCAGTAACTGCCTGTCCATGTTTCTCGCTCTCGGCGCGAGGTGCTTGACCGTTCTCGATCATGTCGAGCTCTTGTGCAATGTCCGCGCTAGAATCTCTATCAAGAACACTGAACCGTCCGGTTTCGGTGAGTGCAGTCGAAACCTGTTGACCTATATCGTCAGAGACTTTTTGAGCTGGGACAGAAGTGCTTCCGACTATGAAGCTTGAGCTGTCAAACCGAACGGGCGCGACCACCACCCGGATCTTCTTATCAGAAGGCGGGGTAAAGTGAGCGATACTCGCCTCAATAATTACCTTGTAGGGGCCGCCCTTGGCGGCAGGGTCTTCGACAGTTTTGATTTTGAAATTAGTGATTGCTCCGCCAGATTTTTGTGCAACCAGGTCTGCAAAGGCAGTGGCCCGGAGTGATACGGAGTCTTGTCCGTCAGTAACGTCCAAACCGTACTTCGCCTGGATGGATCCGGTGTCAATTGTTGCGCCGTTAACCTGCAAGATAGCTGTCTTCATTGCGTCTGAAGTTGCGGCTGCCGGAGTTGCCCCATAGCCGACCGCTTCGGTCGGCACGGTATCAACCCTTCCAACATCGGGCACAGTGCCCGAGATATTGGAAGGGGTAGATTCGGTTATAGGTTCGGGCTTCTTCTTGCAGGAGCAAAGAAGCAGAACAATCAATGACGCGCCAATGACACGATGCCAAATCATTCACAGCACCTACCTTTTCTGTTGCGGTCTATTATAGTGCTGAGCCAAGTGCCTGAGTTGCGTCGGTTGGAACCACGATGTCATGTGCCTTAGCGAATACAACAGCGTCATTGAGTGACTTGAACAGATCCTTACTGTTTGGAGGGAAAACCTTAACGATATATACTCCGCTTTGCAGCTTTGGCAACATGGCAGGCGATACGCTCGTAAGGCTCGTGCCAAAAGAACTGACGCTGCTTTTCATGCCCACATACTTGAGGAGGCCTTTACCGAGCGATTCCAGCCCATCGGTGAACGTCGCTTTAGCTTTCGCATCCATTTCGGGAGGATTTTTGAATGCAGCATCGGTTGCGGCCTGGTTATCGCTCTTTGCCGCGTCTGCGGCCTTGAGGTTATCCAGAGTGGCGCCGGAGTTGAGCGCTGCCAGTTCTGCCCGAGCTTGCGCCGCCTGATCTTTCAGGCCTAAGGCCTCATCCATTTTCCCGTTTGCGTCCAGTACATCTTTGTCCGCGGCGACATACTGCGCGACGAGTTGATCTTGTGAACCCGAGAGTTTGTTACCACCCATTCCAGGAATAGACGGCACTTTGAACTGTGCTTGAGCAGCGAAAGGTAGAGAGGTTACGAATATAAACAAGATTGCTGCATAAACCTGTTTCATTTGAATCTCCTTTTAGGTTTAAAATTAGCGAAGACCGGCGTTTGCCAACTGGCTAGTCAATTCTCGGGCTGCACTTTGTGCTGCCAGTTTCAATGCATTCGTTCGCGCCTCATCTTCAGTGGGTCCAACTCCTGCATACTGTGTAGGGCCGGCAACGGCAACACTCTCAGGGATGCGCTGGCCGACATCAAGAACCTTTGCATTGACGGTAACTACCATTCGTTGAAGCCCGGTAGCGGGGTCAACACCCACCTGTCCAACGTCCAATGTAGCCAACGCAAAATATCGTACGTCAGCGGTCCTTAGACCCTCTACAACATTTTGAAGAGTCGCGCTTTGGAGATCGTTTCCAGATTCATAATCACCCTCGATAGCAGCAACCTTTAGCTTCCCGCCGGATAGAGGCTCAACAAACTGAGCTTCTGCAACCCTATATCCAGATGTTTTGAAAATCTGAGTGACAACATCGCCTAGACCCTGGCTTGGTATCAGCTTCCATGTTGTAGCGTTGGAACGAACAAGTGAAGCGCCTCCGCTCTCTACGGTTGCCGTTTGCTCGATATTGTGGCTCTTTGTCTCACTTGCCGATGCATTTGTTGAGACTTGAGATTTCTTTATTGCTTCGCCTTCGGTACCAGCCTGCTGCGAAGCCTTGGTCGCGTCACCCTGATTACTCACGACCGCCCTTTTCGTGACTCGGGCATCGAAGGTTGTATTTGTGTCCACCTGCCGCGAGAGAAAGATAAATGCCAACTGCGAGCGCTCACCCGTCGCGGTGGCCCCGACTGCCGAAACAGATCTTAATGCGATGCGGAGGTTTGACCCGTTAAGAGATACACGAACAGTCACCGTATATTTATGATTGGCTGGGTCGTCCAGTTCATTGAGGACAGTTGTATCGAGAATGAATCGGTCAGGGTCACTCCTTATTTTTTCGCGAATAGCATCGAGATTCTCAACTTCGGCGTCGCCAGCTTCGGCATAGTAGAAGTCGATTGCGTTCATCTGCGCGGCCTGTAATGCCTTGACCTTCGTTTCAGGAGTTGCCTGTGTTTCTGAATATGTAACCGACGCTTTTCCTTTGGAAGACACAACGTCCGCGTGAGCGATGCTAGTAGAGAAAATTATGAGTGTTGCAAGAGCTATCTTGGTTATTTGCATGATTTGAGTAACTCCCTCGTGGCTAACAGCTGTTTATCGATATTCGGTCCAATGGCCGCCGACTTAAGCCACGGATTATTGTCACCAGAAATAACCCCGATAAATTTAGAGAACAGTCCCTTTATGGAATCTTGATACGCGGGAAAATCCTCTATATTGACCTGTGAAATCGGGACTATTTTTACTTCTCCGTTTTTGAATTGGCTATCAACATATATGTGTCCCGACAAAGGCTCTTCAAGCTTTATTGAAACGAGGGAGCCAAAAATAAGACTTCTGCCTGCCGCTTGAACCTCAAAGGGAACCGTCTTCAATTTGAGAAGTTCGACGCTGAACTGGTAGTCGGGTTTCGGTAGCGTAAGGTTATAAACGGAATTGTCTGAAATAGTCATCGACATCACGTTGCCAATCGCATATCCCTTCGAGTAGGGCAAGATAGGTATGCCAAGTTTGCCCGAAAGCTCCTCTCCGAATGTATCTGCTAGCCACGTTTCAGCCGAACCATTGTGATACTCGGGCGGAAAGATCGCGCGAGCTTCATCGCCGATAGCCACATTTGAAACCTGCACGAAGCGGGAAACGCCGCTTGGTAAAGCCGCTCCGGTTAGAGCCGTATTAAACCTGTCAATGAGTCCGGGTTTTCCACCCGTGCCTTTGTAGACGTAAGCGACATCCCTATCCTTCACGGCATCAGTCGGGGGCTCGGAAAGTGCGTCGATATATGCAAAACTAATTGGATATGCTCTCAGAACAGTCATTGACTTGAAGTCAAAAAATAGAGCTTGGCCACGGATCTGAATGAGGAGTTTATAGACAGGGCCGATCTGTTCCGTGGAGATGCTTTCATTTGTTAGAACCAGCGCTACAGCAATAGCTTGATCCCGACCCTTCAACTCGTCTAAGCGAGGAACGATCGTGTAGTTCTTAGGGTGAATCGAGGGAAGCGCGCTTTGTAGGAGGCCGTTGATGCCTACGATACCAAGGGAACTGTCGAATCGCTTTGAATAGGGAAATCGCGTTGCTATTGAACCATGATCGCCTGAAAACGCAAGTCCAGCGAACGCAACATCTTGACAATAGCCATATGTCGAACACGACAGGGCAATCGAGATGGCGATATTGGAAAGGAGCTTGAACATAGGCTGCACTACTGCTTAATGGCACTCCCTCTTGCTAAGCCGTTGCTTCTAGCCAGTTGGATTGCAGTACCTCCATCGGCAGCAACAATAGCTAACTGCCAGGTAGCAGCGGCGACATGACGCAGATTAGAAGTAGGTTCCTCATTGACCCTCGAGAATACAGATTGATTATGTTGGGATAGTCCGCAGCAGGCATTCGCCTGCTTCATGGTACGGATTGATCTCGTTGTTATCACGCAGATAACGATAGACCTTTCCAAGGAAGTGTCAATAAATTGTTTACATTAGGGCCGCCGGCTGCCCCATTCATCGCAGTCTCACCGCGATGAGGGAACCTTCGCGCCCCGCGCGAACCACCCTCCTACCGCCCCTCCAAATCCTTCAGCATCCATTCCCGCAGCATCTGGTTGGCGCGCGTCTGAACTCCCTCCCCATCCTTCTTCAACCACGCGATCACAACCGAGATGACGGCGCACCCTGTAGACCCCTCAGCGCCTCAATTTGGAGGATTGTTCGGTCGTCAGACTCAGCCACACAGCACCCGTGCCCCTCGTTAGACCTTTCTCGATTGCTTGGCGGCCGGCGAGATTGAACTCGGCTCCCCACATCTGTGGATGACACTCCTTGAGTATTCGCCTATTCTTCTCCCATGTCAATGCACTACTGCCAACAGGGAGCGGTCAAGCCAACCACCTATGTGGTGACGTGCAAGAAATGCACACGCAGCATCCCAGCCGGCGCTCAGGAGTTCCCCAGAGGCAATCTGGTAGTCCAATGCCCGCTGTGTGGTGAGTTGCGCCGCTACCGGCCCTCAGAGGTGTATCTGGGCTTCCCTGACAGCCATCTCATACAGCAACAGGTGTCCATCACGCGGAGAAGGAAGGGTGGATGGTGAATCACGCGCGCTACTACTGGCTGATGCTGGCCGAAGTGCACCTGACGCGAGTGCGGTTCGCTGTGATGTTGCGATGGATCGCGCTGTTGAGGTATAGCATAAGGGCACTCTTTCAATAGTGCCGCAAACGCCCCACGCAGCCAAGGCCGCACCACCAACGGAGAAAATATGAACTTCACGCAACAGCAGAGCGACGTGATTGCAGCGATGCAGATGACATTGGTAAAGCTAAAGACCAGCGACCCTGATACCCTCAAGCTGCTCGCCAGCGACAACACCAGCGCGCTCGCGGACCTCGACCAAGAGGCGCGCCGACTACAGGCAATTAAGGCCCTCACCGACTCCATCGCTGATGCTAAGGCAGAGACCGTCCCGGCAAACCATCCCTATCACTCGCGCGATCCGCTCACTGGCCTCATCCAGTCACAGATCGAGGACAACGTCATCCCCGAACTCCAGGCCACCGGCCAGGGAAACCCCGTCGTCTGGATACCCGCCGGTGTCCGTGGCATCCTTGAGCATTTTCACGACAAATATCCCTTCCAGACTGCCACCGCAGCCAGTCGGATTCAGATCCCCAACACATGCAAGATCGCCCTTCTTGGCGACTGGGGCGCAGATAACATACATGCCGAGCGTCTTGGTAAGCTCGCTATCGCCAAGGGTGCAGACTACGTCATCCATCTGGGCGACATCTACTACTCCGGCACGGAGGGCGAGTGCCGGACCTTCCTCCGGAATTGGCCGCTCAAGAATCCTGACGGCACTCCTGTCCGAGGTCGAAGTCTGGCTCTCAATGGCAATCATGAAATGTATTCTCTTGGCCGTCCATACTTCACTATCGTGCTGCGTGCCTTCGGTCAGGAGGCGAGCTACTTCACCCTCTACAACGACAACTGGCAATTCCAGGGCCTCGATACCGCGTACCAGCCCTTCAGCATCAGTGGTGGTAAGGACGATGCCCGTCTAAAAGTTCAATACGACTGGCTGACAAAAAGCATCGTCGAGAATCCCGACAAGAGGAACATCTTCCTCACCCACAACCAACCTGTATCCGCGCACATTCCCGAATTCGAGGCCGCACAACACCTCATGAATGAAGTCCGCATTCTTTTGGAAGATTGCGGCGGACTTTCCATCTATGGCTGGTTCTTCGGCCACGAACATCGTTGCACCATCTACGACGACAACGCCCGCAACCCAGATGCTCTCTTCCGCGCCCGTCTAATCGGCAACGGCTCCATCGCCCATCACCCACAGGAAGAAGTATTAGCCGAGAAGGACGACAGCCAGGCGAGTACGACCCCGTTTCTGAAGGTCAACAGTCGCGCACTCGACGAAGATCACGAGGTCGCCGTTAGCACCTTTGCCCTGCTCACGTTGGATGGACCAAACATCGACGTGCAATATATCGATGAAGATGACAAACTCTTCTACCAAGAAACGTGGGCAGCATCTCAGAAGCTTTGGTAGCGAAGATCATTCCCATGCCGCTAGATCGAGGACGACAGCCCATCCAAGGAAAGCGTCTCCATCACTCACAGGCGCAAGAGCAGAAGGTGAGCGGTGCCATGGGCTGCTCAACTCCCAACTCTACGGGGGACGGTGGAACGTCCATTTCATCAGAGCCGATTGCCGGACGCTGATCGGCCCGGCTAGGGTGGGGATCCACCAGGGCCCTGCCGTGGTACGCTTTCGGCATGTGCGGGCGCTACTACCGAATCGCTGACAAGCAGGCGATCGTTGACCACTTCCATTCCCCTGCGGCAACTGATGAGCCGTTCCCGCCGGGCTACAACATTGCACCCGGCACCACCCAGCCCGTCATCCGGCAGGGCCGCGACACGGGAGCCCGCGAGCTGGTCGGCATGCGCTGGGGCCTGGTCGGCTTCGCTTCGAACGGACCGGATCCTACACGCGTCACCTTCAACGCCAGGAGCGAGAATCTCACCAAGAGCGACCTCTGGCGCGTTCCACTGCACAAGCGCCGTTGCCTCGTGCCCGTCTCCGGCTTCTTCGAATGGCGCAAGCCCGACAAAGTACCCTTCCGCTTCACTCTACGGGACGAGCCGCTGTATGCCCTCGCTGGTTTGTGGGACGCCTGGAAGAATCCGGCTGGCGACTGGTTGCAGAGCTTCTCAATCATCACCGTGAAGGCCAGCGCCGCAATGAGCAC
>Ga0187872_10003763_pt1 | contig 11905 bp, 11 predicted proteins | sample June2016WEW_16_4_FD_132973 | JGI IMG/M metagenome (GOLD analysis project Ga0187872, IMG submission 132973) | Peatland microbial communities from SPRUCE experiment site at the Marcell Experimental Forest, Minnesota, USA - June2016WEW_16_40 | ecosystem: Environmental > Terrestrial > Soil >...
CCGGGCGGACTCCATTGGTACTGCGAGTCGTTGCCGGCGATCTTCCAGATGACCAGGTCGAGCGAGGGCACGACGATGATGCCGAACCCGCCGGCTCCCGACTTGAAGTACGCGTCGCGCGGCGCGCCGACGACGTGCCCGTCCGCGTTCACCGTGAACTGAAAGCTGTACGGAGCATGCGTGTCGTAGGGCGTTGGCTTCGAGCACAGCTCGATATACTCGGGCGGTATGAGTTGCCGGTCGGCCCACTTTCCTTTGTGCAACAAGAGGTAGCCCCAGCGCAGCATGTCGGTGGCTCGCACCGCGATGCCGCCGGACCCAGGCGTGTTGGTGTAGCCCGGGCGGGGCGGATACCCCCACGGTCCCCACTGCATGGGGTTCGCCAGTTTCTCGCGAATGTAGTCCTCCATCAGCTTCCCAGTGATGCGGTGGACCAGAATCGACAGCACATGGGTTCCCGAATTCGAGTAGAAGTAGCCGCCGCCGGGGTTCGTCCACATCGGCGCGCGCAGGGTCGCTAGCTCGGGCCCGATGGAACCGTCAGTAAGCGCGGCCTCCACCTTGACGTCCTCTCCGTTGACGATCCCGGTGCCGCCGTTGCCGTCCTGCATCCCCGAAGTCATCGCCAGCAGGTGCCCCAGCTTGATCCCGGCCTTGCGGGGATCGCTGAGCGGAAGGGCCTCCGGCAGGTACTTCTCGGTAAACACCTTGGTGTCGAGTCCCTCGGGGAATTGGTCCTTATATTCCTGCAGCATGAGGCCGCAAGAGATGCTGGTAAAGGTCTTGCCGACCGAAGCCGCGCTGGGTGTGACGTCGCGCGCGCACTTCCCGTAGTAATTCTCGTAGACCAGCCATCCGTGCCGGAGCACCAGCAGACCGCCGTGCTGGCTAGTCCGCGTGGTGTACTGGAACGCCTGCTCCAGGCGCTTGACGTCCATGCCGGCGATCTTGCGGATCTGCGCCGCGTCCTTTAGGGTTCGCCACCCGCCCGCGCTATCGGGCGGGGGGTAATAAGGCTTGGCCGCGCTTAGCGCGCCGGCCGAACAGAAAAGCGAGAACAGGAGTGCCCGCGTCCTTCCGTGAACGAACATGAAATCCGTTCCTCCATCGCGTAGCTTACTTTAATACCCCAGCTGAAGTGTTCAGTCTACGTTTCGGCTTCTGGGCCTCGGCCCTGGCACCTTGAGGTGTGGCGCCGGATTCCTTTTTGGACTCAGCCCATCTCTTTCGTTGCGCTTCCGCCATCCTCTTTCTGCTGGCCGCGCTTATCTTCCGCCGCTTGCGCACCGGCTCCGATGTCGCCGCGGACTCGGGGCTAGCCCCAGTCATCAGTTGACGAACCTCGGCAATCTGAGCGTCGATGCGCTTCTTTTGAGCTTCGAAGCCTTCGATGGCAGCCGCGAGAATTTCGTTGTTCAGTTTCTTTGGCATGAACTTCCGATCTTTACTGAGTTTTAGAATCGCACTCTCGTGTCCAATTCTAACAGGACCAAAATGCAACCGAAACACAATCGTAATAAAAGCTAACCCATTCTCCGGGGTTTAGCGTGCTAATCCCCGCTTTATGGAAAATCCCTTCTTTCACTTGAGCTTGGAAGAGTTGGAGAGCGGTTATCTCCGATGGCGGAGTAAGCGACAGTTATTTTGGTCAGGAATCGCGGCGCGACCTGCCCTGAAAAATGGCGCCACCAAGTTGCCTTGGATTACGACTCGGGTTTTGAGCGGGCCTACGCATCGGTTCAAGAGAAGGCGGAAACCGCAGTGTACGGACGGAGTTGAACACAGCCCAGAGACACATCCCGGCTGGTTAACTGACGAGGGCACGCATAGCCTCGATGACAACAGCGAGGACAGCGAGGTGCCTAAAACTGGGAGGCTCGAAGCGGCCCGAGGGCAACCGCTATCGTTGCATGTTGGCCCAACCGTCCTGATGTTGAGCCACGGCTATAGATTCTTGGCGGCGTTTGCCGAAACGCTCGCAGCGACCGCCGCTCAGTGCATGGTGAGCCACCCTTTGCACTTGGCATACATGGAGCACGCGAAGGACGCGAGAGACCGTCTTGCCCATATACCGCGGGAGCGGGGGGAAGGGTTTGAGGAAGTACGCGGCATCCGTGTCGAAAGGCCTGCCCGTCGGACTCATCATGTCACGGGGCAACGTGTGCGGCTTCGCTGCTTTAGGCCATGCACGCCCGATGAGCGGCTCGAACTATACCGGCGCGTTTACGGCGTTGATTGCCAAATACCATCCGGTGATAGACCGCCAGCCGGTCCCAAGCCCCCAAGCCGGTCCCACACCCCAAGCAACGGCCACCAGATCGGCCCCATCCTACCGATATCCGGCACGTACGTTTTGTACTCCCGAGATAATCTCGCCATGGGGCAGCATTTCAGCGGCCGTGGCCCGATTATCGGCACCGTCACCGGTAAAGCCAAGGCGGGCTCATTGTGGGAGTATCGCGTATCCGGCTTTAGAAGGCCGCAGAACGAACCCGACGCGGCTAGCGTACCCCTCGAAGAGATAGCCCACGAATACGCAGGCTAATTCTAGCCCTGAAATTCCAAAAAAATCTTCCGTTGCTAATCACTCACTTATCGCAGTTTCAGCCTGAAAACCGTTCCTCGCGCCCAGTTTTAGCCCATTTAGGGGTAGACATGCATTTTAAATCGCAGCGAGACCAGGGCGGCCAGGATTCAAGGGCTCTGCCCTGGCTTTTGAGGAGGAGTATTTTGGGGCTCGGCTGTGGGGATTCAGTGCGAAGACGATTCGGGAGTGGTCCCGCTACGGACACGGCCCCGGAATCCTGCGACCGTATTCTGTACCTGCTCACGACTTGCTGAATAGAACCGCTTATCAACACGATGAACAGGCAAATGCCAATCTGTGAGATGAAGCCACTGATCTCAGTTCAGACCAGACGCATCACTGTGCTGGAAATCGCGCAGCGCTTGGACGTTGGGCGATTGGCAGTGTATGCCATGTTGGAGCAAAAGGTCATACCCGGCATAAGACTCGGCCGGCGGTGGATCATTACACGCCATGCTTACGAGCAGTGGAGCGCACCTGTGGGGGCCGGCCGGCGCTGGACTTGTGGCGCAACCAGAGGTAACGGTGTTGAACTGATGCCTGTCTACAAACGTAAGAACCGGTCTGGAAAGACTGTCTGGTATTACTAATTCTCCCTGCCGGGAGCGACCCGTTCGCACCGCGACCGCGTCTTTGGATATGGCTACTCCACGAAAGGTCAGGCGAACGATGCAGAAGCGGCGCGGCGCATCGAGGAGCAGCAGAAACATGAGATGGCCAAGGCGGGCGTCAGCCTGAACGCTGAACTGCCAAAGACGCTCGCCATGCTCTTGGACGAATTCTTTCGCCAACACGTTGATGAGAAGTTGGCACCCAAAACCGTCGAGCGTTATCACGAGCAAGCGGCGTATCTCGATACGGCCCTGCTGGAGATGCCGCTCACCGCCATTACGCCGCTCCACCTCAATCGGGAGTGGTCGCGCCTGCTGAAGTGCGGCGGCCATACGCGCAGAGACAGAATACCCCGCCCGATGAACGCGAAGACCGTGCGGAACATCGCTGGCGTTGTTTCCAGTGCGTTCACGCGCGCCATCCGCTGGGGGTTGGTCTCGACTAACCCGGTGACCAACAGCGAGCCGCCACGGGTAAGGAAGCACCTGGCTATTGCGCTGACGCCCGCGCAACAGGCGACCGTGCTGGAATCGGCATCCGGCCCCTGGTGCATGCGAACCTACCTCCAAGTGGACGCCGCCACCGGTTGCCGGAGGGGCGAGCTGCTAGCGTTGCGCTGGTCGGATCTCGTGGATGGCTGCGCGATCATCGCGCGTTCGCTCACGCAAACGCGGGACGGTCTGAAGTTTAAGGGGACCAAGACGGAGAAGCCTCGGCAGATTGTCCTTCCTGAGTCCGCGATTACGGCGCTCGCGGCGCACCGCCAGCAACAGGATGAATTCCGGCGCCAGTTCGGCCCCGACTACCGCGCCGACCTGGATCTGGTGTTCGCGAATCCCGATGGCACGCCGCTGAAGCCGGATTCGATCTCGGCGTCCGTGTCAGCCCTTTTCAAGCGCCTGAAAATTCCGAAACCCAAGGGTGGCGCGCTCCATCTGCTCCGTCACTCCCACACGTCGGTCTTGCTGGCCGAGGGCGTGCCGTTGCCGGCGGTGTCCGCGCGCCTGGGCCACAGTTCGGTTCGGACGACGCAGGAAATCTACGCACACATGATCACGGGCCAGGATGAGGAGGCGGCGCGGAAATGGGAAGCGTATCAACAGCGGAATAGGCCGGCCGAGCCAGAAAATTGGAAAGGGAACGTACAGTGAATTTCTCTGGAGCGTTGCTGGTGGCTGCGCGTGGCTGCGCATTCCCTGTAAGTTATAGAAAACATGGTAGCGCTAACGGGAATCGAACCCCAGGGCTGGCAGTTCAGTTCGGTTCATTTGGGTCTAAGTAGCTGTGTTTTCAGTACAGTTGGTATTCCAGGATGGTCCAAAACACCGCCATGGACCGCCGACGTTGTCACTCGGTTGTCACTTGGTCGTCTCCCGCCGTTGCTCATCCGACCAGTTTCCGGTTGGCGCATGATTCAGCCGTAGGTCTCGCTTGTCGTCAATTCCCACAAACGACTTCGGGCCCCGGTGGGGCCAGTTTCCGGAAAGCCGACAATTCATTCGCTAACCCGCCAACCCTCTAAAGGTGAGACTGTTATCAGAGCCGGCGCTCGGAAAGAGACCTTCATGCTCACCTCTTCAGCGCCGCAGCCCAATTCTCAACCAGAGTGATCGGCTGGACGGCCTTCGCAAGCGGCATCGCCGCCAAAACACGCTGGCCGTCAGCGGAGACGTCGTAGGGGTAGCCGCCGGTGCCGGGAACGCGGGTGAACACGGGGCGCACCGTACCCACCTCTACGCTCTCCCCGCTAATGCGTACGTCGGCCTCCATCAACTGACCGCCGTACGCTGCATAGAAGATCCCTTTCCCATCCTGCCGCCAGCGAGGCCCGCTGCCGCCATTAAGGGAGATTTGGTGCTTTTCCGCTCGCCGCGAGAACGGCGACACATAGATCTCATTCCGTCCCGACTCATCGGAATTGTACGCAACCCACCGATCATCGGGAGAAAACTGTGCGTCGCTCTCGTTGAACTGAGTCTGGTGAAACAGTATCGCCTTAAGCTCGCCCCCCGGCCGTTCCGGCGTCAAGGGCAATACCCACATTTCGAATCTCCGACCGCCGCCCGTGAAGTAGAGCAGAAATTTCCCGTCGTGGGACCAACTGGTGGGAACCTTGTCCGCGTCATCGGCGTAGATCAGTTCTTCCGCTCCCGCGCCGTTCGCCGGTTTGCGGTATAGGTCGTAATGGCCCTTCCGCGTGGAATTGAAGATCACGGTGCGTCCGTCGAGAGAAAATACGGCCCAATATTCTCCTGCTGGATCGACCGTGAAGCGAGTTGGCAATCCTCGCCCAACATCGTACATCCACAAATCGTAGTTCCCGACAGCATCGGGAGCTGACGCCGTCAAGGTCTTCCGGTCAGGCGAAAACTGAATATCGAAGAAGGTTCGCGGTTCCCCGACCGTCCCCACCGGCTTACCCAGCCGGTCGAACCAGGTCAGTTGCCGCACTCCCGCATCCGCGCCGGTGCGATACGCCAGCAAACCTGTGGCGGACGCCGAGAATGCCCCCTCTTCCACGAGCTCCCGAAAACGCTCGACGTGCTCCGCCACTGGCACAGCTTCTCCGGAGGTTCGCAGCGATCTCAGATCGAAGGGTTGCGCCATCAGGGAGTTCTCACGGAGATAGAGGAGATGACCCTCGGAGTAGACGGCGTTGGAATCGGCCTCCCCGATGACGGTGCTCGCCGTCGAGCTGAGCGACCCGACGCGCAACTGCATCCGGCCCGCTCCTCTCCAGGAGACGAACAGGAAATGCTCGCCGCCCGGCAGGAACCAGGGAAAGCCGTGCGCGGTTCCCATGGCGACATCCATCGCCACTGCGAGACTGGTGTTGCCGCCGTCCGAAGCAATCCTCAGCAACGGGGCGAATGTGTTGGGCGCGAAGACGATGATGCCTTTCGGGCTCCAGGATCCGCCCGCTGCTGCGCCGACCACGTCGGCCAGAGGGATGGGTGGCCCCCCTCGTGTATCCAGTCTCTTGAGTTTCCCGCCGGCAAAAAAACCCACCCAGCGGCTGTCTGGCGACCAGAAGGGGAACGTCCCGCCCTCAGTGTCCAGCAGTGGCTGCGCGCTCGCCGCGTCGAGTGCGCGAAGCCACAATTGGCTCGCACCATTTTCGCCAGTCGCGGCGAAAACCATCCGCTTCCCGTCCGGGGATATAGCGACTGGTCCGAGATTGGTCGCGAAGTCGAACGAAGTCTTCTCCGGAGGCAGTATCGTCGTGTATCTCAGGGGCGTCTCCGGCGCCTCCCGGAAATGGACAAACGCCAGTGCCGCGAGCGCGACGATGGAGAGCGCAGCCAGGGCCGCCCATAGCCTCGAAGTGCGCCCTGAGTCGGGGGCGGGCGTGGGGGCGCCGGCTGGCTCCGCTGCCCAGTCGAGCTCAGCCTTGACATCGCGCGCGCTTTGCCAGCGGCCGTCAGGATCCTGAGCTAAGCACCGCTCGATCACGTGGGCCAGCTTGTCCGGCAGCGAATCAAACTGTAGCAGGCGCTCGCCTGGCTGCGCCCGTTCGCCGGTGGCCATTTCCGACAGCACCAGACCCAGCGCGTGGATGTCCGTGCGCGCGTCGCATGCCTTGCCTTCCCTTTGTTCCGGGGCCATGTAAGCCGGCGTGCCCATGACCGCGTTGGCCACCGTGAGGGTCTCATCCTGCGTCGATTTTGCGAGCCCGAAGTCCAGAACTTTCACTCCCGTCTTCGCGATCATCACGTTGTCCGGCTTCAGGTCCCGATGAACGATGCCCTTGGCGTGCGCGGCGGACAACGCAGAGGCGATCTGGGTTCCATATTGGATGGTCTGATCCAGGGACAGTTTGCCACGTTTCAAGCGGGCGGCCACCGTCTCACCCTCCACCAGCTCCATGACCAGGTAATTGGGGCCGACATCATGGAGCGTGCAGATGTTGGGGTGGTTCAGCGCGGCGATGGCTCGGGCTTCGCGTTCAAACCGGTCGGTGAACCTTTCTTGCGAGACCTTTATGGCAACTTCGCGGCCCAAGCGCGTGTCGATCGCGCGGAACACCTGTCCCATGCCGCCCTGGCCGAGCAGGGCTTCAATCCAGTAAGGGCCCAATCTTGATCCGGCCATCACCTGAGTCTGGGTGGAATCCGTCATCAGGTCGAATGCCGCTTGATCGAGTATCTTTCCGCCGGACTTTTGCGCTAGCATCTCTTGGATTTCCCGCCGCAGGTCGGGATCGGCGTCCGCAAGTACCCCGTCCCCGCGGTCGCAGGCAAGGTTGTACAAATCCTCGATTTGACGCCAGCGTTCGGGAGTCATTCGGTGCTCAGCGATTGTTACCCAATCATATTCCCGCCGTTTAGCGCGACGCAACCCCCCACGACCCGAACTACGGAACGACGTTTTTCTACCAGGGCAACGTGACCTATGCCACCGGGCTGACGAGCGGCGACTGGAAATCCTTCGCCTACGATGCGGCAGGAGTGCTGGTCCAGACCACGGACGCATTGGGGCACATGGTGAGCCTGTCAACCGACCCCACTACCAATTACTCGCTGCCCACGACGGTGACTCCCAACGGAAACAAGCGTTTGGCGTCCATATTTCCTACATCCTCGTCCCAGGTTCCTGCTTGGTCACACGGCGGTCAATTCTTTCAAAAGCCATGCTTTGGCCACTCTCCAGTCGCGCATTACGGTGTCCGCAGAGACACCGACAATCTCAGCCGTCTCCTTTACCTCGAGCCCAGCGAAAAAGCGCAACTCGACGATGCGAGCCTTTCTGGGAGCCAGGCGGGCCAGTTCATTGAGGGCGTCGTCCAGCGCGACGATCTCGGCTGGGCGTTTCGACGACACATCCAGCGCCTGCTCGACGTCGATCCCTTGGACCCTTTCGCCACGCTTGTCGGCCATCCGTTTGCGCGCGCGATCCACCAGAATCCTCCGCATCAGCGTGGCCGACACCGCAAAGAAGTGGTTCCGATGCTGCCAATCCAGTCGCGAAAGGTCAGCCAGATGTAAGTAAGCTTCGTGAACCAAGTCCGAGACCTGTAAGGTTCGTTCCGGCCGCTCATTTTTCAAGCAATGTCCCGCCAGCCGCCTGAGTTCCCGGTAAACCCTCGGAATCAAAACCTCCAGCGCCCGTTCGTCGCCTTCCGCCCAGGCGCGAAGCAGTTGCGTTGTTTCGGAGACAGACGAATCGGCCATAACGGTTCCCTACAGTATACGCTGCGCTGTCCAGACAATTTTCTTGGAGCGATGCCAGTTTTCGCGCCCCAAATGCGCCTTGGGGATGTACGCATGAGGCAATCCCAAGGGGTCGCCCGCGACAGAAAGAGGAATATCGATGATAAAAGCGTTTCGATTTGTTGCCAATGTATTCCCAGCGCTGGCTGTGGCTGCGGCGCTTGCTCCAGAAGTACACGCCGGATGCGGAGATATCACCACGCTCCAGGCGCCGTTCGTCTTCACCCAGGCCGGAATGGGCGCGCAAGCTTTGGTGCAAAGGGCCGCGGACGCCACCCGCGCGGCGGCCATGAGCGCTGCTTCCGGCGGCGCGCCGGTTAACGCCGCCACCATTGTCGGCATGTGGAACCTCCAGTTCATCTCCCAAGGGAACACGGCTCACAACCCTTCCATCCCGGACGGCGCGCTGTTGGATTTCGGATATACCCAATGGCACAGCGACGGGACCGAGTTAATGAACTCGGGCGGCCATGCTGCCGCAACCGGCAACTTCTGCATGGGTACGTGGGTGAGATCGGGATATTTCACCTATGTGCTGAACCACTTCGCGCTCAGCTACGACCCGACAACGGGCAACTTGGCCGCAAAGATCCACATCTTCGAACAGGTGACTCTGGATCCCAGTGGAAACGAATTCACCGGCACGGTTACCATCGACGCCTACGACCCCAAATCGGGACTAAAGGTGGATCATGTTACGGGAACCGTATCGGCGACGCGGGTCACGGTGGACCAGATTACTCCGTAAAGCGGCGGGGAGCACGGGGGCGGATGCCGATGCCATCCGCCCTCACTTCGAAGTCACCTCGAAAAATCATCGCCCGTTGGAACCGAGACCGGAGGCTTTCAAGACGTCCACCCGGACTCGGGAACGATATGTGGGCATCTCGTCCATTGGGCCGGCCATGGCGATCCAGTCGGCCCAATGGAAGGAAAGCCGGTTTTCTCGCCCGCGTGCCCAATTTCCTGGTGCCAAGGTTCTCGACAGGAATCCGCCGGTAACGTGAATCGCCGGAACCTACCGTGTATCTCGGTACGAGCCTACATTCCGGCGACTATGAAACAGTGTACCCATCGCGATTGGTTCGGAGGGCGAGCCGGGACGCCTAATGCGGCGGCGGTACACCACAAGTTCGGCAGTGACGGGGCAGCACTCGAATGCCGGTCAGTTGCAATCCAGGAGATCGGTAGTCTGATTTGACGGGTTCAGGACGCATGAGGTCGGTCGTCAGATACTTCTTGTTGTCGTCGGCAAAGACCGTCACCACCACGGCATCGCCGCCCAGAGCCTCCTGAGCCATCACGGCAGCCAGGAAATTGCAGCCCGATGAAATCCCCACACCCAGGCCCAATTGAGCGGCTAGTTTTTGCGCCATCAGAATGGAATCTCCGTCGGAAACGGCGATTACGGAGTCGAGGTGTGTCAGATCGACGATCGCCGGTATGAACTCGTCCGAGATCCCTTGAATGCGGTGCTTGCCCACCTTGTGGCCGGTGGAAAGGGTGGGCGATTCCGCCGGTTCGACGGGGTGGACCCGCACCCCAGAGTCCCCCTCGCGCAAGCACCGGCCCACTCCCATGACTGTTCCGCCGGTTCCTACGCCGGCCACGAATGCCTGCGGAGCGAGACCCGCTTCCTCCAGTTGGAGGAGGATCTCGGGCCCGGTTGTCCTGGCGTGCGCCTCGCTATTGGCTTGATTGGAGAACTGGTGCGGCAGGAAAATGTGCGGCTCGCGGTCAGCCATTTGCTGGGCCCTCTGGATAGACCCGAGGAATCCTCCTTCTTCTTGGCTGACCGGGATGATCTCGGCGCCATAGCTGCCGATGAGTTGCTTGCGCTCGGCGCTCATCCAATCCGGCATGAAAATTGTGACCGGGTGGCCGAGTGCGCGGCCCAGAGCGGCCAAAGAGATGCCGGTATTGCCGCTGGTGGCTTCCACAATGCGGTCGCCCGGCAAGAGGTGGCCGCTCTCATAGGCGCGCCGCAGGATATGCAACGCCATCCGGTCCTTGATGCTGCCGGTCAGGTTCAGGTACTCGCACTTGGCATAGATCACCCGCCGGCGGCCGTGGTACTGAAAATCGATGGCAAGCAATGGCGTGTTGCCGACCATCCGGGCCAGCGAATCGAGCGCCGGCGGCGCACAGGCCAAGGTTGAAAATATCATTAAAAGGACCTGATACTACTCAAATTCAGTGTGACGCAAAAAGGTCAAAAACTCCACCATGTCGAGTGTCAGCCCGGGGAAGGTCATCATGATGCTGCCGTCCGGCCGCCTGACGCTTTTTGACCCCCGTGCCCGCATTTTTCTCCGGCAGCCTCAGTCGCCGAAGCGACACGGGGCAGGCAACGCAGTTGCACCGAATACCTAACAGATTGCTTTTCCGCGGGACGCTGCGGGACCCCGGAGGACCCGGCGAAGTCCGATCCATTACAGGGCTATAGCGCCTGGCCCGGGACGAACCGTTCATGCGACGGCGCTCACGGATTCGGAGCGTGAGCACGCAGGCGACCCCGCCTCGCGGCGGTAGCCCTTGCATCATCACTAGGCCTTCACCTCCATCAGGTTGGCCGGAGGACTTGCACCTCCAAACTGCTGAGCATGCCCAGCACACAACTAAGCCGCTTGCGCGGCGGACGCTTCGCGTGGCGGACAGGTGCGGCCGAAGTTTCAAAGCGGTAACGTCGAGAGGCACTCTGGGTTACACTAGAGCCGCGTACCATGGAGGCCTTCCGTCAGCCATGCAGAGGCTAGTCTCGGAGGGACTGAGCTATGAACTCTTCACAAGGTTCGACCAGCCGTCGTGAATTCATCAAGACCAGCGGTAAAACGGCTGCATTTTCGGCTTTGGCCACCGTTGCGATTCCCCCCGTCCACGCAACGGGCAGCGACCTAATCCAGATAGCGCTTATCGGCTGTGGGGGGCGCGGCGGCGGCGCTGCGGCCAACGCACTATCCGTCAAGCGCGGTCCCGTCAAGCTGGTCGCCATGGCGGACCTGTTCCCGGAACGCCTTGCGAGCGACCTGAATAAGTTACAGCAGCATTTCCCGAGTCAGGTCGACGTACCGCCGGATCGCCAGTTTCTCGGCTTCGACGCCTATCAGAAGGCGATGGATTGTTTGAAGCCGGGTGATATCGCCATTTTCGCAACGCCTCCGGCGTTTCGCTGGGTGCACTTCACCTACGCTATCCAGAAGGGCTTGAATGTCTTTATGGAAAAACCCCTCACCGCCGACGGCCCAACCAGCAAGCGCATGTTCGCGCTCGCCCAGGAGGCCTCAGCCAAGAACCTCAAGGTGGGGGTAGGGCTCATGTCGCGTCACAGCCGGGCGCTCCAGGAACTGGCTGACCGTGTCCATAACGGGGAGATCGGCGAGATCGTTGGCTCGTCCGGGGAATCTGTGGGTAACTTGCGGGTTTCAGCGCTGGGATTGAATGAGGAAGCTGTGGAACTTGCGGCAGGTGGAGTCGAAGGAGCGTTGCTCGTCTTCCC
>Ga0187872_10003773_pt1 | contig 11875 bp, 13 predicted proteins | sample June2016WEW_16_4_FD_132973 | JGI IMG/M metagenome (GOLD analysis project Ga0187872, IMG submission 132973) | Peatland microbial communities from SPRUCE experiment site at the Marcell Experimental Forest, Minnesota, USA - June2016WEW_16_40 | ecosystem: Environmental > Terrestrial > Soil >...
ATGGACGCGTTCACGAGCATGGTGGCCTCAGAGAAATTGCAGAGCCTGACTTCTAAGGAAGACAATCTGATCGTACGACTTTTCAGTTTTTCATTTCGCCGGGGTATACCGAAAGACGAGACCGGGCATGGTGGTGGATTCGTTTTCGATGCCCGCAGCATACCGAATCCCGGACGCGAAGAGAGATTCAAGACCCTTACGGGCAAAGACGCGCCGGTGATCGATTATCTCAATCAGCAAGAAAGCGTCCATCAGTTTCTGGCCAGCGTAATGTCGCTGGTGGATGCCAGCGTAAACACTTATCGGGGTCGCGGCTTTACGAGCCTTACTGTGTCGTTCGGCTGCACGGGCGGACAGCATCGGTCGGTTTATTTCGCGGAGCAATTGGCGAAACGTTTGAGCGGCAGGAACGGAGTGGAGGTGGTGGTGCGGCATCTTGAGTTGGAGAATATGAACAAATGAAAGCGATGATTTTGGCCGCTGGCCTCGGTACGCGCTTGCGGCCACTCACCGACAATCGCCCCAAGGCGCTGGTGGAAGTCGCTGGCCGCACGATGCTGGAGATCACACTCTCCCGCTTGCGCGCTTTTGATGTTCGCGAGGTGATTGTCAATGTGCATCACTTTGCTGACATGATTCTCGAGTACCTGAAAGCGAACGATAACTTCGGCATGCGTATCGAAGTTTCTCGCGAGGAGGTTTTGCTCGACACGGGGGGCGGCCTGAAAAAGGCCGCACATTTTTTCCTCGAGGATTCCAACGGTTTCGAAAGGCCATTCATTTTGCACAATGTCGACGTCATCAGCGCAATTGATCTCCGACGCATGGTGCAATTTCATACTGAAAATCAGGCTCTCGCCACTCTGGCAGTGCAAGACCGGGAGACATCTCGATACCTGCTCTTCGACGAGCAGCTTCAGCTTTGCGGCCGTCGATCCGGACACGGTCAGAAGAATGAATTCGGTCGATCTTCACAACCAGTGCAGACTCTAGCTTTTTCCGGCATCCACATTATTTCTTCTCGCCTTTTTGCGATGATGATTGAAGAGGGCGCTTTCTCCATCATCACCTCCTATCTGCGTCTCGCTGCGCGCGGAGAAAAAATCCTCGCCTTTCGAGCCGATGAATACTATTGGCGCGATCTGGGTAGGCCGGACGATGTGCTACAAGCCGCTCAGGATGCTCCAACTGCTTGTTAATCTGCTTGAACGTCCCCAGCAAACGGTTCATCTGGGCAAACTGGAAGACGGCTCTGATTTCTGAGTCGGCGTGGGAAAGAAGGCACGTAGGCGGGCCCGAAGGCAGTCCCCAGGAGCAGTTTCGAACTTTGCTCCTCGGGTTTGGCATCGAGAGAACCGACGTAGACGCCGGTGTTCTCGGGCGTGGCCGAATGGCGAAGATAAATGAAATGGCGGCCATCGGGAAGGAAGGACGGATAGTCATGAAAGGACTCCTTGCGCGATTGGTCCAGAGTTGTGAGCGGCGTCGCGAGCCCCCTAGCGGCCGAAACCCGCATTCTTCGCTTCCGACCTCAGCGGCGTATTGGATCTTTATCAAAAGCTGGCAAGCGACGTGAAAGACGAGGAGCTTCTGCTGAAGTCGAGCGAGGACAAGTTGCCCACGAGCTGGTCGCGCGACGGACGCTTCTTGCTCTATACGACGTCGGACCCCAAGACAAGAAAAAGCGGTTTATGGGTGCTCCCGCTCGAAGGTGATAAGAAACCGTTCCCTTTCCTGCGCACGGAGTTCAACAACGGAAGCGGTCAGTTCTCGCCCGACGGACGCTGGGTCGCCTACGTCTCTGACGAATCGGGCCGCAATGAGATTTACGTCCGGACGTTCTCGCCGGACTCTACAGCGGCCGCCTCCGACACAGGCGGCAAGTGGCTGATTTCGACCAATGGAGGCAGCGGACCGCGGTGGCGCCGGGAGTACGTCGGACAAGTTCCCCCAGGGCTCCGAATCATGGTTATAGGCTCAATCCAACAGGAAACTCAACCTGCGGCAAACTCGCCACGAAATCGTGGAGAAAAGTTCTAAAATCGCCCCCTTGGGCGCGCCACCTTTCTCTTCCGCATTCAATTGATTGCGGATTCCTCGCTATTAGGTGACAGCTTTCTTTGCTTGCGCTCTGATCTTTGCCCAGCGCTTCTTGGCAGCTCTTGACATCTTTGCTCTCCCGGCGGCTGATAGTACACGCTTCTTAGCACTCGCTAGGTCACGGTTTGCCGACTGACCCAGAGCCTTTGCAGCCGATTGCAAACCATTCAAATCACTCTGTAACTTGGCCAACTGCTTCTTTACCTTTTTCTCTTCGCGTCTGATTGCTGCCAATATGCTCATGAATCCTCCGGAAACAATCTACCTGAGAGTTTCCATTCCACCAACCCTGTACCTTCCGGATGTCTTATTCAATTTGTCAGCATTAACCTCACCGGACAATTGAAAAACCACTAATGGGTCCGAGGCCAGCGCGATTTGAGATTGACGCGAGGGGGCGGCGGGCATATCGTTTTGCGCAGAGATAGAGTTGAAATCGGAAATTCCGGTTGAGGACTCAAGGGGACAGCGATTCTATGAACTCAGCCAAGAACGTGGGTTTTTCGAAGCGCAACAATTCTGTCACGGGTGGCGTGGCCGTGCTGGCCATCGGGCTGGCTGCCGTGTTTGCCGCATACACAGGCGGCGCAGCACGGGCGGCGCGGGCTGACGCGAAGCCGACGAAAACAACTCAGGACGGGGTTTACACCGACGACCAAGCCAAGCAAGGCAAAGCGCAGTACAGCCAGAACTGCGCCAATTGTCACATGGATGACCTGAGCGGGAGCGGCCAGGCCCAGGGGCTCGTCGGCGACGCGTTCACCCAGACTTGGGAAGAACAGACGGTGTACGATCTCTTCCAGGTCACTTATACAACCATGCCGCCGGATAAGCCGGAGAGCCTCAGCCCAGATGCTACTCTCGATATCGTTGCATACCTGCTTCAGTCGAATCAATTCCCGGCAGGGAAGGATGAACTCAAGAACGACCCGGACACGTTGAAGAACGTCCTCATCACTACCAAGAAAACCAGTCGGTAGGGGTCGGCGCGGAAAACTGTTCTGCAGCGCGCGGCGGCTACCAGAGCCATGAGCCCATCCCTTAAGGATCGGCTCCAGGCGACCCGTTTTGAGGGTTTGGTGTCCCATGTGTGGAATCGGGCGCCATCCCGTTCGCGGCCCGATCACGCTCCGCTGGCGTTCATAAAGCGAAAACTCCCTTCGGCTCCCTTCGCCTGCACCAATCTTGTCCCTCCGTCCAGTTGTTTGCCCGGTGAATGTGATGCATATTCGGCTGCCGGTTGAACCCGGTTGAAGAACCGGTTATAGAAATTGCTCGTTGATTCGGAGCCGTTATGCCTTGCCTACTCCTCTCGCTCCGTGCACGACAGCAGCAGAGCTGTCACTCCCACGCCCAATCCGATTTGCGTTCTGCTGGTGCTCCGCTGATCTGGCGCGGCGGGGAGGCAAGGCTTCCAAGCTTGGGGGAAAAATGAACCGCTGGATACGCCATCTGCTGCTGCTGTCCGGAATCTGCTCTGCGCTGCCTGCCGCCGCGTCCGATCTTGGAACCGTAACATGTCCCGTGAATCAGGACCGCGTGTGGGTCTACGATTCCCTGACCAGTTTCGACGTCGAGGCCAAGCTCCGTTGCGGCGAAACGGTTGAAATCGTGTCGCGCGTGAAAAACTACGTGAAAGTTCGAACCGCCAGCGGACTGGAAGGCTATCTGCCGGACAGTGTCTTTCCGGATTTGCCGCCGCTCGACGATGATAAGGACAAGCCCGGCAACCACAATGCCGCCCCAGCCGAAACCGCAGTGAACACGCCCACGATCCTTGCCGCAGCGGCGGCTTCCTACCGCGTCGCGCCGAAACCAGCGCTGGTTGTTGAGTCGCCCGCGGCGACGACAGAAGCAGTGGCAGCCAACGCGCCCAAGCCCGCTGCCGCGATACTACCCGAATCGCCGCGCGTGGCTGCGTCCGTCGCCCCAAGTGCCCCGATGCCTGCAAGCGCTACCGCGCTTCAACCCGCCGCGCCAGCGCCCACGGCTTCGGCGCCGGTTACGGTTTCAGCGCCGCGCCTCAAGGCGGCGTCACCCGCCGTCTTGAGTGAAGCAAAGCCTCCGGTCATCGCAGCGCGCGCGCCCGCTCCGCAACCATCTGCGCCGAATGTGCCCGGCAGTTCCGCCCCTTCGACAGCCGCGCTCGCCCGTATCGAGTCCTCGACCGCCACGCCCAGCCCGGTCTCTGCCGTGAGCGCGCCAAGTGCCGCGTCCTTGGGTGAGGTTACCGCCGTCAAGCCCATCGCCGTCCCCGAATCCGAGGACTATCCGGACGCCCAGCCGGACAACGAGAGCGCCGATCCCCAGTGCCGTATCTTTTTCTCGGCCTACGGCCTCGGCGCGGCCCAATACAAATGGCTCTCCGAGAATCGCCGTAAGCAATTTGCGAATATCTGTCCCGCGCCCGATCTGGCGAGCGTGGATTTCGTAATCCTGTTGACGCACGATTCGGATTCCTACAACTCGGCCCTGCCCACGCCGGTTCACGCGGACGGAAACGGATTCTCCGACTTCAGCCCGATGACCCCCGTCGATTCGGCGCTGATGTCCCCGTCGGAGGCGGACAAAGCTCGCTACGAACTCGTTTGGGTATTTCGCATGAACAGAGGTGCTTTCGACCCGGCAAGATTTTCGCCGCGACGCCGCCCGCAATTCACCAACGTATCGAAAGGTTCCCACGCATCCACACGAGCCATGGAGGACGCTTTCAATTTTATTGAGCGGCAGGCAACGCGCTAATCGGGATTGGCGCAACTGCCGCCGCCAATGTCCTTCAAGAATTTCTCATCTGGAAGTTGATACCGAATGTTCCTAACTACGATCCGGCCAAACCCTAAAGCAGGCGACAACGTATCGACCACCTTGTCCACGAGGGCGACCACGACAAGGGCGTTTCGGCGAGCCATCGAGTATCGCTAAGTCCTGATAAACGGGACTAGCGAGGTGGTTTACCATTTCGTGGCGCACGCGTTCCGTTGAGGCCAGTCCTTCTTAGTTGTCAGACGAGATATCATTTTCTTCAAACAGACAACCCATTGTTTGGCGCCATGTTTCGGCTCCCATAACATCTCCGCCTGGATACACCGTTGCATAGGGCGACTTCGCCTCCCATCCGTGCCCAGAACGTAAGATGAAGTGGAGGGATATGCCTTCTCTGGAATAAACGAGAGTGCGTTGGACTTCGCCGTTCGCCAAGGTACTCTGATTGTCGTCCGTCGGAGGGCCGCACATCTCGTAGTACATCTCGGGATCACTGACGAAGTTGCCCGGGCCGTTCTGAGATAAATGGGGGCTTGAGTGAGTGTCTGCCTTTGGATAATTTACGAAGATCGCGACAAGCAGGGCGACCGCCCCGAAAGCGAGCAAGCAGACAAGAATCAGATTTGAATGTGGTTCGTGTGTTCCTGATTTAGGGTCGAATCTTGCTCCGCACAACGGGCAGAAATCCGGCGAATTGTGCCGTCTCAAGCTGTACCAGCTCAAATGCATGCTCCGCTCGGTACTCAGAATCGCCGCTCTTCCGGCGTCGAGCCTCGACCCTTTGCAACTTTGAAAAAACCCACTTCTAACCACTGCGTCAGTGAGGAAATAACCTGAAGTGTTGAGCGATTGCGAAGATCAGCAAGATCAGAATCCAGACGAGGATCGCTCTTTCACCAAAATCCCGTCGCTTCAATAGCCGTCGCATTTCGGTGTCCCTCAGTTGTGTCATCCGCCCCGAAGCAGCAAGAGGGCCCAGGTGAATTGAGAGCTAGCTTCAACTCATCGTGGTTGTCAAGGGGATAGACCCCTGTGGAAAAGTCCAAATAGTGTGGAAAAACTTCCCCTACAACTCCTGATAGGCAGCGTTAATCGGGCGAGTGAGGTACTGGATAACGAGTTAACCGGACATGTCCGGTTAGCTCGCCGCGGGAAAATCCACGGTCGGAGCCCCATCCGTGCTCCCGTCCGACGCGCCGTCGTCACCCGACGCAGCCAGAACGGTGACGCCCATCGTTGCGGCATCCTGACACGCGGAGTTGAGCGCGTCGCGTAACTGCTCGGTCCATGAGTTTTCCGGGCCGCCCAAACCGATCGAAACAATCGACGGCTTCAGCTTCGCGTCATGTTCGGCCGTGATGACGGCGTCGATGAACCCCTGGTCCGTGTTCGGCGCGAAATATGCGACGATGGGCAAGCTGACGCGAACTCCGTTTGTGGGCTTCGGTGAGCCATTAACTTCGAATCAGTCACGCGCGGGCGGCACGGATGAGGAAATCGGCGCGCTCTTGAATGCCTCAGTGAGGGCGGCAGCCACTTCATCGATGCACTTCTTCCCAGCGTCCAGCGCTCCAGCCATCTGGAAGAAGCCATGGATCATATTGGGATATACGGACAACGTGACGGGGACGTGCGCCTGCCGGAGACTGTTCGCATAGGCCCCGCCTTCATCCCAGGCGGGATCGTCTTGGTCGGTTATCAGCAGGGCCGGTGGCAAATCCTTCAGGCTCTTTGCGTAAACCGGAGAAATATAGGGATCCTCCTGATTGGCTAATAGGGGAACATACGCGCCGAGGGTTGCGATCCGGGCGTCGGGCGTTACGATGGGATCATTGGATAAGTAGCGGGAGCCGAGCATAATGGCGCTGACATCGGGGTAGATCAGGACCTGATAAATCAAGCGTGGACCACTTCGGTCGCGCGCCATCAGCGCAACCACGGCCGCGAGGTTGCCACCCGCGCCGTCGCCGCCGACCGCGATGCGGCGAGCATCGCCGCCGAGTTCCGTGGCGTGTTCCGCCACCCACTTTGTGGCGGCGAAGGCATCATCTGGAGCTGCCGGATACGGATTCTCCGGCGCGAGTCGATATGCTACCGAAACGACGATACAGCCACAGCGATTGGTCACACTGCGGAGAGGCGTATCTTCGGAGTCGAGGTTTTCTGTCACGAACCCTCCCCCATGGAAAAAAACCAAGATGGGAAGACGGCTCGATGGATTAGGAGTATACACACGGATCGAAATCTCACCGGCCGGCCCTGGAATTTTCCGGTCTTCGACGCGAAAGACCTGTTCGGGCTTCCCCGAGAGAGTCGCATAAAACAAATAAGCTTTTCGCACCTGTGCGATTGTGTTTGGGTGAAGAACGCCTGCCGCAGCCATTCGATCGATGACCGCTTTCACTTGCGGGTCCGATTGGCTTCGATCATTGGTGTATGGCGCAGGAGTCTGAGACTGTAGTTCCTCTCCGACAACGAAGCCTGCCGGGGAGCAGATTATCAAACTCAGAACCAGCACCCGACACAGACCCTCTATTCGCCTGCAAGATTGGTGAGGCATCGTAATTCCTTTCCCGAGTCCGAGCAGCACTTCAAACTCAAAATAACGCACATCATCGAACTAAGTCATGCGGATCATCGGGCGGCTACTCCCGACGAGGTGTCCGCGGTCTTGATTGTCACTTCCTTCGGGGAGGGGATTTCTGAGGCATTCCAGCCGCCTCCGAGGGCCTTGATGAGTTGGACAGCCGCAACCATTTGTTGCATTCGGAAGTTCACGCCGGTTTGCTGGTCGTTCAGCAGAGCGGTTTGCGCCACGATAACGTTCAGGTATGGATCCAGTCCAGCTTTGTAGCGGACCGTGGTTTCCTGAAGGTTCCTCGTGGCGGCCTCTACAGCGGCGTCTTGTTGGTCGATATCCTGCGACAAGATTCGGAGCGACGCGAGATTGTCCTCGACCTGCTGAAACGCCGTTAGTACGGTCTGCCGGTAATTCGCCACGGTTTGGTCGTACGTCGCGCGATACTGCTCGACGGTCGCCTTGCGCAAGCCGGCATCAAAAATCGTTTCGGCAAGACTTGGGCCGACGGACCAAAAGCGGCTTGGCCATGTAAGCCAGTCGGCGACCGACGAGGCCCCAAATCCACCGGAAGCGCTAAGCAGGATCGTCGGGAAATAGGCAGCTCTGGCCACCCCAATTTCCGCGTTCTCCTGAGCGACGGAACGCTCCGCAGCGGCAATGTCCGGGCGCCTCTCGAGAAGTTCGGACGGAATCCCAACAGGGATTGCAGGAAGGTTTGCTGCCAGAGCATTCGCTTGCAGGGAGAATGTCGAGGCGGGTTGACCAGTCAGAACCGCGATGGCGTGTTCGTATTGCGCTCGCAAGATGCCAAGGTTCGTGTCTTGCGCTTGCGCCGCTTTGAGCTGAGCCTCCGCTTGCGCCACCGCTTCATCATTGCTGAGGCCGGCCTTGTACTGGCTCGTCGTGAGATCCAGAGCGTCCTGATAGGCGACGACCGTGGAATCAAGCAGCTCTTTTACAGAATCCTGCGCGCGAAGCTCATAGTAATCGACGGCGAGCTCCGCTTGTACAGTCAGGCGAACGTTCTCGAGATCGGCGGCGCTGGCTTGCGCAGCGTAAATATTGGCCTTTACGGTGTTCCGGATGCGTCCCCAGAAATCGGGTTCCCAGGAGGCATCAAAAGGCAGCGAGTAGTCGGTGAACGACTTGACGGTCAATCCGGACGTCGAAGAAGTTCCCGTTTGCAAGCCGCCAAATTGCGCCGGCGACGGACGCTCGTTGATGATGCTCGGATTGGTGGTCACGGTCGGGAAATATTGCGAGCGAGCTTCGCGAACCAAGGCTCGTGCTACGAGGAAGCTGTCCGCCGCAGCTGCGATTTCTTGGTTGGAAGAACTCGCCTTCTCTTCCAGTTCGTTCAACTGCGGATCGTTGAATACCTCCCACCACCTCCCGCGGGTTGTGCCATCTTTCGGCTGGGCCGTCCGCCAAGAATCCGATCCGTTCGCGACGGCCTGTGGAAGCTCCTTGTAGGCTGCTGGGCTTTGAACGGCTGGACGCACATACTTGGGACCAACGCTGCAACCCATGACCAGCAGGAGAATTGTGCCGAGCGCGACCGGCAAAACGGTCCGATCAATCCTGACGTAGCGTTCGTCTCGATCGGTCTCTTGCCGGAGACGTTCCGGTCTCTTCCGTGGCCGCCCAGGCTTATCGCACAAAGCGGATACTCGGTCGCGGCCGTCCGCCATCTCATTCACCGATGTACACATCAACCAGTTCACCTGGATAGATATTTACGTTCGCGGGTTTCTCGATCTTGAAAATCACGGGCAGAACCCGGACATCCACGCGCTCCTGGCGTTCATCCGAGAGCTCGATTTTCGGCGAAACAAACGGCTGCACCCGGACAAACTCGAGCGGAATCTTGACGTCCGACCCGCGGATGGACATTTGCGCCTTCATTTTGGAGCCCGCGGGCAGCCGTGGTACCAAAATTTCGTCTACGTAGCAGCGAACATTGAGAGAGGTCGGAGGACTCCCCAATATAATGACGGGATCCTGGCCCTGCGTGTATGCATCATAAGATCCCTGTGGGGATGCATAGTTCCCGACTATGGTGTTGATGGAGAGCACAATGCCATCTCGCGGGGCTCGCAGGGTATACTTGCCGAGCAGCGCGCTCGAGGACGCATAGGCCTTTTCCAGCGCGTGCTCCGTCCGTTCCTGATTTCGAATGTCGTAAATCCAAGCTCCCGCCTTCGTCAACTCGTACTGCTTTTTGGCAACTTCGAGATTCGCTTTTGCGACCGCGGCGGCGTTGATTGCGTCGTCCAACGCATCTTTACTCACAGATCGCGGATCCATCTCGTATGACGCTTGCGTTTTCTGCAAAGTATCCTGGGCAGTTTTCAAGGTGGCCTCGGTAGAAACCACTTGCGCGATGTTGACATCGAGGGTTTCTTTTCTCGGCTCCGCTTTCAGCTCTTCCAGGAGCGCCTCCGCAGCTTCCGCCTGTGAACCCTGCTGTTCCGCCGTCCCTCTTTGGATCGAATCGTCAAGCCGAAGCAGGGGCTCGCCCGCTTTGACTTCCTGGCCCTCGGAAACGAGAATTTCTTTGACCGTGCCCCCAATTTCCGGATAAATGTTGATGTCCTCCCCGCTGGTTTGTGCACTCTCGACGATGCCCTCGGCATAGATAGCACTCGGATAGGGGCTCGCTGCTGGATTGAAGGCCGGGGGCAGCGCTGGTTGCGTAATGCTGGAGTAGACTGCGCTTACAAGCCCACCTAGGATTCCGATCACGGCGACGATGAAAATAAGTCTGTTTTTCACGCTGCCTTGCCTTCTGGCCCTTTGAGGCGGCCGTCTTCCATTTTCAGGATCCGCGTCGCGAATTCGTAAATCCGGGAATCATGCGTCACGACGAGAATGCAGCGATCTTTGTTGAGGACGTTCTTCTGCACGAAACTCACAATCGCGCTGCCCGTGTCTCCGTCCAACGAGGCAGTCGGTTCATCCATAATCAGAATATCCGGCTGACCGGCGATGGCCCGGGCAATCGCCACGCGCTGTTGCTCTCCCCCGCTCAGCTTCACCGGAGGCAATTCGGCGCGATTCTTCAGCCCAACGATATCGAGATACTTCTCCGCCACGTGGATGGCTTCATCCCATTCCTGTCTCTTGAGGATCAGCGGAATCGCCACGTTCTCCGCGGTGGTCAAGCGGGGAAAGAGGTGATAGTCCTGGAATACAAAACCTATTTTCCCTAGCCGGAAGTCAGCCAGCCGATCGGAACTCAGTCCCCAAATGTCGACTCCTTCCACCAACACCTTCCCATCATTCGGTCTGAGGATGCCGGAGAGAACGCTGAGCAAAGTCGTTTTCCCGCTGCCTGAGGGTCCCACGATATAGACCATCTCGCCAAATTGAGCTTCCAGGTTGACTTCCCTGAGCGCCGTCGTCTTGGCCTCGCCTTCGCCAAACCACTTGACCAGCCCGCTTGCTTGAATGGCTACGTTCGGCATCTCATCCTCGGAAAATATCGAATGGCTCAATTCTCAGAACTCGTCGGACTCCAACATAGCTGGAGACCGCTGCAATGACGACGACCAATCCGAAGGCAATCGCGAGATTGCTAAAGGTAATCATGGCCGCGTAGATGGGAAGCCTTAGTCTCGCGAGCCAGATCAAGAGTGCACACAGCCCAACTCCCAGACCGTAGCCAGTCAATGCCGTGAACGTGGCCTGGAACAGGATCATGCCTACCAGGTCGCGGCTTTTTGTGCCGATAGCCTTCAGCGCTCCGAACCGTTCCAGGTTTTCGAGGATGAACGCGTAAAACGTTTGACCCGAGATCGACAGGCCGACGATGAAGCTGATCGCGGTCATAATTAGGATGTTGGTGCCGCCGCCCGTTTCGTAGATGAAGAAGTCCGCGGTCCTTTGCATGAACTCTTTCTTGGTTCGTGCGCGATAGCCGAGCGCCTCGACTTGCAGTTTGATCCTGGGTATATCGTTCGCGCTCTTCGGCTCAACAAGTACGTACGAGATCGTGTACCGAGGATTCGGGATGTACTGGATGGCTCGCTCGTAGGTCGTGTACAGGCTCGGGAGGCCGTACAAGCCGGAAGTCGTCACCTTGGCGATGCCCACGATGACTCCGCGATGATCATTCAGCTCGAACTCCGAGCCGATGTGGGGATTTTCGAGCTTGGGAAACTCCGCATCCCGCACCGCAATGAATCCGTTCTCCGCATAAATGTCCTCGATCTTTCCCTGAAGGAGTGCTGGTCTGCCAAACAGGCTTGTATCATCCAAGCCGATTACCGTGACGGATTGATATGTCCCGTCGGAAAGCTTGACGAGAGCACCTCCCGAATAGAGAGGAACGGCAAATTTCACGCCATGCATGCTTCGAACTGCGTCCAGCACGTAATCTGGCATGCCGACCGAGTTGGTTACAGTTTCGACGGTCGGGTCCATGACCCA
>Ga0187872_10003775_pt1 | contig 11861 bp, 9 predicted proteins | sample June2016WEW_16_4_FD_132973 | JGI IMG/M metagenome (GOLD analysis project Ga0187872, IMG submission 132973) | Peatland microbial communities from SPRUCE experiment site at the Marcell Experimental Forest, Minnesota, USA - June2016WEW_16_40 | ecosystem: Environmental > Terrestrial > Soil >...
ATTATTCTGGAATGTGACAGCATTCACCGAACCCGGCTCGAAGGCTTGGAAAATCGATTTCTGATCAGCATCGACCACCATGTCAGCGGACGCCCTTTCGCCCACGTCAACTGGATCGATCCGCACGCCGTAGCGACTGCGGAAATGGTGTTCCGCCTGGCTCGCGAAGCTGGCGTGAAATTTTCCGCCGAGGTTGCGACCTGTCTTTATACCGCGCTCATGACCGACACCGGTTCGTTCATGTTTCAAGGAACGAACGAGAACACGTTCGCTCTGGCGCGCGAACTCGTGTTGGCGGGAGCGGATCCGGCGCACTGTGCGCGCGGCATTTATTTCGCTCATTCCGTCGCCAAGATTCGGCTGCTCGGCGAAGCGCTTCGCAGTCTGACTGCGGACGGCCACCTCGCCTATGCCTGGGTAACACAGAAGCAGATGGAGCGCTGCGGCGCGATCGAAGAAGATTGCGAAGGATTGGTGAACTACGTCTTGTCCATCGGCGGCGTCGAGGTCGCGGCATTCTTCCGCGAGTTGCCCGATGGGCGATTCCGTGTGAGCTTGCGCAGCAAGGGCAAGCTTGATGTTGCTCATGTGGCCGAGAGTTTCGGCGGCGGAGGCCACGAATGCGCCAGCGGTTGCTCGGTCGATGGCCCACTCGCCGAGGCCGTCCGCCAGGTTCTTGCCCAGCTTCGCCGCGGACCTTCCGTACAATAGCGATCAATTGCAGATTTGTGATTTTAGATTGCAGATTGAAGAACCTAGCGGTCTATCGTTCGCTTTTAAATCTGAAATCTGAAATTTCTTTCATGAGCGCTCGTACCCGCACCGACGTACTGCTGATGGCTGGCTTCTGTGCATTTCTGTTTTTCTACGGCCTCGGGCAATTCGGGCTGATTGGCGCCGACGAGCCTCGCTATGCGCAGGTGGCGCGCGAGATGCTCGAGCGTCGCGACTGGGTCACGCCGGTCCTCGGCGGCCATGCCTGGCTCGAGAAGCCTCCACTGTATTACTGGCAGGCGATGCTGGCCTACTCTGCGTTCGGCGTGAGCGATGTGGCGGCGCGGATTCCAGCGGCGTTGGATGCAACCCTGCTGGTGGTCGCGGTTTATCTTTTCTTTCGTCGCTTTCGGCGCGGCGTGGAAGTGGATGCGGCGCTGATCACGGCTTCTTGCGCGGGAGTGATCGGATACGCGCGGGCTGCTTCGATGGACATGGCGCTGGCCGCGACTTTCTCGATTGCGATGCTCTCGTGGTGGGGCTGGCGCGAGAACGGGAAGCGAGCCTACCTTGCGCTGTTCTACATTTTCATGGCGCTGGGGATGCTGGCGAAAGGGCCGGTGGCGCCGTTTCTGGCTGCGGCTGTCATCGTGCTCTTCGCGCTGGGCGCGCGCGAATCTCGCCTGGTCTTAAAAACGTTCTGGCTGCCGGGGATTCTCCTGTTCTGTGGGATTGCACTGCCGTGGTACATCGCGGTGCAGATGCGGAATCCGCAATTCTTTCGCGAATTCATTCTTCAGCACAATTTGGCCCGCTTCTCCAGCGATCTGTATCACCACCGCCAGCCGTTTTGGTATTACCTTCCCGTCATGGCCCTCGCGTTTGTGCCGTGGACGGTGTTTGTGATCGCAGCAATCGTGGAGTCGGCGCGGTTGTGGTGGGCGGAGCGTAAATCCGTTTCCCCCGAGCCTGATCTCGAGTGGCAGTTCAGCCTGTTCGCCTGCTGCTGGCTGGTCGTACCGGTGGCGTTCTTTTCGTTCTCGCAGTCGAAACTTCCCGGCTACATTCTTCCCGCAATTCCGGCGGGGACGGTGCTGCTAGCGGATTATTTACGCCGACAACTCACGGCTGATGAAAATGTCTCGAAAGGATTCGCGGTGATGCACGCGCTGGTGGCCGCCGCGCCGATCATTCCGTCTCTGCTGATTGCTTATATTGTTAGCGAGCGGCGGTTGCCTGCGGGGCGTCCCATGCTGCTCGCGCTGGCGCTTGCGTTCGTGCTGTCTGCCGCGATCGCGCTGACGCTGGTCAGCCGGTTGCGCCTGCGCATGCTACGCTTCGTAACACTGATTCCCTTGGTGTTGTCGGTGGCGGCGGTGCTGAAGCTGGGAACAACATTCATCGATCAAAAGCTTTCGGCGCGCCCGCTGGCGGTTGAGATTGCGGGCCTGGAAACGCACCAGCTGCCGCTTGCGGTTTTTGGCGTTTCCCGTGAGATGGAGTTCGGGCTCACGTTTTATCGCAACCAGGCGATTGTGCGCTACGAGGGGGGAAGCATTCCCCGGGTAGAACATTTGCTCGTGGCTCCGTCGACGTGGAAGGTGAATGTCGCCCAGCAAACGGCCGGGCGACGCGTGTTGTTCCTGGGCCACTACCCGCCTCAGGGTGTGGACTATTACTGGGTCTCCGCCGCCGGCACGAGTCGTTGACGAGCGCAGTCTATGGGTGGTGCTAACTGGGTATTGCCGGAACCGGGTGGCCCAACAACCTAGGTTTTTTATCGTTTGGTCTCACCGGCCGGGACTAGTGGCACGCACTGATTTCCGAACCAACCTCTTTTCCGAGAAGGCATCCAAGTGAATGGCAGAACTGCAGCACCCTACCCTCCAGCCTCACTGAGCGGAGAGGGGTTGGGGGGAGGGTCGCCGCGGTGCCTGCCAATTTAGATATCCGGCTTGCCACGTCTCCCCTGCTATGGGATGTGGCAGGCCACAACTTTGCTACGGACTCGCCTGAAATTCGCTAAACTAGACGTATGAAATTGGTATCCGCTCGTTTGCTGGTTGGTGCGACCCTGCTCATTTGCGGGCTGGCGGGTTTGCCTGCGCGCGCTCAGGAGGGTCCGCTCGAGAATACCCCTCCTGCGGGCACGACGCCGGAGGACATCATTAAGCGCTTCGCCGCCAAAGAGACGGAATTTGCCAAGGCGCGCGACCAGTATACCTACCGCCAGGACGTAAAAGTGGAAACCCTTGACGGAGACACGGTCGACGGCCAGTATCACGAAGTCTTCGACGTGATGTTCGACGATAAGGGCCATCGCATCGAGAACGTGGTGTTTGCTCCGCAATCGAGTCTGACCAAGATCTTCATGTCGCAGGAAGATTTTGAAGACATCCGGCACCGGCTGCCGTTTGTTCTGACCGAAGAGGACCTGCCGGAATACAACATCCTCTATGTGGGCCAGCAAAAGGAAGATGAGCTGGAGTGCTATGTGTTCGACATTGCGCCCAAAAAGATCGAAGGTAAGAAGCGCTACTTCCAGGGACGCGTCTGGGTCGACAATCACGATTTCCAGATCGTGAAGACCTATGGCAAAACCGTCCCCGACATCCGCGAGAAACACGGCAACCAAGAGAATTTGTTTCCCAAGTTCACCACCTGGCGGCAACAGATCGACGGCCAATACTGGTTTCCCGTCTACACCAAAGCGGACGACGAACTGCACTTCAAGATGGAAGACGTGCACATCAAGGAAATTGTGAAGTACGAGGACTACAAGCGCTTCGGCGCCAATTCCAAGATTCTCTACGAAGGCAAGGAAATTCCGAAAGAGAAGCCGCAGGATCAGAAGAAGCCAGACGAGCAGAAACCGCAGTGACTAAGGTTTCAGGGTTTCAAAGTTTCACAGGTTTCGTGCGCAAAGACTCGATGAGACGGTTGAGGAGACCTAGAACTTGGTAGGCTTCGCGGTCCATTTTTTCGTGCGCGTCGGGCTTTAAGTAATTCAGATCTAAAGCTATCGCAAGTTGCGTATCAAGTTCGAGCAACGATCCCCTGGCCTGCCCGAGAAAGTGCAGGAACTCACCCCGTGTCAACCGCCCCTGACCTTCAGCAATGTTGGATGGAACGGAGACGGCGGCTCGTCTGAGCTGCGATGTTAAACCGTAAGTTTCAGCCCGCGGGAATTGCTCAGTAGTTCTGTAGATTTCGACCGAAAGAGTTTTGGCTTTTTGCCAAACCAAAAGTTCACGATAAGATCGCGCCACAAACAGATTTTAGGTTGAACCATGTGGGCCATCAATTCTTTTCGTGATCCCTGAGCCTCTGCAATTCCACTTTGAAACTTTTGAACCCTGAGACTTTGAACCCTTGAAACCTTGAAACTTTGAAACGTTAGTAAAACAAATACTTCCTCCACTTATCATCCGACCGTCCCATCAACCGCATGATGTGACGGCTGGTATGCAAGTTGAAGGCGCGCGGTTCGCGCATCAGTTTCATGCCGGCCTCGGCCGGGTGCTGATTGCCCTTGCGGCGGTTGCAGGCGTGGCAGCAGGCGACCAGGTTTTCCCAGGTGGACGAGCCTCCGCGGGAGCGCGGAATCACGTGGTCGAGCGTCAGTTCACTCGAGGGCAGCACCGTGGCGCAATACTGGCAGGTATTGCGATCGCGCAGCAAAATGTTCTTCCGCGAGAGCGCGCGGCTCTGGTGGGGAATGCGGCGGTACTCAAGCAGGCGAATCACCGAGGGCAGGCGCATGGCCACGCGGGCCGAGTGCAGAAAGTGTCCGTTCTCTTCTTCGGTCATGGCCACGCCCTTGAGAACGAGGACCAGCGCGCGGCGGGCGGCGCAAACATTGATGGGCTCGTAAGACGCGTTTAGCACGAGGACAGGAGCGAGCAGAGCATGGCCGTCACCGGGCCGGTGGGAGCCCGCTGGCGAGAACAGGCTGGCGGCATGCCGGGAGCCTGCATCGTGGTCCATCCTCAGTGACATAACTTCCTGCCCTCAGGGGCTGAAGCCCAATCCTCTTTCCTTCTGACCTGCAGCGCCGAAGCGCTGCGCCATCCAAAATCAAAATGCTAGCTGCCCACTGCTTTCGCCATCGGAACTTCCATCTCCGCGGCTTCGTTAACTTCAGCTTCATCCGGCCAGAATTCACCGTCATTAGATGCCAATTTCAGGGTGCGCGCCACCGTCGCGACCCACACCTTCGAGGCTCCGGCGCGGTGCAGCACGTGGGCGCATTCCGTGGCCGTAGCGCCAGTCGTGTAAACATCATCCACCAGAATTACCACGCGGCCAGTGACTTCTGCGGCACGATTGACGGCAAAGGCTCCGCGCAGGTTGGCACGACGCTGGTGGCTGCTCAAGCCGATCTGAGAAGCGGTGTCGCGGGTGCGCAACAGAATGTCGGGGGCCAGCTGCAAACGCTCGCTCGCGGGACGAAACTTCAACGCGGCCCGCGCGATCAGTTCCGCCTGATTGAACCCGCGCTGGCGTCGCTTGGCCTTATAGAGCGGCACGGGAATCACGAGGATCGTCGGTGGCTCGAACGTCAACTGCTCAAAGGCAGGCTCCAGTGCGGCCAAGGCTTCAGCCAGCAAGCCTCCCAGGACCTTCGCCACCGGACGTACCCCGTTGTACTTCAAAAGGTGAATCAGTTCGCGCAGTCCACTCTCATACCTGCCATACGCCACCGCGCGGGCAAAAGGACGGCGAATGCGGCGGCAAACCGGACATCGCCTCAGCCCCTCGGCATCCCGCTCGGCGTAAGAGGAAAGCACTCGGTCCCCGCAAACAGAACAAACTTTGCCGCGGACCGGGTAGATAGCGGCCAGGCAATGGGGGCATACGGGGAGACGGGAGATATTCAGCAGAGGCTCGCCGCAAATGCGGCAGTCGGAAGGAAAGAAAACGGAGAAGAGACTCTCAGCGACTCGGCGGGTCCAGGCTCGATTAGACCAGGCTCGATGAGCCCAAATTTGGTGGGCCCAAGCTCGTCCACGACCGGGCGAAGTGCCTTGCGAAACAATAGAATGCCCTGGAACTCCAACACTGGCATGGCCAGACCGGATTCGGTCCTCACTACTGCTGAAGACGGCCTCCTCATAATCCCGCGGACCAATCCGCCGCGGCCAATCTTAGCTGCAACTCCTGCAGTATAGCGGCGATCCCCGTCGCTAAGCAACGTTGCGGTTCGAGGCCGGCTTCGCTTTCCCGGGCGCGATCTTCGGCGTTTCCGGCACTCGGTCGCGCACGGGGGTGAAAATCAGGCGGTAATCCCGCCGGAAACATTCCCCACAGCGCACTGGCATCAAAAGAAGCAGCGGAAGGATAAGCCGTTCGGTCAAGGTACGGCGGCGGGAGCGGAATCCAACTTCGCTACCACAATCGCGGCAAATGTAGGGTGGAATCAAAGGCCGATCAGGGGAGACTTTCATACTTGCACCTCAGAAAACCCAAGCTTACGAAGGGAAGACCGATTGGCCCTATTTTACACCCGAAGGGCGGTCAAAGCGTCACTTTCGGAGTTCCCGGCCAGTTCTTCTCACTGTTCGAGAACGGACACCGGTTTCGGTTTACGAACAGTTGTCGCCTGAGTCCTGACCGCCTTATCTCGCAGTTTGAACGCCTTGCGTAATGTTCAATAGGGCATGAGAATGCTCTCCTACAAGCAATTACCGAGAATAGCGACCCCGGCAAAGGAAATATGACCGGCTTCTTTCAGGATCTCCGGCACGCTTATCGCAGGTTGCGAAAGTCCCCTGGCTTTACCGCAGTGGTCGTCCTCACGCTCGCCCTGGGTATTGGCGCTAATACGACGATTTTCAACCTGGTCCGTGCCATCTTGTTTCAGCCCTTGCCGGCTAGAAATGCCAACCGCTTGGTGGTGATCTGGGTGAGCAACCTGCAACACGGTTGGAGCCGAGTGGGGCCGACGGGACGGGACTACCTGGATTGGAAGGAGCAGAGCAAGGGTTTTGACGACATGTTTTTGTTCGAGCACGGCACCGGGACCGTGACCGGTAGAGGCGATCCGGAGCAAGTGGCGGGTCTGCGGGTAACAACAAACTTCGGCGAATTTTTTGGAATCAAACCGGTCTTGGGCCGGACGTTTCGTCTGGACGAGGCAGGAAGCCGGCACAACTTCGCAATTCTGGGCTACGGCTATTGGCGACGGCGCTTCGCTTCCGACCCGTCAGTGGTCGGGCAAGGCATGACGTTGAACGGCGAGTCATACACGATTATCGGAGTCTTGCCCGCGGAATTTGCCGCCCTTTTTCCTTCCGATTTGGTCGTGCCCTTCGACACCGACTGGCTGGAACGCGCTGAGAACGACCTTGGCGTTTTCGGCAGGCTCAAGCCCGGAACCACGCTAAGGCAGGCGACTGAGGAGATGAGCGTCATCGCGGGACGGATCGCGACCGCGCGTCCATCGCGGAAGGGCTTTGGCATAGTGATGGTACCGCTCGAAGACGTGCGCGTGGAGTATCTCCGGCCCGCGCTGCTGGTTTTGCTTGGTGCTGTGGGTTTTGTGCTGCTCATTTCGTGCGCCAACGTTGCTAACCTAATGCTGGCGCGTTCCGTTGTGCGCCAGCGAGAGATGGCGATTCGGATGGCGTTGGGAGCTGGACACGTGAGACTGATCCGTCGATTCCTCGCGGAGAGCGTGTTGCTCGCACTTTTTGGCGGTGTTGCCGGTTCGCTTCTGGCGCTGTTGTCCACGAACCTGCTGAAGATCTTTGTGCCCTCGCGTATTCCCGTTCCAAATGCAGCCGACGCGGTCACCCTTCCGGGAATTCACATGAACATTACCGCGTTCGGCTTCACCATCGTCATCTCGCTGTTGGCGGCAATTATCTTCGGCCTCATTCCTGCGTTTCAAAGCCTGCGGTGCAATGTGAATGAATCGCTGAAAGAGGGTGGCAGAGCCGCCCTCTCTGGCCCGCGCACACATCGCACGCGCTCCGCACTGGTCATTATCGAGTCTGCCTTGGCGTTTGTTCTGGTAATTGGCGCCGGTCTGATGATCAAGAGCTTTCGGCGCCTACTCGAGGCGGACCCGGGCTTTCGTCCCGATCATTTGCTGACGTTGCGTGTTAAATTGCCGACCGATGCGAAGGACTCCAAGTATCAGGAGCCTCGCCAGCGGGCCGCGACTTTCCAGCGCTTCCTCGCCAGCGTCGAGCGAGTACCGGGAATTCAGTCCGCCGCATTCGCGGAAATTGTTCCGCTCACCCAGGACGACATGGACATGGGATACTTCGTCGTCAAGGAAGATCCGCCTCTGCCCCCGGAGCAGCATCTCGCGGCCGATTTCAGGAACATTACTCCCCATTACTTTGCCACCATGGGCATTCCGTTGAGGGAGGGCCGAATCTTCACCGAGGCGGACAACTCAGACCGTCCGCGTGTCGTGGTAATTGACCAGACATTCGCCCAAAGGTTTTTTCCCAACCAGGATCCGATCGGCAGACATTTGCAAGTTCCGGACGCGACGCGGCCCGCCCGCGAAATCGTCGGCGTCGTGGGCGCGGTTCGCGACACTGGCTTCGACCAGCAGCCGCGCCCTACGGTCTACTTTCCTTCTCTGCAAAGCCCTGACCCTACGACGATGAGTTTGGTGGTGCGTACCAGCTTGCCGCCCAGTGCCATCTTGCCCGCGATCAAGAATGCAATTTGGTCGGTTGACAGCAACCAGCCTGTTTACGAAGTCAGGTCGATGGACGAAATCATTTCGGGAATCGTCTCGGCGCCCCGCCTCGCTTTTCTTTTGTTGGCAGTGTTTGCGTCCCTCGCGCTCGCGTTGGCGGCGATTGGGATCTATGGCGTCACTTCCTATCTGGTCAGTGAACAAACGCATGAAATTGGGGTCCGCATGGCGCTGGGCGCCCAACCGAGTGATGTTTCGCGCCTGGTGCTAGGCCACGGAGCAAGGCTGGCTGGCATTGGGATTATCGGCGGTACAGCGGCATCTCTCGCACTCACGCGCCTGCTATCGAGTCTGCTCTTCGGCGTGAGCGCGACGGACCCGTTGACATTCGCCGGCGTGGCGATTCTGCTCATCCTCGTTGCACTCGCAGCCTGCTATGTCCCGGCGCGGCGCGCGATGCGCGTTGATCCCGTGGTTGCGTTGCGATGCGAATAGCCGTTTTTCTTCGCGATCAGGTACCGCTGAATGACGGGCTGTCAAGAGTCCCGTGCTCACCCGCGTCGCGGAAACAGCGATCGCTAGAAACTCGACCTTGATGATTATGGGATCACGGGCGAACAGGAAGGAACCGAATTACTTCTTGCCTGCCGACGATACAATTGTCGTGTCGTGTTGCGGACGAATTGCAGGCATACCTAAGCGCTCGGCGGAGCCAGCTCTTGAACGCCCGGCGTATCCCCGCCCAGCCAGTCCGGATGCTTGGCGGTCGAGTCGAAGTGCGACGAGGTTTTGAACAATTCGTACTTTCCGGCCGTCGCCACTTCTTTCGTCTTCGCCAGCAGTTGCGCGATCTGTTCTCGATTCATGGGCTGAAAGGTTTTGGCCGCTTCAAAGGCCTGGTCCAGGATGTCCGCCTTATCGATGCCTGTGATCACGACCGACGTGGGCAGGCTCAGCGCGTAGTGGAGACACTCGATCGGCGTTACCGTCTTGCTCTTTAAGATCACGCCATCACCCATCGACTTCATACCCAGTACGCCGATGTCTTGTTTCACCAATTCCGGCAGAACCATGTGCGCGAAACTGCGGAAATGTGCATCCATCACGTTCAGCGGCATCTGGACGGTGTCGAAGTGGAAGCCGTGTTCGGCGGCCACTTTCAACATATACAGATGAATGTGTGGATCTTTGTGACCGGTGAATCCAATGTAGCGAATCTTGCCGGCTTTTTGGGCGGCCACAACGGCTTCCATCGCCCCGCCTTCCGCAAAGATCCGATCAGGATCGTCGAAGCGGATGATTTCATGATGCTGCACCAGATCGATGTGATCGGTCTGCAGGCGTTCCAGGCAAGTTTCGATTTGCCGCTCGGCAACCTCTTCGGTGCGGCCATCGATTTTCGTCATGAGAAAAACTTTCTGGCGGTATCCATCTTTCAGGGCCTTCCCCATCCGCACTTCGCTCTGGCCTTCGTTGTAGTCCCAACTGTTATCCATGAACGTAATGCCGCGATCGATGGCAGTGCGCACCAGGCGAATGCTCTCATCCTCGGTGAGGCCATGTTGCGCGATATGAAACCCACCCATCCCGATGGCTGAGACCCGCTCTCCGGTGCGGCCGAGCGTGCGGTAAAGCATGTCGCCCTTGCGAGTTCCTGCAGAGGACGTGAGTGGAATCTGATTCATGGAACTGTTCTCCTGTGTGACGATAGATTTTTCCTGAGCGAAGGCCGCGGGTAGAGTGCTGGCGGCGCCGCAAATGGTTGCAACTTTGAAAAATTCCCGGCGTTTCATTCTCAGACCTTCATTTAACGTTGGAGTCTTATCGTGCTTGAGATGACGGCCAAGACCTGGGCGTTGCCGTCCATTCTCGCGCTATAGATTCGCCGCGGCCCTGCGATATACTGGCAGCCGGCGTACAGGACGCCGCCCGTCCGCGGACAGGACCGAGTCCACCTGAGCGATACGCTGAAATAGGGTTCTTACGAACCTCCTTTTTGGCCCGCAGCAGCGGACTCCGGGCATGACTCAGAAGGAGGTCCGTCCATGGCTAAGCAGTTTCACGATCGTCATTTTCCGGTTCGTCCCAACCTCGATCAACTCAAGCATCAGGCCAAGGATTTGCTGCGTGCGGTAAGGCAGGGCGACCCGGCCGCAATCGCAGAACTGCGTAAACATTATTCCAAAGCCATCGAGCCCTCCGCCGCCAAGCTTGCCGACGTGCAGGCCGCGCTGGCGCGCAGCTACGGCCTCGCCGGCTGGCCGCGGCTCGTCACCGCCTGCCGCATGACCGACGCGATCTGGCGCGGCGACTTGGACGCTGTCCGCGAGCTGGTGCGGAAAAATCCCCGGCTGCTGCATGAAAGCGCGCGTGGCGTGGCCGACAGCAACTGGGGTCCGCCGATGTCGTACGCCGCGAACGTAGGGCAGGATGGGATCATCGCGATGCTTCGAGGGATGGGTGCCGAAGATTTGCAGCATGCTTTCGACCGGGCGTGCCTACAGGGCCAGCTAGAAACCGCCCGGCGCCTGCATGCGATGGGGGCCCGCATCGTCCCGGGATTGGTCATGGGACCGTGTGAAACGCTGAATGCCGAGGGTCTCGCGCTGCTGTTCGAACTAGGCGCCCAGCTTACTGATGAGCACGACGATCGTCTCGCGCCCGTCGCCTTGCTTCTTGAAACTTATAGCCGCGGTCCGGAGGGGAAACATCGCTGTCTCGAGTTGGTCGCCGAGCGCGGGATCGCTCTTCCTGATACGCCTGCCATGGCGGTGCATCGCGGCCGCATCGATTTAGTCGAAGCGCATCTGCGTCGTGACCCGCGACTGCTCAGTCGAACCTTCTCGCATGAGGAAATCTATCCGCCTGAGTTGGGATGCCACGCCGACCATTCCTTGGCACTGCACAGCACTCCGCTGGCGGGCACGACGCTGCTGCACATTTGCGTCGATTTCGACGAGATCGAAATCGCCGGCTGGCTGATCGAGCATGGCGCCGACGTGAACGCCCGCGCCGAGGTCGACGCCGGCGGTTTCGGCGGGCATACACCGCTGTTCGGTTGCGTGGTGTCGCAAGCGTATCTCTGCGGCCGGCAACAGGACGCCGCCTTCGCCCGCCTTCTGCTCGATCATGGCGCCGATCCGAACGTGCGCGCGTCGCTGCGGAAGCGGCTGCGCTTCGTCCCGGACGAGTCCATGCACGAATACCACGACGTCACGCCCCTGTCCTGGGGTGAGCGCTTCTATAACCCGGGCTCCCACGATCACACCCGGGTGAGTGAGCCGGCGAAGCGGCTGATCGCGGAACGCGGCGGGCGGCCGTGACATTTTCCTACTCCCGCAGCCCTACCAAAAGCTATCCCGCACTGTTGTTAGCAAGTTAAAGCGTCCGCTTTTCGTAGCAAGTGTAATGTCCGGTTTTGGTTAATCTCCCGCCGCCGCCGAGGCGGTGGGAAAGTGGGAATCCCGCGCACTTTGCGGGATTTCCA
>Ga0187872_10003776_pt1 | contig 11858 bp, 9 predicted proteins | sample June2016WEW_16_4_FD_132973 | JGI IMG/M metagenome (GOLD analysis project Ga0187872, IMG submission 132973) | Peatland microbial communities from SPRUCE experiment site at the Marcell Experimental Forest, Minnesota, USA - June2016WEW_16_40 | ecosystem: Environmental > Terrestrial > Soil >...
GACCTCGCTGATCAAGAAAGGATTCGAAACGCTGGTCGAGGCGGGCTACGCGCCAGAGATTGCCTATTTCGAGTGCCTGCACGAGACCAAGCTGATCGTCGACCTGATTTACGAAGGTGGATTGAGCCGGATGCGCCACTCCATTTCGAACACGGCGGAATATGGCGACCTGACGCGCGGCGAGCAGGTGGTGGGCGACGCTACGCGCACCGCCATGAAGAAGACGCTGGCCGACATTCAGAGTGGCGAGTTCGCGCGGGAGTGGATTGCGGAGAACAAGAGCGGCTGCAAAAAGTTCAACGCTCTGCGCGAAAAAGAAAAGCAACATCCCATCGAGATCGTGGGCGCGCAACTGCGCGGCATGATGAGTTGGCTGCCGAAAGAAGGCAAGAAGCCGGCGGAAGCGCCCAAAGATCCCACAAAACAGGTGGTGAATGCTTAAGGGAGCCGATATCGTCCTGCAGTGCCTGCGCGCGGAAGGGGTGGAGCTGGTGTTTGGTTATCCCGGCGGCGCGATCATGCCGCTGTACGACGCGCTCGAGGGCAGTGGTGTGCGCCACATCCTCACGCGTCATGAACAAGGAGCGGTTTTCGCGGCGGAGGGCTACGCGCGGGTGACGGGCAAAGTCGGCGTCGCCATGGCGACCAGCGGGCCGGGCGCAACAAATCTGGTCACGGGCATTGCCGACGCGAAGATGGATTCGGTTCCCTTGGTTTGCATCACGGGCCAGGTGCGCAGTGCGCTGATCGGAACCGATGCGTTTCAGGAAACTGACGTTTTTGGCGTGACCCTCTCGCTCACGAAATGGAGCCGTCTGGTGCGCACCATTGACGAAATTCCTGACGCAATCGACGAAGGATTCTACTGGGCTCGCAGCGGGCGTCCTGGGCAGGTGGTGATCGATATTCCCACCGACCTGTTGAAGGCGAAGAAAGAATTTTCCGGCCCAGTGAAGTTCACGCCCCACGCACGGCCGGCCGACGCGAAGGCCGACGGCGGCTTCACCGACACCATCGTGGCTTTGCTGCAGCAGTCTGCCAAGCCCGTCGCGCTGGTGGGCGCGGGCGCGAAACTGTCGGGAGCGATCCCGGAGTTGCGGCGGCTGCTCGACAGTCTGAATGTTCCGACATTCGCCACGGTCCATGGGCTGGGCGCGGTGCCACCGCAAGCGCCGTATTACCTGGGCATGGTTGGCATGCACGGAACGCGCGCCGCCAACATGGCGCTGCATGAAACCGATCTGCTGTTGGTCTTTGGCGCGCGGCTGGATGATCGCGTAACGGGCGATCCCACGCGGTTTGCGCCTCACGCCACGATCGTTCACTTTGAAATTGATCCCGCGCAACTCGATCGCGTGCGTCCCTGCGATCTTCCGGTGATTGGAAATCTCGCGGACACGATTCCCGCGTTCCAGGCGGAACTGCGGCGCCATTCTCTTCCTGACTTCAGCCAATGGCGCGCGGTCGCTTGCGGCGCCGAGCGCGCAGAACTTGATCCGCGCGGTTTGGCGCAGCCGACGATTCGTTTTCTCGACGAACTCTTCAGCCGCCTGCCGCAAGACAACGTGGTTCTGGCCGACGTGGGTCAGCACCAGATGTGGGCCGCGCAGCGCTACCGGTCATCCTCGCCGCGTGGATTTATCACCTCGGGCGGACTCGGGGCCATGGGCTTCGCTCTGCCCGCTGCCGTGGGCGTACAACTCGCGAAGCCTGACACTTGCGTCCTCTGCGTCTCCGGCGACGGCGGATTTCAGATGAACATCCAGGAACTGGCCACGGTTCACCGGCTCGGCCTGCCCGTCAAGATGGTCATCATCGACAACAAATATCTCGGCATGGTGCGGCAGTGGCAGCAGCTTTTTTATCAGCGCAACTACGCCGAGACCGACCTGAGCGACAATCCGGATTTCGTGGAAATCGCTAAGGCCTACAAGATTCACAGCTTTCGCCTGAACGAAGACGCCATGCGAGAGTTTCCAGTTTCGAGCGAGACCGGAGATCAGATCGACCAATTTCTGCACTCGCCCGGGCCGGAGTTGCTGGTGTTTGATTGCGCGCCGGAGGCTAACGTTTTTCCAATGGTTCCGGCGGGCGCGGCGCTTTCGGAGATGTTGCTGGAAGAAGAACCGACGCAATAACTGGGGAGCACGCATATGCAGACATTTCACATTCACTATCGCAACACGCAGGGGACATTGATGCGCATTCTGAACGCGGCTTCGCGCCGTGCACTCGATCTCCCTTTGGTGCAGGCCGAGCCGGCCGAGCACGATCACCAGGTCACGCTCGCGCTCGATGTGAATCAGAAGCAAGTAGGCCAGTTGTGCCGCGAGTGGTACGGCATCGCGGATGTCATCAAGGTCAGTTCCGGGGCGGCACACGCAAGCGCGTGGGCGACGCCGCATCCGCCGGTCGGAGTGCCGGTCGAAGAATCGCGCGCAGCGGCCCGAGCGTAAATCCGAGTTTCGAGTAGCTGGCGAGCATAGCGGCTTCTGGGCAGCCTCATGCAACCTGGGGAGCCTGCTGCAACGGCAGGTTCCCGTTTTTCGTTCCAGAAGAATTCTCGTTCAACGTGTGCGTTTCACATCTGGTTGCGTGTCCTGTAATCTCTGACTATGGATCTCAAGCACATTAGCCGTGGAATTACCGAAGGGCGCGACCGCGCCGGGGCGCGCTCCATGTTCAAGGCCATTGGATTCACCGATGCCGATCTCAGCCGTCCGCTGATCGGCGTGGCCAATACGTGGATCGAAACCATGCCATGCAACTTTCATCTGCGCCGCTTGTCGGCCAAGGTAAAGGAAGGGATTCGCGAGGCAGGGGGCACTCCGATGGAGTTCAACACCATCGCGATCTCCGACGGCGAGACGATGGGCACCGAAGGCATGCGGGCGTCTCTGGTGAGCCGCGAACTGATTGCAGACTCGATTGAACTGGTGTGTCGCGGGCAGATGTTTGACGCGGTGGTATGCGTGGTGGGCTGCGACAAGACCATTCCGGCCGCGGCGATGGCTCTCGCGCGTCTGAATCTTCCGGGCATGGTGCTCTATGGCGGCACGATTGCGCCCGGCAGTTATCGCGGAAAAGATGTGACCATTCAGGACGTCTACGAGGCGATCGGGGCGAACGTTGCGGGAAAGATGAGTGACGCGGAACTGCGCGAACTGGAAAATGCCGCGTGTCCGGGCGCGGGCGCTTGCGGCGGGCAGTACACCGCGAACACGATGTCGACGGTGATGGAGATGATCGGACTTTCGCCGATGGGGTTCAACAGCGTGCCCGCGATGGATCCGCTGAAAGATCAGATTTCATTCGCCTGCGGCAAGGTCGTGATGAACCTGCTGCAAAAAGGGATCATGCCTCGCGATATTCTGACGCGCCAGGCGTTCGAGAATGCGATCGCGTCGGTCGCCGCGACGGGCGGATCGACCAATGCAGTTCTGCACCTGCTGGCAATCGCACGAGAAGCAGCCGTCGAACTCGAGATTGACGACTTTCAAACCGTGAGCGCTCGCACTCCTTTGCTCGCCGATCTCAAGCCTTCGGGACGGTTCGTGGCTTCAGACATGCATCGCGCAGGCGGTATTCGGCTGCTTGCACGGCGACTGCTGAACGGGAAGTATTTGCATCCGTCGGCGAAGACTGTTACTGGACTTACCATCGGCGCCGAGACCGAGAGCGCCGTCGAGACTCCGGGACAGGAAGTGATTGTTCCGTTGGACCGGCCTCTGAAGACGACTGGCGGTCTCGTGATTCTCAAGGGGAATCTCGCGCCGGAGGGTTGCGTGGCCAAGATCAGCGGGCATGAACGGCTGGAACAGCGCGGACCTGCGCGTGTGTTCGAGTCCGAGGAAGGCGCGATGGCTGCGGTCACAGCCAAGAAGATTCAAGCTGGAGATGTTGTGGTGATTCGCAACGAAGGGCCGAAGGGTGGTCCTGGAATGCGCGAGATGCTGGGCGTGACTGCCGCGATTGTGGGCGAGGGCCTCGGCGATTCGGTGGCGCTGTTGACGGACGGGCGCTTCAGCGGCGCGACGCGCGGACTGATGGCGGGGCATGTTTCTCCCGAGGCAGCGCTGGGAGGTCCCATTGCTGGCGTGCGCGATGGCGACATGATTCGCTTCGATGTCCGCAAGCGCGTTTTGGAAGTCGAAGTCAGCGCCGAAGTGTTGCGCCAGCGAATGGCGCAATGGAAGGCGCCGCAACCGCGATATCCAACAGGCGTGTTCGCGAAATATGCGGCGCTGGTTTCGTCGGCATCGCAGGGAGCGATCACGCGACCGCGCTAAAGCTCTCCACTGTGGAAATCTCCCAATAAAATAGTTGGACAAGCCGTCCTTGTTGGCGATTTCCGCGTATACCGCCTCCGCCTGGACAATCATTGGCTCTTTGAAATCCAGGGTCAAGGCTGGATATCACAATGGGCTGAGGAATCCTCGAGATTAAATTCCGGAGGGTGCGCAGGCGTTTGAGCACTTCGGGCGGTCGAATCCTACCTGTTTGAATTACTGTTCTGCGGCAGCATAGCTCACCTCGATCCACCCATGGAGAAAAAGACGCCTATGAATCCCCAGTAAGCGAGGACGGGGATATTGGTCAGGACGCAAATTGTACCGGCGACCTTGCTGCCCTTGCCGAACGCAAAAACGCCAATGCCAATGCCGATGGCCCCGATGGCAGCCAACAGCCACACGACCGCGAGAGTCGGAATCGACGGAAAGGCCGGGAGATAGTCCGTGTAAGGGAGGACAGCGCAAGCAGGGCCAACGAGAGAAGCGATTCCGGCTGCCAACGTGATGCGGGTTGTTCCCGGTCTCTCTTTCATGACAAACCTGAATAGTGCCACATTCCGACACTCCCAGTGATGGATTTCTAGGCGTAACTGTTGAGATCAGGCGATTTCACGTTTTGACCGCTGGTCACTGAGTGTAACGGCGATGTTTCAACAACTGTGCTGCGGGCGGTCAGCGCTCGGGGTTTGCGTCAGACTGTATATGTAAGAAACTGACCGCCTCCAGGGACTATTTAAATAGAAGGCAAGATTGAACAGAGTGGACCGCCGCGAGCAAGACGCGCTGTATGCACAAGCTATCACGGAGCACGGGATCATGATTCGGCGGCTCGGACGCGGCTACGAGGCCGACCCGGAGCGGCGGCGTGATCTCTTGCAGGACATTCACCTTGAGCTTTGGCAAAGCTTGGAGTTGTTCGACGGCCGCTGCGCACTCCGGACGTGGGTCTACCGCGTCGCGCACAATGTCGCTGCGTCGCATATCGTACGCCAGAGGCGGATCGCCGCCAGGCTGGTGGACCTGGAGGCACTGGACACAGAACCTGCTCCCGTCGATGGGGAGACGCAGGCAGACCACCGGCATGCCGCACAGAGACTTCTCGGCCTGATTCATCAGCTACGGCCGTCTGATCGGCAGATCATCTTGCTGTATCTGGAAGGCGAGACCGCAGCGGAGATTGCGGAGGTGACGGGGCTTTCCTCGTCGAACATCGCTACAAAAATTCACCGAATTAAGAAGCTGCTCCACCAGCAGTACATCGAAGGCAAGAGTCATGAACGAGAGTGAGCGGCCGTCCACACCGGCCACGCCGGAAAGCGTGTGGAAATCGACTAATGGAAAGGAAGAAGCCAGTATGGACATCACGTTTACGCCAGATCAGTTATGCGCGATGGCTCGCTCGCGCGAGCATGAGAGTATCTGGTCCCGGCGCATTCTGTTAACACTACTGATCGGTCTTGCCGGAGCGTTCGCGTACAACGCCTTCTCGGTCAGCCAACCTTGGGTGAAGCTGTCGCAAGCTTGGATGCTGGGGTGGACTGGCCTGCTTGTTTGGAAGTTCCGGCGAGGGTCACGTCGCATGAGTGTAACCGAGAGTTGCGCGAGCTTTCTGCGACGCCAATTCGAGACCAAGCGCAGTGGGTTTCTGGAAATCCGGCGGTACCTCTTCCTCCTGATTCCCCCAATTCTTGCGGCCTGGTGGGGCGGCGGGCCCACGATCCGGCTCAGAGCGCTAGGCGTCGATCCATCCTCCCGGCTTTACGAGTTCGCGAGCGGACCGTGGCCATTCCTCATCACCGGATTGTTGCTAGTGCTCATCTGGCTCGCCTTCGGTCTTGCTGCGCAGAAAGCGACGCGCGAGCTCGACGAGTTACGTCGACGCGCTCAGGAATGAAATGACGTCGCTTTGGAATATGTGCGCGGAGAAGTCAGGCTAGACCCCTTTGGGCGGGGCGGCAACATTGGGATGGTTGCTCTATCAGGCGATAGCGGTCATTGACCCTCGCGGCCTACAACCAGTCGCTGCCTCAGGCTACCCACCAGGAGACGAAAAGGATGCGAATGGTGGCGGCGAAGGCCCACCAGAGGGGGAGCAGGAAATCAGCTAGCAGCCCGAGCAGTATGAAGACTGTCCAGAATATCTTTCTCCGCATTAGGGCGATTGTGGGCTAAGGGTGCTGGCAAGGCGTGGCAGGGCGCAGACTTGTGGGCGCATTCGCACGTATGGGCGCTGCAGAACCTGCCGAGCTTCGCTCGACGGACAGCCGAGGACGGCTGTCCCCACATGGATTATTGGCGGGACGCTGACTTCCCGCTGCTTGCTCACATCCAGCGCGCTGTGAAAAACTAGCAGTACGCTTTTCTTCCATCTTATCTTCAATGGCAACTATGGCAGCAGGGCGGACATTATTCGAGAAGATTTGGGACGCACACCTGGTGGCGCAGCCGGCGGGGCGGTCGCCTATTCTCTACATCGATTTGCATCTGGTGCATGAGGTGACTTCGCCGCAGGCCTTTGACGGGTTGCGCTCAGCGGGCCGGAAAGTGCGGCAACCGGCGCGAACTCTGGCCACTGTGGATCACAACATTCCTACCGAGCCGCGCGGAACGCCGATTACCGATCTGATTGCGGCCAAGCAGATTGCGGCGTTGCAGAGCAACTGCAAGGAATTCGGGATTCGGCTGTTTGACATGGATTCGCCGGAGCAGGGGATCGTGCATGTGATTGGTCCGGAGTTGGGGCTGACGCATCCGGGAATGACGATTGTCTGCGGCGACAGCCACACCAGCACGCATGGCGCGTTTGGGGCGCTGGCGTTTGGGATTGGAACGTCCGAAGTCGAGCACGTTCTGGCAACGCAGTGCCTGGCGCAGCAGACACCGAAGACGATGAAGATCGATGTGTGTGGGCGGTTGGCGGATGGCGTGACGGCGAAGGATCTGGCGCTGGGGATTATCGGGCAGATCGGGACCGACGGCGCGACTGGACACGTGATCGAATATGCGGGGCCGGCGGTACGCGCTCTCTCGATGGAAGGGCGCATGACGTTGTGCAACATGAGCATCGAGGCGGGGGCGCGGGCTGGGATGGTGGCGCCCGATGAGACGACCGTCGCGTACGTGAAGGGGAAGCGATTTGCTCCGCGGGATGCGGAGTGGGAGAAGGCGGTCGCGTATTGGCGGAGCCTGCCGACCGATGACGGCGCGAGTTTCGACAAGGTGGTGGAGATTGATGGGGCGCAGCTTTGTCCGTTTGTGACTTGGGGAACGAATCCGGGGATGGTGGCTCCGGTGACGGGGCGGGTGCCGGAGGTCATGGGATTAGAGGAATCGGACCGGCGGGCCACTGAACTTGCTTTGCAATACATGGGGCTGGAGCCTGGAAGACGGATTGAAGATATTGGAATTGATCGCGTGTTCATCGGATCGTGCACGAATTCGCGAATTGAGGATTTGCGGGCGGCGGCGCGGGTGGCGCGGGGACATCACGTTAGCGCGAAGGTGCGGGCGATGGTGGTGCCGGGATCGCAGACGGTGAAGCGGGCCGCAGAGCAGGAAGGGCTGCACCGGATTTTTCAGGATGCCGGGTTTGAGTGGCGCGAGTCGGGATGCTCAATGTGCCTCGGAATGAATCCTGATATTTTGCAGCCAGGAGAGCGCTGCGCCTCGACCAGCAACCGCAATTTTGAAGGGCGGCAGGGACGCGGGGGGCGGACGCATCTAGTGAGTCCGATGATGGCGGCGGCGGCGGCGATTAAGGGGCACTTTACCGACATTCGGAGTTGGAAGTTTCAGTAGCAGGCAGAGCGACTCTGATTAAGCTCCGGCAAAAGCAGGTTTCTCGACTTCGCTCCAAATGACAGAGCTTGGAGGCAATCAGACCGTCCTTGAGGATCACAAAATGAAACCATTCACAGTTCATCGCGGGCGCGTGGCGCCGCTGGATCGGGTCAACGTGGATACCGACCAGATCATTCCCAAGCAGTTTCTGAAGCGGATCGAGCGAACGGGCTTTGGCCAGTTTGTGTTTTATGACTGGCGGTTTACCGAGGACGGAACGAAGAATCCCGACTTCGTGCTGCATGAGCCGCGCTTCGAAGGCGCCAGTGTTCTGGTCGCGGGGAAGAATTTTGGTTGCGGATCGTCTCGAGAGCACGCGGTGTGGGCGCTGGCCGACTTCGGCTTCCGCGCGGTGATCTCATCTTCGTTTGCAGACATTTTTGCCAACAACAGCACCAAGAATGGGTTCCTCACCGTGCGCCTGAGCGAAGACGAAGTTGCGCACCTGATGCAGCGGGCGCAGGACATCGACAACTATCAGGTCACGATTGACCTCGAGCAATGCGAAGTGCGCGACGATCAGGGATTCCGCGCGAAGTTTCCCGTCGACGAATTCATACGCCATTGTCTGCTGAACGGGCTCGACGACATTGGGCTCACGCTCCAGCATGAGGCGGAAATTACCGCGTATGAGGCGCGGCATCCGGCGCCGACCGCGCTAACGGCGTCCTAAAGTCAAGGGAAGGTCAAAGGGAGTAAAGATTTGTAAAACCTTCGCCCCGGTCTTGACCTGCAATGCGGGGGCAGTTGATGCTGGGTTAAGCAGGGTTTTAGCATAGCAACTGCACTTTGGTTCCTACCTGATGCACTCGAGGGGGGAGGCCCTTGGCCGTAGAGAATTTCCTGCCTCCCGGGTAGAGTTTCCGCAACCGAGCCTACAATACTTACGTCTAATAGTTGCTTCCTGCCGAGCCTGGGCCAGAGAACGGCGCAACAACTAACCGGTGAATATGACTGAACTTTCTAAAAGAAAACTCCGAGTGATCATGGTTCGCGTTTCACGCGTCATCATACTGCTTTTCGCCATAGCGGCGATCTGCGCATTTTTCATTAGCTGCAGCAGCAGCGCCGACAGCAAGCAGCAGAAGGCGCAGGCGGCAGCGCCTCGCGCCGTTTCCGTGGCCATCGCGCAGGTGCAGCGGGAAGATGTGCCGGTCTATCTGACGGGCCTGGGGTCGGTCACAGCGTTCAACACTGCCAACATCAAGAGCCGCGTCGACGGGCAGATCATGAAAGTGAACTTCACGGAGGGGCAAAACGTCAAGCAGGGAGAATTGCTGATCGAGATTGACGCTCGTCCTTACCAGGCTCAACTGGATCAGATGCAGGCACAGTTGTTCCGCGACCAGGCACAACTGCGCGACGCCCAGCTGAATCTACAGCGTTACACGGCGCTGATTCCCTCGGGCAGCATTGCACAGCAGCAGGTCGACACGCAGAAAGCGCTCGCCGATCAACTCGAGGGCACGGTCCGCACCGATCAAGCGCAGATCGAGACCGCCAAGCTGCAGATCGTCTATTGCCACATTACGGCGCCGTTCGACGGTCGTGTCGGCTTGCGGCAAGTTGATCCCGGCAACATCGTTCACGCCGCGGACACGACACCCATGCTGATTCTGACGCAGTTGCAGCCGATTGCCGTGATCTTCACGCTGACTGAAGACGTGTTGCCCACTGTGTCGCAACACATGAAGGGAAAAACGCTCGAAGTGGATGCGTTCAGCCGCGACGACCAAACCAAGCTGGCCACGGGCAAGTTGTTGACCATTGACAATCAGATTGATCCGACGACCGGAACGGCGAAGCTCAAAGCCATCTTCGACAACAAAGACAACGCTCTCTGGCCGAACCAGTTCGTAAACGCCAACCTGCTATTAGAGACGCGAAAAAACAGCACAGTCGTGCCGACGGCTGCGATTCTGCGGGGTCCGCAGGGCACGTTCGTGTATGCAGTGAACCCGGACAAGACGGTGCAGGATCGTCAGGTGACGGTGTCGCTCACCCAGGGAGATACCACGGTCATCACCGCCGGAGTCAATCCGGGAGACACGGTAGTCACCGATGGTCAGGACAAACTGCAAAGGGGCAGCCGAATTGAACCGCGCACTACGGGTCCGAGCGGCGGACAGCACTCGTCCCCGACCAATGGCGCGGCAAGTGCAGGTTCAGGTAACGCTGATTCAGGTCCAGGTTCAGGTGCGCCAGGTTCATGAGTCCTTCACGATTATTCATTCTCCGGCCGGTCGCGACCACGCTGCTTATGGTGGGCGTACTGCTTGTGGGCTGGGTTGCGTTCATGCAATTGCCGGTCTCGGCGCTGCCTGAGGTCGATTACCCAACCATTCAGGTGGTGACGTTCTACCCGGGAGCTGATCCCGATGTGATGGCGTCGTCGGTAACGTCTCCGTTGGAGCGGCAGTTCGGCCAGGTACCCGGCCTGAGCCAGATGACATCGACGAGTTCGTTTGGCAGTTCGGTGATCACGCTGCAGTTCGGCCTGGATCAAAACATTGACGTGGAAGAGCAGCAGGTGCAGGCTGCGATTAACTCAGGCTCGACGTACCTGCCGACGGACTTGCCGAATCCGCCGATCTACAACAAGGTCAATCCTGCGGACGCGCCGATTCTGACCATGGCGCTGACTTCGGATTCCCTGCCTTTATCGAAGGTGGAAGATCTTGCGGACACTTCGCTGGCGCAGAAGATTTCGCAGCTGCCTGGCGTGGGGCTGGTTTCCATCAGCGGCGGGCAGAAGCCCGCGGTGCGGATTCAGGCCAATCCGACAGAACTGGCGTCTTACGGATTAAGCCTGGAGGACTTACGTGCAGCCTTGGTCCAGGCGAATGTGGATCAAGCCAAGGGCGTGATCGATGGCGTGCGGCAATCTTACACGATCGGCGCCAACGATCAGCTTTTTTCCAGCGATCAGTACAAGCCGATTGTCGTCGCCTATCACAATGGTTCGCCGGTGCGGCTAGCCGACGTTGCGAACGTCATCGACGGGACGGAGAACGACCAGCTCGCCGCGTGGATGAATCTGACACCGGCCGTCATCGTCAACATCCAGCGCCAGCCCGGGGCCAATATCATCAGCGTGGTCGATCGGATTAAAAAGCTTCTGCCCCAGTTGCAGGCTTCACTCCCGACTGCGGTGAAGGTGCAGATACTCACCGACCGGACGACCACGATTCGCGCTTCCGTCAAGGACGTGGAATTTGAACTGATGTTGTCGATCGCGTTGGTGGTGCTGGTGGTCTTCCTGTTTCTGCGGAACCTAGCCGCGACGGTAATTCCCAGCGTGGCAGTGCCGCTATCGCTGATCGGAACATTCGGCGTGATGTACCTGCTGGGCTACAGCCTGAACAATCTGACGCTTATGGCGTTGACCATTTCCACCGGCTTCGTAGTGGATGACGCCATCGTGATGCTGGAGAACATCGTGCGCCACATGGAGATGGGCGAATCGCGCATGCAGGCCGCCAAGTCCGCCGCGCGCGAGATCGGATTCACCATTCTCTCGATGACCTTTTCGCTGGTGGCGGTGTTCATTCCGGTGTTGTTCATGAGCGGCATCGTGGGCCGGCTCCTGCACGAGTTTTCGGTGACCATCGTGGTGGCCATTCTGATTTCCGGATTTGTGTCGCTCAGCCTCACCCCGATGCTGGGCAGCCGGTTCCTGCGGCCGAGCCACGAAGGTCACCACGGGCTGATCTACCGCGTGCTCGA
>Ga0187872_10003778_pt1 | contig 11853 bp, 8 predicted proteins | sample June2016WEW_16_4_FD_132973 | JGI IMG/M metagenome (GOLD analysis project Ga0187872, IMG submission 132973) | Peatland microbial communities from SPRUCE experiment site at the Marcell Experimental Forest, Minnesota, USA - June2016WEW_16_40 | ecosystem: Environmental > Terrestrial > Soil >...
GGGGGCGAGGCTTCTCAACCGTCGCCATCCCAAACAATTCAGGCAATGAAAAAGGCGCAGTGGAAACTGCGCCTTTGAGATTCTTGCGGGTGCTTACTTCCGTCGGCGGATAAGGGTCCAAGCCAGCAGGCCAAAGCCGCCCAGCAGCGAGAGGCTGGTCGGTTCGGGAACTACATAAACATCGAAATTGTCAACCCGGTCAGTGCCGCCGGTGCCGACTGTGCCGCCATTTGCGGAAGTCGTGCTCGTGTCAATCAACTCGAACCAGACGGAGGCTTGGTTATCCACCGCACCAAGCAGGGCGGGTGAAAACGTGTAGGCGGGATTGTAAGTAGTCCCATTCCAGGGGGTATTGGGGGCGGCATTGGCAAGGACGGTGTAGTTGTTCATAATCGGCGTCCAGGTTGCCCCGCTATTAAGGCTGTACTGAAGGGTGTAAACTCCTGGCCCGGTGTTGCTGCTGGTCTGGTCGAAGGAAAGGCCGACGTTGTTGTAACCTAGCGTGCTTACCTCGAACAGATAATAGTCGCCCACAGCCCAAAGTGTGGAACTGAAGGAGCGTGACGATCCATTGCCGGCGGGAGAGCTGTAAGTCGAAGCGCCGGCGTGCAAACCTGTAGCTGTTCCAGCGCCGATTTCGGGTGAAAAAGGCGTGAAAGCAGTATTAGCGCCGGGGGAGGCGGGGAGAGTAACAACACCCGGCTGTGAAGTTTCAAAAGTCCAATCGGCAATGGTCTGCGCTTTAACCGCAAAAGCGGCGGCCAGGGCCGAAGCGAAAACGGCGGCGAAGAGGCAACGAACTAGTATAGATCTTTTCATAGTTTTCCTAAATCTCCCTCGATTATGGGAAAGAGCGGGAAGAATGCAAGAACTATTTTCAGAAATTAGTCACAAGTTTTTCACCGAATGCCGGCCGCTTTTTTTGCGCCCGCCTTATCCAACGGCGGCAAGTGTGATCGGAGGGAGAGGCTCGAAGATCGATTACGAGGACGAAGGAACCAAAGTCACGCAGACTCAAAGGGACCGAGGGGGCAAAGCCGGGGCGGCGCCGGGGGCTGGCCGGCGGAGCCGGTTTTCAGGTCCAGGGCCGTGCGCAGATTATTCTGCGCGGCGGCCAGGGAGGTCAAGTTCAAGGGCACAGCGCAGTGGTTTCACGGGTTCGGAATTCGGGTTTGAAAAGCGGCGCGCCTTCGGGCATCCTGCTTGCCATGCAAATTGCGCGGTTCGGCGGCGCGGGCCTTTGAAGGCCGGGCCGGACGACGCAGGAGAATCGAACGATGTCATATCGAGCCTGGTTTCAGTGTATCAACCCGCAATGCGGAGCCACTTATCCGCTGAACTCCATCGTGTACCAATGCCAGCGGTGCCATTCACTGCTCGAGGTGCAGCACGACACGGCGGCGCTGGCTCGCCGCGGGGCGGCGGCGTGGATGAAGCTCTTCGAGGACCGCTACAAGAGCAACGAGTGGCCTTATGGCTCCGGCGTCTGGGGCAAGAAGGAATGGATTCTGCCGCAGATCAACGACGACAACGTCGTGTCGCTCTACGAAGGCGGGACGAACTTGTTCTGGGCCGAGCGCTTCGGCAAGGTCATCGGGGTGGATGACCTGTGGATCAAGCTGTGCGGCAACACGCACAGCGGGTCGTTCAAGGACCTTGGCATGACGGTGCTGGTCTCGCAGGTCAAACAGATGATCTCGGAGGGGGCGCCGATCAAGGCGGTGGCCTGCGCCTCGACGGGGGACACCTCAGCAGCGCTGGCGACGTATTGCGCGGCGGCCGGCATCCAGTCCGTGGTGCTGCTGCCACGCGGCAGGATTTCAATCGCGCAGTTGGTGCAACCGATTTCCAACGACGCGCTGGTGCTCTACCTGGATACGGACTTTGACGGTTGCATGCAGTTGGTGCAGGAAATCACGAAGGACCCGACGCTGTACCTGGCCAACTCGATGAACTCGCTTCGGGTGGAAGGCCAGAAGACCGTGGGGATCGAGATCGTCCAGCAATTCGACTGGGAGGCGCCGGATGTCATCATCATCCCCGGGGGCAATCTGGGCAACGTCTCGGCCCTGGGCAAAGGGCTGATGATGATGAAAGACTTAGGGTTGATCGCGAAGCTGCCGCGCATCGTTGTGGCGCAGGCGCAGAGGGCCAACCCGCTTTACCGCGCTTTCCTGCGCAACTTCGAGAGCTTCGAGCCGATCCAGGCGCAGAAGACGCTGGCGAGCGCAATCCAGATCGGCAACCCGGTCAGCTTCGAGAAGGCCGTCCGCACGCTCAAACAGTTCAGCGGCATCGTCGAACAGGCCACCGAGGAAGAACTGGCCGATGCGGCGGCGCTGGGCGACCGCACCGGGATGTTCAACTGCCCGCACACGGGGGTGGCGCTGGCGGTGCTCATCAAGCTGCTTAAGGCCGGCCAGATCAGCAAATCCGAGCGCGTGGTGGTGATTTCAACGGCGCATGGGCTGAAGTTCGTGGAGATGAAGGTGAAGTACCACCAGCGCGAGTTGGAGTTCCCAAGCCAGCACGCGAACGAGCCGATCGAAGTGCCCGCGCGGCTGGACGCGGTGAAAGAGGCGCTGCACAAGGCGCTCCAGACCAAGGGCCAGTTCCGGCTGTAGGCTGAGCCGAACCCCTAAACCGGGAGGGCGAGCGTCCTCGCGAGCCTACTCTTCTCTGGAAAGGCGGCTAAATCAGGGCTCGCGAGGACGCTCGCCCTCCCGGGTCTGGACTGGCGGCGGCGCGTTGGTCTCCTTGGCTTTGCGTTCCTGCTCGTCCAGGTTGCGGGTGAGGCGTTTCTTCAGCACGTCGTACAGGTCGTTGGTGACAGCGGCGAGATGCGCGCGGGCTTCGGCGAAGCGCTCGGCCGCGAGCTTGATCCGGGCGAGGTGGAGATAAACCCCTTCGCGCTCGATTTCGTCATGGGCGAGGGCCAGCGTGTTGGTCCAGGCCTTGAGCGCGTCTTCGGTGCGCAGCGGTTTGATGCCGTAGTAGGTCTGGGCGGCATCGGAGGCGAGCGGGAAATTGCGGGGGTCGAGCTTGAGGGCTTTGCTGTAAAGCTGGAGCGCTTTGTCATAAACCTGCTGCTCGGTGAGGCCGTAAAACTCCATGGCGTCCTTGCGGAACAGATAGACGGTGTCGCCGAAGTTGTGGTAATAGAGGGGCTCCTGCGGGTTCAGTTCGATGGCCTTGGCGTAATACTCGAAGGCCTTCTTCACCGGTCCGATCTGGCCGTAGAGATTGGCGAGGTTATTATAGACGGCGGGGTCTTTGGGATTCAGAGCGAGCGCCTTTTCCCACTGTTCCCGCGCGCCATCCTCGTCCTGAACGTCGTTGAGGAAGCTGCCGTAGGCGATGCGCGCGCGGGCATGGTCGGGATGGCGCTTGAGGAAATCCTCATAGGCTTGGCGGATCGGCGCGAAGCGGTCGCGGATGCGCAGCCTTAAGTCGGCACTCGGCACTCCGGCGCCTTTGGCCGCCGCCGCGTCGTTGTCGCGAATCCACTGGTCCACTTCCGCCTGGGCATCGTCGTCATCCTCCAGCAGCTTCTTATACTCCTTTTCGACCGGATCATTCGCGTCGGGCACAGTGACGGGCGGCGGGTTGGTGGTGGCCCCCGCTACCGTGTTGCTGCCGGCGACAAGCTGGCTGGCCGCCAACAAGGAGCCCAGCACACCGGCCATGAAGAGTTTACTCACGGTGCCAAAGGTACAGGGCCACTTGCCGATTGCCAACCGGCAATCGCGGCCTGCTACGGCTGGTTGGTTGGATTTACGAAAATAAGGAGGTTGATGAGACCATAGCTGAGGCGAACCATCTGCTGGTTCTCTTGGAGGACGGGTGGGCGATCGGTTTTGAAATAAAGGTAGTTGCGCCCAGGCTTGGCGGGAATACGCACGTCCAGCGGGAGGTCGTGCCCCACCTCAAGATCCTGGCTCCAAATCGTGCGGCCCTCGAATTCAACCTCCACGTGGCGGGGCGCGAGGGTGGTCATGCTGCAATTCAGCCGGAAGTCGCGGCTAAACTCGCTTTCATTGACGAAGTAGAGAGCAGCGTTGCCGCCAGCCCAGAGGCATGGACGTTTCTGCGTCTTCTCCTTGGGGACCCAGCCCCGCGTAACGACGATTTGGGCGGCATCGTCCGTATGTGGCTTGGTAGGATGGGGGGTGGGGGTAAGCTGCAGACAGAAAAGCTCATGGGCGTCGTCCTCGATGAGTTGGGTCATCCCGAGCCGCGCGAGTTCCTTGATCAGCGCCTCGGCATGGTCGGTATAGGCCTTGCGGTTGAAATAAATGGCGCCGAAGCCGAACTGCTCAAGCTTGGAAATCATTTGCTCAAGAGGCAGGTTCATGACGAGTTTCTGCCAGGCCTCCCGGGGCCGGCCCTGGACGGAGCCGAAGCTGAAACGAAGCGTCTTGGTCCAAAGATAAGGCCGGACGTGCTCGTAGGGTTGGCAATCATTGATTGGATCGGCGTCGATGAAATTCATGACGGGCACCTGGAAGACCATCGTTCCTGGCAGCAGCTTCTCTTCAAGCTTCCGCGCAAAGGCCTGGTCGTTTTCAACCAGCTTGGCCAGGGCCCGGGTTTCGTCCTTTGAAGGCGGCAAGGGCAACTGATCCAGAAGGCCGAGGGCGGCAACGCCCGTCGCCAACGCGTAGCTGGCACTTTTATTCCAGCGGCGAACGATCTTCGACATGCGTGAGACCAGGAATAAGAGGCAGATGGCGGAGATCCAAATGCTGTAACGGTTGCTCCCTCGGAAGTATTGGATGCCGAACAGCCCCAGGAGGCAGTTGCCTCCGCCGATGGCAGCATACAGGACAACCCACAGGCATTGCGGCAGGTGCAGGGAGAAGCGGCGCGGGACTCCCCTCAAGTTCAACATCCGGAGACTCAACTCCGCTGCCATCCAGATAAGCGCGGTGAGGGCGACCAACCCCAGGTAGGGGGAGAACATCTCGCCGCGAATCAAAGCGGTTGTGGCATATTCCCGCGAAAGATCGCCCAGGAACTCCACACGGTGGCTGGTTGGGGGCAAAAGCAATTCGAGGGGTTTAAGCCCGAACAGTTCGAGTTGGTGATAGTCCCGGGCCAGCGCAAGCTGATTAGCGCCGTGCAAAGCCTGATACCAGAGATTATTGATATTCACGGCGACGAATCCGGTCGCGCTCGCCAACAGCACGAGCGCCCCGACCGCCAACTCCGATTTGCGCCGGTAGAGTAGAAAACGCAACCCCATCCCGAGACACACGAACTGCACCCACATGTTGAGGTTGTACGGATTGCTCATCCCGATCACGAGGCCGGCTGCGACAGAGAGCCAGCAGACCCGGTCGCCGATGCGGATTCGCTTGCTGGCGGCCAGCAGCCAGCAACAGACCATCGCCAGTGGAACCGTATAGTCATAAGAGAGCAGCAGGTGCCCCAAGCCACGAAACGTGTGGTAATAGGTGAAGGCCCAGAGCAGCGCGCCCGCCGCCGCCCATTCCCGACGAAACCGCAACAGCCGGCAACACAGGTAAAAGGAGAGTGCGGAAGTCAGATAGCTGAAAATCACTCCGAAGGTCGAGGCGGCCCCCAGGTTGGACCACCGCGCCACCAACCCCAGGAAGCAGGTCAACAGCGGTTCATACATCGGATAGTCGTTCCAGTTGGCGGTGTACGGCGCTCCCAGCCGGTGATTGGTCCGGTCGAGAAAAGGGACGTAGTCAAGTTCGGAAGCCGCTCGGAGCCAAATCAAGACTTGGTGGCTATCACCTGAGTAACCTATCGGTGTGGACCAGGAACTGGGCCAGAGCCGATCATGGGCCAAGCCCCACACAACACATGTAATCGCCAGGACTGCTGCAACGTGGACCAGGTCAAGGAACGTGAATCGCAAGGGAAAGCGGCGCGGCTTGCGGGAAGGGCTGCCGGCCGGCAAGGCCGGTTCGGGCTTGCGAGCGGGCATGGCGGCGCCGACGGCGGGCGAGGAATTGGCGCCCGGTGATGCTTCAATGCTCTTCCTCATTGTTCAGTCTGGTAAAGGCAGACAGGACATGGAGCCGGGAGGGGATTCAAGCCAAAATAGCTGGCCGTTGATTTGGCATCGCCGATCACAACAACCATATACCAAGCCAAAGCGCCGCCATCGGTTTGGTCTTCCCGCGCAGTCCATCGCAGCGAGCCCCACAGTTTACCCGCACCCGCTTTGCGTCTTGCCCCCATCACACTTCCTTCACGATCCCCCAATAAACATCCAACCGCTTGTCCAGGTACAACTTCACGGCCTTGAGTAGGGTGGCGGCTTCGAGCTTCTGGCCGGCGGCGACGATTTGCTTGAGGGTCATCTGCGGGCGGACCGCGAAGCAATCCTGGGCGATGATGGGCCCTTCATCGAGGTTCATCGTCACAAAATGCGAGGAGACGCCGATAATCTTCACCCCCTGCTCATAGGCCTGGCGGTAGGCCTGGGGCCCCGGGAAACTGGGCAGCAATGAGGGGTGGATGTTGATAATCTTATTCTTGAAACGCCACACGAAGTTGGGGGAGAGAATCTTCATAAACCGCGCCAGCACGATGAAATCAATCTCGCGCTCGTCGAGCACCCGCAAGGCCTGCTGCTCCGCCTTGAGCCGGTCCTCCCACGGGATGTGAACGAAAGGCAAGCGGCACTCGCGCGCCCGCGGCTCCAGGTCGCGGCGGTTGGACAATACCAGGGCCGGGTCCGCCTTTTTCAGGCCGCCCGACTTGATCGCGCCCAGGATTTTCTCAAAGCAATGCGCCTCCCGGGTCACCATGAGGGCCATGCGTTGCCGGCGGCGCGGTTCGGTGAAGCGGACTTTGATTTCCATCTCCAACTCGGCGGCCTGCGTCTCGAGGCCGCCGCAAACGGCGCGCCGGTCCAGGTCGCGGTCCTTCCAGGATGTCTGGACGGTCATGCTGAACTGGCCGCGGGTGACTTGCTCTTCGAGGGCTTCGATATTCGCCTTCTGGAGAAACAGAAAGTTGGTGATGCGGGCGACCACGCCGGTCTTGTCGCGGCCGATGACGGTGATGGTGGCGAAGCGTTTCATAACAGGCTCGGGAATATTGACACCACAACCGCCGCTGCCCGTCCAGCCAATTCCAACGGTCAATTCCGACTTCGTCTTCCCCAGCCCTCAAGCGTTTCTTTCCAAGTGCCAAGACGGTGGACCGGAACGGTTCGCGCAGGAGGCATTGGGGCACAACAGCAAGGCGGTGCATCGCGCTTACGCGAAACGAGCCTTGATGAGAATTCCGTCACTAGAAGAATACGAAGCCCAAGAAATGCTCGACAGATCACCGCAGGGCCGAAGAACATGCTGACACCCGCAGCACCCGAAAATGTGCTCAATAGACCGTGGGTCTAACGCGGTAGAAAGCACTCGGAAACTGCTGCCTATCTCCTGACACATTGAACAGCAAATTGCTACCGGACCCTTGCAACTTGCCCACGGACTTCCAACTTGACGACGCCACATTAATGCTTCGCTGAAGTTCGTAATATCGTCTGAGCGAGGTGCCATCCAACGCCACCACAGAATTAGAGCTCCACCCAACCGACAGAGGCGGACTCCGATTTGTTGGGTTATTATCGAGCAGCCACTTTTGCAGGGTCGTGTATCCGTCATTGGCTGGCTGTTGCACTTCCACGCTGTCATTGGTTGACAGCCCGTAATAAGCCAGCCAGCGGAAAGGAATTCCGTGTGTAGTTGTCTGCTCGATTGCGCACACCGAATAGTCTGCAGGGTTGAATGCGTACAGCACATTGCTGTTGCTATTGAATGCCATAATTGTCGTTGTAAAAGGCATGTTCGTGATCACGGTTGCATTGCCATGAATTGGAAACGTCGTAGTGTCCCAAATTGAGGTCTGGCCAAAGGCAACCGTTCCATTACAATTCAGTGCATAAATCTGCTCTTGGAACAGTCCTATCTGGTCTGAAAAATTCGTCGCATTGAAGAGTATTTGGCCATACGCCAAGTACTGGTTATCAGCAGACAACGAATAATTGTTGTAATCCCACCCATATGGATAAGGGCTATAATAGCAAGTATCCAGCAAACTAATTGTATCCGTTGCGACACTAAAGTCACCCATCGCCCCAAGATTCCCAGTGTATGTGTATTGGCCAAACAGGCGGCTCTTATCAGAGAAAATAACCATCCCGGTCTTCACAACACCGAAACTCCCTAAATCTGCTCCGGTATCAGTGTTCACGGCATGTGCGTCGCCGCCGTTCCAGTTGTCGAACCCGGAGTTGTAGTAGAGCCTCCCGGCCCAGCCAGCGGTGACATTTTCCGCAACGACGGATGTGATGTAGGACTCCACCAAGGTCTGATTCGTCAAGGCCACAACTCCAATTCGCCAGGAACCGTATAGCCCAGTTCCCGGCCCTTTATTCGCGACGTACAGAAAGTTTGTGGTCACATCAATATCGCAGTCCGACGGATCCTCTCCCACGTAGATGCTGTTTTGAACCGATGCGGTTTGGAGATTAATGAATAGGATATCGCTGTCCTGCCGGTCTATGGCATAAACCCAAGGTCGCCAGGGGTCTGGCAGTACTTTGACCATATTCGTGCTCAACAGCACCTTCTCTGAGATTGCCCACGTGGCACCTTTGGCGCAACGACAAGCGATCACCAGGATTCCGGCGCAAACTGCCACCGCAACCATTTGGTACGTCGAAGGCTTTAAACGACAGACCATATTGTCTCGCGCGCAACGATTTTCACCGGAATGTTGCGCTCCCAGCCGCGGGTAACACAAACGCTTTCTTGCCACACCGTTAGGGAAGCAGGTCTGAAAACTCCTGTAAAGCCCTATTTTTGGCGACTGGGGCACAACGGAGAGACTTGGACCATATCCTCAGCGGCGTGACGCCTCTTGCGCGCATTATGACGACACCAGTGCTGACTTAGGGCATTCGTTACCTTTGCCAGCCACGTCCGGTCTTGGACCAGTTCCAGCAGTTTCGACGCGGCAAAGTATTTGATGCTGTTGGGCGGTGGATTGCCCAGCGGCTTGAGCAGGCGTGCGCTCACGAGAATCGGCACATCATCCAGTTGGCAATTGAGCACCCACGCCGCCCGTTCCGCCGTCAGACGCGCCGGAAGCTGCCCAAGCAATGATAGAAACTGCCGTTGTTCCTCGTTCATGTGGCCCCCTCAATCGTCTTTGGCCGTGTGCTCAATGCACGGAGTCCAAGCGCGGACAGGTTCAGCCGCCTGCGGGTTATCGCCTCCCGGCATCAATCGCTTGGTTGCCGCCCTTGCCGCAGGCCGCTGGCGATTAAAACCAGGCTCTGCGTCCGTGCAGAGCGCTACCCTCCCCGGAAGCACGCTCGTTCTCCGTGCCCAGCCTGCTTCGGGCGCAACTTGTCAGTACCATCCTCGGGAAGGCTCGGCGGGAGCCTCGCCCTACCGGGACTTGCGTTAAACGAGGCGTTCCGGTAGGGCGAGGCTCCTGCCAAGCCGGGCGCGGTTCGTGCGGAGAATGGTGGTACTGTCGAGTTGCGCCCGCCTGCTTCCTCCGCTCAACTTTCCGCTTGACAAATCATCCGCACTGTGTATAATAGCGCCGACACTTGGGGATGCCCCGCCGCTGGGCGGCTGGGTACCACCGGCGCCCGCCTTGGGGACCGGGCGGGAGAAGCAAGGAGGAGGGGCGAGCGTCCCCGCGAGACTTGGGCGCCCGGACCGGGGGCAGGGCGGGAGAGGGAGGCGGGTGGCCATAAAAGTGCCAGGAATATGCTTGGAACATCCTTGAAATGACCTTGAAATATCCTTGAAACATGCTCGGAAAAGGCTCGGAACAAGCATGGAAAATGCTTGAAATGTCCTTGAAATGTCCTTGAAATGTCCTTGAAATGTCCTTGAAATGTCCTTGAAACATACGTGGAACCCTAGTGTGGCAACGGTGCCGCTACGGCTCCACGAGGGAGTTTCTCCTGCTCCCCTCGCTTGGCGAGCCATTTAGAACTAAAAACTGAGAACTCCGCCTCCCTGCCCCCTGCTCCCGCCACCAGTCCCCCCGTGCGTCATACCTGACGTTCGCCACTCCACGCTCCGCTGTTTTTTTGTGGGGTCCGGTCGCCCCTGGTAATCAGGGCCTGAATTCTGGGTTCCGATTCCGCCCGCCCCCCATCTTCTGCCTCCTGTCTCTTGTCGCCTGCCTCGGGCGCATCTGGACACTGCCCCCGGACCGCGAGCCGTCCTCGGCTCGCAGCGGCCACCCATGCGAAACGGCGATCAAACCTTTTGCCTGTTCCCCGCACGGTCGAACGCGCTGCGAGCCGAGGACGGCTCGCGGTCCGTCACCGTAGGGTACCCTCACTCCATCGGGGCAGTGCGTGGATGCGCCCCCTGCCTCCTCTCGTCTAAATACTTTGACCCCGCCCGCAACTTTCCTTAGTTTGCCGTGTATCAGAAAGATAACGACGAGTCAGTTTGCCTGATAATAAATGGCCTTTTTATCGCTGAAGCAGTTTTTGGCCCGGATGGGCCTGGCCACTCCCGAACAGTTCGACGCATGGAGCAAGGCCTGGAAGGTGGCCGCCGCCAGCGGCTCGCAAGAGACGCTGCTGGCCTTTATTTGCCGGGAACGCGGACTCGCCGAGGACGTCTTCCTCCAGCAGTTGGCGCAGGCGCTCAATTGGCCTTATCTCGACTTGCCCAAATTAAACGTGCCCGCCGAGGCGCGGAACCGGATTTCAACGAAGGTCGCTTTCCAATACTCGGTCCTGCCGACCCAGGTGAGCGACGGCACGTTGCAGGTGGTCGTGAGCAACCCGTTCGACACGGCGATGCTCAACTCGGTGCGGTTCGACGCGCGCGGCCCGGTGGGGTTTGCGCTGGCCACCAAGGTTGAGATCGAGAAGGCGCTCAAAAAGTATTACGGCGTCGGCGCCGAAACGCTCGACGAAATGGCCGAAGACGAGCCGCTCGAATTGCTGGTGGGCGAGGACAAGGAAATCACCGAGAGCGACCAGGAAGCCAGCGTCATCAAGTTCGTCAACCAGGTGATTTGGGAGGCGTTCAAGGACCGCTCGACGGACATCCATTTCGAGCCGGCGGAAGACGAATTGCGCATCCGCTACCGCATTGACGGCATCCTGCACCAGACGCCGATGCCGCCCCAGCTCAAGCGCTACCAGGCGGCCCTGATCTCCCGCATCAAGGTCATGTCGGGCATGAACATCTCCGAGAAGCGCCTGCCGCAGGATGGCCGCATCAACGTGCGCATCAAGGGCGAGGAAATTGACATCCGCGTCTCCACGGTGCCGACGGTCTATGGCGAGAGCGTCTCGCTGCGGCTGCTGACGCGCGGCAAGATCTTCCTGAGCCTGGACAAGCTCGGGTTTTCGCCGCTGGAAGAGAAGGCCATCCGCGAGATCATCGTCAAGCCGCACGGCATTTTCCTTGTCACCGGCCCGACCGGGTCGGGCAAATCGACTTCGCTCTATGCGTTTCTGAGCACGATCAACTCCGTGCACAAGCGCATCATCACCATCGAGGAGCCGGTCGAATACGAACTCAAGGGCATCAACCAGATCGCGGTGCGGCCGGAAATCGGCCTGACCTTCGCCATGGGGCTGCGCCATATCCTGCGCCAGGACCCGAACGTGATCATGGTCGGCGAAATCCGCGACGCGGAGACGGCCGAGATCGCCATTCGCGCCGCGCTGACGGGCCACTTGGTGTTCAGCACGCTGCACACGAACGACTCCGCCAGCGCCTTCACGCGGCTGCTGGACATGGACATCGAGGCGTATCTCGTTTCGTCGTCGGTCATCGCGGTCATGGCGCAGCGGCTCGTGCGCGTGATCTGCCCGCGCTGCAA
>Ga0187872_10003781_pt1 | contig 11850 bp, 6 predicted proteins | sample June2016WEW_16_4_FD_132973 | JGI IMG/M metagenome (GOLD analysis project Ga0187872, IMG submission 132973) | Peatland microbial communities from SPRUCE experiment site at the Marcell Experimental Forest, Minnesota, USA - June2016WEW_16_40 | ecosystem: Environmental > Terrestrial > Soil >...
GCTTGCCTTCATTGCGCGGGGCAATGTCCGCCGTGGCCGTGAGGTCTGGCGCGATGCGACTCTGGATTTTGGGGTACCAATCGAGCGCAATGTGGCGGCCTTGTAAATCGGTGTCCGGTGGGCCGAAGACGGGCTTGGGTCCGCTGCGCTTAAAGTCCAAGTCTTCAGGCAGGCGCAAAATTTTGAGCTTCTGCGAGCCAAGATTCCTGAAGGTTGGCAGGTTGAATTCAATCCGGTCGTCATTTGGCGGCAGTCCTTCTTCCTCCAGATATTCTTTGAACTGCTGCATGAATTGGGCCCGCACGCCGAAAACATTCAATGTCTCGAGCAAATTGATATGGTCGGGCTTGTTGCGCCGGGCTTCCTCAACAAATGCGCTCCGTTTCAAGCCAAAGTTGTAGCCTTTGAGGCGGACACCCCGACCAAAAAGCTGAATAATTTGTGCGCCCTCCGTCTGACCAACATTCATCAGGCCCATTGTGCTGACGCGCCAACTGCTCCAGCCTTCAGTGAACTTTTTTGAGCCGATGAGCACGTTGATTCGGGAGTCCTGCTCGTTTAACCCGGCGAAAAGGGAAGTGGAGAAGGGGCGCGGGGCCACTTTCAGCAAATCGGAATGTTGCTCGCACAAATCGCAGAGTTTCGGGGCGTCGCCGACATTGATCAGGCCAAACGGTTCATTTTCGCCGATGCGGAGGGCGATTTCCCCGTCGCTTCCTGTCAGATGATCGAGGTGGAGGGCGGCGACCGTAGATGCGTTGAAGATGGCTTTCAGGATGTCGGCGAAAATCTCAGCCGGAGCAAGTCCACGTTTCACCAAGAACGGGAATGCGTGGCTGAAAATGTCGTTGCCTTTCGTGTTGAGCAGGCCAGTGTTGCCGGAGAGCAGCCGCTGAATCCGGGCGACGGAATCGTTGCCTCCCTGAATGAACCCGGCAAGAAAGAGAAGAACATCAACTACGTCAGAAACGTCTTTACGGCCCTCGGTGCGGACTGCGGTAACCTTGCTGCCGACCAGAATCCAGAGTGGGCGTTCAATCAGGAAGGGCCGGAACTCGGACTGGTCTTCCGCGAAAAGTACCAATTGCTGGTAGAAGGCCAGAAGGCAGGCGGTAAGATACAGGCGGCGGACTTCTGCGTCCCGGTCGTCCGCGAGATTCAGAATGCGGTAATCCTTTCCAAAACCGTCGTGGTAGAAATACTTGTAGGAATAGTCAAACAGGACGCATTTGGCGTATTCTTCTGTGAGTTCCGGTTTGTTGGCGGCTTTGAGCGCTTGGCTGAACGTGGCGGAATACTCGAACGTGAACCCCTTTTCGCAAAGGCGGTCGCGATTGCTCTTCCATTTGAAGCCGCCAGCGCCGCGGTGGCCCTCATCCACTAAAACCAGATTGTTTCTCTCAAAGGCGTCCACGGCAACGGTTTTTTCGCCGCTGTCCTCCTGCAACTTGGTGATTTCGAGAATTTCGACAGACTGGCCGGCGTACAGTCCCCGTCCGTCTTTCGAGAATATTTCCGCCTCGATCCCGCTGGCCTCAAACTCTTCAAGATGCTGGCGGGAGAGTCCTTCATTGGGCGTCAGTAGAATCGTGCGGTTTAACTCGCGCTCGCGCTCGTGCAATTTCAGGTAGTGGCGGTATTGGAGAATGTTGACATGCATGAGCAGCGTTTTGCCGGAGCCGGTGGCGGTCCAGAACGCGAGTTTGTGCAGATCGTCAGGAATGTAGGGCCTGACCTGGTCGCGCTCAGCTTTGCCGGCGTTGAACGTAGCAAGATGGGCATTGAGGTCGGCCAGGAGTTGCCCGGCGTCCCGGAAATAGCGGTCCAGGTAGATTTCGGCGAAAAGCAGACCAAGGTACTGGAAATATTTCCAGCGGATCGGGTCTTTTCGGCGGGTGCTGATGGCCTGGGTGTGGCGAACAATGTTCTGGTCGTAGGCCAACAGGACATCACGGGTGAGTTGTTGGCGTTGGAAAAGGCGATTGGCGATGTGCGTGTGGAAGCGGGAAACATTGTTCTCGTCCAGCCCTTCAAGGCTGGTGTCATGCAAGCCTTCCGTGAGAGGAATGAATGAGTCTTCATCGAAGAGGCTGAGAATCCACTGATTGAGGACCAGCCGCTGGTCGAAGCGAAGCGCGGGGGCTTGGGGACGGCGTGCGCGGCGGCTGGTGGTGGCGATGGGCATGGAACCGATCAATTCTTTGCCCACACGAATCTTCGTTTCAGACCGTTAAGCCGGTCGTAACCGATGGTGTGGTCGTGCTGCAATCGGCCAACGAGGATGCCTGGCGCGATGTTCAACCCCTCCGCAAAATAGCTCACTTCGTGGGTGGAAAAGGCGCCGCGCCTGACAAACGCAGCATATTGATCCTTTGGAATAAGAAAATCGGCGGCGAAAGTGTTGGCGTCCTGTTCGGCATGGTCCTCATCTTCAAGCCCTTCGACAAAAACGCCAGTTTTGATTTCCTGCAAAACATGGCACGCCTCGTGGAAAAACGTGAACCAGAAATGGTGGTCGGATTTGTAGAGGAGACTGAGTTGGATGAGCGCCTTGTCCTTCGTCATCCAATAGGTTGCGCCGTTCACCCGCAGTTTTTTCAACTCCGGGGTGAAAACGAGCGCGACGCCGGCGTCGGCGCATAGCGCACGCATTTGAGGCTGGAACACCCCCGGCTCCGTCTTCGTCAAGGTACGAATTCGTTTTAGGGCAGCGTGAAATTTCTCAGCGTCAAACGGCTGGGTCTGAATTTTTTGCGCGTCGAGTTCGCCCTTGCGCAACCACGACGACACAATGCCAAGCTCGTCGGATGCCAGTTTGGATTTGCGGAAGCGCACGGTGAATTTCGTCCAGCAGGCTTCCCATCGTTCGGGCGAGGCGACGCCGAAAAACGAGAGCGCGACACGCACCGTCCCGGCAAGGTCCTGGCAGGCCGGAATCCATCGTTTCTCCTGCAATTCCTTGTATGGGATACGCTTCAGCCACGCAACCTCCGCCGCGAATTGATCCTGCTGCGCTTTACGTGCAAGAAACTCCTGGTAATTGGCGTCGAGGTTAAGCCAAAACGCCGCAGGCGTGCCGAGGGCGGTTTCCAGCTTTACAGCGGTTTCCGCCGTGATGGGCGCAACGCCCTGGATGATTTGGTTGATGGTTTTCCGGCTCAAACCGACCCGGTCCGCCAGGTCAATTTGCGTCATGCCGAGGGTTTCGAGCGTCTCGGCCAAGGTGTCGCCTGGCGGAGTTCGATCCTGCGGTTCGTACCGAATTGGTGTTTTGTCAGCCATGATAGTCTGTGATTTCTGTTACGGTTATTGCTGTGACGTTTTTCCAGTCCAGTCCGCCGTCTTCTTTGCGGGGTATGGGGTCATTGGCGGGCTCAAACAACAGCCTGTAGGGATGATCCAAGTACACCGCCAGCTTGCCTTTCAGATTGCCCGCCAACTCATGGCATCTCGCGCCGGGCAACTGCCGCATCATCTCCAAGTTTGTTGCCGCCGCCAGCTCGTCGAGCCTGCGGCGAAGCAGTTTTCCCCGCCGTTCTCCATATTCCCGCTTGGCACACTCGATTGTTTCGGTGTGCTTGCGGAGCTTCGATGTGCGGAAATATACGTCCACGGGAAATGGATTGCAAGGATTTTGTTTACCTATTTGGTTACACGTTTTTAGACATCCTGCACATCGAACATGAGGCGCTTGAACTCGTCTTCGATGCGGCGGACTTTCCAGGTGTCGTCCGGGCGCTTAAGGTTCTCCAGGTTGTTGTCGCCGTTGACGTAAATCAGGGCGAATTCCTGGTCTTTGGTGGTGTAGCCTTGTTTTTGGAAAAAGGTGTCGAGTTCGGGGTTGGGCTTATCGGCAACGTTGCGCCAAAGGACCAGCACCTTCTCACGGTCAGGATTCAGGCCCTGGACCACCTTGAAACCACGAATGGTGTCAATGTGCGCGACACGTAATCCGAGCAGATAATTGAACGTCTCCACCAAGTCCACGTTTACGGGCCGGGATTCGCCGACGCTGCCGGTGGCGATCTTGAGTTGGTAGGCGAACGGGTTGGTGAACTTCGCCAGATTGAGCAGCGACGCGCTGTCGCGGGTTTCCACGTCCAATTGGTACCGGAGCAGGTAATCTTCACGCAAGGGTTCGTGCTGGCGCAGGAGGTCGTCCTGATCTGGCGCACGCTTCAATTCCAGGTTGTTCAAGGCATCCTCGTAGGATTCCAAGCGGAGATACTTGAACAGGTGGCTTGAGCCGACACGGGATACAGGTTTGCCGTCCTTCCAATCCTTTGAATAAATCACTTTTTGAAGACGGGGCTTCAGTACCGTGTCGAAGTGGTTTCCCATCTCGCAAAGCAGATACTTTCTTCTCCCACCGTCTTGGCGGTTCAGTGAAATTGCTGCGTGCCCGGTCGTTCCGCTGCCAGCGAAGAAGTCCGCCAGGAAGGCGGAGTTTTTCTCGAAGAAAGTCGCGCTTTCGATGAGACGTTCCAGCAGAAAAAGTGTCTTTGGGTATGAAAAATCATCTCCCAATCCGAGATCGTGCAAGTCCGCAGGCTGGGACCTGTACTCGTTTTCGTGCATTAGTGACCGTAATTTCCGACCTGGTGCCAGCCTTTGTTTGAACTGCACGGACCATCCGCTCGTCAGCTTGACAATCCGGGCATCGCCCCTTACCAAATCTTCTCTAAAACGGTCTTCACTCCGAAACCAGCGTCCTTTGAGCTTCGTTCCGTCCGGGGCCTCAATAAGGTATGGCGTCGTGGCGGTTGCAGTCCGTTCCATCGTATCCCAGAAAAAACGCCCATCTGCGTCGCTCTCGCTGTAGCGCTTTAGGTATTCCTCATCATGCCGGATGAAAAACTGTTTCGCGGAATATTTTGACTTTGCCCACGCTATTACGTAGTCATGCTCAACCGCGAAGGCGTCGGCAGCACTTCCTCCGCCACTCTTTGTCCGCCGGGCGAATGTCGCTAAGTGCCCATCAGAAGACAGGGCTATTTCTAACAGGGATATAGCACGATGGAGCTCACTATCGTCCACGCTCAAAAACAACGCAGCGTCATCGCGCAGTAATTGCCTGTAAAGCGCGAATCTGTTGGCCATCATGGAAAGCCATGTCGAGTGCTGGAACGAGTCTTTGTAAACGAAACCGTCTGTGCCGGTGTTGTACGGCGGGTCGGCGTAGATCATCGCCAAGTCCCCTGCGTGTTTTCTGAGCAAAAGTGAGGGCGCTTGGAAATTATCCGAGTGAATAGCCACTCCGTTGATCGCCTCGTCGAGCGTGGGGGCCCCGCAGAGGATTTGCTCGGAAGCGAGGAGCTTTTGCTTGAACTCCTCAAGGAAGAACTTCGTGTCGAGCACCAGGAACGGATTGGCCTTTAAGAATTGCGGATTGCGGATTTTCAATTTCGGATTGAACAGGTCGGGCGCAATTTCAGAGATGGCAAACAGTCTTTCCCATTCGCTCCATTGCGCGTCGTTGACGGCAATCTGCGGGTAGAGCGTTTCGGGCACGCGGTCGAGGGTGACGCAATAGTTCGTTTCGACGATAAATTTCTTTTTGAGCCAGAGCTTTTTCTGGAAGTTCTCCAACTGCTCCAGAAAGGCAATGATCTTGCGGGCGATGGCGCGGATCGCTTTGATTTTGGCAAGGTATTGCTCCACGCGCGGAGCTTGCTCCGTCTCGATGTCGTCAAGGAACATGATCTCGTTCTTGATGAAAAAATCGAGTTCGCGCCGGAGAAAGCCGCCAAGGTCCTTGTGGATGAAATAATCGAACGTATTGCGAGCCGTGTAATCGGCCAGGTGTTTGTCGAGGAGCTTCCGGTCGGGGTTCTTTTCCGTGGGCGCAAGCCGTGCAAGGCTGGGCTTCCAACCAGCGAAGCCGGGGACGTTCAGAATCGCTTCGCCGGCGAGCGTGTTCAATTCTGCCTGTTTGCGTTTTTCGGTGTCGGGCCGGTATTCAAAGCGGATGATGAGTTCGCCCTCGGATTCCAGCAATGGGTCGGTGCCGCAGAGGATGAAGCGGCGTTCCTGCCCGGCGGTGGGTTTTTTGTTGTCCGCCTCGGTGTCGGCTTCCACGAGTTTGAAGTGGACGCGGCGGCCATCCTGGAGTTTGAAGGTGTAGTCGCGGAGATACTCGCTGGTCTTGATGTAATACTGGTCGGCGTTGGCCCAATGGAGCGTCACTTCCTCGCCTTCGTAGGGGATGGCATAGACGCCTGCCTTGTAACGTCGCAACGCGAGAAAGTCGCCGTCCTGGTAATACCGACGGAAGAAATTGGCGAGGTCGGAAAAAACTTCATTTTCGAGTTCAGTCGGGTCGGTGGTCTGTGCAAGGCGGGCGCGGAGTTCCTTGACTTTAGGCGATTGCTCGGTCTGTTCGGCGGTGAAGCCAGCCGCCTGGGCGGCGGCGAGGGCCTGGGCGAGTTCATCCTGAATCTGCGCCCGGTCCCCGGTATCCACCGCCGCGAGGGTCTGCCGGACCTGCGGGAGCAGGTCAGTGTCGAGAAAGCGGGTGACTTCGGCGCGCTTGGCATTCATCACGCGATAAATGCCAAAATCGAGGTCGGCCTGGTCGAGCATGAAAAGCTCGGCGAGCAGGGTTTTCAGTTTTTCAAGATTGGCGCTCATGTCGTCACTCCGGCTTTGGCGTTGAGAGCGCGGGCGAGGGCCTCGGCACGGTGCTCCAGAAACGATTCGAAGGAATTGCTCATCAAAAGAGGTTCGATCTCGCCGTCCATAAAGTGGTTCTTGAGGCAATCGCCCAGCCTGGGGTTTGTTGCCTTGAACATGGCGAGATATTCTCCCGGCGGTTTGAACCCGATTTCGTGGCGTTGTTCGCGGGAGGGGGCAAGGCAGATATTTGCCAGAGAGTGTTCTCTGGCTAGAAATGCCTTGTCTGCCTTTTTGAGCCAGCCACGAGGAAAAACGTGGTGAAGCTCGGTTGCGTTGAACTCAGAGAACTGGGTTGCGACGGGAATCTCGGTGCATGATTTGAAACTCAAGGGTTTTTTGGATGCCAGCAAGCAAAGGATGGTTTGGACCCTGGCGTCACGGCGATCATACCTTGCGTCGAGGATTTCTTCTGCGGTTATGCCCTTGGCCCAACTCCAACTGACACTTTTACCCGCGGCAATTTCGCGGATTGCCAGAGCGTCTTCCTCCATCGTGCTTTCGGGACTGCCAGCGTAGCGGGCGGTGGTGCAGGAGGCCCAAAAGTACTGGGCAAGATGTTCGGCCTGCAACTCGGTCGGGCCATTCCTTTTATTGAGCATGAAGAAAAGCGTGAGCAGCGCAATCGGCGCTTCGTAGGGGACGAGTTTGAGCGTTGGGACGCCAATGCGGGTTCGTAAAAAATCGATGGCCAGTCGGATAGAGTCCTGGAGTTCCTTCCAACAGACCTTGATGTCTTCGGGTGGAATTTTGAGCAAGTGCCGTTTGTGGCAGCCGAATTTTTCTTTTCCCGAGGATGAGCCTGTGCGATCTGGATCGAGTTTGACTGTCAACAAAGACAGAGCTTGCATCGGTAAAATCGGATTTATTCCAGAAAAAACAGCGAGCTCTTTAGCGACCTTTCTCCAGGATTCCCGCAAATCAAAATCCACAGCATACGCCTTGGCTACGAGCAAATCAAATATGGTGAGTTTCTTGCCCGAGTTGTTGATCCGCTCGAAAATCTCACACGCTTCCTCAATTTCGCAGCCCAATACGGTGACACCGGCAAATTTATATTCCTCGGTCAGCCTTCGGCGGGCTTCGCTGAATACCTCCTTGTGAGCTTCTGAGAGGTGGTCGCGGTATTTATCGTAGTTATTGGCAATTAGCTGCGCGAAGGTCACGCCGTTGGCTGGCTTGTCGTTTGTAAATTCTTTCAAATCAAGGTCAAACCACGCCACGTACTTGACCGGAGTCTTCCGGTTCTTGTGGCGAACTTCAACTTCTTTGGCACAAGCAAAGACTGAAGTCACTCGCTGCTGCCCATCGAGGACATAAGATGGCAATTGGTTGGCAGGAGGCTCCGGCAGGGAGAGATTGCCGATGGATCGAACATCACTTAGCTTCTCACTGGTCTGCCAGATGACGAAACACCCGATTGGGAATCCACGATAAACGCTGTCGAGCAACTTAACGGAATCATTCAAATCCCAAACGACTTCACGCTGGAAACGTGGGATTTTCAGCAGTCCCTTTTCCACATCCTCGAGAATGTGGGTCAATTGGAGCGTGTTGATTTCGATTCTTTTTGGCATAGGCGTAGAATGTTTTACACGACTTGCCAGCGAATGGAAAACAAATGCTCGCTGGCCACGCGCTGGCTGAGGCGTTTTTCCAAACGGTCAATGAGTGTGTCGCGCTTGGCTTTAATGTCGTCTTCCACGTCAAAGATGCGCTGACGCTGGGTACGCTTGGTTTTTTCAAGTTCGCGAATTTGAGTTTGGAGTGCGTGCTGTTCGTCAACGGTCGTGGCAAGGCGGGTCTGGCGATTGAGGGTTTTGATTTGCGCTTTTGTGTCAGCCAATTCCTTTTCGGCGGTAAGAACCATGTCGTCGGCCCAGCGTTCCAGGCGCTCGCGCTCCTGCTGGAAGACCTTGCTGTTTGTTTCGAGCGAGCGGGCAATGGCTGCTTTGGCATGGCGCCCGGCTTCCTTTTCAAGGCGGTCGGGTGCCTGAACTTCGGCGGCGTTGGTTTGCACGACGGCCTCGCAACGAAAGAACTTTTCGCAAGTTTCCTGGTCAAGGGATTTCCCTGCATCGGTGATGGCAGAGAAAAGCAGGTGTTCCTCGCGCTCAAAAGACTCTATTACGAGTTTTTGAAGGAACAGCCACCCAGATTGGCCTTTCAGAAATTCCACGGCGGCGATATGGGTCGGGTGCCCACTCAGGTCAAAGACCACCGTGTCAACTGGCGTCGGGCATTGCTTGCCGGTTTCCAGAACGTATTCGCCGAGCGGATGGGAGAGGCGGTACAGGAATTCGCCGGCCACATTTGGATGGTTCTTGGAAATCAGGTGGTAACGACCGGGATGGATGTCGGCCCGGGGAGGAGAGTGAAGATCAAAGGCGAGGGCGTTGTCATCGAAAGCGGCCTGGTCGCGCAGCATATAGCTTGTGACTTTCCAGAAGAGATGGCCTACGCGGTCGAGTTGCTCGCGGGCACGGTCAAGTTGGAATTTTAAGTGCGCGTGAACATCTTCGTCAAAATGTTCCAGCAGCGCGCGTTGGGTTTGGTCGAGCCGGGCACGGATGCTCTCGTCCATTTCCATTTGGAGTTTCTGGAATGCAGCGGCGATTTCGTCCTGGGTGCGGCAAGTTTGGTAAATGGCGAGGATGCGCTTCTCAAAGTCCACGCCAGACTCGATAGTCCCAAGCACTTCATCGGATGCGCCGAAGATGCCGTTGAAGAGGTTAAACTTTTCGGCCAGCAATTCGAGCACGCGGCGGTCAGCGTCGTTGCGCTCGTTGAGAAAATTGATGACAACGACATCGTGCTTCTGGCCGTAACGGTGACAGCGGCCAATCCTCTGCTCGATGCGTTGAGGGTTCCAAGGCAGATCGTAATTGATGACCAGCGAGCAGAATTGGAGGTTGACGCCTTCCGCAGCGGCTTCGGTCGCAATCATGATGCTGGCGTGGTCACGGAAGTGCTCAATGATGGCAGTGCGGATGTCCACTGGGCGGGAGCCGGAGACGCGGCCGGTAGCAGCGTTGGTTCCGAAAACGGGGAACAGCGTGAGGCGTCCGCGGGAGCGACAGGTGGCCACAGGAGGGATGCCGGCGTTGGTCGCCAGCCATTTTTCGTAAACGGCTTTCGAGGCTGCATCGGTGTTGCTGCCGTTGAATAGAACGATTTTCCCGGCATAGCCGTTTGCCGCGAGGAAGGACCGGAGATAGTCTTGGGTGCGGCGCGACTCGGTGAAGATGAGAGCTTTTTGGCTGGCTCCCATTTTTTGCATTTCGGCAAAGCCAATTTCGAGAGCGTTGAGCAAGGAACGCGATTTGGTGTCCACGCCGATGCCGCGCGCCCAACTGATATATCGGTCAAGTTCGGTAATCTCGGCCTGGAGCTTGGCGGTGTCAGGTTTGGGCTTCTCGGCAGGGGCGTCGGCCGATTGTGGGACTTCCGGGGTGTTGGGAAGATCGAGCATTTCGTCCAAGTAATCGGCTTCCATCTCCTCCCCGGTGACGAGGGCCTCGGCGATGTTCTCTTCAGCGGGCAGACCATCACGGATTTGTTGCAGTCGGTCTTTCATCGTTTCCAGCGTGCCAGCGATGGCTTGGCTGGACGAAGCGAGCAACTTGCGCAGAATGAGGGTGGTGAGGGAACGTTGCTGGACGGGGATGGAAAAGGTGTCATCGCGAAGAAGGAACTCGGAGACGGATTCGTAAAGCTTATGTTCGTCGTCGGTCGGGCGGAACGGGCGTGTGATAGCGCGACGCTCGGTGTACTGGATGTATTCGGCAACTTGGTTGCGGAGCGTGCGTTTGGTGAACCCGCCAAGTCGGTTGCGGAGTTCGGCAAGGTCACTGTCCTGGCGCATGAATTGCGACCGGAAGGACGACAAGTCACCGAATAGGTGATCGTCAATGATCGTTGAGAGGCCGAAAAGCTCCAAAAGGGAATTTTGAAGCGGTGTGGCGGTGAGCAAGAGTTTGCGGCGTTCTTCGAGGGCCCAGCGTAGGCGCTGTCCCATTTGGTTGCTGGGCCGGTAGGCGTTGCGTAGTTTGTGGGCTTCGTCAATGACAACAAGGTCCCAAGCTACGGGACGAACATCGCCCTGCATGGCGCTGGCAAAGTTTATGGAAGTGATGATTATGCCTTCGGCCAGAAATGGCGCCGGGTTGCCGGCGCGCTGAGCCTTTCTGTACGTGGTGGTGTCCAGGATGATCGTGGGAAGATTGAATTTCTCCTCCAATTCGAGGCTCCACTGCTTGCGGATGGAAGCGGGGCAAATCACGAGCAAGCGGCGACGGCGCTCGGCCCAAAGCTGACAGAGAACCAACCCGGCTTCGATGGTTTTGCCCAAACCGACCTCGTCGGCCAGGAGTACGCCTTTGCTCAGGGGGGAGTTCAGGGCAAACAGCGCGGCGTCAATCTGGTGCGGGTTCAAGTCAACTGTGGCGTTAAACAGGGAAGTGGAGAGGCGGTCAACGTCGGCACACGCTCTTTGGAGCGTCAATTCATGGGCGAAATACTTGGCATGAAATCCAGTGATCACGACAGTTCAACCTGATTTGGGTATATTTCCGTTCAACGATCTTCTTGGAGACTGGCGCAAGTCGCGGAAAATTGCACCAAAAAAGGTGGCACAAAAAAGGCAGCGTGCGGGAATTTGGGAAGCTGATGTCCAGATATGGTTGCTGCTCGACCGTAAATTCCCCGGCCAGCGGAGACTGGAATCGCTATTTCCTCTCCCCGAAAAAATCATCTGTCCGGCAAACCGAATATCCGTGAATGTCAAAATCCGCCTCAATCGTGGCGGGATTCGCGCCATCCATACTCCCGTCCAATTCCAGCGTCTTGTAAAACTGGAGCGATTGGAGTTGGTCAAGCACGTCCTGGGGCAAGGAGGAAAACGGCTCTCCTTCCGGCAGGAACAAAAGAACGTCATGTGTGCTTGACCGATACACGTCCGCTTTCATCACCGAAAATGTAGTTCGACCAGATTCAAAGGCAAGCCTTGGACGAGGCCGATTCTATGAAGCTCCGCCTGCGCCAGAAGGTCGTCCAGATTTTCGAGACTGTTCGGCTGCACTCCCGGGATTCTGTTGGAAACCGGGAATGCGGGCAAGGTTGATCGCAGCCGGCCATCTCCGTGATTGACTGACAGCCCCTCCCGGCATTAAGAAATAC
>Ga0187872_10003790_pt1 | contig 11830 bp, 16 predicted proteins | sample June2016WEW_16_4_FD_132973 | JGI IMG/M metagenome (GOLD analysis project Ga0187872, IMG submission 132973) | Peatland microbial communities from SPRUCE experiment site at the Marcell Experimental Forest, Minnesota, USA - June2016WEW_16_40 | ecosystem: Environmental > Terrestrial > Soil >...
ACGGAGATTGAGTGTCGCCCGTAGGTGCTCGATGGCGTTGGGCAGGGTAGGACGGATGGCACCTGACGACTCAGCATCAATTGATTTGAGTCTCGGTAATCCAGCGACGCAGATGGTAGCGGTCAAACTCACAGAGGTTGGCGAATTTCAATCCTGCTCGACCTGTGGAATCGCACCAGATAACGTCGGCTGCCCCCGAGATTTCGACTTTCGTCTTCGGCAAGGGAAACTCGAACTCTATTCGCCAACCTTGCTGCAAAATCTCCATGGCCTGGATTGCCATGCCGCTTTCGCTCAGGTTGAGCAAAAAGCCGGGAGTGTCCGTCGTCTTCGTGAGGTAACCCAAGGGCTTGACCTCGATGCGTGAGCCACGTCTTCTGATTGTCGTGTAGCAGATGGCTTCTTCTGGTGTCGTCGTCATGTAACGATCCTTGAACAAGGGTTTTACGACATGGGAATCAATATTTGCATCTTTCGTGCCAGAGTACGTTAGGAAGCTGATTTTCGTATGACGTAGCGCACATTTGTTGTTGGAAACAGCTAAGTTGTTGATAAACTTGGCATTTCCTCGCTCCAGCCAAAAATATCCGCACCGTAAGCCGCACGAAATAAGCTGGTAACCTCTTGGTTATCGGTAGGCGGGCGCAAACTATTGATAGTGAATGGGAAACGATTTTCCTGTTTTTGTCTATGAAATAGGTCGCTCGTTTGTTCCGATTCCTGCTGGCGTGGTGTTCTTTTTTGATGTGGGCAGTACTCTCAGAACGAAAATGCTGAACTTGCTGAAAAAGGCGAGCAGGGATTTATAGACGACGAAGCCGCACTGGAACAGCTCCTCCGGTGTCCTGCCTTCGACAATCTCTTCTCGCAGATCGAGTGCCGCCCGCAGATGCTCGGCGGCGTTGGAGAGGGTTGGATATCTGGCCGCTTGCTGGTGACCGCCGGGATGCGGAAAGAAGCCCCGGTATTCTCACGTTTTTCCCCTAGCCGTTATCGTTGTCCTTAGCCAGAATCTTCATTCTTCTTGCTTGAAAAACTCATTGAGTTCTTCCGCAATCTCATTCGAAAACAGCACCATGGGGCAGCGGAGGTTAACGCACTGCATGTTCGGCCAGATGATGCTTGAGACCTGCGCCGGGGTAATCATTATCCGAGGTGGCGGCTTCTGATCCTCTCCACGGGACAAGTCCAAGACCTTCTCGGCGAGGGCTATCTTTGCTTCCAGCGCCAGATCGGGACACAAGACATCCAAGCATGTCCATACAGCTTCGACCCGCTGGCGTGCGGCGAGCTTGATTGCTGGACTTACCTCGGCTCTCGGGTGGCGATTTCGACTCATGCGACGGCATGCCTCATCAACAACTCAGAAAATCTTCATCAGGGCACTTGCGGTGGCTTTCGATGCCTGCTGATCGCTCGTTGTGATATAGCGCATCGTGGAGCCAATCGATTTGTGGCCTAGCTGCTGTTTCACCAGGGCGAGGTTCACATTGGCGGAAACCAGATGACTGGCAATCGAATGCTTCAATGCGTGGGGATGCTGCTTTTCTGCTGGCAAACCGGCTTCACTGGCAATCGCCTGGAACAGCCGGAAGAATTGTGAGCGATCAAGCCGCCCACCCTTCTGACTGGTGAACAAGAAATCGGAGCCGTCATCTCGCCGCTGCTGTCGCCATTCCCGGAGTGCCCGGTGCTCGTTCAATAGCGGCTCTCCTCGATGCTCGGTCACAGCCTGGGTGGTACGGAGCGAAGGTACCGCATGGCCGGTCAACAAACCCCGCAGAAGTCACAAACCATCCTGATGACCCTGCGCCCCATTCCCAGTCCGCCGACCTCTTTAATCGCCTTTTGTCCGTTTCCGGCTTCCGTGGCAGTGATGGCGGCGGGTGATAACGATTTTCAGCTTGGCGACATCCCGCCTCGGCAACCGGCTCTCGACGCAAAGGTCACGGGGGCGCTGATATGAAGGTTGTCAGCGGCAACCCCGATCCTAAACACGTTAGCACCAGCTACGTTGAAAGGCAGAACCTTTCAATGAGGATGGGGATGCGGCGCTTTACGCGGCTCACTAACGGATTCAGCAAGAAAATTGAGAATCACGCGCACCAAGTTGCGCTTTACTTCTTTCACTACAACTTTTGCCGTGTGCATCAGACGCTGCGCGTGACGCCAGCGATGGAGGCCGGATTAACTGATCACATCTGGACTCTTGCGGAGCTGTGCGGCTTACTGCCAGAGAAAAGACCGATAGCGCGGATTGAAAAGGAGATGCTCTTAAAGGCTCTGAACGAGACAGCATAGAGGGATTATGGCAAAGACGAATCCGGTTTCTATTCCGTATCTTGACCCGAACGTGCAGCATGTGGGGATCAGTCGCCTGCGGGCGCTAAACGTCACCCAACTGCGGGAACTCGACAAAACGCTAGTGATTCAGGACAACGATAAGCCGCTGGCTGTGCTCCTGAAATACGAGCATTTTCTGGCGATGCAAGAACGGATGTGTGATGAGGACTGAGTTACTTGTTCTCGGTCGCTTCGCGGACGACCCGCAGAGCGTTCTGGCTACTGTCCGTAAGTGTACACTTATGGGCGTCAAACTGTGCCTGAATCTCTGCGTCTGGACCAGCAAGGCTGGACTTAAACTGAGCGTTGCACCGTTCGCATACACCGATGGCCGGTGGAGTCCGCTTTACGATTCTGAGTTCGCGCTTCATCATGATTACATTTTAGTTCATCGGGCAGGGAGGGCGTAATGCCTGTGGAAACCAAACGGCACCACTACCCCTTTCTTTGACCTGTTCGCCTTTCAACGCTGCTAAGCTGAAATGGGAGCCTATGCCCAATCTGGCCGTTGCCTGGCCCACGTAGAGGGAAGGGGCCGGGCGCGGGCCGGGGCAAGACGATGCGAGCGCCGAGGAGGAACCCTCGGCGCTCGCACGTTCACTTCATCGCCGTCGCGATCGAGCCCCTCGTCGGATCAGCGGCGGTCCCATGGATCATCCCAATCCTTCCGGTCCTTGTCGTAGCCTTCGAACCAGTCCTTGCCGTAGCCTTCGAAGTTGAGGGCTGGGGTGCCGGGCCCCGTATAGAGCGGCGCGCCGGGCCCCGTGTACTTCAGGATCCGTACGCCGTCGTTGCTGTCCGTCACCACGAGGTGGCCCCGGTGATCGAAGATGACATCGTAGGTGGCCGCGCCTCCCTGACGAATTCCATTCGGGCCCGTTGTCGGAGACGAGTCCTGGATGATGAACGGGTAGGCCCCGGCGAGCTTCGGGTGGCTCGGGTTGGAGATGTCGATCCCGAACACACCGGAACCGTACCAGGCCAGGAAGAGCAGGTGCGGGTCGTAGGCGTTGCCGAGGTGGCTCGACGCCGTCCGCTTCGGGTAGTCCTGGACCAGGGCGAAGTTCTCGCTGATGGCAGACCAGTTCCTGCTGTAGATCTGGATGCCGTTCACTTTGTACGTGGTGTTGTCGGTGCTCGGCGGATAGGTCCTTGGCGGAGCGAACCAGTGTGCCAGGAACTTGGGGTGCTTCAGATTCGAGTAGTCCATGATGCGGAGGTGGCCATACGGAACCGTGAAGTACTCGTCGGTCTCCCAGCGGATACTGTAGTTCGTCCCGGGGACGAACTTGCCGGAGTGCGTGTAACCGCACGCGATTCGGCCAGCGGCGGCCTCGCCCGGGTCGATGCCGCTGTTCGTCCAAGTGGTGGGGTGCGCCCACGTTTCCTGGCAGACCTTGTGATCGACTTGCGCCCACGGTAGCCCTGTGATCGGCTCGATCGGGCCGGTCTGGTCGTTGGCCTGGTAGTTCGGCGTGAGATAGTCGAAGCGCGATATGAACTTGGGGTCATACCTGTCCGTCAAGTCGAGGATGATGATCCCCGCGTCGTGCCACGAGCAGGTGCCAATGACCCTGTCGTCGATCGGGTACACGGATATGTAGTGCATCGAGACGTCCTTCTGCAGGAGACCCGTCGGGTTGGGATTGCTGCTGCCCAGGCAGGGCGCGGTGGGCGTGGCAACGCACTTCGTCACGTCGCGCGTCACCGGGGTGAAACCAGCGACGGGCTTCCACCCCATTTCCAGACCCGTCTTCGGGTCGATGGCGGTGGAGTTGCGGATGGCGAGGTCATTGTTGTTCTGCCCGGGGACCACCCACCTGCTCGCGAACTTCGGATGCACGGGGTCCTTCGCATCGATCATCGTGAGCGTGTCCCCGGTGTAGCCGTACTCGCACCAGCCAGTATAGGCAAACCGACCGTCGAAGAAGCCGTGGTGCACTCCGCCGGAGCAGTCGATGTCAACGGCGTTGCTGTAGGTGCCGTTGGTGTAGATGTGGACGGTTGCCTCGATGCGGGAGAGGAACTTGGGATCGTGCGGTTCCCTCAGATCATAGAAGGAGATGCCGGTGTAGCTCGGGCGGGTGGTGGGAGCCCCACCCTGGCGCTGTGAGTTCACCCAGTAGATGAACTCGTTGTGACCGAAGCCGAAGTCGAAGTCGGGGTGCTTGAAAGCACCGTCGGCGCCGGCCGAGTAGTGAGTGCGCGTGATCCAGCCCTTGTCCCAGCACGTGGCCTTGCCCACGTTCACGGCATGATACTTGCCGTTGGACTCGATCTTCCAATCTCCGCACGCCGTGGAGATCGTCAGTCCGAAAGGCTTCGTGCAGGAAGCGAGGACGTTGCCGTCGAGGATCGTGCAGTCCTGCCCGTTGAAGGCGGCGTTCGTCCAGACGTTGAGGTTGGCGTTGGCCGAAGTCCAGAAACTGGAATTCGGCGAGGGCGGCAGCGGCGAGTTCACCGGGTCGAACGTGGGGACCTCGGCGACGCGCACCGGGTTCTTGGGGTCCTTCACGTCGACGACCCTGAAGCAGCCGGGCATGACCTGGCCGGTCACGAACTGGCTGGGGTTGACGCCGCTCTCGTAGCAACCGGTGTTGAAGATGTCCTCGAGGCCGGGTGTGATAGTCGTGGTCGGCCAGTCGGCGTTCTTCGAGTACGCCCGCGAGAGAAAGGGGGTGCAATTGGCACCACCTACGGGCTGGCTCGTGTCACAAGTGGCGATGTCGACCGCGCCGATCAGGTGCATGTTGAGTGCGTTTGGAGGGTCCGGCGGCAGCGACTGGGCCTGTGCTAACGCCGAGAGTCCGAGAAGGCATGCGCATAGGCAAACAAGCGTGCCCTGTACATACTTATTACACATAGCAATTCTCCTTTGAAAATGTTTCAGGCTGTTGCGGCGTTTGAGGAAGTAGCACTGGAGTTGGTCTTTGTTGATCAGCTCCAGCTGCCACCCAGTTCGTGATAAGTGCAGTTGGTCTTGAGCATCGTGTAGGCGATGATGAGCATGCTGTGCGCCACCGCCATCTCGACAACATGTGACCTCCTTCAAGGTCAAACAGCTTGGCTTGGAGCCGGCTGATACAGTGCTACTGGCCAACCGAAACTGCAGGTTTTGAAAGTACAACAGAGAAGGAACGCTGAGGGCCTGGGAAACCCGGGTGAGCGGCAGCTGAGATCCCGCGAGGAGGGAAGCCATGCCGCTTCACCAGCCGTTAAGAAATCTGGCCAATGATGTTGGGGCCGCTTGCGATCAGATTTCGGCGGGCCTGAAAGTGACATGGTTCGATCTCTCTGTCAAACTAAAAGTGTGTGACAAATAAAGTTCTTCCCTAAATGGATCTAGCCGGGCTCTCGAAATGTTTGTGTCGACAGCGTTGGTTTTGTACCCTGCGCTCTCGGAGCGCGGGGATAAACCAGCATGTTGTAGGGGTGAAAGAGCACCTACGAATTCATTTACACTCAGCCCAAGTGAAGCGTGAGCCCCACCAAAGTCTCATTCTTGAAACTGAGCCGTGGTCAGTTGACGAATGACGAGAGGACGACGCGGGCCTGAACCCAGTTCGAGACAGTTACTCGGAAGTCGGATCACATATCTCGCACCGCACCCGCAACAACCCTCCGCTCTCTCGGAGGTAACCCGGTCGGCCGCAGAGTTCAGTCGGCAAAATGCGGCAAGGCGCGCAACTAGGACGCAACTAGAAACCACGTGGCCGACGTACGGACGCCCGCGGTTCATCCTGCTATAAATTGCCGAGCACTCTATCCTCGAAGTCAGCGCACATCAAATCGCTCGGCCAACTTCCTCAGTCGGTCCAACAACTGTCCAAGCGGTGCCGGGGGCGAGAAATTGTGTCGCAGGGCAAACTGTCTAGCGAACTCAAATGCTTTCCGCGGTGTCAAGGTTGCGACTAGTTCTGAGAGCTGTTCTGGATTTGTATCATTGCCCATCTGTTCGCATATGCGCTGTGACTGTTCAGGAAACAGCCCTTCCGAGATCATAGCCCTTTCGTCCTCCGGAACTTCGCGGTCACTGAGAGAAGCCTCCCAATTTTCCAATCCTCGGGCCGCAGCTCCTTCAAACTCTCTCGGATTTGCGAGGGCATCATACACGTATTCACCCGTTCCAGTCTGCTCAACCAGACCTTGCCATAAAAACTCCTCGTACACTGCCAGAGCACCCACAGGTTATCTTCTGGAAGGGAAGTCGCTCGCATCGTGCGAAATATGAATATCGAGCTGGGATTGCTTTTGATGTGGCACTTCGATACTTTCAAGGCTGAATGTGGAGCAAAGCAATTCCAGCCGTAGGCTGACTCGAAATTTCTGAAATCAATAACAGCTCGAACGGTCCGCCATCTTACCCCGCCTCACGTCTCTGGCAGTCAGAACTCGTCGCACCTGCACTGCAGACCACCGCCCGCCGCGTGCAGCAGGGATGTCACGTTCATTCAACTCGGCTGCAATTTTGCGCAGGGATGCAGCGCCCTGCGCTTGGATGGCCTGAATCACTGGTAGCAAGTCGGCAGCCCGCTTGTCAGCTTTTGCACAGCGTATCGCAGCACTCGCCACATTGCCCTGTACGGCATGGCGGGCGATCACACCGCCACGATCACCGCCCAGTTTGACACCACGCGCCTTCGCTGCCGCCAATGCCGCCTTTGTGCGAGCAGAAATTGCGCTGGCTTCATGCTCCGCGACCGCTGCCAAAATGTGAATCGTTAGCCTGTTAGCTGTTGGGAAGTCGCACGCGAGGAACTCGACACCAGATTCCATTAGACTCGAAGTGAAGTAGACGTTTCTGGCCAGTCGGTCCAGTTTGGCGACTAGCAGAATTGCGCCGTGAATGCGGCACAGCGTGAGAGCTTCGGCGAGGGCAGGCCGATCATTTTGCTTACCGGATTCGACTTCGACCAGTTCAGAAATTAGCTTGCAAGGTCCGCCGTTCAAGTATTGGCTGACTGCCTCCCGCTGTGCTTCAAGGCCCAAGCCTGAGCGGCCCTGTCTTTCTGTCGAAACCCGTAGGTAGCTTACAAACGACCTGCCCTTCGCCATGATCTTTCTCCCCGTTACGTTTTGCTCAACGTTCGTTGCGGTAAGTGTTACGCGGCTATTCCGCACTTGTGGGAGTGGCAGCAGCCAACCCAAGAATGAGATCGGCTGCCTTTTGGGCTTGCCCAGCGGCAACCAGTACCAGCTTGGAATCCGAACGCAGCACGCGAATCCAGGATTGCAAGTAAGCAGCAGAGTTGCCCAGCGTCTTGGACTCAATGCCGCAATGTCCGGACAGAAACGCTGCTCCCATCTCTGCAACGAGTTCCTCACGGGAATAGACAGGATCGCCAAAGAAGTGCATTTGGTTGATACCCTCACGGTTTAGCCGTGACCCATGTCCAGTGGAATGTGTCAGCTCATGGAACAGCGTGTTGTAATACTCCTCCGGACCGTCGAATGATTCACGAGCAGGCATGGTGACGGCATCAAGGGATGGCATATAGAATGCGCGGTCTCCTGCATGTTTGACCGCTGGGCCTGCGAACCCGGCAACCACCTGCTCACACTCGGCAATCCGATTGAAAATCTTGTCAGTTGGCGCAGCGGATGGCGTCAAATCAAGTCCCGGTATTGTGCATTGCTCATAGTTGAAGACGCGGTAAAGGCGACACATGGCCCATGTCTTGTCTGTAACGCTGCCGTCGGGTTCCTGGACCTCGTTCTTACCGAATTTCCAGAACACTATTGGCGTAGATTTCTCACCAGCGTTGACATGCCCGCCGATTTTGATGGCCTGTTGGTAGGTGAGCCAAAACGGAGACGCATAAGGCGACACCAGCGTAAGCAGGGCATTGATTCCCCTGTAGGGCTTTTGGGAGATTAGATTGCGCGGCAGGGTTGGTTGTCCCGCGTAGCTTCCCCACGGCTTATGCCAGGGAGCTACGCCAGCCTGTAACTGCTCAATGATTCTGTTGGTGATTTGGTCGTAGACGGAACACGTAGTAGGATAGGCGTTAGCCATAACTGAATGCCTCACATTCGGTTGGGTTAGTGCCGGGTGAGTGCTGATAACACTTGCTCGGCACGCTTGTTACAAGCGCAACTTAGAACGGTTCAGAAATGTTTGTCAAGTATCCCTACTTGTGCAAAACCTCACGGCAGGCGCATAAACACTGCCCAAATAAATCTTTTACGTACTTCAGAATGGGCTTGCACGTTGCTTGCGGAGCCCTCCAATTGCACGTTTGGTAAGTGTGACGGCACGCTTGTACTCTAGCTATCCCTAGATGAGATCGCCGTTCCGATGTGAGTGCTTACTGCCGATTCGCTTTAGCTGCACAGTGTGCAGTACTAGCTAAAGCCTGCTGGTTCCGGACGGCTGAGACTTCCCGAAGGCACGTCTTTGGAGGGCATGGTCTGGCGTTCAGCAGTCACGGGCAGAGGCGTTGGTGGTCCGGCAAAGTTCTATTTCTGGAGTGATGTCAACAAGTCTACAGGTTGTGCGCCATCGGACCGAGAGGTGACGCAGCCTCATTGTCCACCCATTCAGGTTCATACTTGTCCAAGGACGCCATATTTGTTTTGTGACAACGGATGCGCCAACTCCAGTAAAGCGACAACAAAAGGCTGCCCAAAACGACGGCAGCGATGCCTTCCGGCTGTCGAAAAAGACAGGCTAAAACGAACGAAAGTAACAACAGGACTCCCGCACCGAGGGCGGTAGTATCGTGTGCCGCAGTTTTTGGGCTTCTTGATGTGTAGCAAGTTGAGCAGAGCTGTGGTGAGTGCTCGAACAAAGGGGCTGGCCACTTCCAGCTATGTGCCCGGCAGAGGGTCATTCCACAGCTTTCACAGCTTAGGCCAGCTTGATTGCCGGCGTTGGGAACGATGAGCCCGCAATCGTTACAGAGAACGCCGTCCCCAGAAGTAAATCCCTCACTGCCCGCGACAAAGCCAGATGTCTGTCCCATGCCGGGTTGCCGCGCTGCGTCATCTGCGAGACAGGCTGCATATTTTCGGGGTCCGACCTGGAAGTTAACTTTCCAGCGGCCATAAAGAACTTGTTTGACCTGCACTTGCACATCGTTAGACCCAACTTCACAGGATTTCTCGTAGCTTTGATTATTGCGCCCTCTATATCGAACCGTGCGCGAAAACTGTCGAGCCAATTCAGCCTTCGTATTTTCGACCAAATCTGCCGTCGGCTCGCCGAAGTATTTAGGCAAAGCCTTGCCTTCGATTTACTGAGCGTAGAGTCTAGCGGGATTGCTGCTTCGCCAAAAAGTTTGTTCCTGCAGTCCAATTTTTTTCCCAGCTGCGGGATAAATCAGCCGTCCGCTATCCTTGGCGTGGTAAACAAGCCCGGTTTGCGTTTGAAATTGTTTATCTATGGCGTACGCCAGGAATAGGGCAGGCACGACTTCGTGTCGCATCTCAGCTACGCTGAAGACATCGGAAGCATTCCGAGGCTTTGATTTGACCCGATCAAAATACTGGTGTCGCAAAAGAAGTTCAAACTCCGATGTCGTTCTCCACGGCACCTGAAAGAAAACCTTCGTTTCTTGCAGCGAGCTAACGAAGTACACGCCGACATCGCGCGCGTCTCGAATCAGTCGCTCGTAGTCCCAAAGTTCAAGCGTAACGCCGGGCTCGGCATTTATGTCCTCCACATATTTAGATGCCGCCTCCGAGAATGAGCTGGTTGTGACGACTAGACCATTGCATGCGTGGCGGTAAGTCATTACTGCGCTATGCAACTTTTGGATAACAGGACGCCCCACGGGTGATTTTTGATGCTTGCATTCGACAACGACTACTCGGCCGTCCTTTCGCAGGACGATGTCTCTGCCTTCATCATTGGACAATTTCCCGCGTTCCGTCTGATACCCCATCCGCTGGAAAACCGCAATCATCACCTCTTCAAACTCATGCCCGCTGATTTTATCCAGATCAAAGACAAGTTCGCTGTCCGCTCGTGATTCGCATGATTGGGGATACGCAATGTCAGGCGGGCGTATTCCTGCCTGCCTGCTGGGTTCTCCGGGTGAAGCAAGGGAGGTTAGCTTTGCTTCTGATACTAGCGATGGTGAAATTGCAGGTGGGGCAGAGTGGGGTGGGCGTAACCCTGCCGTTGTCGATGTCAGCTCCAGTGTCTGCTTCAGCAAAGCGCCGCAGTGATGGCACTTGACTGCCATGGCTGCGCTTGATCCCTTGGCAGCCTTCGTTTGGTCGAAACGCCGTGCAATCAGGCTGCCGATTAGCTTTTTGGCCTGCCCTTTAGTCAAGTCGGGCGGGACTGTTTGCCACTCCATCATGCGGGTAATTAACTGCTTTTGTGCATCGGTCGCAATACCGTCATGCCCCTTCTGTTCACACTGTAGGATCTCTTCTACCGTCGCACAGTAGGGGCACTTGCAATCACCGCTAACGGCTTGTTGGGGTGTTCCCAGGGTTCGGTCCTCTAAACAACGTATGTACTGTAATGTTATTCATAGTCGCTTTGTTGACTTTCAGCAACAAGCAAAGATGTGGACGTGGAAGACATTCGCGTCCGGTTCGGGAAACGGGTAAGGCAACTGCGGCTCAAGCACGGCTGGACGCAGGTCGTCTACGCCGAAAAGCTGGGGTTGGATCGGAGCTACATCGCAGATATTGAGCGCGGGAATCGGAACGTGAGCTTGGTCAACTTGGAACTCATTGCAAGCGGTTTCGGGATTACGCTGTCAAGATTGCTGTCGAAGCTTTGACGCCTGCACACTGTGCAGTGCGGCGTCTTGTAACTGTCCCCAATTAAGCAACCCTAGGCGGTGTCGGCAGGAGTCAATCGGGGTCGTCATCTACGCCGCTGCCTTCGGGAAAGATGCGCCGCTGCATCGGCTTTTTCAGGCGCGTTGCCTTCAATTCTTCCAGGGTGTGAATTTCATCCAGGCGGCGCAGGAACAGCAAATACGTGATTTGCTCGATAACCTCCAGCGGATTGGAGATTCCGCCAGACCAGAAAGCATCCCAGATGCGGTCGATTTGGTTCCGCAGTTCGCCAGTGAGCATTTATTGCGAGGCCCTTCAAAGATGGAGTCGAGGAAAGCTCAGTTGTACCCCGATTTGTGCCAGAGGGCAACAGAATCGTTCGTCGCCGCCGCGTAGGGGGTTGGCCTTACAGATACGCGGGACGGGCCGCGATGGTGTGACGCCAGAGAACAGTGCGACCTGTCCAAGCGGCGTCGGTGCAGCGCAAGTTTCAGCAGAGCCAACGGTGTTCTACACTTTCCACTAGAAAGTTGGTGACGACTGTGAAGACAACCTTGAAAGTGACATTTGGATTTCCGGAGTTTTGGAACGAGGCGTACCAGCATTGTTTGCCGTTTTTCGGTTTAGAGCGGTTCCCATGAAGCTATATACCGTATCCGCAGTGTTTGAACCAAGCTGCGGCGTTGTCCGGGGTGATAGCTGCGAGGGCCAGAGCAGCAGCCTGTTCGAGGGCTTCCAGCAGACG
>Ga0187872_10003794_pt1 | contig 11817 bp, 10 predicted proteins | sample June2016WEW_16_4_FD_132973 | JGI IMG/M metagenome (GOLD analysis project Ga0187872, IMG submission 132973) | Peatland microbial communities from SPRUCE experiment site at the Marcell Experimental Forest, Minnesota, USA - June2016WEW_16_40 | ecosystem: Environmental > Terrestrial > Soil >...
GCCGTAACCACCCGCCTGTGCGGGCTGCACGTTGGTCAGGCTCAAGGTCTGGCTCACGGCCCCATCCAGATTCGTGCCGTTCCATTGCCACTGATAATTCAAGGGCGCACTGCCGCTGGCCGCCGCGCCGAAGTCCACTGTGCTCCCGACCAGCACCGTTTGGTTGGTGGGCTGCACGGTGATGGCCGGCGGTACTAGTACGGTCAGCACCGCCACAGCGCTGGTCGCTGAGCCTCCGGCGTTGTTCACCACGACACCGTAACCACCGGCCTGCGCGGGCTGCACGTTGGTCAGGCTCAGGGTCTGGCTGACGGCCCCGTCCAGATTGGTGCCGTTCCATTGCCACTGATAACTCAAGGGCGCACTGCCGCTGGCGGCCACGTCGAAGTTCACTGTGCTCCCGACCAGCACCGTCTGGTTGGTGGGCTGCACGGTGATGGCCGGCGGCACCAGCACCGTCAGCACCGCTACGGTGCTGCTGACCGAACCGGCAGGATTGCTCACCACCGCCTGATAGTTGCCCGAATTGGTGGATTGGACGTTGGTCAGCGTGAGGCTCGTGTTCGTGGCGCCCGCAAGGGCTGTGCCATTGAATTGCCACTGGTAACTCAGCGGGGCAACGCCGGCGGCTGCGACCGTTAAGACGACGTTGGTTCCGCTGACCGCCGTCTGACTCTGCGGTTGGACCGTGATGCTGACCCCGTTTGTCCCTTTGCACTTGCCAGCCGCGCCGGCGGCGTAGATGGCGGCGATTTCATCGGCAGACAACGCGCGGTTGTAGAGTGAAACCTCGTCCAGTAATCCGTTAAGTTTATGATCCCAGTAAGATTCGCCGGAGGTGCCGAAGTAAAGCGCGTTGGTGCCGTAATCCTGCGGGAAATCGACGTTGGTCTGGCCCTCGAGTTGGCCATTCACATAAATCTGGATGTAATTAGAGCCCCGCACGCCCGCCACGTGATACCAGACGCCCGTCGTCACCACCAAGTTAGTCGCGTGTAGCTCGGCCGTCTCGGCCGTCCCAGCACTATTGGTTGAGCTGACCGCGAACTTGAAAATGTCATTGCCGCCCACACGGATCTTGCGCAAATCGAAGCCTTCAAAGTTATACCTCTGGCTGTTTTGCTTGAAGACAACGTACTGGTCGCCCGCCGGGGAAGTGCCCGCCGAGTCCAACGAATTAAAAAGCACCCAGTATTCCACGGTCAGATTGGTCGGGTGGAAAACCGGCGAGTCGGGAATCTGGACGTAGCCGTTGGTGCCGTCGAAACGGAAAGCCTGGCCGACCACACCCACGGCGTTGGCCGTCGCGCCGCCTTCCAAAATTCCGTTGTTGGTGCCGGCTATATCATTCGCCCCACCGTCGCCCGGCCACCAACCGGTCAGGCCCGCTGGAGCCGGGACGCAGTCTTGCGCCGGAATGCTAACGGCGATCAGGAGTCCAGCAGCGAGCAAAAGCTCTCCCAGCCATCGGCGGCACAGTTGCAAAGAAAGCTTCACGCGGTCACATCAGGTCCATTTGGTCGCTGGCTGGCATCGAGTCTGTTCAGCTTGCCACACATGGCGCGGGTTGTCGAGGGGCGCTGGCTTGATCAGGGCGCTCGACAGACCGCGGGTCGGTCTGGTAGCGTTCCGGCGTGAACTTCCTGGTCACCGGCGGCGCAGGTTTTATCGGCTCGCATGTCTGCGAGCGGCTGGTGCATTCCGGCCACGCGGTGTGGGCGTTCGATGACCTCAATGGTTTCTACGACCCGCGCCTCAAGCAGCGCAACCTGCGCGACATCCAATCCCTGGCCAGGCCCTTCGAATTCGTGCACGGTGATTTGACCGACCGTGCCGCGCTGGACGAGCTGTTCGGCAGCGTGCGCTTCGACCAGGTCATTCATCTGGCGGCGCGCGCGGGAGTGCGGCCCAGCCTCGCGGAGCCTGCCCTTTACCAGCGCGTCAATGTCGAGGGCACGGTCAACCTGCTGGAGGCCGCGCGGCTCAACCGCGTCCGGAAGGTTATCATCGCCTCCTCCTCTTCGGTCTATGGCGTTAACTCGAAGGTGCCGTTTGCCGAGAACGACCCGATCTTCTGCGCCATCTCGCCTTACGCCGCGAGCAAGCTGGCCTGCGAAGCGCTCGGCCATGTTTACCACCATGTCTATGGCCTGGACGTGGTGATGCTGCGCTTCTTCACGGTGTACGGCCCGCGCCAGCGGCCGGACCTGGCGATTCACAAGTTCGCCCGGCTCATCAGTGCGGGCGCTCCGATCCCGGTGTTTGGCGACGGCTCGGCGGCCCGCGATTACACCTACATCAGCGACATCCTCGACGGCGTCATGGCCTGCACGCAGAAGGAATTCGGCTACGACATCTTCAACCTGGGCGAATCGCAAACCGTGAGACTGGACCGGCTCGTCGAGTTGCTGGAAGTCGCGCTGGGCAAAAAGGCCATCATCGACCGCCAGCCCCCGCAGCCCGGCGACGTGCCCATCACCTGCGCGGACATCGCCAAAGCGCGCGCCCGGCTCGGCTACGACCCGCAGGTAAAAATCGAGCAGGGTATTCCTCTTTTTGTTGACTGGCTCACCCGGAACCCCATTTAATTAAGGCTATGGAACTCACTCGCCGTTATCAGCGCCCGCCGTTTGAAGACGCTTTGGCCGCCTGGAAAGCCCTTTTGACCCAGCGCGGTCTCTCGACCGACCTCCTCTGGATTCTGGAGGAGAACCTCTGCTTCGAGAAAGACCCGGGGACGCCGGCCCGCGTCAAGCTCGGCTTTCAGACCCGGTTTACGCCCCAGCCGCCCGACGCCGCCAAAGCCACCTATCACCATTTCGCCGAACTGGACGCGCGGCTGGTGTTCTATCGCCTCGGCGCCAACGCGGGCCGCTCCCTCTGCCTGCTGCTGTGCGACTCGTGGTTCGAGCCGAAGCAGGAGGCCGACGGTTACGTGCGCCGGGACGAATGGCTGGTCTCATTCTTCCCGGGCGGGAACGAGGAGATCGAGGAGATTACCGACGCCAAGCGCTGGCAGGAGCGCGTGGTGCGGGGCCGCCCGCTGAGCGCAGTGGACTTCTGCATGACGCTGGCAGCCCTGCGGGAACTCAAGGCCCATGGCCGCGTGCTGGCGCCCGACGAGCGCTTCGGCCTGAAGATTCTCCGCTCCCTGCGCCGCGCCGAACGCCCCGCATAAAACGTTAGGCCGCGACTGAACCACACACTGTTAACCATCCACAAAACATGAAAAAGCAACTGATCCGCATTTCCATACTGCAATCGAGCAAGATACTAACCGTGTTCTACGTCCTGACGGGTTTTATCTACACGCTCATCGGCATTCCGATGATCATCTTCGGCCCCAAGCCGTTGAAGATTATCGGCATCGTTTACCTCTTCGGGCCGGTATTTATGGGCATTCTCGGCTTCATCTTCTTTGTTATTTTCGCCGCGCTCTACAACCTCCTGGCCCAGTGGCTGGGCGGCATTGAAGTCGAAATCAAGAACATGGACTGAGCGGCCTGACCCGGCGGGTGCCTTGGCCGCCGGCTTGCGTTGCGCCACGATGAACAACTCAGCGCAGTTGGTTCTTAAACTCCCAGTTGGGCTCAACCAATACTGTTGAACTACCTTTGTGTATGGCACAGATTTGGTCAGAGGCATACGACCCGAAGCGACACCACGATAAGATGTATGACGCTTCACATATGCCCGGCGTTCCGACCGAGCAGTATTGGCGTGCCCCGACGTTACAGCGCTATCCGGTTTATTTTGTTCGAGAGTGCGGTTTTACTTTCGAGTTCCACAGCATTGAGCAGCTAGAGGTGTGTCTGGCGTTCTTCTGCCAGAAGGTGCGACCGAGCAGTATGATCCGGTTTTCCGAGTCCGACCGGCGTATGCAGTGGTTGCATTTTGCTTGCCAGCGCTGGTTTGAGCGGTTGCCGATGCAGCTTCTTGAAGAGCGTCGGAGAGTCCGCATCGTTCCGGCTCTGAAGAAGGCGCTGACACAGTTCAAGAAGGAGGTTGGCCATGCCGTTCACCCCGCTGAACCCAGGCGACGCCGGACTTACATTTCTGTTAGCGATCGGGCGCCGCAGGTCCGGCATGAGTGAGCGCCGTCATTCGCGCAAAACAGTGCCGGTCTGATTGAGGCCGGGGCAGCGACCGCGCGCCACTTCAGCTCCGGAGGTCGTTTTCCCCTCGCTTGCCAGCCGCCGGAGGGCGGTTGAGGGTGGCGCGGGGGCGGGTGGGGAGGTTTTCTTTGCCGCTTTCGGGCCTCGACGCTCGACAGCGGGCGGCGGCCCGCATAAGCTCTGCCCCTCATTTCCCTTTGGGGAACGGCATGACGAAGACTGAAAAGCTCCTGCGCGAACTCATCGCGCTGCCCAGTGTGAACCCGGCGTTCCTGCCGGCGCGACATCCCCATGCGGGAGAACAGCGGGTGGCGGATTTCCTGGCAGCCACGGCGGCGCAGGCGGGACTCGAGGTGGAGTTCCAGCCGGTTTCCAAGGGCCGCTCGAATCTGCTGGCGCGCCTCTCGCCGCGCGGCAAGGCGCAGCAACGGGTCCTGCTCGCGCCGCACCTGGACACGGTGAACGCCACCGACGAACAGTTCACGCCCGGCAAGAGGAACGGACGGCTGTTTGGCCGCGGCGCCTGCGACACCAAAGGCTCGGCGGCGGCCATGCTCATGGCGCTGTGCGAAATGGCGCAAGACGGGCAGCGGCCGGCGGACACCGAGATCATCTTCGCCGGGCTGGTGGACGAGGAGCACGGCCAGGCGGGGTCGCGCGCGCTGGTCGCCAGCGGGCTGCGGGCGGACCTGGCGATTGTCGGCGAGCCGACGCGCCTGGAGGTGGTAACGGCGCACAAGGGGACTTTGTGGCTGGAGTTGGAGACGCGGGGCAAATCGGCTCATGGCTCATGCCCGGAGCTGGGACGCAATGCGGTTCACGCCATGGCCCGGATAGTGGATCTGCTGCAAACCGCCTACGCCGCACAGTTGCGCCGGCGCCGGCATGGGCTGCTGGGCTGCGGGACCGTCAGCGTCGGCGCGATCTGCGGCGGCTCGCAGGCCAACATCGTGCCCGACCGTTGCACGATCCTCGTTGACCGCCGCACGGTGCCGGGCGAGACGGAAGCGGGGGTCCGGCGCGAACTCAAGGCGGTGCTGCGGCGCCAGAATCTCAAGGCGGCCTTTGTGAAGAAGGACCTGCCTGCCTGCCTGCCGCTGGAAACGGATCCGAAGCTCCCGCTGGTCGCGCGCTTTTTGCAGAGCGTGGGCCAACGCAGGCCGGTTGGCGTGCGTTACTTCTCCGACGCGTCGGTGCTCGGGCACGGCGGCATTCCCAGCGTGGTGTTCGGGCCGGGCGACATTGCGCAGGCGCACACGGCGGACGAATGGATTTCCATCGAGGCGCTGGAGCGCGGCAAGGGGCTGCTGCGGCGCTTCCTGCAATCGTTTTCTTGAACCGGAACCACCTCTGGCCCCTCCAAGTCTCATGCCGGCTGAACAAGTTGAAACTGCTCCCGTGACCGACGCGGCGCATCGCGCCTCATTCTTCCGCCAGAGCGGCTGGCTGATGATCGCCACCGTGACGGGCGGGATGTTTATGACGGCGGTGCATTTGTTGTCCAAGGCACTGCCGGTGAATTCCTACGGCGAGTTTGGGGTGTTCCTGGTCGTGGCAATGTTTATCCAGGGATTGCCGTTCCAAATCGTGCTCGCCCAACAGACCGCACACGCGTTGGCGCTCGGACGCGGGCATGAGCTGTCGGGGCTGATCCGCGCGGTGTGGCTCGGGACATTCGTCGTGTGGCTGGTGGGGGCGCTGGCGGTGTTGCTGTTCCAGGGCAGCATCCTGGCGCATTTGAAGATTTCCGACCCTGCTGCGCTCTGGCTGGCGCTGCCGATGCTGCTGTTCACCGCCTGGGTGCCAATCTTCCTGGGGATACTGCAGGGACAACAGAACTTCCTTTGGATGGGCTGGAGCTTGATGTCCAACGGCGTCGGCCGGGTGGGAGTAGCGCTATTTGCGGTGCTGGTGTTGCACTGCCACTCTTCAGCCATGGTCGCCGGCATGCTGGGAGGTTTGACTGCGTCACTGGTGCTCGCCGTCTGGCCGACGCGCTCCCTATGGCTGGCACCGGCAGTGCCGTTCGGCTGGAGCGCCGTGCTGCGCCAGGCCATTCCGCTGGCCCTGGGTTTCGCGGCGTATAACCTTCTGTTCACGGCGGATACACTGCTTGTCAAATGGTACTTCACTCCTGCCATAGCCGCCTTCTACCTGAGCGCCGGGACGCTTGCGCGCGCTTCGATGTGGCTGGTCGGGCCGTTGGCGGCGGTAATGTTCCCGAAGCTTGTCCACGCCAAGGCCAGGGCAGAGAAGACCGACCTGCTGGGGGTCGTGCTGCTCGGGACTCTGATCTTCTCGGCAGGTGGGGCGACGGGCTTGTGGGTGTTGGGGCCGTGGGTGGTGAAGTTCATGTTCACCCCCGACTACGTGCAGGCCGCCACCGCCCTGCTGCCGTGGTATGCCTGGGCAGTCGTCCCGCTGGCGCTGGGCAACGTACTGCTGAATAACCTGCTCGCTCACTCCTATTTCAAGGTAGTCCCCGCCCTTTGCGTGCTGGCCGTGGGTTACGTGGTTGCCCTCGCACAGTTTCACGCGACCCCCGTCATGGTCATTAAGGTGCTGGGCTCCGGCAATTTACTGCTGCTGGCCGTGTGCGCGTATTACACTTGGGGCGGCAAGAAGTCTAAAGTCTAAAGTCTGGAAAAGGATTGTGCCCTGCCCCTATTCTTCCGCCCTGCCCACAAGGCCAGCCCTCGACTCTGGACTTTAGACTTTAGACTTTAGACTTTAGACTTTTGTCTTCCGGCCCGGGGCGAGGTGCGGGCGCTCGCAGTCTGCGGTAAACCCAGCCTTCGAGCGGACGCAGCGGACGCAGCCGTTTGTAGAGCCGCGGCGAATAGATGAGCCAAATCCGCACCACGGAGAGAAACATCACCAGCGAGGTGCCGACCAGCGTGACTTTGGAGCCGATCTTGTCCGTCCATTCAGTCGGCACCTCGCGGATGCGGTAGCCGGCGCGTTTGAGCGAGTAAAGCAGGTTGATGTCGAACGCCATGTCGGCGATGCGCAGGGAGGAGTGAATTTTCTCGACGGCCTCGCGCCGCATCACCTTTGCCCCGCACTGCGTGTCCCGGATGTTCATCCAAAAGAAGAGTTGGACGATGAGATGGAACGCCCGGCTGGCGAACCGGCGCTGGCCGCTCTGCTCGACGTGCAGCACGGCGCCCGGCAGCCAGCGCGAGCCGATGACGCAATCCACTCCGCTGATGTGTTTTACCAACTCGTGAAACGCGCGCGGCGGCGTCGCGCCGTCAGCATCCACGTAGCCGATGAGGTCGGCCAGCGGGGCCAGCTTCAGCCCTTCGATGAGCGCGCCGCCTTTGCCGATGGCGTCCGGGAACTCCAACGCGCTGACGGCGGGATAATCAGCGCTAACGCGCCGCACCACGCCGAGGGTGTCATCGGTGCAGCCGTTGAGCACGACCACCAGTTGGAACTTGCCCTGGTAATGCTCCTTGAAATAGCCGGCGTAGTCCCGCAACACCGGTTCGATGCGGCGCTCTTCATTGTAGGCCGGGATCAGGAGCAGCAGGCTAGGCTCGGTCACGCGGACTTCTTACCAGAGAATGGCAAAAAGGCAACGGGGTTGTGTGGGGGGGAAGAGTCAGAGGGTCCAGTTGGCCGGCGCATAGCGCTGCAAGCACCAGACGGTGCCCAGCTTCGTCAGCGTTTCAGGCTTCATTCCCTTTTCGATGAGCGGAAAGACCCTGCGTTCCTCCCGCTTGAAATGCTTGCGCGAGGCCGTCATGGCCGCCCGGAGCAGGCTGCGGGCTTGGGCGATCTCCCTGGTCGAGCGCACCCGGGTAAGCCGGCTGTCGATTTCCTGATGTTCCTTGTGGCACCGATCATAACGGCGCTGGTCTGCCGGAGCCTGGTCGCGGGCGAGCACCAACAACTCGTGCTCCACTTGGGCGTGACTGAGCAGCAACCCCTCTATCAGGCGAGCTGCCCGTCTGACCTCCTCCAGCCCGTTGAGGCCGGGCAGAATCCTTTCGATCTGGTCAAAGACGAAACAGAACATCAGATGCTCGGCCATTAGTGCCCGTGTAATGGGAATCATTACTGAAACTATAACCGATGACAAAGAAAGCACAACTCAGGGCGTGACTGCGTGACTGCTGCTTGACGCCAGCCTTCAAGACGGCCAGACTCGCCCCATGAAACGACGCTACTTCCTCAAATCCATCGCCTTCACCGGAGCCGCGGGGCTTATCCTGCCGCGGACCAGGCTCTTCGGAGCCGACGCCCCCAGCAACAAGTTGAACATCGCCCTGCTCGGCACCTGGGGCCGCGGCGAAGCCCACTTCGACGGTATCTCGAAGGAAAACGTCGTCGCCCTCTGCGACGTGAACGAGAAGCACCTCGCCTTCGCCGCCCCCAGGTTCCCCAAGGCCAAGCAGTACATGGACTGGCGCAAGTGCCTCGACCAAAAGGACATCGAGGCGGTGGTCTGCTGCACCGCCGATCATACCCACGCCTTCGTCGCCAATTGGACGATGAATCGCGGCCAGCATATCTACTGCGAAAAGCCGCTCGCCAACAGCGTGCAGGAGGCCCGCGTGGTCCGCGCCACCTATCTCAAGAACAAGACCAAGCTGGCCTCCCAAGTCGGCACCCAGCGCCATGAATACGAGAATTTCAACCGGGTCCGGGAAATGATCCAGGACGGGGCGATTGGTGAGTTGCAGGAGGTGAGCGCCTGGGGCGACCGCAAGTACCCCAAGCCCGGCTACCTCCCCGCCGCCGGCGACCCGCCCAAAGACTTCCACTGGGACCTGTGGCTCGGCCCTTCGCCTGCGCATCCCTGGAATCCCGAATACTTCTCCGGCACCTCCGGCATGAATTGCCTGCAATGGAACATGTATTGGGACTTCGGCAGCGGCCAAGTCGGTGACATGGGCAGCCACACCATGGACCTCGCCTGGAACGCCCTCGATGCCGAACTGCCGACTTCAGCCGAAGGCAAAGGCGACCCCTTCAACCCCGAAGTCACGCCCGTCAAGTTGGAGACGCATTTTGATATCCCGGCGAATACTTGGCGGCAAGCCCTCCGCGTCTCGTGGTGCCAGGGCGGCGCTTTGCCGGAGTCTCCCGTCCGCTACCTCGACCTTAAGAAGATTGATCATGGCGCGCTCTTCGAGGGGAGCAAGGGCTGCCTCGTGGCTGATTTCCAATCGCGCGCTTTGTTCCCGCAGGGCAACCAGGCCGATCTGACCTACTACCAGCCGCGCCCCAAATCGGCGCTGATTCCGCCGTTGGGGAACTTCCAGAAGCAATGGATCAACGCCTGCAAGGGCAGCCTGAAGACCTCCTGCGATTTCGATTACGCCGGCAAGATGATCGAGATGATGCTGCTCGGGTTGGTGGCTTACCGCGTCGGGAGAAAGATCAAATACGACGGGGCTGCGGGCCGTGTCACCGACTGCCCGGAGGCCAACGAATTGCTGGCCCGCACTTACCGCCCCGGCTGGACGTTGAACGGGTAGAGCGTCATCGTGGTCTCGTTATGAGAAAGCGCCGAGTGCTCCGGCTTTTCGCAGCACGGTGTCCAAATTGCGGCTCCTCTAACACCAAAGTTGACTGGCTCAAACTCGATAACTACCGGATGGCGGTTCTGAGCGCTGTCGTCGCTTTGTTTGGCGATTTTGTTGGCCGATACGACAGGATATGTCTGGATTGTCGGCACAGGTTCACACCATGAAATTCGCGCTTAGCCCGGTAAGCGGACTGCCCTGGCTGAACGGTTAATCGCGCTGCGTCTTGCTCTCGGGGACCGGGGCACGGCTGTTCGGCCGGAACAAAGGCTTCAAAGGGTCCGCGTGCGGGCTTTGCGGTGATCAGGCAGGGCAAAGGTGCGCGAGCCGGTCGTAGGCCGTATCCCAAGCCGTGGCGTACGGGACGAGGGTCTCGGTCTTGAACGAGTTCCGCACGATCTCCCGCGCCTGTTCGAGTGACTCGAGGTGACCCAGAGCCAGAGCTTGCACCATCACATTGCCGATCGCCGTGGTGTCGGCGGGTGCCACGATCAGGGGGCGCCGCACCGCGTTGGCGATGAAATGGTGCAATAAGGCATTGGCCGATCCGTTCAGGAGGTAGAGCCGCGCCATTTGGCAACCGGTAAGGTCCTCAATCTCGTGGAGCGTTTTGCGACACTGCAAAGCGAGACTTTCCAGGACACAACGAATGATCGGGCCGGGCTTGCGGGGCACGGGTTGGCGGGTTTCCCGGCAGAAGGCCTGGATTTTGAGCGGCATGTCGCCCGGCGTGAGGAACCGCGGGTCCGCCGGGTTGATCAGCGAGTCAAAGGGAGGCGCGGACCCGGCAAGGTGCGACAGCAACGTGTCATCAATTTCGCGGTCCCTTTCCTTCCAGAAGCGGCGGCACTCTTCCAGAAGCCAGAGGCCGACCGTCTGCTTGGAAAAGCGAATCGCCCCGCCGTAGCCCGTCTCATTGGTGAAATTCAGTTCGCGGCTCGTGTCCGTGATGATCGGCTTGACGATTTCGGTGCCCAGGCTGACGCGGGACCCCAGGCGCAGGTAGGCCCAGTTTTCTCCCGGGCGGATGGGCAACCCCACCAGCGCGGCCGCCGTTTCGTGCGAACAGGAGGCGACCACCCGTGCGTCTTCCAATCCAGTCCTCTGGGCAATCTCCGGACGCAGCGCCCCCAGTTCCGTGCCCGCCAAAACGAGCGGTGGCAACAGCTTCGCCGGCACCTCCAGCGCCTCGAGCAGCCGACTCGACCACGTTTGGGTGATCGGATTGTAAAGCTGCGTCGTGCCGGCCATGGACCTTTCAAAGCGCGGGACACCGGCCAGCAGATAATTGAACGCATCGGCGACCGGCAAAAGGTGGTTGGCCCGGTGGAGACGCCGGGACCGCTCCGCCCCCAACTGGAACAGCGTGTTGCCCGGCCTCGGGCACACGCCGGTTTCCTGGTAAATCGTCTCCTGCGGGACTATGGACAGAACCTTCTCCATTCCCTCTTTGGTGCGGGGATCACGATAATGATAGGCCGGTGTGATCAAGGTGCTGTCGCCTTCGAAGAGCAGGTAATCCGCCGCCCACGAATCGCAACTGATGCTGTCCACGGCTTCCTCATAGGTTCCGATGGCCTGCAGGCCCTCGAGGGTCTCCTGATATAACTGGGGGATGTTCCATTGGAGCGAGTCTTGTTCCTGGATCGGGAGATTCTGGAACCGGCGGACCTCGCTCATCGTGAGTGAGCCCTGGTTCAAGGTGCCCACCATCACCCGACCGCTTTCCGCACCCAGATCACAAGCGACATAGAACTTACTCATCTGCCCCGGCACTGACGCAAATACCGTGCCCTGTCCGTGGCGGCAGGTGGATGCGGTTCCAGCAACAGGAGGTCAATTAAAGTTCGTGCGGGCCGCGCGCTTTCAGGGGCCGCCGGGCCCTCAGGGTTCGCTGTGAAGGAGGGCGGCAGTGTCCCGAAATGGAACACCGCTGTACTGCGATGGTCTAACTTGTTCGCAAGCTGCGATGAAATTCTCCAGGGCCTCTTCCTCATGTTACTCATGTAACTTATTTAACCCTTTTAACTCATTTAACTCATTTAACCTTAGAAATGCGTGGGATTGGTTGTGATTGATTGGGAAAACATTGTGTTTACAAGACTATTCGGCAGTTTTCGTTGGGCGGCACAAAGTTCACTAAAAGTGGGCTTTGTGCCGGAGGC
>Ga0187872_10003800_pt1 | contig 11803 bp, 13 predicted proteins | sample June2016WEW_16_4_FD_132973 | JGI IMG/M metagenome (GOLD analysis project Ga0187872, IMG submission 132973) | Peatland microbial communities from SPRUCE experiment site at the Marcell Experimental Forest, Minnesota, USA - June2016WEW_16_40 | ecosystem: Environmental > Terrestrial > Soil >...
CGAGAGATTTGGCTGGACTTTTGCGCCCGGCGACAAGGTCATGCAGATCGAGAACGACTATGACAAGGAGGTCTACAACGGCGACATTGGGTTTGTGGCGGACGTTGACCCTGAGGAAGGCAAACTCACCACCAGCTTCGACGGGCGCTCGGTCAGCTACGGCTTTGGCGAGCTCGACGCCCTGGTGCCGGCATACGCCGCGAGCATCCACAAGAGCCAAGGCTCGGAATACCCAGCCGTCGTGATTCCGCTCATGACGCAGCACTACGCCATGCTGCAGCGCAATTTGCTCTACACCGGCGTCACCCGCGGCAAGCGGCTTGTCGTTCTGGTTGGGCAGAAGAAGGCCGTCGCCATCGCGGTGCGCAACGTCTCGGGCCGGCGGCGTTGGTCGAAGCTGCGTGAATGGCTGATCCCGGATCTCTCGAAGCGTTATGTGAGCGCTTGATGTCTGCAAGATGACTATTTTCTCGCCTAATAAAACCGCGACTCTAGCGGCGTGATGCGTCGGGCGCCTCCAGCGCCTGACGCACCGTGTGATGCCGCCAGGCGCGCACAACCTTTCCGCGAGAGTGCCCAGTCTTTGGTAGTTTTTGGCCCTGAACTTTTTTTGATGCTTTTCTAGACTGTCTTGCGGCTTTTTAGGATAATATTCCGTTCGAACCGACTAATGAACGGCTATTTTAGCCGGTTGGCAGAGAATATTCCGCTAGATGCGCCACAACAATCACGTGTATGACACCACGTGCGATAACGCCAGCAAGCGAGGTGCGATAACGCGACATAGCGCGCAGAGATGGCCTAGTGCGATAACGCCAGAACGCGCTGCTGGCACCTGCGAAAATGGAGCGCGGCTCCGGCGCGGCTCCGGCGAAAGCCTGCCCCGGACCTGACCCGGGGTGGCAAGCGGTTCGCCGTCCCGTTGTTCGCCCGAATTGCGAGTATCTTCCCAGCAAAACAACGAAGCGGAGGGCTCACTCTGCGAGGGGCGATAACGCCGGCGAGCGCGATCCGGAAAAGCAAGAACCCAGTGCGCCGTCCAAGATTATGCGCTAACGCCCGCGGCTGCGGCGCAGGGCCCTGAATCTGACGCCATTGATCGGCGCGCTGGGCAACCCCGATGATCAATCGCCGGCGGCGGTCAAAATGCCCCAGGCATTGGCCACGCGCCTGGCGCGACGCATGGTTCCGATTTGCCGGTGCCGCGCGGGCTCGGACAGCTACTGATCGCCAATCCGGCGGGGCAGGATAAGGTTGCGACCATCCTCGGCGATGATGCCGCGCGCTTGGCGACGATGGATCATGGCGATGGATCATTATGAGCGGCGCGCCTTGCTGGTGGCGCACCCAGGTCGTTGAAATCGCGCGCGGTATGGAGCATGTCGAGCTTTCGCAGTGCTCAAGGGAGGGACGCACCCGCGGCGGCTTATTTGCTGGCGATTCAATGCCGGTCCGGCCGTCGCTGGCTGAAAAGCTCCGCAATTTATACCCAGTTATCAACGCGAAGCCCTTCGATGCGCTGAAATTCACGGACGTTATTGCTAACAAGTGTCAGGCCCTCACTGCGCGCATGACCTCCAATCATCGTGTCATGAAGCCCAATAGGATGGCCGGCGCGTTCGAGATCTGCACGAATCTGGCCGTAATGGGTTGCAGCTCGTTCGCCAAAAGGGAGAACGTCCAGGCGTGCAGCAAACTGGTCGACGACCTCGATGTTTTCGATCTGCCGTGCCGATTTCTCGGCACCATAGATGATCTCGGCAAGAGTGACGGCGGAGATGCAAAGCTGATCCGCAAGCCTGTTGAAGCGCTCGCGCAGCCCTTCGGGTCGATTCTTGATGACGTAGATACAGATGTTTGTGTCGAGCATGTAGCGGAGCATCAGAAAGGCTCGCGCTCTTCGGCCGGCGGCTGTCGACGTTCGGACATGAACTCACCCTCTGGCCGCGGCCCATCGAAGAAAATATCCCAGGACTGATCGGCCGGGCTGATGAGGCGGCTGCGTCCCATCTTCGTGATTTCTACCTGCCGCACCCCTGCCGGTAACGCCACAGGCTTGGGTAAGCGCACGGCTTGGCTTCGGTTGGTGGTAAACACAGTCGAGCGCGCCATTAATGAACCTTCCATTGGTATATCCGGCAGGGATATACCAATATGACCCGCGTGCCTCTTCGTCAAGTCCAACGCTACTATCGCGGCCAGAGGTATCTGGGATCATGCTGCAACGGTATCCTGTCCTTGGTTGACAGGTTTAGCTGGCACGGTATCACCGCGATCACCAGTTTGGGGCGGGCCAATCAAGGGCGTAGTTTGGCAAAACGGACCTAAAATGTTGTTGATATTTCAGCAAGGGCAACGACTACCAACTCGGCATTCCAAGCCGCGTGAGTGAAGTAGTGCGCGGCAAGAAGGGGCTGAGCATGGCGATGGTACAACGTCTGCGCGCCCGTTTCCGCGTGCCGGCCGTCTGTTCCTTCCGCCTCCGAAGAAAGCGCCGTCCCGGACGTTCCACGAAGCGAGTGGCGGCCTGACCTATAGTCTCAGCGCAGTCACTTCGGCGTCGAATTTGCCTTCATCCAGCGCGTGTCCAGGCGGATGTCGCGCGCGTGGGGGCTGCGGCGTTCACCAAGACCGCCTCGGAGGGCGGCCGAACCATGGGACTGACGACAGCGGAGATCGGACGCAGAGGCAATCACGTCTCCCAGCGATCGCTGGCCTTCTTTCAGACCATCGGCGAGCGGCTCGCGAGCGGTGATGGAATGGGGGGAGGTCGGTCATGACCTACACCTACTACCCTCGACAGCATCAAGAAGAGCTTTGTCGCATTGCGTAAGCCGCGCGCCCTCGAAATGCTGGACACCACCTTCCGGAAGATTGAGCAGGGAGAGATCGACGCGATCGAAGCGCTTGATCGCCTGCTGGTCGAGGAGCTGACGATCCGCGAGAACCGGCGCGTCAAGACCGCGCTGCTCGTAGCGAGACTAACCACCGCACTCGCCGGGCTTCGACTTTACCTTCCAGCTTACGCCCGATCGTCACCGCATTTTGGCGCTGGCCGAGCTGAAGTTCGTCGATCGCGCCGAGGTCGTGCACCTGCTCGGCCCGCCGGGGCCGAATAATATAACAGGACGTTCGCGCACTGCCCGAGCAGGCGTCCCCTTCGGCCAGGGCCATCACGTGCGCCTTTGCGGACAGTCGGCACCGCGGCGAAGTCGACAGAAGGTGGCGAAACAGTCCTGAGGCAGTCCGGACTCGGCCGTATGCAGCGCGATCCGGCACGCCCCTGAAGATCGGCCTGTTCATGCCCGCAGAGCGCGGCGAGGAAGCGCGCGCTGCCCCAGCCCTCGCGGTCGACGCGGCCGCCGAACTCCTGCCAGGTCCGGCTGATGGTCGGCAAGCGCAGGGTGGTCAGCATCACCGGCAGCTTCGCAGCACCGACGTCGGTCATGCGGCCTCTCTGAGGCGGGTCAGCAGCCGGTCGTAACCGGCGAGGTCGGGGGCCGGCACAGACACCGCCGGCTCGCGGCCTCGCAGCCCATCCATGGTGCTTGAAGTGGCGCCGGTCCACGGTCAGCACCGGCGTGGTGCCGAAATAGCAGACAAGGCGATCATGGTAGATGTGCACCTTGAGGCAGCAGCCGATCAGGCGCGAGGGCGCCGTGTAGAGCACGGTGCGGACGCCGATCGTGGCCGAATGGGTCACCGTGACGGTGGCGGCGAAGTCCGTGGTCCGGTGCCGGGCAGCGGCACGAGAGCGGTGAGCTCGACCGCGAGCACGGGCGCCGCGGCGCGATTTTGCGCGCGATGAACTCGTGGAGGAAGCCTGGTAGGCGGCAAGTCGGGGAAATGCGCGAGCCGCCGTAGCTCGAGCGCGCCGGCATCAGGCGCGAGAAAGGCCGCGCCTGGGCATCTCAAGACGGGCCTCAGCGAAGCGGTAGGCCGCCGAGAGCCAGAGCGGCGAAGCTCTCTCGCGGCGGCAGATCGCCTTGACGTATTGCCAGCCGCTGAAGGCGAGCCAGAAATGGCAGAGCAGATGCGGGAACGGCGCTCCGGCAATCGTCACCACGAGGCCCGCCGCCGTTGGTGAAATCTGAGAGCGCCTGACGGCCGTTGCTTGCGCGGCATCAATGTTCCCCAGCGATCGCGGGGCAAACATTGAACGAGTGAGGTTGGCCTTCGCGATCGAGTTCGCGAGTTCCTGCGAGCCATGTTGGAAGGCGACCTCGATACGGCCAAGCTGTCGATCATGCTCGCGACCGCATGAAAATCCCACCGCGTTGAGACGCGGTGGGATTTTCACCGACCCGAGAGTCACTGTGCAGTTTGCGAGCGGGTCTCGACGTACTCTGCCCGCTCGATCAGTTCTGCTGCAAGTTCACGAGCGCCCCCCGGTGAAAGCGCCAGAGGTAGATCATCGTTAAAGATTAGGCACACGAAAGAGTGGATCGTAGTGGTTGCCGTACTCCATGTTTTAATGTGCTGAAAATACGAGGTCCTTGCAGACGTCGATGAGGAAGGGGGCACAACCTTCTGGAGTACTGCCTGATAGTCACGCATGACTATTGTTGGCACAATCACCCGGAGCTGTTCGCCGTTTGCACCGGAAAATTCAGTTGAAAATTGACTGCCGTCCAGGATCGTACTCGAGCCGGCGATCGTCTGAGCATAAAAAACAGCCGGCGCCGAGGAAATCAACAGAGTGGTAAACAACGCTTCGCCATCCTCATAGCGGTTGACCGCAATGGCTGCAGTCATGCTGCTCGCGAGGCCGAGTTTGGCGCAGCCGTCCTCCGCGGCGGCCGCCAGGTGCTCTTCATCTCCCCGGATGCAGCCGTTCCCGAGTGAACCATCGCTAAGTTGATCAATTTCCCATTCTACCTGTTTGCGGGTTCCGCTTTTGAGAACCAAGTAGCCAATCCCTTTTTGTCGATGCAATACTTCCGATTTTGACATTAAGTTTTCTCCAATGTTGTTACCGCGCGTCGAAAGGACTACTCGAATCGACGCTTGGCTAAAGTCCCGTCCACGACCCTACTAGCCGTGGACGGAATGCGTTGCCGCTACTACAGCGGCGAAAGCGTGCTCTGCGTTCTTAGACAGCCTCGGACATTGCATTGCTGGGTCCCGCCAGCCTGCGTCCCCAATAGGGCTGATCTCAACGTCGACCAGCCGGGAAGCTTCGTGCTGCTGCCAAAGGAACACCTCTCTAATCAGGTTTCTTGACCTCCGACGAAATCCGCAAATCCACGATCACTCGCTCAGGACCTACGCCAACGAGATCGGCAAACTCGCGAGTGACCCGCGCAATAAACTGGTCGAGCTGTTTGGCCCTTGATTCCCTACCAAGCTCCTTCGTCTCGAACTCATCACTCCAGAGCGCAAGCGCCTTCAGCTCGGTCCCGCGCGCAGTTGAACCCTTGGACCGAACCGGATCGAGCGCAACGAACACGGGCACGTCAGTCTCCCGCGTGAGTTGATGCTCGCGGACGACATTGTCGAACGCCTTGATCAGCGTCTTCGACTCAAAGCAGAGCACTTCGACGTGGTCGGGAGATTTCGACGGCACCACCACAATCATCCAATTGACACTCGACAGCGTCTTCCAACGGCCTTCCGCTCCGGGAACGAGGCCCAGCTCTCGACGTTGCGAGGTTCGCACGGCGATTTTCAATTTCGTCTTTCCTTTGACCGCGATGAGCCGTGCACCCGGTGCCACCCCAGGTGTGGTGCGAATCTTGGCCTCGTAGCCGCGCTGCCGCAGCGCCAGTTGGGCGACGTCCCGGAGCTGTTCCCTGGAGATTGCCATTGCATCCTCTTGGATCGTGACAGGTACCTATACATCGTCAAATTATATCGCAAGGGGTGATTGTCGACGCCTAGTACATCCATATATCCAAAGCAGAAAGGCGGAGCCTGTGTGAGATCAAAGCATGAACGCGAGCAACGATGACGGTCGGGTCGGCTATGGCCGGCCGCCGAAGGAGACCAGGTTCAAGCCCGGGACGAGCGGCAATCCGGCCGGCCGTCCGAAGGGCGGGCGCCAGCTCGCGGCCGACCTGCGCGACGAGCTGAACGAAATGATCAAGATCGTCGAGGACGGCCGGGAGCTGGTGGTTTCCAAGCAGCGCGCCGTGGTGAAGGCGCTCGTGGCTGGAAGTCTCAAGGGCGACCTCCGGGCGATCATCACGCTGTTCAACTCGCTCGGACGTCAAGCCGACGAGCCCGACGAAGCCGAGAACGAAATCGCCGCTGAGGACCGTGACATCGTTGAGAGCTTTGCAAATCGCCAGCAGGCTTCTGACATGGCTGACCCCGCCCAAAGCCCGCCGCTCGCGTTACCCGCGCCTTCCGAACCCGGACGCGGCTAGCATGGCTTCGCAAGCGGACGCTCTGATCCGGAGCGATTTCGAGTCCTTCACGAAGAAGTGCTTCAGGAGCACCCACGGCGAGTTGCTGGGGCCGCAGCCTTACGTGTCGCATCTGTGTTCCGAGATCGCGGCCCTGGATCGCAGCGAGACGACGCGTCTCATTATTAATCTGCCGCCCCGGCACCTTAAGAGCTTCGTGTGCACTGTCTGTCTGGCGGCTTGGCGGCTGGCGCAAAGGCCCTCCTCACACATTCTGCTGGTCACTTACAGTGAACCGCTGGCCCGCGACCTCGCCCGCAGGGTTCAAGGCATCATTCGGTTGCCCTGGTACCAGAAACTGTTCGCGACGCGGATCGCTCGAAATCACTCGAGCGTGACGGACTTTGCAACAAGTCAGGGCGGCGAGCTGCACGCGGTTTCCGTCGGCGGCTCGGTCACCGGTTTTGGTGCTGATCTGCTGATATTCGATGATCCCCTCAATATCATCGACGCGAATAATGAATCGCAGCTCGCGCGCATCAACGATGTGTTTTATCCGTCGCTAATGTCGCGCTTGAATCGCCCGCTCACTGACCCGGTCGTAATCGTCGCGCATCGGCTGCACGACAACGATCTCACCGGCTTCCTTATGGCGGAAGGTGGTTGGAACCAAGTGGTGCTGCCGTTCCTTGCCGAGGAGGATGCGGTCCACGGAACGTGGCATCGCCGAGCAGGGGAGCTGTTGCGGCCGGACGCCTATAGCGATCAGGATATTGCGCGGATCAAGGCAAACAGTAGTTACCCCACGCTTTACCAGCAATGCGCGGGTTCCAAATCCGAAATCATCGTGCCGGCGGATTTTCCGACATTTTCGGTGCAGGAGCTGCCGCAACGGACCGGGATCGTGCTCAGCGTCGACGCCAACCAGTGCAAGGGCGCGAAAAATTCCTTCAGTGTGATCCAGGTGTGGATGGCATCAGACAAACATTTCTTTCTTCTGGATCAGTGGCGCGAGCAGTGCAACTACGAGGAGCTGCGGGTCGCCTATCGACGCCTCTGCAATAAGTACAATCCCGTCGCTGCGCTTATCGAGCGAGCCGCAAACGGCTATCAGTTGATCCGGGACGCAAAACGCCGCACGAACCGGTTGGTCGTCGAGATCATACCCGACCAGCGGTCAAAGCAGGAGCGCTTGGCGGCACAGATCGCAACAATCAAGGCAGGCCGCATCCGGCTGCCCTTGCATGCCGATTTCGTCAACGCCTATATCGCGGAATTCACCGCGAGCAAGCGCACTGCCTTCGACCAGATCGATGCGACGGTGCAGTATCTGGCTTGGGCGGTCGATCAGCCGCCCTTGCGACCAGCTCGGGCTCGGGCGCTCGGCGCCAAAGCCAACTCGCAAGGGTGTAGATCCTGGTAGGGATGAGGCAGGTCTTCCCGGCCACGAGTTTTGACGAATGACTTTATTGCGCTGTTTGACATCGTGAATAGCACGCGGCAAGAGCGGAACCCACGGCCGGCTCCCACGCAGCGAACCTGCGTCAGAGCCGCAGTGGGAAGCGGCTTCCGCTCTTGTTGCGATGCCAGCGGCTTAAAAAATTCCCTGTTAAATTCCCTGTTAGCAGGCATCGCTGCCGCCACCCGGCTCATATGCGATCACTCCACGCATCGGACGCGCGATAACGCGAGGCAGCAAACGGTACTGGTCCAGTGAATTAACGCAGCGGCTCGACCGGGTCGCGGGGTGACCAATGCTGAGGCATATACGAGGGATGCGAGATTCCACCACAACTGTCACCTTTGAGCCTCAGCCCATAAGAGTTGGGCCTGGCGAATGGCACATCGTCGCCACCTATCACCCAAGCGGAAAGCAAGAACATATTAGCGGCTTCCGCGATGAGGTCGACGCGAAGGAGTGGCTTGCGGGCAACGGTCGCCAAGCCTGGCTTAAAGCGAGAGGCTACGTGTCATAATTGGCTCGCTTCATCCGATTCCTCCGCAAATCGCAGAGGAATCATATCGTGGGAATCAAATTAGGCGATGCGTTTTCACACAACCTCGGCCAATAGGCGACATGTTGCGAAGCCTCATGGTGGCTGCTTCACCCGCGGCTGCCAATTTGGCGTTAGCGCCATCTCGGCGACAAAGGGCCGCTTTGACCATCGGTCGGAGTCCCGACACCGGCCTTAGATACCGAGGCCAGGGCGCTGGCGTATCGGTGTCATCTGACGAAATCGAACCCGGCCGGCTAATCGACCGGGATGTCTCCCCGCACGTTCGCGCCCTGTTGTGCTGAGCAGGATCACAGCGGCAATCCCCTACGGTTCATAAGCCATTCCTCCGGCGTCACCAGGCCCTTCGTCCCCTTCAGATATTGATGCCAACGCTGCGTCATGTCGGCAGGCACTAGTATCCCGTCGGGACGTGAATCGTCGCTGCGGCGCCTCCAAGATTCGATGTTGTCCCGCTGCTCGTCGTCGCTGTTAGCAGCACCGTAGCCGCTGACGTGTTCTGTCCCGATGTCCCAGCGGTAGATGTAGGACGTTCGGCCCGCGAGTTCGGTGGTCGCTAAAAGCTTTGCTTCTTGTATCTGCTTGATAACAGGATGGTCCGTGTAGCTCGGGTGGGTGTGCAAAGGGGCCGATTGCAAATAATCGGCCCGAAATATCCACGCGCCTTCGAAATTAGACATGTGGCGAGAAAATTTGACATTTCCCTCCGAAACCCAGCTGGAGGCTGGCTTCCACGCGGCATGTCCGCCGATGTGTTTGAGGCAATCCTCCAAATGCCAAGGGAGGTAAAGATCATCGTCGTCCCACCAATGAATAAGCTCGGCGGAAGGATCCGCAAGCTCATGCATTCGTTGGCGGATGTGACGCAATGAACGGGCAGGCAACGTTTCGTTCACGATGCGCACCCTCGTGTGATCGAAGCGCAACGGCACAGGATGCTGATTGTAGATCAACAGGGTAGCCTGCGAGACCGCGGATTGCTGCAAGAAGCAGGCAAGGGCTTCGCACGCAAGCGAATAGCGCCCGTACGTCCCCATCAGACAGTCGATCTTCATTGCAACCAAACCGGGATGTGATGGAAGAAAGGATCAAACTTGGTCGCCTTGATCGGCCGGCAATTCGTCCTGTCACTCAGTGATTGCTAGTCTTTTCGCTCGCGTCTTCATAAATCGCGAGTCCAACGTCCGTTTGAACGTCGTCGGGCAATAGCACTCCTTCGCCCAGGAGCTCGGTGACTCTTTGCCAAGTTTGCTCGCCGAGGAACGTTTTGAAATGTTCGACTACTTGCGCGGTATCCCAGCCCAACTCGCGAAATCCGATGAGATAGTTTCGCACGCGATCTTCCCACTGATTCGCGTAGGGCGTCCCAAGCGGCCGGTTGAAACGGTGCATCCATCGCAGGAACGGCAGGCAAAGCGCCCGGCCGCCGCGCTGACGAAATTTTTCGTGGATATAGCCCTCTTCGCCGCCAAATCCTCGAAAGGCCGGGTTGAAGCCAGGCCAGGCCTCGCGCCGGCACGCAAATAATCCCAAGCCTTGCATCGGGATTTCGAAGGGCGGCTGGTCTGGATCGGCACCGGCGGGGTTCACGTCCCAAGTGCCGTACATTCCTTCCTGCCATCCGGGCTTGAAGTGAGTCGAATAGCTTTTCAGATCGTCATAAATCATCGGCCCTTGCAGCAGATCCTTGGTGTCGGGATGGGCGTCGAAGTAGTCCATCAATCGCTTCAGCGCGCCCGGCACGATGAAGACGTGACAATCGATGCATAAAACAAATTCGCCGCGGGCTTCCTGAAATACCCAATCCCTGATGGCCGTTCCTGATATCTCGCCTTTAGGAACATAACGATAGTTCGGAATCCAATACTCTAAGCCTTTTAACGCCTCCGCGCATGGTCCATCCGGATGGTTGTCGACGACCAGGAGTTCCGTGGCGTTTAGAATTTCGGGATGATAGAGGCGGATGGCCTGCAGCGTGAAATAGACTCCATCGTAATCGTCATAGGTCGCCATGCCTATTGTCAGCTTCTTGGCGTCTTTGCGCGGCGACGCGTCCGGGGTCGCAACGCTCGAAACAACGGATAACGACGATGGCGTCTTGGATGAAACCCGATGCCCTCGGGCAATCGAGTATGATTGAGAACCGAAGGCGGATATGAGCTTTCGCAAGCCGATTGCCGGGATGCCTGTCTCCACAACGAATTTCACGAGAGTGTCGGCAACGCCATCGAGTTGTTCGTAGCTTCCATAAGTCAAGGTTAGGGCCGGGGTCCCGCGGGCGAATGCCGCCAACGTCCGCAATCCGTGATCGGCAAGATTGCGCGCATTCAAATTGCATTCCATCAATTTCAAGCCGGTCATCGCTGGGCTGACGGACTCGATTTTGAGCTCGCTTCCCGAGACGAAATGCGGAAAAATGATCAGACCGGCGTGCCGCTCCTGCTCGCCCGATGGCGACCGAGAATCGCGACAAACCATTACATTCGCCGCAGTCCGAACGGTTTGGCTGCGGCCGCTGCGCGCCAAAATCGCGATTAGTTCTTCCGCTTCCAACTTCGCGAGCAAAGGCCGCGGAAAGCTTAAGGTCATGCTCCCGGTCCCGGGTAACACGACCAGTTCGTCGGTCAGGAATTCAAAATTATTGGCGACGAACCATCCGGCGAGCGACGTCTTGCCGGCGCCGGTGGGGCCCGGAATGAGGATGCACTTGCCGCCCCATCCTATTGAGGCGGCGTGCAGGGCGACCGCGCTGTCGAGTTTATCGATAAGGGAATGTACGACTTCTTGCAGCAGGACGTCGAAGAGTTCTGTCAGGCTCAGGTCATCACCAGCCCGCTGCTCGGTATCGCCACTGATCGAATAACGACCGGAACCGACCTCTCGAACGGAAATGACGCGTCTGGGTCGTCGAGCGGGGCTGTGCGTTTGCGGGCCGAACAGCAGCTCAACGTGCCTTTGAAAATTCTCCGGGTAACGCAGTTCCGTCGCTTGGTCGTGGAGCGAAATAACAGTTTTCGTCATCGCGAACCGTTCGCTTTTCAAGCTAAGCCGATTGGCGAAAAGCCGCCTTACAAATGTCAACGGATGCCGGTCTCCGAGGATCTTGCGTGACGCGCGCTCCTTCATAAGCCGATGGCATCGTCGTTGGCGTCGTCGTCCGGCAAGACCAGCGCCGCCAGCGTCCTACTTACTGCCCAAGGCAACGCGCAGGATACGTCGGCGATCGAAGCTCACGTTACACGCTCCCCTGTTCCTCGCCCATTCCAGCCGCGACTTCAGCTCGGAGGGGGGAACGGGGTGGTGGTCCGCGTCCGCGTCGTTGTCGGCGTGGTGGTGGTCCGCGTCGTTGTCGGCGCGGTGGTGGTCGGGGTGGTGGTGGTGCGCGTCGTCGTCGACGCCGTGGTTGTGGTGGTCGTGGTGGTCGTGGTGGTCGTCGTGGCG
>Ga0187872_10003807_pt1 | contig 11772 bp, 7 predicted proteins | sample June2016WEW_16_4_FD_132973 | JGI IMG/M metagenome (GOLD analysis project Ga0187872, IMG submission 132973) | Peatland microbial communities from SPRUCE experiment site at the Marcell Experimental Forest, Minnesota, USA - June2016WEW_16_40 | ecosystem: Environmental > Terrestrial > Soil >...
TCTCTGCGGCATAATGCCGCTCCGATGATGGTCTTAATACCTTGCATACCGTCGCCCGCTGTAGCCTTCGTGCCTGCGGTTACCCCCGAGTTATGTACTGAACTCGAACGCCGAACATCGAACGCTGAACTTTGAACTCCGAACCTCGATCACCGCGGTAGGGGGTATCATTATGGGGTGGAGACGGCGAGGCCCGTCAGTCGCCTGGTGCTGCTGGACCTGAAACTACCTGAGGAGAACGGCTGGGATGTCTTTGGCCGTCTCACCCGAAAATGGCCGTTGCTCCCGGTGGTGGTCATCACCGCCCGGCCGAACCAACTCTTCACCGCGCTGGCGGCGGGGGTCGGGGCGCTGGTAGAAAAGCCGCTGCACATTCCGAAGATGCTTCAGACCGTCAGCCGCCTGCTCCGGGAATCGGTCGAAACCCGGCTGGCGCGGGTGGCGGGCAAGGTTGCCCAGTTCCACTATCTGCCGGCGTGGCCGGAGGCTCAGACAAACTTCGCCGGAGGAACCGGCTGAACCCGTCGCTCCTCCCACTGGCTCGATCCCGACCGCCCCACCGCCGAGACCTGGCACCACCAGACTAGCGCTGTAGCAGTATCTGGAGAATCCCCTCGCAGGCGGGCCTTACCGAAGCCGGCTGAGTGGCGAGGTGATCGTCCAACTCATCCACCATTCTGTGGAGCAGATAGATCTCCAGCAGGGCCTGCAGTTCGTCGTCTGTCGTCGGCAGCAGCAACGAGCGACCAAGCGTGTCGAGATAGCCCTTCAGGAATGCCACGCTCACCCAAAGCCGCCAACAGTCAGCCCACGGGGCGAGCGTGTGCCGCTCATCCTCGGCCAGCCGGCCCAGCGCAAGCTGCTGCGTCAGTGCCGTATCCGCGGCATAATGAAAGGAGCACAGCATCCCCGTAACATCCCGCAGCGCCAGCCGCTTAATCCGGCGCTCGTTTATCGCCTGCTTCGGGTGGCCTTCGAAATCCACGATCACGAAATCCTTTCCGGTGTGCAGCACCTGTTGCAGTCCATAGTCTCCGTGGCAGCGAATCCGCGCCGCGCTGACCCGAAGCGGCAGCAGCAATTGGAAGCGCTTCAGAAGCTGGCAATCGAGGTCCAGCACGCGCTGAACCGGTGACCGCGCGTCCGCCGGCAGAACTGGAAGCGCTTCCCGCAATTTCTGCAGGCTGTGCCGGGCGTGGGTGAGCATGGACTGATAGAGGCTACGCTGGTAGAAGGTCGTGAAGGGTTCAGGGGCAAAGTCCGGGTTCTTAGCGTCGGCGGCCAGCGCCAGGTGCAACTCCGCCGTGCGCACCCCCAGCAGTCGCGCTGATTCCAGAAACGTGCCGACCAACTCCGGCACCTCTGCCGGGAACTCCTGCCGGACGAGTTGAATCAGCGGTTTGTCCATCGGCGGAAACTTCCTGCCCTCCGTCGGCAGCGAGAGCACCCGCACGTAATACCGATCCAGGGCGCGCAACGTGTATTCCCAGCCGCTTTCGGCCTTGGCTACCCAGGCGTGAACCGCCGCCAAAGCCAGACGCTCCCCATCGGCCCGGTGATATTCCAGCGCTCCCGCCAACGGCGGCGCATGAGCGAAGGACCGCTCGGTCAGGAAACGCCCCAGTTCCAGCTCGGGATTAACGCCCCAGTGCAGACGGCGGAACAGTTTCAGCACAAATCGCTCGCCGTACCGGACGGAGGCGTGCCGCTGCCTAATCGGCAGCGACGCGCTGTCCAATGCCGTCGTCTCCCCCCCCGGTAGGGCGCGCAAGAGCGGCCCGCGCCAGGCGACCACATTGCCGCCCCGGCCTTTGAGACGCCGCCGCCCGGCGATGATGTCCAGCAAGGCAAGGTCGAACTCCCGCAGCCCCAGCGCATCGTAGAGCACCCCTTGTTGCCCGGACCCTGTGATTGTCACCTCGGCCACCACCCGCTGGGGCTGGGCGCCGCGCAGCCGTTCGGCTTCACCGCCCAGGGCGAAGGCCAGAGGCAGCGCATACCACTCCGGATCCGCTCTCTGATATTCCACTTGCCAGAGTGTCAGAAAGGCCCTCGCGGACCCCAGCGGTACTGCCACCGCCTCCTGCAGCGTGGCCGACTTGATGGTCTTTTCGCCAGCGGCGAACCAGCTCACGGCGCACAGGTGAGGTGGGAACGCCATCTCCAGGGCCGGCCGCAACAGCCCCGACAGGATTTCTTCCCAGTGCCGCCCGACGGCCAGTGTGACCCGCGCTTCCGGGGCGCGTTGCCCGGTTTGGGTGATGGCGGGAGGCTGCGGTTCAAGGGAGAACCAATAGAAATTATGCGGCCCGGGCGTGAGGAGGAAAGGCAGTTCCCCGATGGCCGGGAAGGGCGTGCGGCCAAACAATTCAACCGGCACGCGGCCCTTGAAGGCCGACAGGTCCAGTTCGACCGGCTGGGGAAACCGCGAGAGGTTGGCCACCACCAGCAGGGTCTCCTGCTCGTGCCGCAGCACATAGGCGAGGACTTTGCGGTTCTGCGGCGCGAGAAATTCCACGCGCCCCTCGCCCAGGGCGCGCCAGCCTTTGCGGAGGGCCAGTACCCGCCGCATCCACCACAGCAAGGAATGCGGGTTGCGGAGCTGCGCTTCCACATTCACCGCTTCGTAGTGGTATTCGGGGTCCAGGGTGATGGGCAGATACAGCCTCTGCGGGTTGGCGCGAGAGAACCCCGCGTTGCGGTCCGCGCTCCACTGCATCGGCGTGCGCACGCCGTTGCGGTCGCCCAGGTAGATATTGTCCCCCATCCCGATCTCGTCGCCGTAATAAAGCACCGGGGTCCCCGGCAACGAGAGCAACAGTCCGTTCAGCAGTTCAATCCGCTTGCGGTCATTCCCCAGCAGCGGCGCCAGCCGCCGACGAATGCCCAGGTTAAGCCGCGCCTGGTGGACATGCGCGTACATCCGGTACATGTAGTCGCGCTCCTCATCGGTCACCATCTCCAGCGTCAACTCGTCGTGGTTGCGCAGGAACAGCGCCCATTGGCTGGTCGGCGGTATGGGCGGCGTTTGCTCCAGAATATCCACGATCGGCGTGCGGTCTTCCATTCGCACGGCCATGAACAGGCGCGGCATGAGCGGGAAATGATACGCCATGTGGCACTCGTCCCCGGCGCCTTGGCCGAAATATGCCACCGCGTCTTCGGGCCATTGATTCGCCTCCGCCAGCAGCATCCGGCCACCATATTTCTCGTCCACATGCGCGCGCAGCCGCTTCAAGAAGGCGTGAGTCTGGGGCAGGTTCTCGCAATTGGTGCCCTCTTGCTTGTAGAGGTAGGGGACCGCGTCCAGCCGCAGCCCGTCCACGCCCAAATCAAGCCAGAAATCCACTACTTTGAGCATCGCTTGATGCACTTCAGGGTTCTCGTAATTCAAGTCCGGCTGGTGCGAAAAGAACCGGTGCCAATAGTAGGCCCCCGCCACGGCGTCCCAGGTCCAGTTCGAGCTTTCCACATCCTTGAAAATTATCCGCGCCTCCTGGTACTTGTCGGGTGTGCCGCTCCAAACATAGAACCTTCGCCACCGGCTGCCGGGCGGTGCCAGCCGCGCGCGCTGAAACCACCCGTGCTGATCCGAGGTGTGGTTTAGGACCAACTCTGTAATGACTCGCAGCCCGCGGCGATGCGCTTCCCGCAAGAAGACCTGGAAGTCCTTCACCGTGCCATATTGGGGGTGAACCTCACAGTAGTCGGCGATGTCATACCCGTCATCCTTGAGCGGAGAAGGGTAAAACGGCAGTAGCCACACTGCCGTCACCCCGAGGTCTTTCAGGTAGTCCAGCTTGTCCGTCAGGCCCGCAAAGTCCCCGCACCCATCCCCATCGGCATCATAAAACGACCGCACATGCACCTCGTAGATGACCCCGCTCTTATACCACTGCGGGTCGTGTTCCAGTCCTTCACGATTGCGGAGCGGAGAGGACATGAGATTGCGATCCTTGCGTCTATTGTGATACGCTCCCGGCAACTGGCGACGGCGCCTCCGCGGCAGACGGGTTGGTTCCTTCTTCGGGGCGCGCCTGGCTCAGTTCCCGGAGCACCCGCCGCACGCCCGTGTGGTTGATCAGGTAGTATCGCGCCGCTGTGTTCGCCAGACCCACTCGCACCGAATACGCCGTCGGCGGCAGCGCGCGAAATAGGTCCTCGTCCGTCCAGTCGTCGCCAATCGCCAGGATGAAGTCGGCTCCCAGCCCGCCCAGCCACTCCGTCGCTGCGGTCCCTTTGCTCACCCCGGTGTTGCGCACCTCCAAAACCTTGTTCCCCTCCAGCACTTGCACATCAACGTTGCGCGTAAATCCGGCCAGGGCGTCGAGCAGCTCCCGGGCCCGTCGCGAGGCCTGGTCCGGGTCCGCCCGGCGATAATGCCACGCCAGGGAGAACTCCTTTTCCTCCAGCAAGGCCCCCGGCAAACGATCCACATACAGTTGAAGAATCGGGCGCACCCGTTCCTTCCAATCCGCGGTGAGCGGCTTGAGCATCCGCCAATCGCACCCTTTGGGCCGCAGCCAGACGCCATGCTCCGCCACTAAAGACACCGGCAAGGCCCGAAACCACTCTTCCAGATCCCGCCGTGGCCTGCCGCTCACAATAGCCACGTCATTGCCCGTCGCCGCGGCCAGTTCGGTGAGCAGCTCCAGAACCTCCTGGTCTGGCCGCGCCAGTTTCGGGTCCGCCACAAAGGGCACCAGGGTGCCGTCATAATCCAGCAACAAAGCCCGCCGAGCCGCCGACCGATATTGCTGGATTAACCCTGCCTGCACTTGCCCGCTCAGCAGCCGCGCCCGCCGGGTGGCCTCCGTCTTCTGTGTCGAAACCAGGGCTTGCACGAAGTCCTCCGCCCACCGGATGACGTTGTAGCGCCGCAGCCGTTCCTGCAGCAGCCGATTCCGGCGCGCCTGCTCTTCCACCGGCATCGCCAGCGCCTGCTCCAGCGCCTGCGCGAAATCACCGCTGTGGACCGGGTTGATGATCAGCGCCTCACCCATCTCCTTGGCCGCGCCCGCCATTTCACTCAGGATCAGCACTCCCGTTTGGTCCGGACGCGACGCCACGAATTCCTTCGCGACCAGGTTCATCCCATCCCGCAGCGGTGTGATCAGCGCGACGTCACAGAGCCGGTAATACGCTACCAGCTCCTCGAACCCCAGATTGCGAAACTGATAAACCAGCGGGGTCCAGTGGACATTCCCATACGTCCCGACAATCTGTCCCACGGTTTGTTCCAACTCCTGTTTCATGGCCTGGTAGCTCTCCACCGCTGTCCGTGACGGAGCCACGGACACTATGAACACCACCTTCCCGTGCCACTGCGGGTTGCGCTTCAGAAAGACATCGTAGCCGCGCAGCCGGTTGATCAGGCCCTTGGTGTAATCCAGCCGGTCCACTGAGAAGATCACCTTTTGGCCGGCACAGGTCGTCCGCAGTTCCGCCACCCGCGCCTCCGTCTCCGGTGAGACCGCCGCCTGGGCGAACCGTTCGAAATCAATCCCCATCGGGAAGGTGTCCACCGTAACCACGCGATCCCGCAGCGTCAGCACGCCAAGCTGGTGCTCATAGCCGGCGGTGCGCAGCACGCTGGTCAGGAAGTCACGCGTGTAGTCGTGCGTATGGAAACCCACCAGGCTGGACCCCAGCAAGCCCTCGATCAACTCCACCCGCCAGGCCCTCGGCAATAGGCGAAACACCTCGTAGGACGGAAACGGGATATGCAGGAAAAACCCAATCGGCAGGTCTGGAAATCGCTCCCGAATCAGCCCCGGCACCAGCATGAGTTGGTAGTCGTGCACCCACAACAGGTCGTCGGGGCGCAGCACCTTCAGCACCGCCTCCGCAAAGATGCGGTTTACTTGCCGGTACTCCTCCCAGTACTCCTCTTCGTAGCGTGTCAGGTCTGGAAAATAGTGGAACAGCGGCCACAGCGTCTTGTTGCAGAACCCATGGTAAAAGCGGTCCATTCTTTCCTCCGGCAGAAAGATCGGCAGGGCTTTGAACTCCTTCTCCGCGTACGCCGTCACCGCCTGCTCGCCCTCTGCCGCCACGCTCGCCCCAGGCCAACCCAACCATAAGAAATCCGGCCGCTCATCAGAACCCGTTGTCCCACGCTCTAAGTAGCTCCAAAGTCCCGTGGTCAGCCCCCCGGAACTTACCTTGAACTGCGGCCCGCCGTCCTCATTCACTACGGTGAACGGCAGCCGGTTGGAAACAATAACCAAACGCATACGTTGATTTCAGGAACGGATCAGATCTTACGCCCGTTGCGCTCAGGCAACTCTCGCCCCGAGAACCTTCGGCAGACCACCGATCCTGTTTATCGGATGGCGACCCGCCCGCGCTGACCTCCGAAGGCGACAAACCTTCGGACCCACTTATTCGCAAGAGCGGGAGAAGCCAGCTTAGTTGCTTCCAACCTACACCCCATGGTGCGAACCCGTCAAATGGGTATCTCGACAAAGAGACTTGGGGCGCGCCTCAAGCCCGGTGTATTCCTCCCTGTCGGCGGCCGCCTGGTCATGAAATGCCTACAGGGGCTGGGCATGTGCCTGCTTCATGCGCTGGTGGTGGATGCGGCCAGCGCAAGCAGATCATCTGAGCGAACATCCCTTCGGTACGACAGCCGAAGCGGCGGCAATGTTCAAACCTTTTCCCTGTTAAATCTCTTTTCGCACTGTGGCGGTGATGCTACGTTGCTTGGTGCAACGACTGATCAACAGGATTAGCCAGGCTTTGGTTGGCTTGCGCTTCCGGCTGCTGCTGCCGGTGTTGCTGGCGTGCGCCCCGCTGGTCGCACTGACGCTCCATGCTGCGTCGGAGGGACGACGGCGGGCGGTTGCCGCATGGCGTGAGCGGGCGCAGAGGATGACCCGGCTGGCCGGGCGGGAGGAGGCGGATTTGGTCGGACAGGCCCGGCAACTGCTGCTCGCCGTGGCGGAGTCGTCCGTGGTGCGGTTGGGCAACCACGGGACGTGCAGGAAGCCGCTGGACGAAGTGTTCGCCAGCTACCCAAGCTATGCCAACCTGGGTGTGGCCGACACCAACGGCGAGGTGTTAGCCAGCGCCGTCCCGCTGGACGAGCCCGGCAATCAGGCTGACCGCAAGTTCTTTCGCCGCGTGCTCGCCACGCGCGCCTTTGCGATCGGCGACTACTCGGTGGATTTCACGAACGGCAAGCCGGTCGTCACTTTTGGTTGTCCTGCTTTCGACGGGTCCGACCGCGTACAGGCTGTCGTCTTTGCGACCGTGGAACTGGACTGGTTGGGGGGCGCGCAATCTGAACTTTCAGCGCAAGTGCCCAAAGGGGCGACCTGGACGGAGATTGACCACAACGGAACGATTCTCGCTCGCTATCCCGCGTCGGGTTTGTCGTGCGGCCAGCCTTTCCCGGACCGCGCGCTGGTGAAAACGATTCTTGGTCAGCGGGACGGTGTCGTGGAGGCGCCGGACTCAGCCGGGCTTCGCGCCTTCTGCGCCTTCGCGTGGAGGGACAGTCAATTGGTGCCGGGAAGGGTGGCGGCTATGCTGAGCATCCCCAAGCACGTGCTCTTTGCCGGAGCGAATCGGGCGCTGCTCCGCAGTCTGATGTGGCTCGGAACCGCGGTGAGCCTGGCCCTCGCGCTGGGCTGGGTCGGCAGCAATTATTTGGTCATGCGCCCGGTCGAGGCGCTGGTGCGCGCCAGCACGGGGCTGGCGAGCGGCGATTTGAGCACCCGCACCGGTCTGCGCCATGGCAAAGACGAGTTGGGCCGGCTCACCGACACCTTCGATCAGATGGCGCAAGCTTTGGAGGAGCGCGAACTGAAACGGCGGCTTGCGGAGGAGACGTTGCAGACCCGCGACAACATGATCCGCGAACTTCCGCTGTTCCCCGCTGCCGTCTGCGTCTGCAATCAATTTGGCGCCGTCGAACTCTACAACCGGACCGCCGTCGAGTTATGGGGATGGGAACCGCCCGTTGATCACGGCGATCGGCGTTTCTGCGGTTCGTACCAACTCTTTCACCCGGAGGGAACACCCATGCCCCACAGCGAGTCCCCCACTGCGGAGGTGCTGCGCACGGGAGTGCCGGTGTGGAACCGGGAGTTAGTCATAGGACGCCCCGATGGCACCCGCGTGCCGGTGTTGATCAATGTCGTCCCGCTGCGGGACGCAGACGGTTTGATGATCGGCGCCGTCAGTTGCTTTCAGGACATCACTGAGCGGAAGCAGGCCGAAGAAAAGCTCCACGAATCCAACGACAGGTTGCAACTCATGTCCCGCCGGCTGGTCCAATCTCAGGAGACGGAGCGCCGACACATTGCGCGTGAGCTTCACGACGAAGTCGGCCAGACCCTCACGGTGGCGGAAATGAATCTCCAGGCCGTGTTGCAGTCTCCGCGCGCGGCCTCGCTGACTCGGCGTGTGCAAGAGAGCATACAGGCCGTCGAGCGCGTGCTCGAACAGGTGCGCGACCTCTCCCTCAGCTTGCGCCCGTCGATGCTCGATGATCTAGGGCTGGAGCCGGCGTTGCGTTGGTACACCAGCCGCCAGGCCACGCTGGCCGGCCTTCAGGCTGAATTCCGGTCCGACGCTCTGGAGGGCCGCCTCGATCCGGCCATCGAAACCGCCTGTTTCCGCGTGGCCCAGGAGGCGCTGACCAACGTTGTGCGTCACGCCCGAGCCCGCGCGGTGGTGGTCGAAATGCGCAAACAAGATGGGCGCCTCCACTTGTTCGTGCGTGATGACGGTGTCGGGTTTGATGTGGCGGGCCGCCGGGAACAGGCGGCGCTGGGCGCCAGCCTGGGTTTATTGAGCATGGAAGAACGGGCCACCCTGGCCGATGGCGGGCTTGAATGCAAGTCCGCCCCTGGTCAAGGCACCGAAGTCCACGCCTGGTTCCCGTTAAAGTGGCGCACCCCGGCCTCTTGATATGAAGACGAACTCCAGCAAACCGATCCGTGTGATTCTGGCCGACGACCACCCGATCGTCCGCGCCGGTATTCGCGATGCGCTTAAGGAAATTCCCGGTGTGGAAGTGGCCGGCGAGGCGAACGACGGGCGGGAGGCGATTGAGCTGGTCAAGTCCCTGCACCCGGATGTGGTCTTCATGGATATTTCCATGCCCGGCCTCAACGGCTTGGACGCAACGGAACGCATCGTCAAGGCCTTTCCACAAGTCCGGGTCGTCATCCTCTCCCGCCACGACCACGAGGAGTATTATTGGCGCGCCCTCCAGGTGGGCGCGTCGGGCTACCTGCTCAAGAAGGCGGCGATCGCGGAATTAAAAGCAGCGGTGCAACGCGTCGCCACCGGGGAAATCTATCTCAGCCGGGAAATCTCGACCCGCCTGCGCAGCCAACTCCCCTTGCAGCGAATCGCCCATGACCGCAACCCGGTCGAGCAGTTGACCGCGCGTCAGCGCGAGATACTCCAGCTTATTGCCGAGGGCCAAACCACCAAGGCCACCGCGCTCGTTCTGAAAATAAGCGCCAAGACAGTGGAATACCATCGCGCGAAGTTGATGCAGCAACTCAACATCTTTGATATTCCGGGCCTGGTCCGCTTCGCCCTGCGAACGGGGCTTGTTTCGCAGGAATCCTGACCGGGCGTCGCCCAAACTTTCAGCAGTCGAGGGCGTAGTTCTCGCGCCCCAGAAGGTCCACACAGCCGAACCTCGGACTGCGAACGTCAGTCACGACCCAAGGATCACCTGGCCGGACTCAGGAACGTCCCCGGCGCGCCAAATTCTCCCGGCGCGTAAAACTGGTGGGCATGAAACTGTGCTCACTTTCAAGAGTGATTCGGGCCGCAGCCCCCGAATCGCATAACCGTTGTTCCTCCCTCCGAATCCGCGGGTATCGTCCAAGCCGCGAGTTCCAACCCCACCGCGCCAGCGATGCTTTCGGCAGGTTATCCAAACTCCCCGGCCTGGCGCGGTGCCTATGGGCGACGCTCATCGCCGCCGCGCTCTTTCAATTCACGGCCCTTGCTGCCAGCAGTGTGACTCTGGTGTGGGACCCGAGCCCCGGGACGTGATTGCTTTTCCCAAGACCGCCAAAGGCACCTGCCTCATGACCGAGTCGCCTTCGCCCGTCTCGCCGCGCCAGTTGCGCGATCTGCACATCGAGGTAAAGGCGGCGAAGAAAGAATAGCGCCCGCATCCTTGCGCGCGGGTTTGGGGGGCCTGCGCTACGGGGCCGTCTGTCCCCGCAGCGCGATCGTCTTCCAGATCAGCGAGGTATTATTGGTAATGATCCCGTCAACTCCCATATCCAGCAATTCATTCGCCAGTGCGGGATCGTTAATCGTGTAAACCCAGACCCTCAAGCCACGCTGATGCGCGAGCTGAACGGCCTCTTTCGTAACCTTCTGGTTCCAGACCGCAACCTTTGCTCCGGCCTTCTGCAGCTCATCCAGCCACGTGGCGTTCAGTTCCATGGCGATGCCCGAGGGCTTCTTGCCGTCCGACAAATGAGCAGGCGGGCCGAGCGCGCCGAGCACTTGCTCCGGCTCCTGCTCGTGGAACGCGCGGAGATATTCCCAATCAAACGACTGGACCACCACGCGGTTGACCAGCCCCTTTTCGCGCAGCAGCCGGATGCAGTCCGCCGGGGCGCCAGCCTTGCGCTCGATCAAGGTGACGCTGCCCTTTTGAATCACGTCGAGCGCCTCAGCCAGCAGTGGAATCCTGGTTCCGGCATACTCCGGATCGAACCAACTGCCGGCGTCGAGGCTCTGGATTTCCGCTGCGGTCTTCGTCTCCACTTTGATATGCTTTTGGGCCCACCGCTTCGTCGCGTCCGTGGTGCGGTCCAACTCGCCGTCGTGGATCACCACCAGCTTGCCGTCCCTGCTGTGATGGTAGTCGAGTTCCACCAGGTCCGCGCCGGCGGCCGGCGCGAGCTTAAACGACGGCAGCGTGTTCTCCGGCGCAAGCTGGCAATAACCGCGATGGCCAATCACCAGCGGCCGTTGGCTGGCGATGAGTTGCAACGCCGGCAAGTTTGTTTCCGAGGCATTCATGTCCAAGGCACCCAGGAGAAGGCTAACGGCGAAAGCGGCTTTCAACAAGCCCGTGCGGAAGGGTTTATCGGTCATTCGCACGCGCTGAGCTTGGGGCAGTCCCTCGGTTGCGGCAAGCGCAAACCGATCTGCCCGCATACGACCGGAACGGGGACCTGGTCAGCGACGGCGCCCGTGAGCAAATGACTCTCCGCAAGTTGCCGCAAAAAGATTCAGTGACGCCCGACAGTTGCCGTGCTAGAACAATCGCCAGAGCTTTTACACAGTGAGCAAACTATGAAGACCATAACCTCGATTGCGCCCAAGCACGTCTGCCTTGTATCCAGCGGTGATCTGCGGCTTTCGGCCAACCAGCAATGCTGGCCCGAGCAGGCGAAGATGGAAGCCGTCCTCGCCCGGGCGCTGAAAGCCGAAGGCTGGCGCGTCTGCCGCGCGCATCCGTTCGACAAACAGAAGCAGCACGGTTTCATTGACTCGCAGAAGATGGGGATCGAGGTGTTCCGCCAGCTTGACCCGAACGCCCTGCTGATTGTGGCGGAGAGCGTCTGGCAATACAGCCATCACGTGCTGGCGGGCCTGACCACCCATCGCGGTCCGATCCTGACGGTGGCCAATTGGAGCGGCACCTGGCCCGGCCTGGTCGGCATGTTGAATCTGAACGGGTCCCTGACCAAGGCGGGGGTCCGCTACAGCACGTTGTGGAGCGAGGACTTCAAGGACGGCTTTTTCAGGAACGGCCTCCGCCAATGGCTCGAGGAA
>Ga0187872_10003808_pt1 | contig 11771 bp, 11 predicted proteins | sample June2016WEW_16_4_FD_132973 | JGI IMG/M metagenome (GOLD analysis project Ga0187872, IMG submission 132973) | Peatland microbial communities from SPRUCE experiment site at the Marcell Experimental Forest, Minnesota, USA - June2016WEW_16_40 | ecosystem: Environmental > Terrestrial > Soil >...
GTGGAAAAGCCGCAAGGCTGGAGCGCGAGCCTTGCGCTACCTCCTTTCCGGCAGCGACATTTTGTAGCCTCTGGCACTGGTAGATTTCTCTTGACTTTTTAGTACAAGATGATATAATAACCGGGTGTTACTGTGGGGTGCAGTCATGTGCGCGTGCAAGTCTCCCACCTTCTCGAAGCCGAGCCCATCCAGCCTACAAATTCAGCAGGGCGGAATTCCAACGCCAGCATCCGGGGGGGACGAGAATTCGGGGCTATGCAGAGGATGGAGGATTTCGGTCGGCGACGGATTTGGGATTGCCGATTTTCGAATGTCGATTGCCGATTTGCGAATTCCCCCACCCGGCGGGGCGGCCCGTGAAGGTGCTATTCAAGGTCGGAAACGACCCGTGGACCCAAAGAGATGTCAAAAATGAAGGAACCTCCGGGGATGTGTATGAAAACAAAGAAGAGACGACAAAATGTCTAGTGACAAATTCCGCTTCTCGCACCAAAATGCACCAATCTGGACCTAATCGAGAGCAATCTGCCGGGCTTCTCGGTCGAAGATGCACGGATTACTTGATAGAGGAGGACATTAGATGGCAGACAGTAGGCGGGGGAGAGCGGTAGGTGTCAGGTGCCAGGTGCCGAGTGTCAGGATCGAAGATTTGCGGTTGCTGAAGGCCGGATGCTGACCGCTGACTGGCCGCCATCCACTGTCCACTTGCTACTGCCGCCTGGCAGCTCTCCACTATGTACTAGAAACAAAAGAGGGTTAGCGTTTAGCGTAAAAATGTCGCAACGCTTATCTCACTCAAATACAAAGAGTTAGCTTGAAGGTCGGAAGCCGGGGTGAAAAAGGGGACGCGGCTCTCCACGATGTACTAGAAACAAAAGGGTTTAACGATGAATAACGGAAAATGCTCAAAAACCTAGATTATTGAAACTAAGATATTTAGCTGATTCGACGGTGCAGGGGTCAGGGGGAAAAAAAAGGGGTAAGAAATGAGGAAAAACTTCATTAAGTTATTGAAAACACATCTAGAAAAAATGTCTGCTTTTTGCCTCTCCATAATGTTGATGAAAACAAATGAGTTAAGCCATTCTCTCCATGATGTTGATGAAAAGAAAGGGAGTTATTGAAAAACAGTGATTAGTGGCGAGTGGCAAGGAAGAGAGTCCGAGGTCCGAAGTCTCAAAGACGGTGACGATTGACGAGTCGGACGTGGCCGAACTGGTGGATGGAAGCGGCGTCAAGTTTGTCCCCAGGCAGAGGACTTGAAGGAGATCCGCAGCGCATGTGGCGACGATGGACTGATCAACGCTACCAACCAAGCTCCGGCCCGCGCAGGGAACTAACTGGAATGTTTAAGGAGGGCTTCCGGAAGGGCGGGGGGGTCTTCCGGGTTGACGGGATTCTGAGCCGGAGCGATCTCGCTGAGCTTCCCGAGGTCGAGCACCATTTCGCCCTCGGCGTCGGGTTCGAAGGCGGGAACGAAGCGAGCTCCCCAGACCACTTCGTCGTGGCGGTAGGAGTAGCGAACATGGACCGTCTGGAAGAAGGTATCGTCGAAAGCCTTAATCGTAATCAGAAACTCCGCTTGATGGTGCGCCAGATCTTCAGGTTTTTTGCCCCAGAGCGGGCTGTCCCGGTCAATGGGATGGACAATCGTCCAGGAGAGCGGCAGGAATTGGACGATGTGGCGTTCGAGCGTCAGATACTTGTACTTCCGCACCTGCCCCTGGTCCGAAGGTTCCACGGTCGTCAGCATCACACGAACTTCCACCTCCATCAAATTGTTGCTGCGACGGTTGGCCACGCGGAATTGCAGGCTTGTGCCGGATTGATAAGGCGCCACCACCATCTGTTGGCTAAAAGCCAGGCGCGCCGCGGGCCGCGAAAATCGCCCGAAGAGCAGACCGGTTCCAATGGCCAGCGCCATCAATCCCAGCAGGGCTTGCAGCGACGCCACCAGGCTGGTCAGTACACCATCCGGAGAAATCCGCCCGTACCCAACCGTGGTGAAGGTCTGCGCGCTGAAAAAGAAGGCGCTCAGAAAGCGGTTCAGGGCAGTGCTGGTGTCCGCGCCCTCGAGGTGCTGGACGCCGATCTTCACGTAGATCAACGCAAACAACACGTTGGCAATGACGAACCCGCCAAAAATCAACCCCGCGAAGACCGGCCACGAGGCGTTGATCATGAAAAGATAGGGATGGATGTCGCGCCAGGTGGTTCCGCGCCGGCGAACATTGAATTGCCCGTTGGGATTGATGATTCGGCGCAAATCCCCGCGGTATTTTTCCGTGAAGCCAGGATCAAATGAAGGCTTGTGCATATTTAACCGCTAATCAAGGATAAACATGGTTACGCTCGATCCAGAGGACGACGGCACCGCCAGCCAGGTAGGGTGGTCGCCCTTACTGTCTCCTGTAACCTGTTCCCTATCACCTGTCCTTAAGAAACGTACCCTCTTCGAGCTCCCGGAACGCCTTTCGGAGTTGTTCCTGCGTGTTCATTACGATGGGGCCGTACCAGGCCACGGGCTCCTCCAAGGGTTTTCCGGAAACCAGCAGGAAGCGGATGCCGTCTTCCCCAGCCCGGACCATCAGCTCATCCCCACGATCAAACAGGATCAGAGAGCGGTTGTCCGCCTCCGCCGGAGGATGCGTGTCAGACCACCCCACCGATTCTGTAGGCACGGCGAGAGGCCCCGACGCGTTGCAGAACTTCCCACTCCCGGCAAACACGTATGCGAATGCGGAGCGCGTGGTCTCAACCGGGAGAGTCTTCATCCGGCCAGGAGGCACGGACACATCGAGATAAATCGGCTCGGCTGCGATGCCATCGACCGGACCGGTCTTCCCCCAGAAGTTTCCGCACACGATGCGGACGCGTGTGCCGTCGTCGTCCTGGACCTCCGGAATCTCGAGTGCCTTCACTTCCTGATAACGCGGCGAGGTCATCTTGAGCGCCGACGGCAGGTTCGCCCACAACTGGAAACCGTGCATCCGGCCAGCCGCGTCGCCCTTGGGCATCTCTTGGTGGATGATGCCGCTGCCCGCCGTCATCCACTGCACGTCGCCGGCAGCAATGGCGCCCTTGTTTCCCATGCTGTCGCCATGCTCCACCGTTCCGGCAAGGACGTAGGTAATAGTCTCAATGCCGCGATGGGGATGCCACGGGAAACCGGCAAGATAGTCCTGGGGAATGTCGTTGCGGAAGTCGTCCAGAAGCAGGAATGGGTCGAAGTCCGAAGTATTGCCAAAACCGAACGCGCGGCGCAAATGTACGCCTGCGCCTTCCAGAGTGGGCTTAGAGCGGACAAGCCGCTTAATGGGTCGAAGGGACATTTTGGCCTCCTGAAAAGAAGTGTACCTTGTTTGCGGCCACTCTGCCACTTCTCGAGGTTTCTCAAGGTGTATCCTGGATTCCTCTCGGGTTAATGATACCTCGCCCCTGGGTACAAGATGTTCAAGGCCATTACGAATAGGGGATCGTAAAGGTACCTGAATACTTTCCAACCGATCAGCAGCCCTATCATGGCCAGTGAGGGATTGTGGGTGGCCTTGGTGAAGCGGCGGGCAAAATCCTCGGTGAACAACAAACAAATGGCTCCGTGGCCGTCGAGGGGAGGGATGGGAAGCAGGTTGAAAAAGGCGAGCAGGAGGTTAAGCGAGAACATGATGCTGAAGAGGGTCGCCACACCCTCGAAGGGTCCAGGGTGTGCTGCCGCGACTACTCGCGTAAATCTGGCCGATCCCGGCTTCATTAAAGCACCGGCGAGAATCCCGATGCGAATCGCCACCACTGCCGCGAGCATCAATACAAGGTTCGCCGCCGGGCCAGCCAAGGCCATCCATGCCGCGCGACGGGGGTGTCGGTAACGCCACTGCGGGTCGAAGGGAGCGCTGCCCCAGCCGATCATCCAGCCGCCCAGGGCATAGGAGAGAATAGGTACAATCACTGTGCCAAAAATTTCGCGGCGGATGTGCGGCAGAGGATTCAGCGTCACCTGCCCGCCTTCTGCTGCCGTCAAATCACCACCCCACTGGGCGGCCAAGGCATGCGAGGCTTCATGACAGGTCAGGGAAAAGAGGAAGGCAATATACCAGAGAAAACCCAGAGCGATGAATTCAGGATTCATTGAGTTCAGCATCTGGGGCCACCCCTGGTGACTGCGGAAGACGACGGGAGAAATTCTGAACGCTCGGCCGAGTGAGTGAATATAGCATATACAGGAGGGATTCGACCCATGAACGTTCTTCTCTTCGGCGCGTCAGGGATGGTGGGGCAAGGCGTTTTGCGCGAGTGCCTTCTTGATCCTGAGGTAATTAGCGTCCTCTCGATCGCGCGGAGCAGCACCGGGCAACAACACCCGAAACTGCGCGAGATCGTCCACAAGGATCTCGTCGACTTTTCTTCCATTGAGTCGGAGTTGTCAGGACTCGACGCATGCTTCTTCTGCCTCGGCGTGTCTTCCGCGGGCATGTCCGAAGAAAACTATCGGCGCGTTACCTATGACATTACCCTTGCTGCGGCCGAGACCTTGGTGAAGCTCAACCCCGAGATGACGTTTGTATTTGTTTCAGGTGCGGGCACGGACAGTTCCGAGCGCGGTCGCATCATGTGGGCGCGGGTGAAAGGGCAGACTGAGAACGCCCTGCTGCGCTTGCCGTTCAAGGCCGCATACATGTTCCGCCCCGGAGTGATTGTGCCGCTCCACGGGATCAAATCAAGGACTGCCCTCTACCGGATCCCCTACGCAGTGCTGGGGCCGCTCCTGCCCCTCTTGAGGGCCCTCATGCCGAAGTACGTCACGACCACTGAGAAGCTGGGGCGCGCAATGCTCATCGCGGCCAAGCGGGGCGCGCCCAAGGCTGTCCTCGAGACCTCTGACATCAACAAACTTTGACGTGGGGTTTCGGAGCTCACAAACGTCGATGTATCTACTGTCCGGAAGTGAGGGCTTTCAAATAGCGGTAATAGAAGTCGACACCCTGATAGAACGATTCCACGCGGACCCTCTCGTCGCGGCCGTGGGCGCGGACGTCGTTCATGTCAATCGCCACACCGGAAATCCCATACGTGGGCATACCCGCGGCGTTGGTATAGACCCCGTCCGATGCTCCAGTCGACATGGTGGGGACAACGGGCGTTCCCGGCCACATTTCGCCGGCAATCTTTTCCAGCGTCTGCATCACATCGGGCCTTAGCTTGACGGGCGGCAGGGCCTGGCCGGCAGGCGCGCTATCGAGCACCCGGCCACTGTTATCAACGTAGGTGACCTCTACCTTGGCGTCAGCGAACACGCCGACGAGAGTCTGGCGGACTTCTTCGCGCGCGTGACCGGGCAGAATGCGGCAGTTCACGTTTGCCCGGGCGCTTTGGGGAAGGGCGTTATTGGCGTGCCCCGCATCCAGGCGCGTGGCGACGCAGGTGGTGCGCATCGTCGCGTTATTAAGCGGGTCCTGGGAAAGGCGCTCAGCCGCAGCAGAGTCCGGCGGGTTATTCAGAATGGCCCGCATGTCCTGGGCCCCCTGCCCGGCTTCGATGGAGGCCATGCGCTCAAAGTAGGCATGCGTGACGTCGTTCAGTTCCAGGGGGAACTGATAGCGTTCCAGGCGGCCCAAGGCGTCGGTAAGGTGATAGATGGCATTGTCCGGCACCGGCAGGGAACTGTGACCGCCCGGGTTGGTAACAGTAAGCTGGAAGTCGGCGTAGAGTTTCTCACTGGCGTCCATGGAGACGATCACCGGTTTGCCATTATCGGTGTCCACGCCGCCGCCGTCGGCGTTGAGGACGAACTCGGCATCGATCAGGTCGCGATGATTCTTGATCAGCCAATCCACGCCGTTCGACTTACCCCCCTCTTCGTCAGCGGTCAAGGCCAGAATAAGGTCGCGGTCGGGCTTGAACCCTTCGCGCTTGAGGCGGATAAACTCTGTGACCCAAATGGCGTCGTCACTCTTCATGTCCTGCGTACCGCGGCCGTAGTAATAGCCGTCCTTCTCGAGGAACTGAAAGGGATCGACCGTCCAATCGGTGCGGCGTGCCTCCACCACGTCGAGGTGGCCGATCAGCAGTACCGGCCGGTGGACGCCCGTGCCATGCAAACGCGCGACCATATTGCCTTTGCGGGGATTGGGACCCAGCACCACAACGTCGCCCTCGGGAAAGCCGGCGTCACGCAGGCGTTGAGCCATGGCCTCGGCAGCCACGGTGATGCTCCCCACGGAGTCCGTGGTGTTGATCTCAATCAATTGCTTGAAAATGTCGTGCGACAACTGCCGCGTCCCGGGGTCAATTTGGGCCAGCAGGGTGGGGGCAAGAAACGCCAAGGCCACGGCAGCAGAAATAAGGGTTCTCCACAGATGTTTATGCATCGGGACATTATATCAAACACACTGAACGACCACTGGGTGAGTGGCACAGACACCCCTGCCTGTGGCTGTGCGCCGCATAGGCTGTACCGGGTTCGGACACAGACAGGAGTGTCTGTGCCACCAACCAGGAATTGTCGCCCAGAAAAGGTTTGACCCGATATACTGGTTAGCGCATTTTCGATTTGCCGTCATGCATCCTGGCGATGGTGGTCGATGAATCACCTGGTGGATAACTCCAATGAAGAAACTCGGAATCCTTCTTTCCGGTCGTGGTTCGAACTTTGAAGCTATTGCGCGTAACGTGCAGGCGGGCAAGATTCCGGCGAAAATCGCCGTGGTGATCAGCAACAAACAGGAAGCGTTGGGCCTGGCGCGCGCGAAGGAAATGGGCCTCGAGACCCGCTTCATTCCCTCGAAGGGCAAAGGGCGCGAGGCCTTCGATCGCGAAGTGGTGGCGGTATTAAAAGAATTCCAGGTCGATGTGGTTTGCCTGGCGGGTTTCATGCGGATTCTCAGCCCTTACTTCGTGCGCGAATTTCACCGCCGGATCTTGAATATTCACCCGGCGTTGCTCCCTTCGTTTGCGGGCGAGGACGCGCAGTGGCAGGCGCTCGAGCATGGCGTGAAATTCACCGGCTGCACCGTGCACCTCGTCGACGAAGGCATGGACACCGGGCCCATCGTGTGTCAGGCGGTAGTGCCGGTGCTCGATGACGACACCGCGGAGTCGCTCGCGGCGCGCATCCTCCATGAGGAGCACCGCATCTATTCCGAAGCAATTTGTCTGCTGCTCGAAGACAAGCTGCGCTTTGAGGGCCGCCGGGTGCTGCGGAAGTGAAGTTCGTGCTTGGAGGTTGCGACCACCATTCTTACTAGTGATTTACAACCGTGTGAATCCCTATGGCCAGAAAAACAAGAATCACCGTCACGCTTGACCCTGAAACCTTGCGCCTTGCCGATCGGGAAGCCCGACGGTGGAAGACTTCTCGCAGCAATTTCATTCGCACCGCAGTTCGTGCCGCCTCCGAGCACAAAAAAGAGCGTGCCGAAACCGCCCTGCTCGAGCGGCAAAGAAAAGCCGTCGCAACCATGGATCGGCTGGCCCATAAGTTTGGAGACTGGCCCGCCGAGAGAATCTTGCGAGCGGCAAGGTACGGTTGGGCAATGTCCAAGAAGGGTTAATAGGAAGCCGCTTGGCGACGATTGTTCTTCCTCACCAGCCATGATACACTATCGTGTGTAAACGCCATGTCTGCCAAGACCAGAATCAACATTACGGTTGACCGGGAAACTCTACGATTAGCGGACCGCGAGGCGCGCCGGCGCAGAACCTCGCGAAGCGAATTCATCCGCGCTGCCGTCCACGCCGAGGCTGCCAGGAACGACGCTGCTGGCAAGGAGCAAGAGCTACTCCAACAGCGGCGCGAAGCCATCGAAGGTATTCGAAGAATTGCCAAGGAAGCGGGGAGTTGGCCGGCCGCGAAAATTGTTCATGACTGGCGCTACCGGCTCATGAAGGAAGACCATTGAGTAGCCAACCCTCATACGTCCTGGACACATCAGTCGCAGTCAAGTGGTTTGCCGACGAGGGGGGGACGGAGCAAGCGAAAGCTGACCAACTGCTCGACGCCTTGGGGAGGGGGGACTTCATCCTGAAGGCCCCTGAACTTCTTCTCTTCGAGGTCGCAAACGCTCTAATGATCTCGCACAAGTTTCCAAGCGCGAAGGTCATCGACTCGCTTGCGTTCCTAAGGAGATTGAAGATTGATGTGGAGCTTTTGAATTGGTCAACCCTTGCGAAGGCCGTTGAGATCGCTTCGGCCTGCGGCGCGGCGATATACGACTCATATTTTCTTGCGGTGGCTATTGGCAGCGACAGCGTACTCATAACTGCTGATCAGGCATTTTTGCGCAAAGCCCGCCACATGCCTAATATCATTGATCTTCGACTTGTCAAACCTCCCGAAAGAACCGGATGACCCTCAACGAACAACTCGCTTATCTCACCAAAGGCGCAGATGAAACCATTCGCGTGGAAGAGCTCAAGACCAAGCTGGAGCGCGCGGCGAAGACCGGCAAGCCGCTGCGCGTGAAGGCGGGGTTTGACCCCACGGCGCCGGACATCCACTTGGGCCACACGGTGCTGATCCGCAAGCTCAAACATTTTCAGGATCTCGGCCACACGGTGATTTTTCTGATTGGCGATTTCACCGGGTTGATCGGCGATCCTTCCGGCCGGAACGTGACGCGCCCTCCCTTGAGCCCCGAGGAAATCGCCGCAAACGCGGAAACGTACAAGAAACAGGTCTTCAAGATTCTAGACCCGCAAAAAACCGTCGTCGACTTCAATAACCGCTGGCTCGGCAAACTCACCGGGCAGGAGTGGATCAAGCTTTGCTCCAAGTACACGGTGGCGCGGATGCTGGAGCGCGACGACTTTTCGAACCGCATGAAAGAGCAGCGGCCCATTTCCATGCACGAACTGCTCTACCCCCTGTCGCAGGCGTACGATTCCGTGGCGCTCGAAGCCGATGTGGAACTCGGCGGCACCGACCAGAGATTCAATCTGCTCGTTGGGCGCGACATTCAGCCGGAATACGGCCAGGAACCCCAGGTCATCATGACCATGCCCATCCTGGAAGGGCTCGATGGCGTGCAGAAGATGTCGAAGTCACTGGGCAATTACGTAGGCATCAATGAGCCGCCCGCCGAAATGTTCGGCAAGCTCATGTCCATTTCGGATGAGATGATGTGGCGTTATTACCTGCTGCTCACCGATTTGACCCCTATGCAAATCGAAGCACTTAAGACCTCGGTGGCGTCCGGAAAAGAGCATCCGCTGGGAGTTAAGAAAGCCTTAGCGCGCCGCATCATCACGGATTTTCACGACGGCGAGGCCGCCGCCCATGCACAGAAAGACTTTGAGGCACAGTTCCAAAGGAAATCCGTCCCGCTGGTCGTTAGTACTATTCACTCAACCCGCACCCTTCCTCAGCCGAGAGAACTTTTCCGGTTTCTTGTAGATCTGGGGGAGTTCACTTCTAACTCGGAAGCTCAACGCAAGATCAAAGAGGGCGCCGTTTATGTGGACACGGGGCACCCAGGGGCAGCCAATTGGGTTCGCCTCAGGAACCCCGTCGCAAAGATGCGCCTTGAGACCGGACCGCGAGGTTCAGTCGCCCTACTAATAGGCGACGTGCGCGTCTCAGTTCAAGTAGCGACTTTTAAGGCAGGAAGGAAAGTCTTCCAGGTTTCATTTACAGATTCCAGCGCCTGATTGCATTAACAAGCACGGCTATTTATGGCTTCCGGAAGGACCGTGCTTTACAAGATGCGGGAGAAACGGTTGTCGCTGCCATTATCCACGGCACCCCGTTATCCCCTTGTCAGCCCCACCCCCCGGCGCTCGGCACGCCACCCACACTTCATCTGAGGAGGGCAGCCACTTTCGGGCTGCGGGCCATAGGTGATCCGGTGAAATGCCTCTTACGACATCGCCTATATCCGCAAACACTAGAACCAAATCCATGTCCGGAGCATTCGTCAACTCGCCGATTTTCCCGCCTGTACCCCGGTGGATAGGGTGTTTGCGATGCCATGTCCTTTTCAGGGTTTTAGTAGGACCGGGAGCCGTCGTTGTCATTCCGACGGTCTTCTGACACCTCGCCGTCGCAGGCGTTGTTCCAGGATGCGTTGTGTATTTCGATTCCCGTGGAGAACGGCGACAACTCGAAGGGTGGACCTCGAAGAGGTCCCATGTCGTTAGCCTTGGGCCTCCTTGGGTCCGGCGCAGCGGGATGTAACCCACAGATACGATGAGGGATTTACCAACCCTGAAGACATAGAACGGTTCGGCCCCGCCAGGGCCGAGCGGTTTTGATAAGTGCCGGTATCGCAGGTTTCATCTATTGCTACTCACGGTGTTCCCCTTGCGGGGAACCGAGCAGCAGTCAAACCTCTTCGAGTCTTACTGGTCTGCCAGTGGCTTCCCTTCGTAACAATAAGTTGTGTGTAGCCCGGACCTGGTTTGTAGGCTCGGCGTTTCGAACCGCCCGGCACCTGCTGCGCTGGAAATCGTTGGATAGGTTCCCAGCGCCGTCACCAAGCGGAACGAGACCGAGGTCCCAAGTTCCAGCTCACGAGCCAGGATTGATCGCGAGAGCTTGGCGGAGTTTTGTAACGCCATCGTTGGCGGGGAACAGCAACTCGCAATCCTGCGTATAATGAGGTGGAGATACGGCCATGATGACCCCTGCCGCAGTACACCTTAAGCACCGCAGCAAAAGGCCGCTCGCTGCCGGTGGGCTGGTGGTTCTTGTGGTTACGGTCTGGATGATGCACGATTACCAGCTGCCTCTGGCGCCCCGTGCTCGCGACCTCAATCGGGGAAGGACTTGGGACCACAAGAGCCGCGTTGATTCCAAGGGGGTCGCACAAGTTTGGGTGCCGCCGGGATGCTTCGAAATGGGATCGGACCTCATGGAAGACTTCAGTGCGCATGCCAACGAGACCCCCCGTCACACGGTATGCATCAGCACCGGGTTTTGGTTGGACCGATTCGAGGTGACAAACGAGAGTTTTCTGGAGTTCACGCGCGCGGGCGGCTTCACGGAACGGCGCTATTGGAGCGAGGAGGGTTGGCGGATGCACGAAGAGATGCGTGAGCCCTATCCGATGCTGAAAGCCTACGCCGAACCCCGGCAGCCGCGCGTCAAGATCACCTGGTATGAGGCGGAAGCCTATGCTGCCTGGCGCGGTGGGAAGCTCCCGACGGAGGCGCAGTGGGAGTGGGCAGCGCGCGGTCCCCAGTCACTGCGCTACCCCTGGGGTGAGAAGTTCATGGAGGGCGCCGCGAACATGAGCCGGCTCGACCTGCGCTGCACACGCCCGGTCGGCAGCTATCCCGCCGGTCGGAGTTGGTGCGGCGCCGACGACATGGCCGGCAATGTCTGGGAGTGGGTGGCGGACAGCTACGACGCGAACGCCTACCGTCATGCGTTACAAGTCGATCCGTTCACTCCTCCCTCGGGACATAGCCGAGTTATCCGGGGTGGTGCTTGGGGCGGAATTCCCGGCGGCAGTGCGTCAGACCTCCGCTCCGCACGCCGCGAAGGGTGGTTCGCCGGCGATCGCAAACTCTCACATGGGGTGCGGGTGATTCACCCCGCGACCTGACGCCGCGGCGTGGCTTCACAGATCGTCAGAAGGGATTCATATTAAACTGCCCACCGGCTCCACAGTTCAAGATGGACCGGGTAGTTTCTCTCCTGAGCAAGTGTAGCGCCTGTTTGGTTGATTCGATAAAGTCGTCGGCTCCCCCGAACCGGTAAACTTGGTTTAGGTCTTGACCAAGGAATGCCGGGAAAGGAGCCGACGATGTTGATTATAGGATGTGATTTGCACACA
>Ga0187872_10003811_pt1 | contig 11769 bp, 10 predicted proteins | sample June2016WEW_16_4_FD_132973 | JGI IMG/M metagenome (GOLD analysis project Ga0187872, IMG submission 132973) | Peatland microbial communities from SPRUCE experiment site at the Marcell Experimental Forest, Minnesota, USA - June2016WEW_16_40 | ecosystem: Environmental > Terrestrial > Soil >...
AGGGCAAACGCGAATGGCTGCGCATCCGCGGACGCGGCGTTCATCATTATTACGTCCAGACGCTCTGGGGCTTCGTGCAAAAACGCCGCCGCGCCACGGTTCATTTTCTTCGCGTGCAGGAAGAGGCAAAAACAAATTGGATGAAGGAGAAACCGCCCGTGCCGCTCTGGCTGGCAGGCGTCTATGGCGTCACCTTCGCCGGCCCGCTGTGGCACTCGTTGCTTGGATTGGTTCGTGACGGTGACCCGCGCTGGTTCTGGCATGTGCCGGCGAGCCTCGGCAGCGTGCTCGGCGACGCCTGGGGTGTGTGGACTTACAAAACCCGGCGCGGCGACCGGAATTTGGTCGCCAAGCTGAAGCCGAAACAGACTTTGAAATAAATGGAAAGCCACATCGAACGCTTCGGCCGCATGGATGGCCCGCCGCTGGTCAGCATCATCGTGCTGAATTGCAACGGCGCGAACTGGCTGCCGAAATGTTTTGGGTCCATCAAGGCGCAAACGATTCTCAATCAAATCGAGACCGTCTTGGTGGACAATAATTCGACGGACGATTCGGTGACGGTCGCCCGGAAATTGCTGGCCGATTTCCCTTCGGCCTGCATCGTGAGGAATTTAGAAAACCTCGGCTTCTGTGAAGGCAATAATTCCGGCGCCCGCGCGGCGCGGGGCCGTTATCTCTTTTTTCTGAACAACGACACCTGGCTCGAAGCGGACTGCATGGAGAAGCTGATTGTGGGAACGGAAAAGATCGGGGCAGTCGCGTCCACGCCGCTGGTGTTGAATTACCCGGACAATTCCTATCAGGATTTTGGGTTTTACGGTTTCGATTTCTTCGGGCTGCCCAGCCCATCAGCAATGGCGACCGGGACGCGCGAAATTTTCATCGCCGGCGGCTGCTCTTATTTGATTCGCCCCGACGTTTTCAACCAACTCGGAAGGTTCGATGCGGAGTATTTTATTTACTCCGACGACGCAGATTTGTCATGGCGGGTGTGGCTGGCCGGCTACAAAGTGGCGGGAATATTTGAGGCCAGACTGCATCATCGCGGCGCGGCGGGCGTGAATCCGTCAGGTGGAATTGAAACGATTGAATTTCGCACGAACGACCGGAAACGATTTCTGACGAACCGCAATTGTATTCTGACTTTGCTCAAAAACGGGCGGCACATTTTGCTGTTGCCAATCATTCCGCTCATCGCGTTGTTGTTTTTGGAATCGCTCGTCGGCTGCTTGATTTTGCGCCGCTGGTCGTTTGTGCGGGCGAGTTTTTGGGATGCCCTGCGTGATTGCTGGCGGTTGCGCGGCCACATCGCCCAGCAACGAAAAATGGTTGCGACATTCAGAAAACATTCTGATTTCTGGATGCTGCGGTTTTTCCGGTTGAAATTGAACCGCTGGTTTGAAATCAAGCGTCTGTTTCAATTCGGCCTGCCGCGCGTGGACGCGCGTTGACAAAATGAATTCGGAAATTAGGATTAATAAACCCCATGCATCAGCTCAACACTGCTCGTCAAATCGAAGCAAAGCCGGCAACCGGTGAATACGACATTGCCGTCGCTTGTCGAGTTTGTTCGATACCTTCAAACAGCAAGCCGCCGATTTTTGCCGAAGACAAGTTAAAGCTGGTCGAATTTTGTTTGAAATCATTCAAGGCGAGCCTTGGTAATTTGCGTGCCAAACTGTGGGTCGTCCTGACCGGGCCGCCGGAATACGAGCAAATGTTCGAAAAGGTTTGGCCGCAAGAAGATTTGGTGGTCTTGAACGTCGGGAAAATTGGCAATCCGCGCAGCTTGCAAAAACAGATTGATATTTTGACCACGCAGACCGACGCCGAATTGGTGTTTCTGGCTGAGGACGATTATTTTTATCTTCCCGACAAGTTTCAGTCAGCGGTTGAATTTTTGCGAAGCAATCCCGACACGAGCTTCATTTCGCTTTACGACCATCCTGATAATTACGTTGTCCCCTTTCAACAATCTTTGCCGCCGGCGAAGGCGCGAAAAAGCGGGGGGCTTTCCTGGTATTCAAGAGCAACAACGACCCACACTTTCCTGACCCGAAAAGCCACTCTTCAGAAGTGTCGGAATGTATTCCGCGCTTCCTTTTGGGGAAGTTATAAAATTTGGGGGAGCGATACAGACACGGCGCATTGGCTTGCTCTAACCAAAACGAAAATTTTCAATCTGCCGATGTTTCTGAAGTCTTTGGTTAAGTATCGTTACTGGGCAGCCTGCATGGTTCTGGCGTGGATTTTTCGGTGGCGGCAGATTTTATTTGGAGAGCGTTATACTTTATGGACGCCCAGGCCGTCTATTGCAACTCACATGACAGCCGGACTGGAAGCCCCCGGCGTTGATTGGCCGAAAGAATTTGACCGATGCTTGTCCAAAGTTTGAAAAAATCAATTCAACGACCGGATGCTTGCCCAAGCGAACGGACAAGCGCAGGTTGCCTCATATCATGAAGGCAGCCATGGATCTTCTTGACGCGCTTGGCTTTGCGATTTTTTGTCTTTCAACCGGGGAATCCGGGCAATTTGTCCGGAAGAAAATCACGGCGAGCCGTTGCACCCGCCATTCAAGGAGTCTCCAGCGGATGAGGCCGTTTGACGGAATCGACAGTCATTAATTTCCCGTTTCACCGCAGCACGAAATAAGATCATTCCGTCACAACTTTCAATCAATCTTTTCCAGCGCCGCCCAGGATTGGGGAAGATTTTTGCGGACTTCGATTCCTTCAAACGGCTTGCCCTGCCGTGCGCCCGCTTTTTTTGCCCACGCGGCCATGCGCCCGACGCCTTCTTCGAGCGAAACATTTTTTATCAGGTCGCCGAAATGTTTTTGCACTTTTTCGTGCGCGGAATAGGCATGGACGACTTCGTTGCGCGCGTCGAGGTGTTTGATTTGCGATTTTGCGCCCATCGCTTTGGCGACGACAGTTGCGAGTTCGTTCACCGAATAAGGTTTGTCCGCGCCGACGTTGAAGACCTGATTGTAACTTTTCGGTCGCGCGATGCTCGCGGCGATGACTGGAGCAACGTCATCAATGTAACTGAACGCGCGCGTCTGCTTGCCGTCGCCGAAAATCGTCATCGGTTGTCCCTGCATGATTTGGTTCATGAAAATGCCGATGACGTTGCGGTAACGATCGCCGAGATTTTGGTTTTCGCCATAGACATTATGCGGGCGAAAGACGATGTAATTCAGCCCGAACATTTCGTGCGCCTCTTTCAAATCAAGTTCCACCGCGTATTTGGCGATGCCATAAGGGTCTTCGGGCTGCGGCACGGCCACCTCGGTCATGGGCACTTGGTTTCGGCCGTAAACCGCAATGGATGAGGCGAACACGAAACACTTGACGTTGTGATTCACGGCGGCGTTGATGAGGTTGACGCTGCCCAGCAGGTTGTTGGTGTAATTGAAATGTTTGATGAAATGACTCAAGCCTTCGGCAGCGTAGGCGGCCAGATGGAAGACGTGTTCAAACTTGTGTCCAGCATGGAGCTTTTGCACGAGCGCGACATCCGTGATCGAACCTCTGACAAATTTCACGCCAGCGGGAACGTAATCGCGAAAGCCGCCGCTCAAATCGTCCAAGCCAATCACTTGGTGTCCCGCTTTGAGCAAATGCTTGCAGACGTGCGAACCAATAAAGCCCGCCGCGCCGGTGACCAGAACCTGTGAACTCATGCGACGAATTTAGCCGCGAAGCCCACTTGCGGCGAGTTTTTTTGAACCGCCCACCGTCTTGACACTCAACCTGCCACGACCGAGAATGTCTGTTCCGTTTTTTAGCCGACCGAATTTTATGAAAGTTATCAAACCAAAAGCCGCGCCCAAGCCCTGGAAATTTTCCGCCGCGCCGGTTTTACTGGCGGTCATTTTGGCCGCGCTCTTTTGCAAAAGCTTTTTGCCCGGCTACGTGCATTTCTCCAACGACGGGCCGCTGGGACAGCAAAATGCAGCATTTCCGAAGCTGCCGTCAGCCCTGTTCGGCATGTGGAATGATTTGAACACCATTGGTTTCAACGGTGGGACATTTTCGCCCTCCATCACTACGGCTTTGATGTGGCTGCTGGGGCCGGTGGGCTACGCAAAATTTCTCGCGCCCGTGGCCTTGTTCATCGTCGGACTGGGCGCGTGGACATTCTTTCGCGCCCTCAAGTTTTCACCGCTGGCCGCCGCGCTGGGCGCGTTGGCCGCCACGTTAAATTCCGCTTACTTCGGCAATGCCTGCTGGGGCGTGGCCTCCGGCGAAATCGCCTTGGGCATGAATTTTTTTGCGCTGGCCTTGGTTATCGCAAATAACACAGAAACTCCGAGGCTCATCCGCTGGACGCGACTCGCGCTGGCTGGATTATGCGTGGGCATCAACGTTATAGAAGCAGCGGACGTCGGCGGACTTTACAGCGTGTTCATTGCGGCTTTCGTGTTTTTTAAATCGCTCAACGACACGGGAGGAAACATTTTTGTCCGGATCGTGCGCAGTGCGGGAAGCGTAGTGCTGGTGGCCATCTTTGCTGGTTTCATGGCCTTCCAGACGGTCACGTCACTTGTAGAGTCACAGATTCAAGGCATCGCCGGAACCGGCCAGGATGCGGAGACCAAGGCCGCCCAATGGGATCGTGCCTCGCAATGGAGCCTGCCAAAAAAGGAAACACTCGGCCTGATCGTTCCCGGCCTGTTTGGCTACAAGATGGACACCCCTAACAATATGATGCCTGCGTTGCAGGATGCTTATCGCGGCGGGGTTTATTGGGGCGGCATGGGGCGCGACCCGGCGAATGACCGTTTCTTTGACAGTGGTGGTCAAGGCTCGCCACCCGATCCTAATTGGATGCGCCAGACTGGCGGCGGGGATTACTGCGGAATTCTCGTCGGATTGGTCGCCGTTTGGGCCATCGCTCAATCTTTCCGCCGTAAAGATTCGCCCTTCACGGACCCGCAAAAAAGAATCATCTGGTTTTGGACGACGGTGATGTTCGTTTCTTTGGTATTAGCCTGGGGAAGATTCACACCGTTTAATTTTTTCAAAAACACCATTTACGCCCTGCCATATTCCTCCACCGTCCGTAACCCGGTAAAATTCATCGTCCTTTTCTGCATGGCACTGGTGATTTTGTTCGGTTACGGCATCCAAGCGTTGAGCCGTCGTCATCTTGATGAGCATGCTGCGGCAAAATCCTCCGGCCTCACTACACAACTGAAAAACTGGTGGGCCAAGGCCAGTGGTTTCGACCGGGAATGGACACTTGCCAGCGTAGGAATTCTTGGCGCGAGCGTTTTAGGCTGGCTGTTTTACGCCGCACAGAAACCAAGCTTTGTGCGTTACCTCCAGAAAGTGGGTTTTCCCGACGAAAATTTTGCGCGGGAAATCGCTACGTTTAGCATCGGTCAGGCAGGCTGGTTCCTCCTGCTTTTCGCCAGCGCCATCGCATTGCTCACGCTGGCTATCGCCGGTTATTTTGCCGGCCCGCGCGCCCAATGGGGCGGCCTGTTGCTCGGCGCATTTTTGGTCATGGATTTGGGCCGGGCGAACCTGCCCTACATCATCCACTGGGATTACAAACAAAAGTACGAGATCGGCTCGCTCAACCCCATTGTTGATTTTCTGCGCGCCAAACCCTACGAATCCCGCGTTATTGGTTTGCCATACCCTGCCCCCACGCGTTTGCCTTTTCTGGACAGCTCGTTTGTCGATCTTTACCGCATTGAATGGGCACAACACCTTTTCCCTTATTATAACATCCAGTCGCTTGATATAATTCAAATGCCGCGCATGCCGGCGAATTTAGAGGCTTATGAGATGACTCTGAGACCCCATTCTGAAGACGAGGCTTATCTCGTGGCCCGGCGTTGGGAATTGACCAATACCCGTTACCTGCTCGGATACGCGGATTATCTGGATTCTTTCAACGAGCGACTCGACCCGGCGCAACACCGTTTCCGCATCGTTCAACGTTTTGACGTGATGCCCAAGCCCGGCCTTGACCAGCCGACACAATTGGAGCAGTTGACCGCCGTCGGCAGCGAAAACGGAGGTTGCGCCCTCTTTGAGTTCACTGGTGCGTTGCCTCGCGCCAAACTTTATTCCAATTGGCAGGTCAACACCAATGACGACGCCACGCTCAAAACACTGGCGAGCACAAATTTCGATCCGTGGCAAACGGTCTTGGTTTCGACGCCGCTGCCGGGCGCGCCGGCTGCGAACGCGACAAACCAAAATTCCAGCACGGTTGATTTCAAACGTTACGTGCCGGACGACCCCGTGTTCAAGGGGAAGAGAAATGGTTTATGGAAACAATCTGGATACTGTTACGCGCCGAAGGATATCATGTTCGATGCAGAAACCGCCACCCCCTCGGTACTGCTGCTTAATGACAAGTTCGATCCGCACTGGCGCGTGCTGGTGGATGGCAAGCCGGCGGAACTGTTGCGCTGCAATTTCATCATGCGCGGGGTTTATCTGACGCCCGGCCAGCACACAGTGGAATTCAAATTCAGCCTGCCAAACGGCCCCTTTTATATTACGCTGACAGCAATTGTGGTTGGTCTTTGCTTGGTCGGGTATCTTTTCTCAGCGGGGAAACGGGTGGTGCCCACCCGGCGATAAATTTTGCAAGCGTTTTGGGCCACACCGGCTACGACACTGGCCGGGAGTCCGATGGCAAGCGCAAGTCGTCTTGCGCTGAAGTGCGGCTGGCAAGCCATTGAATGATTTGACGGCGGTTCCCGGTTCGAGATCGAGCCCGTTGCCCCAGCGGGCATCGGGATTGGCCGCGAAATGAAGTTCAGACAGAGATTTTCCACCAATTTGACACAAGGTGTTTCCTCGCGGCCAAACCTTGCCACTGTTCCGAATCCGTGTTATCAACTGTGGCCATAAAACCCGCGATTTGGTGTGGGGAATTCAATGATGCCCTGCCAATCCCGGGTTGGTGATGATTTACTGACCTATGCCCGAAATTGAGCAAAACGCACTGCAACTTCGCCGCCTCATTGTGCGTGCCACACGCGAAATCGCCTGCGAATCGCCCGACCACCTTGTCCCTTTCGGCACCCGGCGCGACAACAGCACCCATCGGCGCTTTAATAAAAAACTTTCCGAACTCTTCGGCATAGATGCTTCGCTATGGGTGCTGGATCTGGGCTGCTCGGGCGGCGGGTTCGTGAAAAGCTGTCTTGACGAGGGCAACATGGCAGTGGGCATCGAAGGCAGCGACTATTCCAAGAAATTGCGACGCGCCGAATGGCGCACCATCCCGGAACATCTCTTCACTGCCGACATCACCGCGCCTTTTGAGGTGTTGGGTGAATTTCCGGCGGGCGAACAACGGCTCCAGTTTGATGTCATCACCACCTGGGAAGTCATGGAACACATCCACGAACGCGACATCGCCGGAGTGGTTGAAAATGTTAAAAAACATCTGCGGCCCGGCGGATTGTGGATCATGAGCATTGCTTTGTGTGACGACTTCCACAAAGGCGTGAATCTTCACCAAACCGTCAAGCCCAAGACTTGGTGGGTTGAAAAATTTGAAGGCCTCGGCGTGCGCTGTGTTGATGAGTATGTGCATTACTTCAACACACAATTTTTACGCGGCCCGAAAGACACTTGCCGCCCCGGCTTCCATCTCGTTGTCACCAACGAACCCAAACATGCACCAAAGATTCCCAGAGAACCCTTGAGCTATCGCATTTATGACAAGTGGCTGGGCAGCCGGCTCCAGAAGCTTCTCCGCTTTGCGATTTATGGCTATTAGAGATGCGCGCCTCCGTCATCGTCTGTACTCGCAACCGCGCCAGTTCCATCTCGGAAACCCTTGAAGCGCTTTCCCGGCTGGATGGTGGGGGTTTTGAAATCCTGATCGTTGACAGCAGCATCGGCGCGGACAAGGAAAAGACGGCGGAACTCGCCGCTCAATTCAGGGCAAAATACCTCTCCGAACCGAGGCTTGGATTGTCGCTCGCCCGAAACACGGGGATTGCCGCCGCCGCCGGTGAAATCATCGCCTTCACCGACGATGACTGCATTCCCGCAAAAGACTGGCTGGCGCAGAAAATAAAAAATTATTCCGACCCGGCCGTCTGGGCCTGTACCGGCAGGGTCATCCAGCACAACACTGGCGGCGCTTCCAACCTGTTTGAAGAAGTTGCCGGACAGGATTTGGGCGACGAAAAACGCTCTTTCACGCCGGAAGATGTTCGCGGCGGCATCGGATTTCTTCTGACGAACATCGGCAAGGTTTTTGCCAAGCACATGAAATCCCGCGCGCCCGCCCCCTTTGGCATCGGCCACGGCAGCAGCCTTTCATTCCGCCGCGAGTTTTTTGAAAAGACCGGCGGCAGCGACGTGCGTTTTGGCGCCGGCGCGCCGTTCAAAGGCTGCGACGATCTGGAAATGCTTTATCGCGTCTTGAAATCCGGCCACTCCATCATTTACGAACCCGCAGCGGTCGTGCGGCACAAACATCGCCTTACGTCGGATGCCGAAGCCTCCTCCGCCGTTCGCAACCTTCGCGAAACCGGCGCGGATGAAGTCTATAAAACGCGCTACGTTTACAGCTTCGCAGGCGCGGCCATGATGCGTGAATTCAGAAAAGACCCGCCGATGTTTTTCATGTTTTATGGCCGCTTGCTCCAACTCATCATCAAAAGCGCCCAATACAGACTGACTGGAAAAACAGAGTTGGCAAAATCGTTCGGCTCCGACTTGCGCGGTTTTCTGGACGGCTGCGCCGCCCACAAAAAATTTTCCAAGGCCGCAAAATAAAAACTCAAAGGCCGGTCGGGTGATCGAGGAATTCCCACGGCAGCTTGAACTTCTTGGAAAGCTCCGCCGCCAGCGCCCTTACGCCGAACGTTTCTGTCGCATAGTGGCCGCCGTAAAAGACGTTGATGCCCAATTCCTCGGCCAGCGCGTAAGTCCAATGCGGACCTTCGCCGGTAATGAACGTGTCCACGCCTTCATCCACCGCCAGTTTCAAATCGCCGCCCGCGCCACCCGTCACGAGCCCGATGCGCTGACAAATTTCACCGCCACCCGGAATGATTCGCGGTTTGGCGCCGGTTGCGCGTGCCAGCTTCGCGGCGAGTTTTGCGCGGGAGATTTTGGTGCGCGATTGAAAACCAATGGGCTGGCCGTGGGTGACAAAAAACGGTCGCAGATTTTTCAAGCCGAGCGCGGCGCAGAGTTGCGCGTTGTTGCCGAGCCGGGGATGCGCGTCGAGCGGCAGGTGCGAACTGTAAACCGCCAGGTTGTTTTCCATCAGCAGCCGGAGCAGTTCGTATTTTTTGCCGGTCCACGGATGCGCTGGCGACCAGAACAGTCCGTGATGCACAATCAGCAAATCCGCTTTGGCGGCGATGGCAAGTTTCACGGTGGCGAGGCTGGCGTCCACCGCCGCCGCAATGCGCGTGACAGCGCCGGAATTCCCGGCTTGCAGGCCGTTGACCGCGCCGTCGTAGTCGCCGATTGCGTTGGTGCGTAGCAAAGTATTGCAATGCTTGACGATGGTGGTAAGCAGGGTTTTCGGCATGGCGCGATGAAAACAAATTTTTTGGGGACTGCAAAGCGGGAAACGTCCTGAAAATTTTCAAACCACGGGTTGAATTCCGAATCTGGCGTCACTCGCTGCCGAGATGCACCCGGATGAATTCTTCCGGCGCGATGGGCAAGCTGGGCACGATGGGACTGGCCGCGGCAATTTTCAGCCCGTGAATGAACGTCTCCGGCTCGGCGATTGTGAATTACTGGCGCAAGCGGTCGGTAAATGGCGACCGTAACTGAACTGTGCTGTTACAAAACTTTGTCCCACGTGGGACATAACATCGGTAAGCAGAATGATTGCAAAAATCGCGTGCCTATTGCGGTCTGGCCTGTCGGATATTGGAGTGGATCTGGTCAGGCAATGCCAGCAATGTGGCGACCTTTCGCCAGCGTGAGCCGGCCATCCAGCAACGCGCGGAGGATTTGATGATAGGGCTGCTTCCGCCCGAAGATTTGGAGAAAGACGTTGGTGTCGAGGCAGAACGTCATGCGTAACGGTGTTCAGCCCGGAACTGCCGCACCAGTTCCGCCACGCGCCGCAATTTGCCCTGCGCCTGGTCCCCGCGTCGAAAGCCCCGCTCAAGCGGTCGGCAGCCTGCTCGGCTTCAAGTTGCAGCAACACGCGGTCGGGCAACGCGAACTGCTCACCGTTCATCCGCTCGATTTTCTCTTGCAGGACGGGCTTAAGCTGCTCCGGCGGGACCGGCGCGGAGGCATGGCAGCTTTTCATGCCGGAACCATACACCCGCAAAACCCGTCTGACAAAGGCAGGCCAAACAGGCGCGGACGCCGGATAAATTCAAACCATGAAGGAATCCTTGCGGCGGCGGCGGATCGGCAGGTTTCAATTGTGCAGGGCTCTGTCATCGGGCCTGGCTTTTCCCCTGAATTGACGAAACAGATACACCTCGTGTGAAGTGAATTGATAGACGGGAATGCAGAAGAAAGCAAAACGCAGGCAGGCTTCGCGGCGGTTCGAATCACCGAACCAGTTGCGCGAAAGCCCTGATTACGAGCTTTGCCAGTTGAGCGGGCAAAAATCCGGTGTGCTGGATGACCTGGCTTCGGAACGGGCCAGGCGGCTCGACCAGGAAAGCGCCGAATTGGAGAAGCAGGCGGAACGGCTGGCGGAGGAAATCAAGGAGTTGTCCGGCAAACCGGCGGTGGAATTTCTTGAAGAGTTGTTCACACGTTGCGAAGAAATTTTTCATTCCGCTGGTTGCTTTCTGCGCCAAGGATTTTATAGTGCGTTCGTTTCAAGAACGAATTTATGATCAAGACCCTGGCTCATGTATGCATTTTTTCAAAGGATTTGAACCGCAGCCTAGATTTCTATTGCGGGGCGCTGGGTTTGCACCGGCATTTTGATTTCTTCAAGGACGGCGAGCTGTTTGGATTTTATCTCCAGATCGACCCGCATCATTTCATTGAAATCTTCAAGGCCGGCCCGGCGGAAACCGCCGGCCACCAGCGGATCCATCATCTCTGCCTGGAAGTGGATGACATTGACGCGATGCGAGACGCCTTGATCCAGCGCGGCGTGGCCGTGAAACCCCAAAAGATGGGCTGCGACCAGACCTGGCAATTCTGGTGCCAGGACCCCGACGGAACGGATGTGGAGTTCCACCAGTACACCGCCCAAAGCTCACAGTTCACCCGGCAACCCTGCATCGTGGACTGGTAAATTTTTTAAATGCGATTCTTTCGGCGCAAAAAATTTTCATTCCGCTTGTTGCTTTCTGCGCAGAGGATTTTATAGTTCGTTCGGTTTGAATTCACTGAGATGAGTAATCCAAATGACGCGGCGCAGCCGTGGGATATCGAAGCGGCGCGCACGCTTTACAACATCCAGCGCTGGGGCGCGAAGTATTTCGACATCAACGACGCCGGACACGTTGTGGCACGGCCGCTGCAGGACGCGGGCGCGACGGTGGATTTGACGGACGTGGCCGAGGAAGCCAAGTCGCGCGGGCTGAAGTTTCCGCTGCTCATCCGGTTTCAGGACATTTTGCGGCATCGCGTCGAAGCGATCAACCAGTGCTTCCGCGATGCCATCACCGAATACAATTACCAGGGCCGGTATCGCGGCGTGTTTCCGATCAAGGTCAACCAGCTCCGCGAGGTGGTGGAGGAAATTCTCGACGCGGGCAAGCCGTTTGATTTCGGCCTCGAAGTGGGCAGCAAACCGGAGTTGTTCGCCGGGCTGGCGCTGCAAAAC
>Ga0187872_10003814_pt1 | contig 11765 bp, 14 predicted proteins | sample June2016WEW_16_4_FD_132973 | JGI IMG/M metagenome (GOLD analysis project Ga0187872, IMG submission 132973) | Peatland microbial communities from SPRUCE experiment site at the Marcell Experimental Forest, Minnesota, USA - June2016WEW_16_40 | ecosystem: Environmental > Terrestrial > Soil >...
CTTCGTTGCGGATTGGTGAGACACCGGCTTTACTCAACTCCATTCCAGGGACTTCCAACTAGGGTCATTCATGGGAAGAGTCCTGAAGCAAGCTTTGAACGTCTTGGTCGTGCTGGGCGTCACGGCGTCGGGATCGGTTGCGGAAAGTGCGAAGCCAAAATCTTCCGAAGCCGCACCTCTCCTGATCCTGAGGAACTCCCATCTCCAACTCGCATTCGACTCGCGAGATGGCCGGCTCCGAAGTTTCATCGCGCTTCAATCCGAGGACAATTATCTAAAGAGCCTAAAATCCGCTCCGCCGCTGTTCGCAGTGACCATCGGAAATCTGGACGGAACAAATCAACAAGAAGCCTATCCCGCGTCAGCCGGTGTTTCCATTCAAGGCGACTCGGCATGTATCCAAGTTTCTTCGTTGCAGGTCGAAGGCAAGAAGATTCCCGTCAGTGCGACTGTCACCGTGCAGCTTGACAGCAACTCAGCCGAGAGTCGCTGGAGCATTGAGCTCAGCAACCACTATTCAGCGCACACGATCTTTGGTCTCACGTTTGCTCGCATGTACGGTGTGCAACTTGGAGATCGGTGGCAAGACGATGCGCTCTTTTTTCCTTTCTGGGGAGGTGAACGCTTTCCTCACGCGGTGAAGGACTTTGTCGCCATCGCTGACCACAGTCTCAGCCCTACCGAAATGGGCCGACCACGTGTGACGCGGAAGAACGGTCGCTACGTTCACGAGTTGCTCTATGCGGGCGGAGCAAGCATGATGTGGATGGATTACACCGATGCGGCTCACGGCCTGTATTTAGCCTCTTACGACCCGGAGTTTCTTGTCACTGTTCTTCACGCGGATACGCAAGGTAGCACGGTTGGTACGATGAATTTGGAGTTCAAGAAGTGGATAACGGTCCCCCCCGGTCAGGATCGAACTTTCCCTCCCATAATTGTCGCGGCTCACGCCGGAGACTGGCATTGGGCGGCAGACGCGTATCGCTCCTGGTTCAACACACGAATGACACTCACAGCTGACGGCGGTTCATGGCGAGAACAAATCGGCGGCTGGCTTGTTTTCATGAAAAACGCCTATGGACGCATGGCGCTCCAATTTCACGATCTACCTGAGGTTTGGGCCAAAGAAAAAAACTAGGCATGGATCTGTTGATTCCTTACGGGTGGAGCAGAGGAGGGTTCGATTCCTACGACCCGGAGTACCACCCCGACCTTGATCTAGGCGGTCCCTTGGAAATGTCGCGCGCCTACCACAAGATCAAAGTCGGGGGCGGCGAGGTCATGACCTACCTCAATGCACGCATTTTCAATCTACGATCCGATTACTTCGGAACGTTGGGTGAGGACTGGGCGGTGAGAAACCCGGACGGCTCGAAGGTAGTTGAACAGTACAAGCCCGGTTCTCCCGAATCTTTCGCGGTCATGTGCCCCGGCAGCCAGGGTTGGCGAAACTTGCTAGCTGATTTTGGGTGGATCGCAGCCACTCAATACGACTCTCACCTGATCTACTATGACCAGGTTGCCGCTGCGCCGCCCCTCGCCTGCTACAGCACTCGTCACGGCCACGATCAAACCGGTTTGTGGAATCGTGAATACGCCACGCTTTTACACGATGCCTATCAAGTGGGCCGTTCCACGGATCCGCACATCGCATTTATGATCGAGGGTGCGGGCGACCTTTACGCTCCTTACGCTCTCTTCCAAGGTTATTTTGACCCGCTTTACGCAGGAACGCGCTTCGCTTTCCCGGAGCTTTTCAAATACACCTTTCCGGAAGTCATCCAGGCGACTTTCGTCGTCAATACGCGGAACTCTCCCGACACTTTATTCCACGACATACCGATCGTGCCTCACGACGCTGCGATCCTCTCAATCTGCCGAGACATCATGGTAGGCAAGCTCTTTGTATTCATGGATCCAGTCCTCGGGGATCGCGCGTGGTGGGACGAGGTTAGCAAGCTCCTCGCCCTGCGGAAAGCTGCAGCCCCGTGGATAGGGCAGGGAATTTTTCGAGATACGATTGACGTGACCGAGGCTCAGCCGCCACTGGAAGTTAAGGCTTTTCGGTTGGACCATGGAAACAGCAGAAGCACCTTGGTCGGGGTTCTAAACCGAACCCACGTGCCCGGACGCAAGATCATGATCCAGTGTGGGTCTCTGTCTGAAATCGAAGCCTTTCGCCTCGAGGAAGACGGATCGAGATCGCCTGTCTCATTCGAGGTTGCGAACGGCCACGTCGTCTTTGAAGCTCCGACGAAATTGCTCTCAATGACAATTGTCGAAGGTCTGCGGAAGTAACTCGATCATCTGAAGTGAGATGAGCGGAATGGAATCCGTTAAAAAGACCAATAACGTTGCAGCATCAGCGATACTGAGTCCAAGACCACGCAATGCGCCCGTGATCATCCAGACGCGGTTGTAGTTCGAAGTTAAAAACATCGTTGATTCCTCTGTCAGGAGTTGCGAGGGTCGTTGGACGCGGTGTCTCAATAGCGTTCTTCGTCGCTCGGCACATAGGAGAACGCAGTGGTCGCCATGCCGTTCACAGTCGCTCCAGCGTGCGCGAAGCTGGGCGATCTTTTGAGAAGGCCTGCGGGGAAATTGAGCTTTGGCTCTGATATCTGGTCCAGTGCGGCCACCTGCTCAGGCGACAGTTGCACATCGAGCGCAGCCAGGTTGTCATCGAGTTGTTGCAGCCGTCGTGCGCCGATGATCGTCGAGGTAATCCCGGGACGGCCGTGCACCCAGGCAAGAGCCACAGCGGCGACCGTCGTGTTCAGCTCCTTCGCGATCTTCTGCAACTCGCTGATGATGGCGTAGTCGTTGTCAGTGAGAGATGCAGTGACCTGATCGCCCCTGTCGGCCTTCACCTTTGCCGCGTTTTCACGCGTGTACTTGCCCGAGAGAGCGCCACTGCGAAGCGGACCCCACGGAGTGATGCCCAGCCCGAGCTCCTGTGCCATCGGAATGAGTTCTCCTTCGACTGTCCTCTCGATCAGCGAGTACTCGATCTGCAGTGCGATCAGAGGAGCCCAGCCATGGAACTGCGCGCTGGTCTGTGCCTGAGCCACCTTCCAGGCCGGAGTATCGGAAAAGCCGATATAGCGCACCTTGCCAGCGGTCACTAGGTCGTCAAGTGCTCGCATGGTCTCTTCGATCGGCGTGAACGCATCCCAGTTGTGCAGCCAGTAGAGGTCAATGTAATCGCTCTGCAACCGGCGAAGAGATTGTTCACACTGTGCGAAGATTGCCTTCCTCCCCGCGCCACCCCCGTTTGGGTCGCCTGCGTACAGATTGCAGAAGAACTTTGTTGCGATCACCATACGATCCCGGCGCGCACGATCTTTAGCGACGAAGTCACCGATGATCTTCTCCGAATGGCCCTTGGTATAGATATTGGCGGTATCGATGAAATTACCGCCGCGATCAAGGAAGTGAGCAAGGATCGTTTCGGAGTCGGTCGGGCTTGATCCCCAGCCCCAGTCTTCGCCGAAGGTCATCGTTCCGAGACAAAAGGGGCTAACACGCAAGCCTGATCTTCCGAGAGTGACATATGAGTTCAATGACATAACTAGCTCCAAGTAGTGATTTTTCTTCGTATGGGTGCGGGAATCATTCTACACAGCGCCGGAAGGGACTCGGCAGTTGGCGTAATCATGCAATTACCGCAATCCAAACTCTGCTATCAAAGCAGGCCGCTCTGCAACGAGTCGCTCTAGCAGCCCGTGTCTAAAACGTGTTTTTTTCGCCAGCGGGTTCCTGTTGAGTGCACCGGTGGCGATGCGGCATTCGGCGCGAGATGACAGCCGGAAGTGGGCGTGCCGGTCTATTCAGGGCGCTCATGGCCGAGATAAGCCACAGAGGAGTTGTCGGAAGAATGTGCGCGGCATGGGTCCTAACTATGGAGTCAATCCCGAATAGAATCCTCTCACAGAGTCGGCGCAGGGTCAACGTTTCCGGCACTTCGGCAAGTGCTTTGATTTCAGCACCTTCGGGATGACGTTGGGACACACTTCTTCGGTCACCCGAGACAAGGTCTGAGATCAACACCCTCTGTGATAGCAACGTCATTAAGTCTTAAAACATGGCTTTTACTCGCTTAGTAGCCGGTCGAAGAGGGCCTTGGGTCCCCGATGGCCCTGGAGGTCGAAATCGCCGACACAGATTTGAGCGAGAGCCATGCCGAGCCAACTACTCGTCCTGCGTATGACTGTTTATGCGGTCCTAGCTGAGAATGGCGGCCTTGGGCCCGTGGGGACGGTCCTCGTCCTCAGAAAAATTCCGCCCCATCATGGGCTGGACAGCCAGCACCTCAAGGTAGTGGGCCGAGATGCGCCCGTCGTGCACGTACTGCACGTGCGAACCCGCCTGGAGGTTCACGCCGGAGGTGCTTCCCGAAACAGCGGAGATCAATGCCGGGACATCGTCGCGCAGCAACTCCCACTTCTCGCCGTCGATGCCGGTGCGCTCGTAGGAAGCATTGGGACCGGTCACCCGCGCGTAAATCGTGCCCATCTTCTCCGGATGCGCGTAGGGCAGGCTCTTCAGCATGAGTGCATCCACCAAGGAAAAGATCGCTGTGTTGGCGCCGATGGAGAGTCCCAGGGTGATGATGACCGTCACAGTGAATCCGGGCTTACGCCATAGCTGCCGCGCGGCAAACCTGAGATGCTGCCCCCAACTCTCCATCGGCCATTCTCCTTGCGGATAATCTATTATGCAATCATCTCCAGAAAGTACGTCGATAGCTCGGCCTAAGTTCCGCTCGGGCTGGTTTCAGATGAGAACATAATGTCGTTTATGAGCGGAAGATCCTGCCGTTGAGAGTCTACTCTTCTGGATTGCGACCAGTTGAGCTTCTGATTGGCTCCGGTGCTTTTAGTGCTTTACAACCAAACTCAATAAGCAAACTCGCCAATTCTCGGTGCATCCTTCGGCTGATCTTCCTACCATTCCACGTTCGTTTCATGGCGAAGTCTAGAGCTCCGTTCGGCTCCTTCTGTCAATCCCGCTTGTGCAGCTCCGCGCGCCGCATACACCAACCCCGCGCCGTGCTCGCTTCCGCGCCCCTTCCGCTCAATCGCTCCAGGGCTCCGCTTTGCTCCGGAGATTGACAGCGCCTCTCTCTGCTCCACCCTCGCCATTTATGAAACGAATGTTTTTTTCTGGCCTACCCAGGCCCGAATTCTCAAAACCACAAAAGGAGCGAACTTCCAATGACCAGCACACGCACTCAGCCTCTTACCACCGATGACATCGCATCGCACGCCTTGCCCCTTCCGCCCTCGCGCGAGAAGCCTCTGACGGCATGTCCCAGCGCTATACCTACATCCCCACGATGGAAGTTATCAACGGCATGAGAGATGCGGGATTCCTGCCTTTCCGCGCCACTCAATCCGGCACCCGCGACACCTCCCGCAGCGAACACACCAAGCACATGATTCGCTTTCGACACGCTAATTCCCTGCCCTCTGTGGCGGTCGGAGATTCGCTGGTCGAAGTTGTTCTCGTCAATTCACACGACGGCACCAGCTCCTACAAACTCATGGCCGGAATCTTCCGCCTTGTCTGCTGGAACGGCATGGTAGTTTCCGAATCCATGCAGGACAGCATTACCGTGCGCCACAGCGGAGATGTCATTACCGAAGTCGTGAACGGTAGCCTGCGAATTGCTCAGAATGCCCCGAAGATTCTGGACACCGTCCAATCATGGAAAACCCTTGCGCTAACCAGCGGAGAGCAAAACGTCCTTGCCGAATCCGCTCACGTGGTTCGCTTCGGAGACGCCGAAGGCAAAGTCGATACGCCCATCACCCCGGCTCAACTACTGCAACCCCGCCGCCGCGACGATAACGGCGCTGATCTTTGGCGGACCTTCAACCGCATTCAGGAAAATGCCGTCAGGGGCGGATTGTCCGCATGGGGACACGACGCCAACGGCCACCGCCGCCGTACCACCACCCGCGAAGTGAAAGCGATCGATCAGGACGTAAAGCTCAATCGCGCCCTGTGGCGCCTGGCCGAGCGCATGGCCGAACTGAAATCGGCTTAGGCCTGCTACCCACCACCGCGAAAGCGGCGTCTGGGCGTGACTCAGGGCCGGTACGCAACCCGGCCATCCAATCTCAACCGCAATAGGCCTTAATAAGGGTAACTATATACTTGCCGTACCGTAAAATCGTGCTAAGATAATGAATGCCCAACGAGGTTGGACTCGTTGGGCAGGATCGAAACCGATTGAGCCGGTCCCGATGGTTTTCTACCGAATCCCATCTTAGCACAGGCGTAATACGGTCTTCGATCCTTAGGCTGCTGCCATAAAGGATTCGAGATGTTTACCACTAGACCGATGCCAACCGTTTACGACCCACAACCAACAATCGCACTTCAGGCCGCGCCGTGCCAACCGAACGCCGTGCAATCATTGGCGAATGGTTTCTTTGAATCTGTCGGCGGCATTATTGCCAAGATACTTTTTCGACGCTAGTCATGTTTTGCGGCTCCGAACAAAGCTAGAGATGCAATCAAAGCGACCGTAGCAATGCCGAGCGGAATCCAGTATTCCAGCAACGGGCCATCAAACTCTTCGCCCCTCAGCGCGTGCAGTTGATCCCGTAGAAGTACCGCGTTTTCGTAAAACTGAAAGCCAGCATAGCCGAGTGCGGCCACGGCCACGACGAGCGCAAGGATCGCTGCTGCTTTGGTTGGGTTCATGGACACATCAGTTCCATCAACTCCCGCACGCGGATGAGCGCTGATTTAGCTTCGCCTTCCCCGTAGACTGCGCGAGCATGAGCCATTTCATTACGCCATGCTTTCATGTATCGAAGATGACTTGCTACGTCGGAGTAGAGCTTTAATTCCGCCTGTCGAGAAGGACTCTTAGGTGCATTGTGCAATTCTTCCAACTTGCGATCAACCGCAACTAAAACAGTATTCCAATCCTCAAGCTCAATAGAGTGTTTCAGCGTTACGCCGATTTTGACCGCGAGACTCCGCAGACCAAGTTCCGCAACACGCATCATGTGAAACACGGTTGCGGAGTAAAGTTCCATCGCGAAACAGATGACCGCTTGGTCAATCTCCTTGGTAGCTTCATCGAAGTTCTCTAGCACCCGCTTCCAAATTGCGTTCCAATTCCGGTACTCATCGGTTTTATTCTGTGCGATGTAGGCAAATTCGTGGCCGATTAATTCTGCGTCAATCGTCTCGCGGAGCACGCGCAATTCAGTTTTGAGATCACCCATTGTGATTCCGTCTCTCAATTTAATCAGGATGTGATCGTCAATCCTGAAAATACTATTGCGCAGCTCTATCCATTCGCACTCGGTTCGACAGTATTGAATGACGGGAGTAACGTACAAAGCGAGAAACTCTGGCGCGGCAAGCATCTGTGAGGCGCGAACGGTCTTTACCATCTCTTCCACGTCGTGAAGTCGATGCATCGCCATCACGAAATTCCCCGCGATAAATTTAATCATCTCTGCCAGGTTCCAGAATTTCTTGTCCCGCAGCCTTCTCACGGCGAAGCAACTTGCATCTTGACTTTCGGTACACAACACGGCATCCTCCTAGAAGGCCGCACTTGCAGCCGCTAGGACGGTGCCGTGACTACTCACCAAGAGCCTTCCGCCAAGAATGACCAAGGTGAAACACGACCCTACTATTGTCTGAAACTGTCCGATTATACGGCATGAAATCTCACGCGGAAATGATTGAAGGGCCGGAAGCGGCGACGCGGTTTGCCGACGCGCTCAAAACTGTTCTCAGGGTTCCTAAGAGTTCCGTTCCAAATCCCTTCTCAAAACCAAAAACTTCCCGTGCCAAAAGAAAAAAGCCAGCAACCCGAAAGGGCTAACTGGCTTTTCGTTTCCCTCTTCTCTGCCGTTTAGTTGAGCCTCGCCGTACTCATGTCCCGATCCCGTCCGGTCAGATGTTCGTAGGTAAGCCGCTTGCCTGTGATCTGCGAAAGGGCCAATCGGAAGCGGTCACCATCGTTCAGGTCTTTGCGGTAGTTGTATCGGAAGGTTTGCTCATCCAAGTACCGGAACAAATGGAATGGTTCCACGCTCACGTAGGTTCCCGCGATGCCGCGCTTGAGCAGTGACCAGAAGTTTTCCAGCCCGTTAGTGTGAACCTTGCCGTCAACGTACTTCACGGCATGATCTACAACCTGATGCGCGTATTCAGTGGCGAGTCCTTCGTACGAAAGCAACGCATCGGTGTAGAGAGCCGCGCCAGCTTCGACATGCTTTTTGACTTCGGACTGAATCGCATGGCGCTTGCGGTTTGGTAGAACGGAAGTGCGAACCTTACCGCCGCGCTCCAAGATTCCCATGACGGCGGTCTTGTCCTTTGTGCCAGTTCCGGTAATCCGGCGCTTGCGCTCACTGACGTGCATGTTCCGCGCTTTCCCGCCGATGAAGGTTTCGTCGGCTTCCACTTCGCCAGAGAGCAATCCGAATCCGCCTTCAGTCAAAGCGAAGCGTAAACGGTGCGCCATGAACCATGCGGTTTTCTGAGTCACGCCTAAGTCTTTCGCCAATTCGCAAGAGCTAATCCCATTCTTGCAGTTCACTACCAGCCATAGCGCAGGAAGCCATTTATCCAAGCCGACCGGAGACTCTTCCAGAACGGTGCCAGTCTTGAGAGAAAAGGTTGGCCGCGCATGTCCGCCGTAGCATTTCCACACGCGGGTCTTGGCGAGATAGGTCACTTTCTCGGAGCCGCAATGCGGACACTTCACTTTGCCATCAGGCCACCGAAGCTCTATCATCAGAGCCTTGCAGTTCTCGTAATCGGCAAAGTGCAAAATAGCTTGTTGAAGAGTCTTTATGTGTTCCATGCAATGAATATCGCATGTTTCTCACGGTATGTCAAGTATATAGTTACCTTAATAAGGAGGTATCGAACCATGCCAGCCACTATGCGCCCTCTCACCACTGTCGTTTTTCGTTATTGAATAGACTCACGAAGACGCAAGTCATTGATTTTATTACCCTCGTCCCTTCCAACAATTAGTAGACGTTGTCAACAACTGATAGACTTTATCAGGAATTCGTAGACCACATTTTGCGTTTTCCAGGCGAACAAAGTGGAAACACTGCTCAAAGTCTCCGAAGCGGATTGGGCTCTAGCCAAGCGTCGGGAAAGGGTTTTGTCCACGTTGGCCGAGAGCAAGGAGTGCTCTCGGGCCATGATGCAAACAGCATGCGCCGCGCTCCAATTGTCGCGGGCGATGGTGTTTCGGCTTCTGGCCAGATACAGGGAAGACCGCCGGCTTAGCGCTTTGCTTCTGCACCCACGAGGACGCAAGCGTGGAAGTGGAGGGCTCCGGGAGGAGCAGGAGCAAATCATTACTGGGCAAATCCGGAAGTTCTATTTAACTCGCGAAAGACGGCCCGTGGCTGCCCTTCATCGGGAGATCGCGGCAGATTGTGGAAAGAAAAGACTCCCAGTTCCGTCTTACGGCACTGTGTTGCGACGGCTTCGGGCCTACGACCCGCATACACTGGTTGCGAAACGCGAGGGATATCAGCGCGCCAGAGAGCGGTTTCGCCCTCTTCGCACGCCGCCGACAATATCCTGGCCCCTGGAACTGGTTCAAATTGATCACACCCCGGTCGATGTCGTCGTCGTCGACGAGCTAGCCCGAAAACCGATCGGGCGTCCTTGGGTGACGCTCGCCATCGATGTTGCCACTCGCGCTGTGCTCGGGTTTCATCTGTCGCTAGCCGCTCCAAATTCGACTTCCGTTGCCTTGACGTTGAGCATGTCGGTGCTCCCAAAGGATGACGTGCTAAGCCACATCGGAACCAGCTTGCGCTGGCCCATGCAAGGTCTACCACGCCGAATTCACGTCGACAATGCCCGCGAGTTTCACTCGAAAGCGCTCCAGCGAGGATGCGAGGAATACGGTATCGAATTGAGCTGGAGGCCGGTCCATCTGCCTCATTTTGGCGGTCATATCGAACGCCTCATCGGAACGATGATGGGGGAGGTCCATCTGCTTCCGGGTACGACGTTTTCTTCCGTGGCGGAGCGCGGGCAATATGACTCCAGCAAGCGGGCATTGCTCACGCTCTCTGAACTGGAGGAATGGCTCGTTCTGCAGATCTGTGGAATCTACCGTCGAACTCGCCATCACTCCACCAAGGTCACACCGATGGCAGCGTGGGAAAAGGCTATTCACCACCGACCAGCCCTCGTCCGCGTGCCTCAGAACCCCAAGCAGCTTTATATCGACTTCCTGCCGTTCAAATCCCGGAAGGTCCGACGGGAAGGACTTCGCATGTTTAACATTTTCTATTGCTGCGATGCGCTCAGCACACTGCTGAAAACGTCAGCCAGAAGCATGGCAGTTCACTACGACCCGAGGAATCTGTCATGTGTGTACGTCAAGGACCGGCTGGGGGAGTACCTAGAGATTCCCTATCGCAATCTTTCTCATCCTGCTATCACTTTGGAGGAATACCTTCGGGCTACGCGGGAACTGCAGAAAGCCAAACACCCGCGGGAGGATGAGGAAGCCGTTTTTGCCACCATCGAAGCGCGTCGACGATTGGTGGAGAAAGCCGGCGCAAAGACCAAGAAGGTGCGCCGCGAGGCTCAAAGGCAAGCGTACGCGCTGCAGTCAGCTACCAAACACGGTTCTTCCCGGCTTCCTAGATCGCGGGAACCCGAGGAGTCGAACGAGGTACTAGGAACAGTGAAACCTTACCCCGTGGAGATTTGGTATGGCAGAAGATCTTGAGCACCTGCTTCCCGAATGTCGCGCCGATGCTCTGCTGAGCCCACAAGAACGCATTGAGCTTGTCAAAGTCGATCGCTGGGTTGCCTACGCCAGAGCAGACGCTGTACTCACGCATCTCAATTCCCTGCTCCACGCCCAACACCTCTTCATAGAGACTCTTCTCATCTGCGTCAGGAGGCATCTGAATGCCGATCACGTTAATACGGCTGACACCCTGTGTTTCATCGAAGCTGGAAGGATGATCACGAAGAAATTTCTGCAGGATCTTGGTCTTGCCCATGCCGGGCAAACCATAGAGCAGCATACATGGCATGCGATCGTGCAGTGGGTAAGGTTCGAGGTCTGTGGTGGGATGACGACGGCGGGGATCTACTCTCGATCTGCCGCAGCATGTGGCACTCAACGCTGAAGAACACCAAGACGGAGGAGGACGTTGATGAGCCGGGACTCGTGCCCATCATCAAACCACTACGGCTGTTGCTCGATGCGATCAAGCCTGCCCACGCTTCCGGTTTCATTTTTCCCAACAGCATTGGCGGGGCCTCAGCGATCACCCAAAAGCTTTTGAAGTGATCACTGAGGGCGGGGCACTCGACCTCGACAATTTAGCCGATCGAGTGATCCGTCCAACACTGAAGGCGCATAATTTGATGTGGAAGGGCTGGCAGGCATATCGTCGCGGTCTCGCCACGAACCTCAAAGAGCTTGGAGTTCCAGACACGACGATCCAGTGCATTTTGAGGCACGAGAACGTGAGTACAACGCAGCGTTTCTACATCAAGACCGCGTCCGCAGTTGCGGTGGATGCCATGAAGAAGTTGGAAGAAAAAATCGGTGGTACAGCAGTTGTACAGTAGGCAGCGGTGGTTTGGTCTGTAAGCTTCTGAAAAGAATGGAGCCGACGATCGGACTTGAACCGATGACCTGCCGATTACGAATCGGCTGCTCTACCAACTGAGCTACGTCGGCGTCTGGTTGGACGTTTTCAGTTTACCAAATCGCCGCCGAA
>Ga0187872_10003816_pt1 | contig 11761 bp, 8 predicted proteins | sample June2016WEW_16_4_FD_132973 | JGI IMG/M metagenome (GOLD analysis project Ga0187872, IMG submission 132973) | Peatland microbial communities from SPRUCE experiment site at the Marcell Experimental Forest, Minnesota, USA - June2016WEW_16_40 | ecosystem: Environmental > Terrestrial > Soil >...
AGGGCCACTCGGTAAGGCACTTGAGAAAGCGGACCTTACCCGGTAAGGATGTGAAGAATGTGTCGATGAAGCCCTCGCGGTTGTAGTGGGCATTATGCGGTGCACCGCATAATGCCCATTATGCGGAGTACGTGATTATGTGGAGTGTCTTCGCTAATACCGCGTAGATGCTTCGCTCAGAGGCCCATTCGCTCCGCATAATCCCATGCTGCGGGCGGTAAGCCCGCAGCATGGTCGATATTCTTGCCGTGAAATGCTAAGTGGGGTCTACGGTGATCCTTGGAGGGAGGCGATCAGTGCATCAGGAGCCTTGAATCGCCCGCGACGCAGGCTTGGCGGGAGAACTGCCTCCATCGCTTCGAGTTTTTCGGACGGATCGACGCGGAGGTATATCTCGGTTGTGCGCATGTCGCTGTGCCCTAGCCAGAGAGCGACCTTTCGAATATCTCGAGTGGCTTGAAGCATAATTACTGCGCAACTGTGTCGGAGCTGATGTGGTGAAACAGAACGCCCCTTGAGGTCGGGAAGCTTCGCCGCCGCGACCCGGACGTGCTTCTCCAAGACATATTCGAAGCCCGCCCGCGTCATGGGATCTCCCGCAGCATTCACGAACAGCTCGGAAGTGCGGGTCGAACCACGGACAGCCAGCCACGCTCGCAGATCGGTGGCAGTTTCCTTCCACAGCGGGAGGCATCGCTCCTTCCTACCTTTTCCGCACACCCGGATGCTTGGGGGATGGCGCAAGGAAAGCCCGTCAAGTGGCAGTGCCACTAACTCAGACACTCGAAGGCCGCAAGCGAAGCAAAGATGCAGCATTGCTCTGTCTCGGATTCCTAAGCGGATCGCGAGGTTTGGCGCGTCCAGAATCGCCCGCATCTGCTTCATCGTGAGGTGTTGAACCAAGGCTTGGTCATGTCGCTTCGTTGGAATTGCGCGAATCTGATGTACCTGTTCGAGCGAAGACGGTACGCGCAATTCGACGTATCGCATAAAAGCCTTGACTGCTGCCAAGCGCGAGTTACGGGTGACGGGGCTGTTTGATCGAGCCTTCTCGATATGTCGCAGAAAGTCGAGCACAAGTGCCGCGGTGATGTGCTCTATACACAGTTGAGATGGTCTCGTCCCCAGACGATCAGAGGCGAATTCGAACAGCAGGCGGAACGCATGAGCATACGTATCGCAGGTGTTCGGACTGTAGCCGCGCTCGATTGGCATGTGCTGGCGGAGAAAGGCGGTGATGAGGGGCGCGATGGGTGTCATGCGACCTCCTTGCCAACCAGAGCCTCGGCGGAAGTAGCAATATCTGTCATTAGTTCTGGAGTTGCCTCAAGATACCAATAGGTGTGGGTGATATCCGCATGCCCAAGGTACGTTGCCAGTGCCACGAAATGAGCAGCAACATCTTCGCGCCGTGTCGGACACTTTTCCAAAGATCGAGTTGCGAATGTGTGCCGCATATCATGAATTCGACACGGGCGTGTCCCCGTTTGAGTGATCCCAGCATGTAGAGTCAACCGGCGAAATGTGTAATCTGCCATCTTCGAGCTGATGCCCCGCATCCTCGAAGAAAGAAACAAATGATCATCTACCGCTGGAAGAGTTACACGGGAGGCAAGGTATGCGTTCAACGCGTCCTTAACCGTGGGATGCAAAGGAATCAGGCGACTTTTTCCGCCCTTGCCCCGGCGAATCAGAAGCACACCGTCCGGCTGCACATCACTCAGGCGGATGTTAAGCGCTTCCGATATGCGCAACCCTGTAGAGGCGATCAGCCCGAAGAGTGTTGCGTACGCTGCGCGGTGAAGAGAGTAAGTTCTAGGAAGCTTTTCCGTCGCCGCGACAATTCTGCTCAACTCCTCAGAAGAATAGATGTAGGGCATCAACCGGCCCTGCGGAGGCGGAAAAAGACGAGATGGAGGGATTTCATGCCCTGCATCCTCCGCGTGCAGGAAACGAGCAAGCAGCACGACCGCGTTGAGACGCACGTACCTCGTGCCTGGGGTAGACGCTGCAGTTGCCCACGTTACGGCAGTGGATACTTTTATGTGAGTATTGCCCTGGCACATCGCGAATTGGGCATACGCGGTAAGCAGCCGTTCTGCATGCAGAAGGCCAAAACCGAGTTTCCGACGGAGCGCGATATAGCGTTTGACCGAGTTCATTAGCATGACGCCACCCCCGGCCACGGCTGGGCGATCGTGGACAGCATGCCAATATCCACCTTGGCATACCGTGCAGTTGTTTGAGGCGAACGATGACGAAGAACAGAGCCGATGCTGGCAAGAGATGCCCCTTGTCGCAGCATCGTTGTTGCGGCTGAATGCCGGAGAAGATGAGCTCCGCGAACATGTGAACTGACTCCGGCACGGTCCAATGCACTCCGAACGACCCCACCCACCGCTTGACAGCTTAGCTTCCTGAATGGGGGCAGTACGGTAACGAACAACTCCGGCGCTCGGGATGCAGGGCGACTCTCCTGTAGATATCTCAGTGCTGCCCTTCCCACCTCCTGCGGTAGAGGCAGAAGGTCGTGACGCCGTCCTTTGCCACATACCTTGATCTTCCCGTTCGTCCAGTCAATATCCGTTAATCGCAGCCGGACAACGTCACCGGCACGGAGCCCTAGGCGGACAAGGAGCAGGATTATGGCTTTGTCCCGGAGACCCATTCTTTCGGTCGAACAGGAAGCAATGACTCGATCTACGTCGTCGGACACAAGATACTTTGGTATCGTTGCCAGTTTTCGAGAAGCATAAGTAGGTAGGGCGTACTCCAGTCCAGTCCTGCATCGCCCTGTAGCCGCGAGGAAACGAAGAAAGCTGCGTACCGCAGTGGCTCCCAGCTTCGCGTATGAGGAACCGTGGCGTGAACCTCTCGTTAGAACAAACTCTCGCAACACTTGGGGACTGTAAGCATGCGGATCGCTACCAACAGTTGCGATGAACTCCTCCAGCACCCTTTGATAAACAGCCAAGGTCACCCGCGTCACGCCCCTCTGTTCGAGCATCCAAGAATGGAACTCTCTCAGCAGTGAATGGGAGCAGGCGAGAGGATCTATGCTGGTAGTCTGTGGCAGTAGGCCACGTTCCTGTAGAAAACGGAGGAAGAGCCGGGCAACACTGAGAGATTCACGCTTAGGGCCGCGCTCATACGGGACATGACGATCTGACATGACATGCTTCGTGCATTCTTGCAGCCCTTCTGAGAAGTCTTCAGCAGTTCTTCCAGTCTTTGTCAGCCAATCGGTCCACGCTGCGAAAGACTGAAGCATTCGAAAGAGGCCTCTTTTCTTATAGCCTCGGGCATACAGCCAATCCGAAAAATCATTGATATGGTTAGCGGCAAGACCGGAATTTAGTCGTTTCCGCGTGATTTCTGCACTCACATGGTCTTCGAGCATGTTGTCTCCTTTGCTCTCAAGGAGACACGATGTCGCCACATTTATCACTTCCGCATGGCCGACAATCCGACCGGAAGCCCCGATTTGACTTCTAGCCGGTCTGGATGAGTGACTCGGCCTGTTCCCACCACTTGACGCGTCGTAGCGGGTCGACCTTCAACGCGTGCAGGATTGTCTCAAAAGCCCTCGAAATCTCCGCCGCCTAACCCTCACCGAATCAAGGGCCGGATCCCCCGATCCGGCTGTTCCACAAGGTGTGGGTGGGGAAACAGGCGGCAGTGAACAACCAACTGTACTGAACTTGCGTACGGTGCAGGAGCGACGGACACCAAGCCGGAGAATATCGAACTGATGGTTGTCACAAGCGTGCTTGTCCGCTTTACAGGGAGAGTCCGAAACCCGAAGGGCGCGGTACGCGAGTTCTGAACGCAGAGCCGCAGGACGTAGCTATAGCACCGGCGCGGTGGCCGAGTGATCGTGCAAACAGGAGATATGCAGCTAAATAGTCGTCGCCGATCAGTGCCGATGTTTCGCCGCAGACCCGGCCATTGAACGGAGAGGCAGCCGTCCGTTCATGACACATCCCGACTGATTATTTGTCAGGAGCGAAATAGCTGATTGGCTTGCCATACAGACTGGAGAGAGCCCAGAGTTCTGCAACGTCGATGGCGCGTTCGCCTGATTCGCACTTGTTCATGAACGAGTGCGCCATGCCCAGTCGCAACGAGACATCACGTTGAGTAAGGCCGCTTTCGACACGCGCAGCAATCAACCGCGACAACACGCCTTCGTAGTAGGTTCGCAGTTTGGGGTTGCGCCCTTCCGGGACCGCCGCGCCTCCGGTTTTGGTCTTCCTGTCACACACTAGAGTGTGGGCAAGTGTTGACAGAACCCCTAATAAGGGACGCCATGATAGCGTCTTGCTTTTTGAGAAACTGGTGCCAATGGGGCGCTGGCCAGCGGGTCTTAGAGTATTATGGTTTCGCATTGACAATGCTTGATGTTGCGTGGGCGAATTTCGCCCCTATGGTGACTCATGTTCGGACACAGGGCCTTTTGTACGTTAGTGCTTGCCTTCGGGTTGGCGGGGTTGGCGGGCTGCGGTGGCAGTAGTGGTGGAGGTGGTAGCACAACCACGGCGTCCCCCACCATCACATCGGTCAGCGTCTCCTGCACCCCCACCAGCATACAGACCGGCCAGACGAGCCAGTGCTCGGCCACTGTTTCGGGAACCGGCAGTTACAGTTCCGGGGTCACTTGGTCGGCAACAAATGGAACGATTACCTCGGCTGGCGTGTTCACACCCTCTGCAACTGGGACCGCAACCGTCACCGCGACCTCAACCCAGGATTCGACTAAGTCGGGCTCAACGACCATCGCAGTTACAGCGCCACCCAACAACCCTGTGCCATCCATCGCTGGGCTTCTCCCATCGTCAGTTATTGTGGGGGCAAGCAACACTGTCATCACTATTACTGGCACCGGCTTCGTGAATAGTTCCTCTGCCGCATTGGATGGAGCAGCACTTTCCACGACTTTCGCATCGTCTTCCAGCATCCAAGCAACGATCCCCGCCTCCATGCTTAGCTCAGCGCAATTTCACCTGATGACGGTGAAAAACCCTGCACCAGGAGGGGGAACCTCCGCAACAGTTGGACCATGGACACCAACCGGAACCATGACCGCATCTCGCGCGAATCATACACAGACCCTGCTCCAAAATGGAAAGGTTCTGCTTGCAGGGGGAGGCTATGTCAACGGACTCTCAGATGTTATTGCCGCCAGTGCGGAAATCTATGATCCCGCAAGCCATACTTTCGCAGCGACCGGCAACATGACAGATGCGCGTGCGTTCCATACAGCCACCCTATTGGGAAACGGAAAGGTGCTTATAACAGGAGGGCACAACAACAGCGGAGCCGTTGTGGCGAGCGCAGAGCTTTATGACCCGTCGGCAGGGGCCTTCACCGCGACAGGCAACATGACAACTTCGCGCTTGTACCAGACAGCCACACTCCTCTCAAACGGAACAGTGCTGATTGCAGGAGGGTATAACGCCAGTGGTCAGATTCTTGCCACAGCCGAGGTTTACAACCCGGCGACTGGCACGTTCTCCCCAACAGGCAGCATGTCTGCGCCAAGATATGCGCACACCGCGACGCTGCTGACTAGTGGCAAGGTCTTGGTTGCCGGTGGGCAGAGCATCTCTGGCGGCACAAACATCGATCTCGCCTCAGCTGAACTGTATGACCCATCCACTGGCACATTTGCACCGACCGGCAACCTTGTTATGGGGCGCGAGTTCGCGACCGCCACATTGCTCAACAACGGCAATGTGCTGGTAGCTGGAGGCGGGCAGCTTTCAACTGGGACTCTCATTCTACAGGAAGCCGATATCTACAATTCGTCAGCGGGCACGTTTAGCGCGGCAGGTAGTATGGGCACACCACGATACGTGCATTCGGCTGCGCTGCTGAATGACGGCACTGTTCTTGTCACGGGCGGCTTCGACGGATCTAGTGTGCTATCGAGCGCGGAGCTTTATAGTCCTGTATCCGGCAAATTCGCACCTGCTTGGAGCATGGCCGCCGTGCGAGAACTCGCTGCCGCCACAACGCTGCCGGATGGTAGCGTTCTGGTCGCAGGAGGCGCGGGGAACCAGGGCTTCACACAGCTTCTTGCTTCTGCCGAAGTATATCCATCCCCTTCTTCCTCTGCCGCAACGGCAGCTGCCGAATTCACAGTGAACAATCCTGTTCCTGTGATAACGAACCTATCGGCAACTACTTCTCCATCGGGGACTCAGGTAACTATTACGGGAAATAACTTCGTCAACAGCGCCGATGTATTGTTGAACGGATTCGCAGTCCCTTCTTATGGAAACCCCAGTACGCCTAGCAGCATCTGGTTCTACCCAAGCCTCGCAGGCTCGTATAGCGTTGCCGTCAACAATCCTTCACCGGGTGGCGGCGTTTCTAATACCGTGAGTCTCCAGGTCACCGTAAACGTACAGGTATCACCCGCGCGCGCGCTGTGGGCCACTGGTAGTACCAATCAATTCTCGGCTACGGTTCTCGGCACGAACAACACAAACGTGACCTGGAGCGTACGAGAAGGAGCGTCAGGCGGCACAATCAACAGCACAGGCGCATATACAGCTCCGTCAGCTCCAGGTACTTATCATGTCATCGCTACTTCACAAGCTGATCTAATGCAGTCTGCGGTAGCGCCGATTATTGTTGGTCCAGGTGCGGGTCAGATGACCGTCGGTCCGAACACAATCTCGCCGCATGCTCACTCTACGGCAATTCTATTAAGCAGTGGAAAAGTATTAATTGCTGGAGGAGGAGCCTCAGACAGTGCGGAATTGTATGATCCATCAACGAACACGTTTAGTTCAACCGGCAGTCTGACATCCACTACCCAATGGGCACAAGCAGTCCTTTTGGCCTCCGGAAAGGTTTTGATTGCCGGAGGGGGGCTGGATGGTGCACTACTCTATGATCCATCCGCCAAAACATTTTTGCCAACAATAGGGAGTATGGTCGTTCCGAATCGAGGGACGTGCGCTATGGCTACCTTACAGAATGGCAAAGTTCTAATAGTAGGTGGTGAAATAAATAATAACGCATTGTCGAGCACGGAAATCTATAATCCCACCACGGATACATTCACTGCAACAAGTAGTATGTCTACTGCCCGGAGCGTACCCACTGCAACCCTCCTCAACAATGGAAAAGTTCTGATCGCGGGCGGCTGGAGTGCGGCATCACCATACGGCATATCGAGTGCGGAGCTGTATGATCCAGCATCTGGCACATTTACTCCAACCGGCAGTATGACCACTGGAGGAGATGCAGGTACCGCAACCTTGCTAAGCAGCGGCAAGGTTTTGATTGTTGGTCTCTATGGAAGCTATAGCGGCGCTCCAGCCGAACTTTATGACCCAGCCTCCGGAACATTCTCGGAATCAGCAACACCACCTGTGTATCCACTTTCGGCTAACGTATCGACGACATTGCTTCCGAATGGGCTCGTCTTCATTACCGGGGGACTTCTAATGACTGGCACTGCAATGGCGAATTCCCCGAACCAGACAGAATTCTATGACACAGCTACAAATTCGTTCTACGCCGGTCCGCTTATGAGCCAGAAGCGGGAGTGGATGACGATGACGCAGCTTCAGAATGGCAACGTTCTGATCATAGGTGGCACCAGCCAGGATGTATTTTATCCAACAGACGGAGTGCCCCCAGCGGGCGACATTTACATTCCAGCAAGCACAAATCCGATACCGTAAGTGCATTGGGGTGACAGGACGGACAAATGACGCACGGAGATGCGTCGCAGCTTGCCACTGATCCGTAAACTCAAGAGGCTGAAGAAGCATGGCTCAAAGATTGTTTGAAAGCGACGAAGATTATGCCGCGCGAATGCGTGAAGAAGCGGCTGAAAAAGTAATCGAAGACTCGACCGGTTCTGCGCCGACGCGAAGATTGTTTGAAAGCGACGAGGACTACCGCAGCCGAGTCACACAAGAGGCAAACGAACACATCGTCGAGGACTCGACGGGATACGCGCCCCGACAACGTTTGTGTGAAAACGACAGAGACTACCGGACTCGCGTGTTCGAGGAAGCAAATGCGCGAGTCGTGGAAGACGCTACCGGATCAGCCCCTCGGCAACGCTTGTTTGAAGACGACGACGACTATCGAAGCCGAGTCTTCCAAGAGTCAAACGAAGCGACGATTAAGGAACATACCGGTTCTGAGCCCCACCAGCGCATTTTTGAAAATGATGGAGACTACAAACGACGCGTAGGACTGGAGGCTCGCGAATTTCGTGCAAGGGGTGATGAACTCCACCGAAGTTCGTTGTCTGGAGACGGCTATTCACATGATTCTACGTCGGCGGAGGACTATGGCGATTATCCATCGAGTGGCACTTCCTCCAGTTCGTCGGGCGGGTTTATCCCGTTGCTGGTCGTCATAGGCATCGTAGTCCTGATATTTACAGTTGTGTCAGGTCGCCATGGTCAGAGTGCTCCAGCCGTCGCTGAGCAGACCTCAGGCGAACCCGAACACCAAACGCCACAGGGACCGTTGGTCAGGCCGTTTGTTGGTACAGGATTGATTGGCGTGCCGAACCAAGACCAGCAACCCGACGGAACGGCGGCTGTACCGTCATCATCAGAGAATGGCCTAGGCGCAGCACAGGAGAACGCCTTGACCATTGTTCTTGATTCAGGCAATTCGAAAAGCATCTGGACAACGAGCGTCTATTCTTACGCTCCGGGCGGCGGTGGCCCCGGAGGCGGTCTGGATAATGATCAATTGCGGATCGGTGGGTGGGGAGATGAGTATTGGTCTCTTCTGCAGTTCGATTTGTCGAGCGCTCCTAAACTCGCAGATCGTGCGACTCTCCAGCTATACAATGAGGATAGTAACGCAACGCCGACACCATTCGACGTATATATGATCGACCAAGATTGGGGATGGACAAGGGGAGATCGTCTTTGGTGGCGAGACAGACCTACCGAGATGCACAGGGTCTTATCGGTATCCGCTCCTCAATCGAATTCATGGGTCAGCATCGACATCACTGATGTCTACAACAACTGGCAATCTGGGACCCCTAATTTTGGCATTGCCCTTCGGCCGCTGTATACAAATGATAAGTTCGATCAATTCAGAAGCTCTAAGTTTGCCGACGAAACCTATCGTCCAAAATTGTTGATCACGGTCGCACATCAATCACGATGAACTTTATCGAGTTGTCAGCGAGATTGCAGAAACGGCTTCTGAGATTCTCAGATCGTAATCTCGGGTTAAATGTTGGGCCAAACGGGGGGCAATTCTGTTATTGAGGGTCTTCAGTGGAAACTGCCCGCACGGGGCATCTGGCTTACGGCCTGCCTGGGGCTGGTTCTGATGGCTACCCAGCCATCAGTATCGGCTGCGGCGGAGGCGGTGGCTCCACAACACCCCCTGCGACGCATCAGGTGACCAGTTCGGGAGCGGTCAGCCTCACAATCCAGTAGGGCAGACTTCATGAGAAGGATATGAGTTCGGAAGACCGGTGTCGCGTCACTGTCGCGACAATCTGGTTTGGTCGAACCATGAACCAACTCGTCACTCTTTGTTAGCGGTCATCAGAAAACTACGTTTTCTGATGACCGATGACACTCTTTACCTGCTATCTGCTCCCCCTTCCTGCCAGGATCGCAACCAAGAAGTGGTTTGGCGGTGCGCTTTCACTGCCGCTTGTTCCTTAACCTGTGGGTTAAGAACAGGGCAGCGGGTGCAAGCTGCATAGAAAACACTGCCCTTCAGGATGGTGAATCTCGAAGGCGATCGAACCAGTAACAAGTACCTTCCGAGATTGCATCCTGATTTCCGGCTATTCGTTATGCATACTCACCTTCTCAGGAAACAATCCCGGCATCCATCGCGACGAAAGCGACGCTGGAAAGACAAGGCGTAGCGGAGCACGCGAGCTCTCGGAGGCGAGCACTCCACGCTCGACCAGCGCCGAGACAATACGGCGCGCGTGACGCTCACCCACGCCCACAATACCAGCGGCATCGCCACGAGGCAGTTCTCCCCGGTAAAGTACAGCTTCGAGGATGCTGCCCGCCTTCGGCGGCAAGGTATTGAGCCTGATTTCTTCCTCCGCCCAAAGAAGGATGCGAGTTCGCAGGCGATCCGGCTGCATCAGGCCTTCCATGAATTCAACCTGGTCGATGCAGATTCTGAGAAAGAACTCTGTGAATCTCGAGAGAGCCTCCTCGCTCAGATCGCCACGTCCGTCAAGATCGTTTCGGCGCGGAATATCACATGCAGCAAGGTGCTTCTTATAGTCATCCACATTGCGTGCTAGACCGCGCGCCACCGACCAGACGGCGCCGGTATCGAGTGCTTCCAGCAGCATTGCATGAGACATCAAGCGAGAAACGCGGCCATTGCCGTCAACAAGCGGATGAATCCACACGAGGCGATGATGTGCTGCCGCAGCACCCAGGATTGCATCCGTCTTGCCAATACAACTGTAAACCTCCTCGAATCGTTTCAGAAAACGCGGCACAGCACCTGGACTGATAGCGATATGAGCGCCGACTTTGACGTTGTCTCCTCGTAATCCGCCGGGGACGACCCGAACCCGTTCTTTCGTTTCGGGGTCCTCCACCCACAGCAGGTCCTCTGGCAATAACTCACAGAAGCGGCGATGGACTTCCCGGATGCCATCGCTTGTGACCGCGCGGCCTTTCAGACCTCCGTCGTCGATCCATTTCTGGACGGCGATATGTGCTTTCGCTTCGAGTTGTAGGTCGCGCTTGCCGGCATCATGGCTATAATCGTTTTTCAGTGCGCGTTCGATATCGATCGGATGAGTGTCGTGTCCTTCAATGAGGTTGCTGTAGTAGCAGTTCATTGAGCGCACTAGATCGGCAAGGGAAGCCAGCAGGCTGTCCGGCAGGCTCCGCCGGAACCCGGAAGACTTCTGCACCAGACCCAAGACTAGGTCTGTAAGGCTGCCGCGATGTCGGGAGCCTTCGCCAATCAGCAAGGGCTCCATCAGCGAAATCTGCTCGCCCCGATCGTCTGCCTTCTCTATGTCCGCTATCATGACCGTCCTTATTATTCAGAATAACTATATATATCATATATATAAATAGAAGTAAAGGGCTGAGAAGTCCTCAAATAAGTCTGCTTAGATGTCCGATTGATACTGCCCGTTTCCGCGAACTCTGCACCAACTAAGGGTGATGCACGGCCAAATTCAAAGGGGTTCCTCAACCCACAGCTTCTGGAACAGCGTTTTTGGAGCCGTTCACCGTTTTGTTTTCATTAAGATATAACCCATGCGCGGGCGACCCTTCTGGGACGTGGAGTGCGGATTCTAAAGCAGTTACTGTGTTTCAAAAGGGGCAATCAAGCTCATCGTATTCGGCGTCTTTTTGGAACAGTTCTTTGGATAGTTTGTGACTTTGCCGACGCACCAGCAGTTCCACTGTCCTTCGCCCGAGTCAACTGTTGGTAAATCGCCAAGTCACTCAGCGAGGGCTCCAGGCGCATCGGGGACCGTCCAGCCGTCCGGATTTCTGGCGTGTCACGGGCCATCCGGAAGTTGGCTGGGGGGCGGAGAGCCTGAATGGTGTGATTATGCATAGCAAACGTGTGTTCGGACGCTGTATCCACGCTGTGTTGACGTTAGTACTCCGCATAATCACGCCCTCCACATAATGGGCATTATGCGGTGCACCGCATAATGCCCACTACAACCGCGAGGGCTTCATCGACACATTCTTCACATCCTTACCGGGTAAGGTCCGCTTTCTCAAGTGCCTTACCGAGTGGCCCT
>Ga0187872_10003822_pt1 | contig 11749 bp, 9 predicted proteins | sample June2016WEW_16_4_FD_132973 | JGI IMG/M metagenome (GOLD analysis project Ga0187872, IMG submission 132973) | Peatland microbial communities from SPRUCE experiment site at the Marcell Experimental Forest, Minnesota, USA - June2016WEW_16_40 | ecosystem: Environmental > Terrestrial > Soil >...
GCGTACTCCGTGACAGCGATCTGGGCAAGGTGTTCTTCGGGAATGCCGTGCACTTTGAGATAGCACTCCATGACTTCCGCAAAGAGATGGGGGAAGACGTATACCTTCCCGACACGCTCGTCGGGATGCGAGGAATACCCGAGGGCCTGGCCGATGAGCTTTCCATCCATCTTCCCTTCGGCGTCGCGCATTTTCTCGTAGCCGATCGCAATCCCAGTATCACCCCATCCGATTTGCAGTTTCTGGATGACAGAGAGAATGGCCTGACCACCCGAGGCGCAGGCATTTTCGACCGACTCGATCGGCTTGCCGGCGAGTCCAGGAACTTCTGCCACGAGGCCCGCAAGCAGCCCTTGCTGGTTGAGGGAGATATTGCAGACGGCGCCCACGGAGCCTACATCCACGGCGGAGGGTTCCACACTGATTTCCGCACAGGTCTCGGTAACGGCACGGCGAAGAATCTCGGGGACCGCCATGCCCATAAGCTTCCCGAATTTCGACTGATGATAGGCGGCAATGTAAATGCGCTTCATGAAACACCTCTTAGCTCGTTTTGATCACGGTTGCGTTGATCATGCAACAGCTTCAAGACCGTTCTTGGCGATTAAGGTAAGGAGCTTTAGGGAAGCTCCTCTTGGGTGCTTTTCGCCTCGCTCCCACTGGCTGACTAAGCCGGTGGTAACGTTTAGATAGCGAGCGAAGACCGCTTGGCTGGCCTTCTCGCGCTGGCGGAGGGCGCGAATCTGCTTTGCAGTCAGCGGCCGCACTGGTGTCAGACACATGACGTCAAATCTCCGCATGGTCTCCTTGTCCATCACACCAGCGTTGTGGAGACCCTTGGCGGTCTGGTGAACCGAAGCTAGCAAGGGACTACGATACTTCCGAGGCTTTGTTGTCTTAGTCTTACTCATGGCACGCCGCCTCGATCAATGTTCCGAAAGCGACCGCCCTGCCATCTTAAATGTACAGCACTTAGTGCTATAAATGTCAAACCTCCTTTGGCTTGGACCGTCCGTGTAGCCTTATGGACTTCGGTTTCTCTCTGGGATTCTTCTTGAACAGCTTGGGACAGACTTCTTCTCCGGCTCGTTCGTCGTAAGCACCGTTAACAGGGAAAAAATCAGGGAATCATCATAGACTGGCCAGCGGAATTCGCCACAACCCCTTCCATGACGTCGCTTAGCGAACTCAGCACCTCGGAATTGGGGCACGGAACAGGGAATTAACAGGGAAAGTCGTACCTTTGAGCATCCTGCTTTTCTCAGTTTTTGATGACCTCCTTGAGTGGATCAAGGAGGAGCCTAAAAGCTCAGCTTGAGCGCGAACTGGAACGTCCGCGGGTCGTACGCCGCCGTCGGCTGTCCGCCAGTGCAAGTGGACACCGCCGTTGACGGGAACGACGCAGTGGGGTCGCAGACTGGGTTGACGTCGCTCACGTTGAAGCGGTTCAGCATGTTAAACCCATCCGCAATGACTTCCAAATTCCACCGTTCGGTGAGCGGAATTTTGCGGGCGATCCTCAGGTCAATCTGGAAAAAGCCCGGCCGCGTGAAAGCATTCCGCCCGAGATTCCCAGTGCATCCCCAAAACGGCAACGTATCGGGGAACGAGAAGGACTTCCCGGTGCTGTCCACGCACACATTCGGCGGGACGAAGGCGACTCCCTTAATGAAGGGTGAGACCGTCGAGCCCGGTGGCGCTGCCGAAGTCTCGACGAAAGATGGCCGGCCTGTGGAAGAGCCGAAGTCGAGGTTGGAGTCGTACCCGATCAACAGGTTATATGGACGCCCGGAGGAAAGCTCAACAATCGGAGCCACGGTGAAGTTAGCGAGGAGTTTCTTCCAGAAGCCTGTGTCGCTCTGCTGATTGGCACTCTGAAAGATGGCGCTCGTGATCCAGCGGTGCCGCTGGTCGAAATCGGAGTTGCCGCGATCGAGTTCGGGAAAGCTATTGTCCTGCGGGGCGAGGAGAGTGGAAAGGTCGGTCGAGTCGTCGATCGAATGCGAATAGGTCCAGCTTGAAAGAAGCTCGACTCCGTCCGAAAAGCGCTTTGTGACTGTCACCGTGAGGGCGTTGTAGATCGAGCTTCCCGTGGATACCTGAGGATCGACGTCGCTCCAGGGCACCTGCACGCCCGCAAATCCCGTTGGTAAGCCCAGTGACCCCGCCAGCCCGACCAATTGTGGGTAGCCGCCCGCCGCGAGACCGGAAAACGAAGGATTCGGGCCGGATGGCCGGAAGAAATTAAACACAACTGGAGTGACGATGGTTCCGCCCGGCAGGAGAGTGGCACTGCCGTTACTGACGGGCAAACCCGAGCAATCGCTGCTGGCAAATCCAATTCCCAACACCCCCGCGGCCGCCGCATTTGGGACAAGGACGCTACCAGGCCCGGAAGTCGAGGGGGTGCATCCCACGGTCCCCGGGACCGCGATCCCAAGCGGGTTTGATCCAATGGTGACAAGACCCGCCTGGACGGCATTGCTGTCGTTGGCCACCAGCAGCGCTGGGTTTGTGACGTTGCGGTTGACCGTGTGGTCCAGATGCGTGCCGTGGGTGAAGTTGTATCCGATGCTAAACTTCCAGTCTTTCGTGATTTCACGTTCAATCGTGAGATTGGCCTGTTGCGCGAGCGCATTTTGGAAATTGTTCGCGACGGGAATCGTGAAAGGCAAAACTGGCAGCGGGTATCCCCCGCCCGGTGTGTATCCCTGTACCGTCAAGAATCGCTGCTGGTTGAAGAGCGAATTGGGAAATGTCGCACCGAAAATCTGTGGCCCTCCTCCGAATGCAGGCCCCGCGGCTCCATAGCACATCGTAGGCGAGGCGGTAGAGCAACTCGTGATCGCCGGGGCCAAGGGGTTTATCGCGTTGGGGTTTGAACTGGATAGGATGCCCTGGAAAATCGAGGACGCGTTCAAGGCACCGACGTTTGCTGGATTGTTGAGGTCCGCGTGCGACGGCGCACTGCCGGCCGCTTCTAGAAGCGCGGAGAGCGACCCATCTTCGGCGGTTGAAAGGAACGCAAGAGCGAGCGCCGGGTGGTCGTAGAAGAATCCGTAACCCATGCGAATGACGGTCTTGCCGTCGCCCCATGGGTCTATGGCAACACCGATGCGAGGCGCGACATTGTTGGCATCGGTGGGAATCCCTTCAACCACACCGAAGGCCTTTTCGGCAATAGCGTTGACCGTAGTGCCCGGTGTGAATGTCGGAAGCCACTCGATGTCGTACCGCAGGCCATAATTGATCGTTACATTGCGACTGACCTTCCAGCTATCCTGCGCAAAAACGCCCAGCGTCTTATTGTCGAAGAAGCGCCGGGACTGGCCAACTCCCTGATAGAAAACGGTAGGGATGCCCAGTCCATATGACTGAACGGCACTGAAACTGGGGAGGCCCGAGAAGGCGGGAGAAAGTGAGTCGGCGGAAAGAGATCCGAAATCGAAGACGCCGCCGTAGTTGAGTGTGAATACTTGATCCGCCCCCGAGCGCAACTGAATCAGGTTCGTGTCGACGCCGAACTTCAGCGTGTGTGTTCCCTTCGTCCACGTAAGGTTGTCGGTCCACTGGAACCGGCGCTCGATGCGGTCTTCGGTCGTAAACGGCTCGCGTCCGAGGAAACCCGCGCCGGCGATATTGTCCGCCGGGAAATTGCCGCCGAATAAATCAGAGTATCCGTAGTGCAAGCCGCGGCGCGCAAACTGGAAACGGAATTCATTGAACAGGTTGGCCGCGATCGAAGTCGTGTGCTGGCCGACGATGTCCAGGTCGCGCGTCTGCTGATCGGAGGTGCGATTTCCAGCGTTCTGACCGAAGGTCTGGTTCTGCGCGTTGACCTGTATGCCCGTGGTCGTATAAGGCGAAACCATCGCGCGAACAAAGGAAGTGTTCTTCGAATTCCAGATATGGTCGAGCTTAAGGGAGTAGATGCTCCCTTCCTCGGACGTGGGATAGTTGCCGATCACCGAGGCCAGACCCTGGAAGGTCGAGGGCAGAGGAACGCTATCCTCGGGAAATCCATTTAACGCAGGTGGAAGAATTCCCGTGTTGCCGAAGAGCGCGACAGCCGCGCTGCCCGCTGCCAGACAGAAATAAGGGGCGCCCAGAGCGGGGGGTGCGGTCGCCAGGAAGGTTTGCTGGGCTGGCGTCACCAGGCCCGCCGTGAGTCCGCATGCCGCGCCGCCTGCAGGATACGACTCAGGTACGAATCCGAAATTGTTTGCGCCGATGTTCGTGAATCCGGTCTCCTGCCTGCGTGTGAGTTCATAACTGAAGAAATAGAAAGTCTTGTCCTTCTGGATCGGGCCCCCGATCGTTGCCCCACCCTGGACGCGCGTGTAGGACTGCTTCACGGGCGTCGTGCCGCAGGTGAGCGTCGCGGCATCGCAGTCGGCGGTCACCGAAAATGGACTGCGGGCCTGAATGGCGCTGTCGCGAAGGAATCCGAACATGTTTCCGTGGACCTCGTTCGATCCGGACTTCGTCACAATGTTGACCACACCGCCCATGGCCCGGCCGTATTCCGGCATGTAGTCGCTGGTGATGACCTGGAATTCCTGCACGCCTTCCTGCGAAATCGTGGCGCGCACACCATTCACGGAATTGTCCACCGCGTCGGCGCCATCCACGGAAACTTCGTTTGACCTCGCTCGCTGCCCGCCGAAATTCAGCCCGCTCGTAGGGGCCGCGCCGATTGAGGGGGTGTCGTCGCGCGCGGCCTGCGAGTTCAGCAGCGTGAAATTGATGTAATTCCGCCCGTTGATCGGCAGGTTGTTGATTTGAGTTTGGGTGATGGACGTGGATACGTCTGTCTTGGCTGTTTCGACCAATTCAGTCTCAGCCGTAACAGTGACGGTTTGAGTCGTTGTCCTCAATTGCAATTGGGGGTTGTACTCCCCAGCTACGCCCAAGGTCAGGGTCAGAGACGGATTCGCTAACGTTGCGAAGTCTTGCGCTTCGATGGTCACCGCATAATTCCCGGGAGGCAATCCGACGAGCTCGTAGCGCCCATTTGCGTTGCTCGATGCGGTACGCTCGGCGCCCGTCGCCAGATTCTTGAACGTCAGCTTGGCGCCTTTGATGGCGAGGTTTTGAGGGTCGAGCACCGTCCCGGACACGTTGACCGTGTCGATCTGGGCACGGGTTGCGATGGAAATCGCCAGCACCAGCCCTACGACCAGCAAAGCAGATGGCAGAAGGCTACGCGGACGCATTGCGACACCCCCCCGAATTTTCCTTCTTCTGACTTTCGCGACCGTCCGGCCGCTCGCGGACCTCAGAATTAAACCGGGATTCCCATTTTGACTTCCCGGCTGACCGACAACGTACACCCACCCCTGTCAGTATGCAATGCTCCAGCCAGATTTTTGAGTGCAAAGCCTTTCCGACGGCTGTGGCAAAATCTCAGATTTCGGCCGAGCCGGAACTACTCGGAGGTCTCTTCCTACTCGCGGGAGAGTAAATGCTGGAGATATACCGGAACCAAAAGAAGGTGCGGATGGTGAAATTTCGGCGGTGGTGGAAAGAGGAGCATGCAGGAGTCAAAGGCTATAATCGGCCGAGTATTGCTTTCTTGCGTAGTCGCGGCGTTATAATGCGTCCACTTGGGCTAGTGCGGACGGCGCGCAAAGGTTGCGCGCCCATCCGCGTTCCCTTGGCGGTGAGAGGAGGCGGACATGGACCTCCGGATCTCAGCGCGAAAATCTCAGGACGTAACGATTTTCGATGTGGAGGGCCGCATCCTGATCGGCGCAAGCAACGAGGCGTTTGGAGCGGAGCTGCGCAAGCTCGCTGCAAGCGCGCCGTGCAATGTTCTCGTCAACCTCGCGAAGGTCACGCAAGTGGATAGCTCGGGCATCAGCACGCTGGTGCGGTCGTTCGTCACGCTCGAGCGCGACGGCGGCAGCTTGAAAATCCTCAACCCCACGGGACACGTCCGCGAAGTCCTCGAGATCACGCGCCTGGTCAAATCCATCCCCACCTACGCGGATGAGGCCGAAGCGCTCGCGAGCTTTCGCAGCAGTGCCGCCCACGCCTAGCCCGCCAAAGCGCAGAACTACCTGAAGGCAATCCAACGCAGGAAGTATCCAGAAACAGGAACGGGCGAACCTGAGAGGCCCGCCCGCAAAAACCACAGGTCCGGAGTAAGATGTCACCGAACCTCTCCTTCGTCCTTCGGTCGACCGACCACACGCTGCACGTACTTCGACTCTTGCTTCTTGTTCGCTTCCAGACCACCAATGACGAAAAGCCAGGCAAGGCTGTTTTGCCCGCGTAGCGAGGACTTTTGTAAAGGGGCACACCTGTCCCTCCGAACAGGTGGAGGCGCTGGCACGTGTGTGCCAGAGTGGAGCGAAACGGGGAACCAAAATGAAACTGCGGAACATGCTTTACGGAGTGGTCTTAGCCGCAATCGTGCTCGCCGGGGGGCTGCACAAGCGCAGCCGGTCAATCTGACTTGTACGTATGCTAGCGGAAATGTCGGTCGTGAGGCTCGGGTCACTCTGGATGAAAGTGCAGGCACGGCAGTCTTTGGCGAGGATTCTGTCTCACGAGCGAAGTTCATCTATTTAGCTGTGACGTGGGAAGGGACCAAAATGAAACCACGAAACATGCTTTACGGACTCTTTCTAGCTACAATCACGCTTGTTGGCATTCCGGCGCAAGCGCAGAACATCAAATTCAGTGACACGCCTTATAGCACTCCGGTCTTCTCGGCTACGTTCCCGGCTGACGCGGAAGTCGCACACGAGCACACTAAGAACGACACATCCGACTACAACCGGTATTCGGCGTTCACCGGTAAACCCGGTTCAACGGAGGGCACTGCCGAAGCTGGTTCAATTGCTCTTTTCAGTCTCTCACACTCAAACCTCGGCGAGGCGAAGGCCGATACGAAAGCCAATTTAGATGCCGGTATTGACGGTGTGCTGGCACACGCCGTTACCGACGGGCGACCGAAAACCGATTCTACTCTTGGCGGCTTATACGCAAGAGAAGGTTCGGGAAAGAAAGTTGACGATGATTCGGGAGACGTCAGCCTGGTGTATATGCGACTCGCTATGCAAGGTAGCCGAGTGTGGCTTGCAGAGGTTGTCTGTGAAACCTGCACACAAGCAGACGCCGACAAGTTCTTCGACAGCATCAAAATCAAGTGACGAGGGGAACGACCGCCCAAACCATCGGTTCGAATCATTGGACGTGCAATTAGGGCGGACTCGAGGGCACGCAGTGCTTGATCAATCCGTTGGTCCCATTTTGCTAGGGTGCTTGCCTAACTACTCGTTAAACATAGTGAAAGAAAAGTTTACGATGCAGGGAATCGAGGAAGCTTGAGATACGCTGGTTGCCGTAGCAATCCTATTACTCACCTCTGGGCAGCCAAAGTGTCATCCGCGCCTTAAGTGGTGCGATTCCCCTGTCGTGAACGATTGAAAGCCGTCGGAAAGGCTCTGCACTCAATTTACCCTGCCTAGAATGTCCACGAGTTCATCCCGCTCTTTCAATGTCAGAGTGAACATGGCGTGTCTCCTTGTTTGCCCGGCCCGATATTTAGCTTTTCTCTCTCTCAGCTGTCAACAACCAATCGATGCTGACCCGAAAGCGCCTACTTTGGCGACTGTCCGGTAGCTTTATGGACTTCGGTTTCTCTGTGGGATTCTTCTTGAACAGCTCGGTCGAGTAGGAACTCGATCTGTTTATCGAACGACCGATGCTCCTTTCCGTGCTTCCAGTGCGATCAGAGGTATTCCACCGGCTTCAGCTCCGGGGCATAGGCCTGGAGAAACTCATCCACCTCCGCGGATAAGATCCCAAATGAAGTGTCTCTACTTCGTCGAAAGCTCCCCCTTGAAATGACTTTCAACATCGTGGCGGAACGGAGGTCTGACGGCAGGGCGGTTGCAAACCTCCTTCCTGTGCGACCCTTTCCGAGAACTGTGCAATTTCGGACAGATTTCATTCCTGTCGCTCGTTAGGTTTACATCGGCCGAAGTTTCTTGGCCCAGGAGACTCACATGTTGCTGCTTGTTGTCATCCTCATCTTGTTGTTCGCCGGCGGTGGCGGCTATTTCGGGTATTCGAGATGGGGAACAGGAGGGGGCTTGGGGATTGTGGGAACGGTCCTACTGATTGTCCTGGTCCTGTACTTGCTCGGAGCATTAAGAATCGCCTGAACTTAGTCCTTGACCTCCGGAAGGTTGGTTGGCGGGGTCGTCGTGCTCGTTGCTGACAGCGAGGCAATGGACTCCACCGAACGGATTGATCCTTTGCGACAAGGCAAGAGGCACCGGGGAGGGCGCGGATGACTCAGACCGCCTGTAATCAATGCGACGCTCAGTACAAGTCGGAACGTGAACTGCGCGACCACTTGAGGGCAGTCCATCGCAAGTTCAGCTCGGAACAAAGTAGTTCCGAGCCTGGTGATAGACAATCAGAAGTATCAGCCGCGCCTGTAAACGAGCCCGTGAAGTAGGTTTGGCAGGCATCACGTTCAGCGGTCCGAAGTGTTCAAGAGATGCCAGACGGTGTCTTGAGCAGGCGCAATGGCCCAACTCGCCCGACGGAATTGTGTTCCAAACTGGACTGTATTGCTTCGCGCACGATGACATCATGGATCCTGACTAAGAAAAGGAAATCGGAGAAAGATTCCGGCCGAGCAACACTCGCCAGCGTTATGAAAGAAATGGCACGGCCTCGCTTTGCCGAGTCCGCACGCGAAGAAGAGGAGGCTAACCATCGTGTCGAATCCTCTGGGTCGAGAGGGAGAGGGTTGGAGATGAAAAGCAAGAACCCGCGTATTCTCTTGTGTCGCGCCTTAGTATCTTCAATTGCTGTACTAACGATCGGATTTCTAGGACTCGGAGTCCGTGCGTTCGCATCGGCAGATACTACAAAGTTTATTTTTGTCGTAGCATTCGTTATCTCTGCTGTGGTTCCTGTTTTGTGTTTCACGCTCCGCCGATCCACTCGAGAACTGACGGCCCATTCGCTGTTCCGCGAACCTTCCTTTGTGAAACGCTCACTCTTTGGGCGCTTATCCGCATGGAGGCCAAGGGGTGGCCACCAGTGGATACTCTCCGCGGGGCCGATTTTGAGCCTGGTGTGGCGCAACGGTTTCTTGTCGCGGAAAAGTCACATGAGGTTAGGTGAGCGCATGAGCGCCGAAGATCGTGTGGTGCGAGTTTCGAAACTCCCAATTTCCCGACGTGCTGCTTGACGACGTGCCAGATCATCAGCAACTGTTTGCCGCATGATGAATTAAGCAGGCTGAGCCTCGCCCCCTTCGTCGCCCGGCTCGAGGACGCAGGTGTGCCAGGTTTCATCCTCGGCATGGGCGGCGCAGAACCGCCGCCCGCAGATACCGCAGTGGGAAGTTGCGACAGAATCGCAGGGCTCATCCATGGGCGAAACGGCCTGACAAGACCACTCGAGGTCCCGAGCTTCTGTTTGATTCACTTGTCGCAACATATTAACTCCTCGCGCGGGCGGTATACACCTAGCAGTCGCCGCGGGGTGCCAGAAAGAGGTTAGCCTAACTCCTGAGTAGTCGGGAAACCGGACTTGTCCGGTTTCCGCGTTTATGGGGTTGTGAAGGTGTTCGATTCGGTTCACGAGTCCGATCTTCGAAGGACATCGCCGCAGCCGGAGACTCGCCGTCGTTTTGATGACCTTCGCACAACGTGCAATAACGCACAGTATTGGTATTCCCGAAGTTTGATACTTGGTCTTTCCAGCTTCTCAAGGAGACTCTCAGTGAAAACTTCTGCAGTATTGTTGGCAGTCGTCGTGGGTTTGGGCGCATCGACGCTCGTCCAGGCACAAACCACAGTTTCGTCCGAAAACAATCAGTCACCCATCTACCGAGTGAACGTAGTTAGCCGTACGACCGGGGCGGTGAGCTACAAACATCGCAGTGGGGCCACAAAGATCGATTTTCAAGGCACCGATTTGATGCCTGCCGCGGCGGGCGAGGCCAAAGTCGAGAGCAAGCGCGGGGCGCTGGAAATCAAAGCCGAATTCTCTGGACTCCACAGGCCCACGAGCTTTGGCAACGAGTACCTGACTTATGTGTTGTGGGCGATCTCGCCGGAAGGCCGGCCCGTGAACATCGGCGAAGTATTGGTGGGCGACAACCACCGCAGCAAGCTGGACGTCACCACTGACCTTCAGGCTTTTGCACTGATCGTAACCGCAGAACCTTATTATGCCGTGCGCCGTCCCAGCAACGTCGTGATCCTCGAGAACGCGATTCGCCCCGACACCGTCGGCACTACAGAGGCCGTGGACGCGAAGTACGAACTCATCGATCGCGGCGGCTACATCCCCACCGGGTATCACTTCGACCCGGTCGTCTTGGACGCGAGACTCCCTCTCGAATTCTTCGAAGCGCGCAACGCGGTGCGGATCGCCAAATCGGCCGGAGCAGAGACTTTCGCAACCTCCAGCTATGAAAATGCCGCCAGGCAGATGAAGCAGGTGGATGATCTGGCAACCATGAGACACGTCGACAAGAAAACGTTGATTGCTGAATCGCGAGAAATTGTGCAGACGGCGGACGACGCCCGAGAAATCGCCGTGAAGCGGATGGATGCAGATCGCGTAAATGCGGACAGGGACGCGGCAGCGGCGCAAGTCGCAGACGCCACTGCCAAGTCCAACGAGGACATGCAGGCTCGTAAGAACGCGGAAGCGGCAAGCGCCGATGCCGACCGCCGGCGCGCCGAGGCCGTGCAGGCTACCGCTACGGCACAGCAGCAGCAACAGGACGCCCAAGCGGAATCGGATCGAAATCGAGCCGCCGCCGCCGACGCCAATCAAACCGCTGCGAATGCCCAGCAGGGCCAAAGAGACGCAGAGGCGGAATCGGATCGAAACCGGGCCGCCGCGGCGACTTCAGATCTGCAACTCCAGCAAGCAGTGCGGGATCGTGAAGAACTCCGCGCCCGATTGCTGCAACAATTCAACGCCATTCTCGCCACTCGCGACACCGCCCGTGGTCTGGTCGTGAACCTGTCGGACGTGCTTTTCGACACCGGCAAATACACTCTTCGCCCGGAGGCGCGCGAGAAGCTGGCCAAAATATCCGGAATCATTCTTGCCTACCCGGACCTCAGGCTGGCTATTGAGGGCAACACCGATAGCGTGGGTGGCGATGCCATGAACCAGGAACTCTCGGAAAAGAGAGCCGCAGCGGTGCGGGATTACCTAGCACAGCAAAACATTCCTTTGACGTCCATGACGTCACGAGGATTCGGTAAGACGCAACCCGTTGCGTCCAACGACACGGCGGAAGGACGTCAACAGAATCGCCGCGTGGAGATGATCGTCTCGGGCGACGTAATCGGAACGACGGTCGGACCCGTATCGCAAAACCTGCCCCTGCCCATGACTAGCCGCCCCTAAGATGCTTGGCGGAGAATTGACAGGCCCCGGCGGTTCGTTCGTCGCTGGGGCCTGTGCAGCAAGAAAAAGCCCGCAAGAGCGCTTCCATGGCATGTTTGTGGAGAATATTTCGGCATCTATGTTGTTCCTCTGCAACGAATCATCTTCTCGCCCACTCAATTCCCTTCCCGTAGTGGCTTAGGTGGTCGGCCTGAGCAATAATTAGGTGGCTGCTTCCGTGAGCGACAGGAAATATACATGACCTTCAAATACGAAAAAACAGTGCCGTGGTAACGCTCGTTCAATGAATACCGCGTGAGATCGAAGAAATGTCTGCGAGTAAGAACAAGCGATTGTGGCTGCC
>Ga0187872_10003824_pt1 | contig 11742 bp, 11 predicted proteins | sample June2016WEW_16_4_FD_132973 | JGI IMG/M metagenome (GOLD analysis project Ga0187872, IMG submission 132973) | Peatland microbial communities from SPRUCE experiment site at the Marcell Experimental Forest, Minnesota, USA - June2016WEW_16_40 | ecosystem: Environmental > Terrestrial > Soil >...
ATTCGCTTCCTCGTGATTCACCAGACCAACGGAAACTATTCCGTGGCGCTCGACGCATGCCAGATCTGCGGCTGGAAGGGATACCGCCAGGAGGGGCAAAACGTGATCTGCCGCAATTGCGGCGCTATGATCTACATTCCTTCGATCGGCGATCGCGGCGGCTGCAATCCCATCCCCGTAAAATCGCGCGTGGAAGACGGAGAAGTGGTCGTCGATCTCTCCGCGCTTGCCGACTCGGCGGCGACGGTTCACAAATCCTGACATGTTCGCGCGACTCGTAGGCGAATCGTTCGTCCGGAATCCCCGCCGCAAGATGCTGACGGCTGCCGCGCTGACCGTCGGTATGGCTGTCGCGACGGCTACGCTGACCGTGGCGCTCGAAGTCGGCGACCGCATGGCGCGGGAGTTTCGCAGCCTGGGCGCGAACCTGCTGGTCACGCCGCAATCGGACACTCTGCCGCTCGAAATCGGCGGCGTCGATTATCGCCCCGTGGACGAGGGCGCATACCTGAACGAAGCCGACCTCGGCAAGCTGAAGACGATCTTCTGGCGCCACAATATTCTCGGCTTCACTCCTTTCCTCGATGTTCCTGCGGAGATTGCGACGAACGATGAAACAAAGCCGCAGGTCGCCACCGTGATCGGAACTTGGTACGAGCACGAAGTCCCTGTGCCCGATGGAACGACCTTCAAAACGGGCGTCAGCGTCACGCATCCCTGGTGGAAGGTTCAGGGCCGATGGTTTAGCGATGGCGCGAACGAATGCGTGATCGGCGCCGCCCTCGCCGCAAAATACGGCGGAGCGGCCGCAATCGGAAAAACGATTTACGTAGCTGCGGCGAATGGAAGTGGCCCAGAGGGTCATGGGATTCCATTGGTCGTGGCAGGCGTCGTTTCTACTGGCGATGCGAACGACGACGCAGTGCTTGTGCCGCTCTCCGTCGCGCAAGATATCTCCAATCATCGGAGCCAATTTCGGCAGCTCTTTGTGAGTGCGCTCACCAAACCGGAAGACACGCTCGCTGGCCGCGATCCGAAATCGTTGACCCCGGCTGAATACGACCGCTGGTTCTGCTCGCCGTATATTTCCTCGATCGCCTTCCAGATCAAGCAGGTGCTGCCGGGCACGGAAGTGCGCGCGATCCGCAAGGTCGCCGACTCCGAGGGCCGGATTCTCTCGCGCGTGAGCACCCTGCTCTGGATTGTGACCATCGCGGCTCTCGTGGCGGCGGGCCTCGCCGTCGGGGCGACGGCGGCAGCGACAGTCCTCGAACGGCGCAAGGAAATCGGTATCATGAAGGCCATCGGCGCCTCCAATGCCATCGTCGGAGGAATTTTTCTCGCCGAGCAATTGCTGCTCGCGATCGCGGGCGGCGCGATCGGCTTCGTCTTTGGCGCGGCCCTGGCGAGAGTCCTGGGCGAAAGCGTGTTCGGCACACCTGCTCCGCCGCGAATTCTGCTGCTGCCGGTTGTGCTCGGGCTTGCGGCGATGGTGGCGCTGGTGGGCAGCCTGATTCCCTTGCGCCGGGCGGCGCACATCGATCCTGCGCCGATCCTGAGGGGTGAGTGATGTTCGGGCGCCTGCTCTGGAAAATGTTGCGGGGCAACCGGGGACGCCTAGCGGTGGCGCTGTTGTCGATCGCGAGCGGCGCGGCCGTGATTTCCGCGCTGCTGAACCTTCAGTTCGACATCGAGCGCAAGCTGACGCAGGAATTCCGCACCCTTGGTGCGAACATCGTGATCGCGCCACAATCCGGCGCTCAAACCGTCGATCTCGCGAATGCAGGGGGCGCAGCCGCGTCGGTTCCCGTGCTGATGAACGAGAGCGCCGTCGAAGCTGGTCTCGAAGCGAATCGAACGCCGGATGTGGTAGCCTCGGCTCCGTTTCTTTTTATCGTCGCGCGCGCGAAGGACGAGCCCGTGGTTACGGCCGGCACATGGCTCGATCAGGCGCGCAAGCTCAATCCGACTTGGAAGCTCGAAGGCAACTGGATCGCGTCGCACGAGGATGAGACGCAGTGCCTTGTGGGACGGAACGTCGCGCAGCGATTTCAGGTCGGGCCGGGCGGCGCGCTCACACTGAGTTACCTTGGCCGCAGCGCACAGTTCCACGTTGCGGGAGTGATCGATTCCGGCGCGGCAGAAGATAGTCAGATATTCGTCAACCTGCCGGTGGCCTGGAAACTGGCCGGCACGCCCGGCGGGATCGGCTTGTGGCAGTTGAGTGTGAGCGGAACGGGAAAAAGCATCGGCGAATACGCCGCGCGGCTTGCAAGCGCCCTTCCGGGCTATGATGTGCGGCCGATCCGGCAGGTGACGGAAGCGGAAGGCAATCTCCTGAATCGCACTCGCCTGCTGATCGCGTCGATGGTCGTCCTGATTCTCGTGCTGACGGCGCTGTGCGTCCTCGCGACGATGGCGGCGCTTGCGATGGAGCGGCGGGTGGATGTCGGCTTGATGAAAGCGCTTGGCGGATCGATCTCCCGCATCGTGGGACTTTTCCTGGCCGAAGTGAGCGTGCTCGGTGCGGCCGGCGGATTGATCGGCTGCGTGGCCGGTATTTTGCTAGCCCAATGGATGGGCCAGCGCGTCTTTGGGACCGCGATCACGCCGCGCTGGGATATCTTCCCGCTGACGATTGCGATAATGGTGGGCGTCGCGCTGACGGGCGCGCTGCCGTTGCGCTTGCTGGGCAAAGTGAAGCCGGCCGTGATCTTGCGAGGCGAATAAGTGGCGCCGCTGGTACAAATCGAAAACCTCCGAAAAGAGTTCGGCAACGTGCGCGCGCTCGACGGCGTGACATTCAGCGTCGAAGCCGGGGAGTGGATCGCCATCATGGGGCCGTCCGGCTCGGGCAAGACGACGCTGATCAACATTCTGGGCGGGCTCGACACGCCGACCTCGGGCCAGGCCATCGTCGACGGCACGGACGTCGCGCGCCTCGATGAAACGGGGCTGACGCGCTTCCGCTCCGAAAAGATCGGCTTCGTGTTCCAGCAATTTCATCTCGTGCCGTATCTCACGGCGCTCGAAAACGTGATGCTCGCGCAGTATTTTCACAGCACGACGGACGAAACGGAGGCGCGCGCCGCTCTTGAACGCGTCGGGCTCGCTGACCGCATCACGCATCTGCCCTCGCAGCTTTCGGGTGGCGAGCAGCAGCGCGTGGCCGTGGCGCGCGCGCTGATCAACCATCCGAAACTGCTCCTCGCGGACGAGCCGACCGGAAACCTCGACGAAGCAAACGAGGAGATCGTTCTCCGGCTGCTGCGCGAGCTGCACGATGAGGGGCACACGATCCTCATGGTCACGCACGCGCCCTCGATCGGCCAATTGGCCGACCGGCGAATCGACCTCGCGCACGGCCGCCTCGCGCAGATCACCGAAACGGCTGGCGGAACCCGAAGCCGCGTTCGTTAGTTGTTGGGAAACGCAGGCTCCAAGGGGCGGTCCCGGTAAGCGATCACTCCGAATTAACGCCGGCGTGGGGTCGCCAGGCGCAGCCTCGCGCGGTCTTGTGATTTGAGTCGTGCGAAATGCGCTTCAAAGACGCGGAGCGCCCAGGCAGAGCTTCACGAAGGTCGGATGCTCAAAGATGGTGGCGTTGATTAGAGCTGAGATCGTGGCTTTGACGTCCAAAAGCTCTTCATACCTGCTTTCAGGTCCCCCGCTCCAGAGGAGCTTCACCTCATCCAGAGCTTTCTTTTCCATTTCCTTCGAATGCATGCCGTACAACTCGTCCTTCAGGTACTCGGTCACAGAGTCGAATTCGTCCTGGTCAAGCCACATTCCGTGACATTGCGGACACCAATCAATGACAATCGACGATTTCCCAAAAAGGACAGAAACCATCTTGACGTTCTTGCACTTAGGGCAGATACGCTTCGTTGCCACTGCGCTTGTTTTCTCGATGTTGTTGATTTCATCATTGAGCCAGCGCATCGACCCGTGCTCGACTTTATTTTTCAGTCTTCGCAATTCATCCTTGAACAACCAAACTCCCTTGCAGGCCGGACAGCCCTCAAATCTCATCGAGAACACGGTGTACTCATCAAGGGGCTTCCCACATGCGGGACACTGGTCAGTCGTGGTTCTCTCCAGCTTGGCGCCCTTGATGGGGAGCACTTCCACACGCGTCTCAATCTCGCTGCTTTTTCTTTTGACCCGCTTATACCAATAGGGGACATGCACATTGTTCACGAAATCAGAAAACCCCTTTCCGCTTACAGGCATGATTTTCGCCAGTTCCCTGTCAACTAAGTCGAGCTCGCCGCCATCAAGCCAAAAACCGCCGCAGTTCCTGCAATGGTGGAGGATAATATCCGTCTCATTCAGAAATCGCACTCGATACAAATTGGAATTGTCGCATCGAGGGCACTTCCGTATCTGCTTCTCGGGCTCCTCGACTGGCTCTTGTGAACAGTACTCGATGCTTCCTTCGACTTGAAAAGCCATCTTGTCCAACTCGCCTGCATTTAGCCAGAGGCTTCCGCACTTCTCGCACATATCGTAAGAGATGAGATCGTTTTTCGTGCTCACCTGATTGTTCATCATCTCGGTGCCGCAATTTAGGCATCTCATTTCGCCTTATCTCCGCAAAAACTGATTCAAGTATGAGAAGGGAGAATATCACACTCCATTACTCGTCAAATCTGAGTCCACGCCCGCACTTGGGATAACTGTTGGGAAATGCCCAAGTTGGAAGAAGCAGGGCGGCCGGCCCGTCTCCGATAACCGCGTTAACCAGAAGTTGGCGCTCGCTAGACGCTAAACTTGCCCCCGGTAACGCAAATCACCAAAATCTTTGTATGCCTGCTCTTAGCTTAGAGGGAGACGACAATGAGAAAGGAAATAATCGGACTACTCACGCTTGCCGTGCTCTCGCTCGCTAACGGCGTGCTCGCCCAGGAGCTGCCGATGAAGGTGAAGGGCGGCCATCAGCTAGGAGAAACCGCCGAGCAGTTCTTCGCCGAGGGTCACGAGAAGGAGGTGCTCGGCGCGTGCGCGGCGGGAGATTTCAAGAGTGTGAATAGGTCTAACAAACGTGACGCGAAAAAGTATTGCGGCGAGCTGACCGAGGCACGCCGGCAAGCGATGAGCGGCAAGCGCGGCGAGTACCAAAGCGGCGGTGACCCTTCCGAGATGCGGACGGACACATTCACGTTCGACGGCGGTCACCTCGTGAGGGTAGCGCTGCTCTTCTCCGCTCCGAGCATCGAGTCCAACTATCGCGGTCAATCGTTCGATGAAATCTTCGCGGGCATAAAACAAGCCTACGGGCCACCCACGAGCGAGACTACCAAGCCGGTGCAGGACGTCTATGGCGTGCAGTACGTCGCGCACCGTGAACTTTGGGTAGCGCCGCACGCCGCCGTCCTCATCACCGAGCAGCCCGGGCCGGGCGGCTCAGTGACTCTGGTCGCATTCACGCGTGCAGAATACGACCGTACGATGGCGGCGGGCGCGCCGAAGCCCGCGAATCCCCTGGAGTAGCTGATTGTTTGATTGAGCCGCCATTTGCCCCTGCTGTCTGTTGGCCTCAGCCCATCCTTCTGCGCAGGAACCTGCAGTAGAAGCCTCACGTGGACCCGCCCGAGTACGTCAAACGGGTTCCAGTACTTCGGACCCAATTTGGGCCTACCGATTTGGCTCTCTCGCTCTATTCGTCTGAACGGAGACCGAACCTAATCTACACGCCGCATGCACAAGCTCGATCGCGAGATTGAACACACGAGCGAGCTATATGAGGGAAGAACTATATGAATAAGACGCTAAAGACTTTAGCTATTGGTGCTATCGTTTTGGTCTGTTCATTTAAAGTCAGCTGCTGGGCTATTCTGAATGCAACTGGTCCAAGTAGTTCTTACACCATACTTGATGCAGAGATTTTTGCTGTATTTTCCACAGCAGTTGTCACAACGATTGTGATGACTCTGAGGTCTCGTTACATTAATAAGAAATAAGAAGAAGCTTTGACTCCTTGATCTTGCCGGCAGCTCCCGCTGTTCTTTAGGGCTTGGCCGGATCGGGGCTGGGAACCTTCGGTGTTAACTTCCGGACGACAAATTCTTGAAGGACATTGGCGGCGGCAGTCGCGCCAATCCCGATGGCCGCGCTTTCGAACGTTGCTCCCGCTCCGCGATCGTTCGCTGGATAGTAGAGATTTGACATACCGCCTGCGGCGAGGTTTCCGAAGATATTCGAGTAATTTGCCTGCCAGTGTCTATTGTCGCCTTTGCAGATAACTGCATTTGCGATCGCGTACAGAAGCCGTGATCGCGTGGTGCCGGTGCCCTTGTAGAAATAACGTGGATCCTGTTTCAAAAGCGATGGCAGTATGGCGCTTCCTATGAACGTGCCGGCGACAAGGTCAGCGTAGGCGGCGCCGTAGCGCTTTCCATAACCTTGTGCGCCTTGCCCGTATCCGCCGTACTGATCATCCGCCTGCTCGATTCCCGCAGCGGCCGCAGTTACTCCGAAGGTGATTGGATCCAGCGTTGTCTTCCAGGCAAGCTCGAACTTTTGCTTTGAGGTGAGAGGAACTGCATTGGGGATGTAGCTGACATAGAAATTTGGAATGAAGGCGAGCACACGCTGCTTCTCTTGATCCTTGAGCTGCACTTCTGCCACTTCGGTCTGCGAGGGTGTGACCCGCACCTCAGTGACGACGGTGGCAAGAGCCATCGCGACCTGCGGGACAATGTAGACCTCCCCCGAATGCAGGATTCCAGAAGATGTTTGCGCCGCGAAGCCCGCCGCCGCAATTGTGAGCTGGAAGGATCCGGGAGCGATGTTGGCAAAGGAGAATTGCCCATCGTCGCCTGATATCACCTCTTGGCTCGCGGATTGATCTTCACGTGTAAGTTTCACCCGCGCTCCGGCGACGGCGGCTCCAGTTCGATCAACAACCCTTCCGCTGATGCTCCCTGACGATTGCTGATCGGGCAACTGCTTGCCGGCTGACGCCCCTGTTCCCGGTGCGTCAGGTAGACCGCTCTGGACGACAGGGGACTGCTGAGATTGAGCGAGAACTGGAAAGCCGCAAGGCAGAACACTTAGGCTCAGCCAGACTAAGCTCCCAGGGCCAAGCACCGAGTTCCTGAACTTTCGGCCCAAAGATTTCTTGCATGAGTCTTTCTTTGGGGAATTCGCGGTTATTACGTTCTGCATGATGAAGAGGAGCCACGGCGCCCAAGTCCGTTGCATGGTTATTATGACTCAGGGGCGGGAGAATGCGTTGCATCCAAATGTGAGCGCGACGTGAAACGGAAAACTTGGATTGCCTTGGGGCATTCCGTTGCCCCAATCATACGACGGGGAAAGAAGTGCTACAAGTGAGGAAGGACTACTATGGCTGCCACAAGGCCGTGCCCCTTGCATTTTCGCGCGTGTCGCGCCAAGCTCTGTGGCCGCGACTCGACGTCGCCCGCTCGACGGTACGGAAATATTACCTGGAGTAAGGAAAGGAGCCCCATGACGGCTGATTCGAAGAAATACCGGCGCATTGCGACGGAAGAGGCGTTTTCGATTCCGGAGGTGGCGGCGGGACTGCGCGACGTTGCGCGCTCGCCCACGAACAGCCTCGACATGATACTCGTCGAGCGAATCTACGATGCGAAGGCGGACGACGTGCAGTCGCGTCTCCTGCCGCGGCTGATCGATCTCGAGAAAGAGCGTCTGCGCGACATGGACGAAAACGGCGTCGCCGTGCATCTCCTGTCCCTCACCGCGCCGGGCGTCCAGATGTTCGACGCCGACACGGCGACCGACCTCGCCGCGCTCGCGAACGACCGGCTCGCCGAAGTGATCAAGCGCCATCCGACGCGCTTCGCGGGCCTCGCGAGCTTCGCGCCGCAATCGCCCAAGCGCGCGGCCAAGGAGATGGAGCGCGCGATCAAGACCCTGAAGCTCAACGGCTTCGTCGTAAACTCGCACACCAACAGCGAATACTTCGACGATTCCAAATTCTGGCCGGTCCTCGAAGCCGCCGAGGCGCTCGACGCCTGCATCTACATCCACCCGCGCGCACCCTCGGACGGGCTGGCCGCGCCCTTCCGGCACTATGGCCTCGACAGCGCGCAGTGGGGTTACGGCATCGAAACATCGACGCAAGCGGTGCGCATGATCGTGAGCGGCGTCTTCGACCGCTTCCCCAAGCTCAAAATCTGCCTCGGCCACATGGGCGAAGCGGTCCATTTCTGGCTGTGGCGCCTCGACTACATGAACAAGAACGCACAGAACCGCGGCGCGGCGCCAAAACTCAAGCTCAAGCCCAGCGAATATTTTAAGCGCAACTTCGTGATCACGACGAGCGGTCAGGAGTCGCATCTGGCCCTCGATTTTTCGATCAAGGCGCTGGGTGTCGAAAACGTCCTATGGGCGATCGATTATCCGTATCAGCCGAGCGCGCCCGCTGTGGCGTTCATGGATTCCGCGCCGATCTCGGACGCGGAAAAGGAACTCGTCTACCACGGCAACGCCGAGCGCGTGTTCCATATCAAGCCTGCTTCACGGAGCGCGGCGGGCAGTCAGGAGCACAACTAGAGGACTTCCTTATTTTAGCGGCTTCGCGTTGGAGACGCCGCGCCGGCGCCGTTGCCGGGAAGTAGACGACAGGGCGGCACAAGGCTGATGCATGCCCGATGGCAAACCGGGCAACTAGCCGCCGGTGAGGAATTTGTACTGCGCGGCGGTGAGTGGCACGACGGAGAGGCGTCCCTGGCGGACGAGCGGCGAATCGGCGAAAAGCTTGTTGGCTTTGATTTCCGCGAGAGTTACGGGCTTCGCGAGCGCCTTCCCTGTTTTGATCTTCACCGCGGGGTTCTTCGGGTTCGAGAGGTCGACGGAGACAACCGACGCGGTTCCGACGGCGCTCTTGCGGTCGCCGGTTTCGTAGATTATCAGGCGCGTGCCCATCGTCATCTCGCGCAGGTTTTTCACCGCAACCGGATTCGAGACGCCGTCCCACAGCGTGACGCCATCGCGCTGAAGATCCTCAAAGGAGTATTCGGAAGGCTCGGTCTTGAGCAGGTAGTCCGTGGACACGAGGATCTCACCTCGGGTTTGTGCGCCCGCCTACCACTTGCCCATCCCAAGCCGGAACGCAAGGGCCAGAAGGCCCGTGGCAGCAAGCACGCCTAGCAGAGGCAGCATTCCCCAGAGTATTTCGGAAGGGGTTTCAAGCTGAATTTTCATCGAACTCTCCAGACTGCGCGAACAGTATCCTCCGCGCAGTGCCCCGGCGCAAGTCAACATGCATCAAGCATCATGGCGGCGACGTAAAACGGCGCACGGAACGGGCGCGCCTTCGCGTAGAATGGGCGCATGCCGCTGCCAATCGACATGCGGAAAAGGCCGACCGGCGTGAAGGTGCACGTCACCACCGGCGAGGGCGTCGAGATCACCTGGTCGGACGGCCACGCCAGCCGGTACGATTTTTCCTACCTGCGCGACCACTGCCCCTGCGCGACGTGCAATGACGAGCGCCTCAAGAAGGACCAGCAGATCGCCCAGCACGGGAGCAACGCCGTCCTGCCGATGTTCAAGCCGAAGGTGAAGGCCAAGGCGGCCAAGGCGGTGGGAAACTACGCGATCCAGATCGACTTTTCCGACGGGCATACCACCGGAATTTTCAGCTTCGACCATCTGCGGGAGATTTGCCCCTGCGACGCCTGCGGGCGGGAGTTTCGCCCAACGGCAGCGAAGGAAACCACGGCGTAACGCGCTTCCCAAAAAAGGTTGTCAGCCCGAACCCGGCCGCGCCTTTTGCGGACGGCGGTGCGCGGTGTTCGCATCCCGGACGGTCCTGCGGGAAGGGATCTGCTTTTGCCTTCTGTCGCGACTCCTAGCTCGCGGGCAATTCGGACGTGCAGTTCGGGCAGCGCGTGGCCTTGACCGGAATCGCCGAAAAGCAATACGGACAGTCTTTGGTCGATGGCGCGGGCGCCGGCGCGGGCTTTTTCCAGCGGTTGATCTGCCGGACCATCAGGAAGATCACGAACGCGACGATCACAAAATCGATCACCGTATTCAGAAACATGCCGTAGTTGATCGTCGCGGCCCCCGCTGCCTTCGCCTCGGCCAGCGTGGCGTAGGATTTTCCGGAGATGTTCAAGAAGAGGCTCGAACAATCCACGTTGCCGAGCAAAAGGCCGATCGGCGGCATCAGGATATCGTTGACGAGCGACGTGATGATCCTGCCGAACGCCGCGCCGATCACGATGCCGATGGCCATGTCGAGAACATTGCCGCGCATCGCGAATTCCTTGAATTCTTTGAACATGAATTGCTCTCCTCGGTGAGTCCGGTCTTACGGGCTGTACAAAAGCTCATGCGCCGTCACTCTGAGCCCGCCTTGCCCTGAGCCGCCTTGTTGAGCGACGGGGGCGGGCAAAGCGCGCTTTGTGCGCCCCGGATGGGTCTACGGGGAATCTCTCTTCATCGTTCCTTTCAATAAAGAGGGATTCTTCGTTCGAGCGAATCTGGCTGGAACGGTTCCCCCGAACCTTGCGTCAATATGGTGGTCGAGAGTATCGAGAACGCGCGGGGCTGGCAAGAATAAACGAGTCGAATCCGCCGGATGGCTGCGTTGGTTCGGAATGCTATAATGGAGCGCTTTTGGCGTTGAATCTCCGCGCCATGTGCGTGTATCCAATCGCTGAGGAGAGATCAGTGCACAAGGTCATCATCATCGGCAGCGGTTGCGCGGGGTTGACCGCCGCCATCTATACCGCGCGGGCGGACCTGCAACCGCTCGTTCTGGACGGCTACGAGCCTGGAGGGCAGCTCGCTCTGACCACGGAGGTCGAGAATTTCCCCGGCTTTCCCGAAGGCATTCTGGGACCGGAACTGATCGAACGGACGCGAAAACAGGCGGAACGGTTCGGGGCTCAATTCCGCTCGGGGTCCGTGACGTCGGTGGACTTGAGCCGGCGGCCGTTCAAGATTACCGTCGCGAAAGAGACCTACGAGGCCGAGTCGCTGATCGTTGCGGCCGGGGCCTCGGCGCGTATGCTCGGGATCGAATCCGAGCGGCAGTTGCTGGGCTTCGGCGTTTCCACTTGCGCCACCTGCGACGGCGCCTTCTTCCGCAACCGCGAGATCGTCGTGGTCGGCGGAGGCGACACCGCGATGGAAGAGGCGACGTTTCTGACGAAATTCGCGAAACGCGTGACCCTTCTGCACCGGCGCAATGAGTTTCGCGCGTCGAAAATCATGCTCGACCGCGCGCGCGCGAACGAAAAAATCGTCTTTATGACGCCCTACGCGATCGAAGAAGTCCACAACGTCGGAAACAAAGTGGTGGAGAGCGTCATCGTCCGCAACACGGAGACGTCCGAACTCAAGACGGTTCCCACGGAGGGCGTTTTCGTCGCAATCGGCCACGATCCGAATACGAAAGTCTTCAAGGGCCAGCTCAAGATGGATGAAAACGGCTACCTTCTTACCCATGACGGCCCGAAAACCAACGTCGCGGGCGTTTTCGCCGCCGGCGACGTTCAGGACCACCACTACCGCCAGGCGATCACCGCGGCGGGCTCCGGCTGCATGGCCGCCATCGAAGCGGAGCGTTTCCTGGAAGCGCAAAAGGGCTGATTCACCGCTTACCGCGAAATCGAGTCCTCACACGGACTCTTTAGTATTAGAGGCGGCCTAGTTGCCTGGAGATGAGCGTTCCTGCGAGCGATTCTCGGCGTTGGGCGACACCATGATCAGGCGAATCGCTTGCACGAAGGCGTCGCG
>Ga0187872_10003825_pt1 | contig 11739 bp, 8 predicted proteins | sample June2016WEW_16_4_FD_132973 | JGI IMG/M metagenome (GOLD analysis project Ga0187872, IMG submission 132973) | Peatland microbial communities from SPRUCE experiment site at the Marcell Experimental Forest, Minnesota, USA - June2016WEW_16_40 | ecosystem: Environmental > Terrestrial > Soil >...
AGCCCGCATCGCAATGTCTATCTCCGCGTCGCTCACAAATCGACACCCGAGAAGTCTTACATCAAATTCACCAACGAGATGTTTGGAGGCGAAAGCGACGAATCGTATAACGAGATTATCGAGGAGGTCCTCAACTATGATGGAAACGACGTGATGTCCTTCTCATTGCCGATGGGCTACCTGAACATCCACGTCAATCCTTTGACAAAGAAGTATCATACCAAGCTTCGCACGAACTTGAATGGTGAAGTGCGTTACCTACGGAAGCACGGTCTCACTGCCCTTGCACCTCCTACGGGCGACCACCCCTACGTTGAAGAAGTGGCGGCATCTGCTGCTTCATCCGATGTTACACTTCACAAGTCGAATGCAATCTTCCTCTCGAAGCATTCTATCTTCACTGTTGAGAAACCGACACCTGCCGAAGCAAGTGCCAATCCCAACGACCGCTTGACATATGAGAACCGCAAGTTCGTTGAACTCCTATATGCGCTACAGAAGAACGCCGATACGACAAAGATGAACCTCGACTGGCTCAGAGAGGATGACAAGCAGACCGAACTCGTCTATGTCATTCAGCTCGACCCCTGCAAAATTCGTATTCATCCCAAGGAGACGAAGCCGAACAGCTTCGAACGTCTCAAGGTAATGTTCCTTGCAGTGCAGAACTTCCTTCGCAATCTCAACGCGAAGCAAATCAACATTAGCAACACTCTACAGGAGACAACGGATGGTAAAGTGAAACCAGTTGGGTTCAAGTGGGCCTTCCTTCCACCAGAGAAGGACGATGGAGGACGCGTCGTCATCTCTGAACCCGTTGGACCAAGGCGATGTATTATCACACCTGACGTCTTCCGTGACAGACTGCGTGGTTTCTGGGGATACAAACCTACGGACGACGAGGTCTTCGATGCGATGAAGACCTTGCTCGATGTATATGGACACGAACTTGACGCATCGCAGATTACCTTCCCTGTTCGCGAAGCATCGGCTACCACTTCTGCATCGCAACCTGCAGCAGCCGCAGCGGCTTCTTCCTCTACCACTACTACTTCTCAACCTGCAAGACCCGTTCAGCAAACGAAGCAGTTCTTCGCCAAGACGCAATACACTGGTCGCGGACGAGGTTATGGTCGAGGAAACGAATAAAATGACGACTACACCTGAACCTTCTCATATAACATATATGGCCAAACAAGCGATTGACTTGATACTCTGTTCGATTGATGGATACGTCGATTGGTCGAATAACAGCACGATACGGACGTTCTGCCACGGTTTTCTGTTTCACTACGAGTATCTTGTCAAGCAAGGCAAGCATTGTATATCGGGTGATTTGGATTGCAAGCATCAAGACGAGTGCCCGTATCGTTTTGCGTATCACTTGCTCTGCGCTCTCAATAATGAACAACCCTTGGCAAACGGATGCTCCTTCGCACACTCTAATGGACCAATGACCGAAACAGAAGTGAAAGACATTTCGTCTGTTCTACAATCACTCGTTGGGAAACCTTTTCTCGACAAGCTCGAATTGATATATTCCGTGCAATCAAAGAAACAGCGAGACATTTGCACTCGTCACTTCGCACTTACAAGCGATAAGGACGTGTGGGGTGAATATCCACTGTTCGATGATACTATCTTTACGAAGGCGAAACTCGTTGCAGAGAAAGACTTCCCTTCTCTTTCCACTGCTACTTCCAATCCTACTAATGCGTTACAATTGGCTGTTATGAAAGAGTTGGAAGACTTGTAAATCGCATTCAATCTGATATAATAATATATCAATTGTTGAGTAGGCGTTAGGCTTTCACGGTCGAACAGTGATATAAAATGAACTTCACACCAAAGACCGGACTCCTTTCAGGCTTTGACCCGCAGAACAAGCTTGTTACACTGAGCTACGTTCTCAAGACTTTGACGGCATCGTATGCCAGAGTGAATAATCGTATCATTGAAGGAAACAACATTCGCTTCTTCTCTATGGTTCCAAACGGAATCATCCGCTTCGTTCTTCCACCCGATGCGTCAAAGGTGATGCTGTGGAGCATCAACTACGCACCCAAGAACGTGAATAGCGTGAGCGATTGTCTAACGATGGATTTCAAACCAACGAAACTCACCGATATACCAGTTGAGGAACCAGACACTCCTCTCTTATCGACAGCTCTTCGCTTTCATCAGGAAGCGACGACTAACGATTTCAACGTCTATCGCATCCATTTGGAACCACGCGAGAAGAGGATTGAGGGAAACTATCACTTCTTTGTCGTGTATTACGAAATTGACGGTCAATCATACAACGGCTACTTGTCTGCCTTCAACGAACAGACAGACGTGCAAGACCGAGCAAACTATCTTTCAACTTTGTCAGATTATGTCAAGTTCCTTGCATCCGGCAATCCAAACGTCGGAGAATGCTTCTTCGTCTATAAGCGCAACGCAGAGAATGTTCCTGTCGAGAAGGAAAGGATTACCAATCGTTCAATTGCTACACCAGCATTGAGTTCTGAGAGAGAACAGGCTTCCCTCATTGACAAGATTATCCTACCAATCGTGAATGTCATTCAACGAAAGGACAGACGAGGCAATATGACAACGACCTACGAAGTCGCATATGCTTCACAGTTGTATAATCCTTGTCATCTTGTTTTCAAGTATATTGCAGCGATACATTCTTCTGGTTTGCTCAAACTACCGATGGCACCACAGCAATCGGATGACAATTGGTCGCTTCTTATTCGTGATATTACATCCAATAACGACCCATTTGCCCTCAGCAACCGAGACATTCTTATTGGGACATTCCAACACAGTGCTTTGTCGGGAAGGCATCTCAATCGTGTTGTCTGCAGACATTCTAACATTTCACGACTCATCTTTGGAACAGATGGACGTTGGCTTCTCACTGCACTGTCGGGGGGACAAGACATCCGTTTCAAATCACCCGGCAATGGTGCGCTTCTACAAGTGCTACTCGGGAAGTGTTCCGATGAAAGTAAGTTGAGTATGATTTGTTCCAGCCTGACAAACGAAGTGGATGGCATCTACAACGATTTGCTCGGTAAATCAACCATTGAATTGGAAGATATGATGATGGATGATGCGAACTATGTGAGAAGTCTATCGGACACGTCTTTCACGTATTTCCATTTGACAGGCGTTGATATCGGACGATGCTACTTCGCAAACTACGCAGAACTCTTCCGTCTCCTCGCGCGTTTGCGTTCAGGGGGAAGTGACTATTTCGTTCCCATTCTGCAACCGCAACTCAACTTCTCGGGAAACAGACAAAACTCCCGTATCTCCGACAGCACAAAGTTGATGAGCGTATTTGACGAAGAGAAGTTGCATAAACTCTCGCGTGAAACGCAGGGAGCGAACACGCTCATCTCGCGTGTTGATGGCGGTATGTTTTTCCACCTGCGACGTGATTTCATTCAAGCGGGTGATAAGAGTATCCTTTCTCCCTTTTCCAAGGAGATGATGGAAATAACAGAGTTGTATTCGCTATATGGTGCAATGTTCAACGGTAAGAATACGAACAACTCGTTCTTCACACCGCTTGGATTGCAATCGAATAATCTCACTCATCTCAACCAGCACAATCCTATCACTGTTCGCTTCCTCAGCGATGGAACTGTTCTTCCTCAACAAGCGAAACCTTTCAAAGGAAGTAACAAGCAACTCGACGAACTTCGCGACTTCAATGCCAAGGTGTATCAGTTTATTATGACCGAGAAGTTTGTCGATAAGTTGCGTGGATATGTTCCCAACGTCGAGGAATACAAGTTCGCGTGTAAGATTGCAAAGAAGTTGCGGGTTGCATCTGGTAAATGCCTCAACATCTTCAACCTACTTGACAATGTTTCCAAACTTATCCTTGTCAAGAAGCGTTCGAAGGATACGCCTGTCGATGTAACGAACGTTCTTCTTCCCATTATCGATACGAAGCAAGCGCAAGCAAGTATTACGAGGATGTATAACAACATCGTGACAAGCGCTCCTGCTGCATCTGAAGAGATACGGGAGAACCTTCTCGATACGGACAACGTCAACGCACTTATCGGTGGATCTATGGATGAACCTGATCTTACACCTTTGGACAAAGTGAATGGCTTCCTTCTTTCCTCAGATTGGAAGAAAGGTTGCGTTTCGTATCCCGCGGAAACATTCTACAAGCATCTCGCTCTCAACGCATCTGTAGTGTATGCAAGGGAGAATATAACGAAGTTGAAAAGTGGAACAGATGAAGACTTGCCATTCACGGAAGCAGTGTGGCCTAACTTCGGTGTTGTTCCACATATCCAATGCGAGAACGGTGATATTCTCATTCGCACTCTCAACGGTTCTCTATCACAGATGTCAAACGCACTGCATATGATATTGGCAGCGAAGCATTGGACGTTCGTTATTGGATTGAAACCCAAGGTCGAACATTCAATTATGTCACAGCGACACTTCTATGAAGTGAAACACTATGAGAGGAACACTCCACTCGGTCTTATCAATCCTATTCCTTCTGCCGCAACGGGTTCCTTGGTTACAAGTGGAACTTCCCATCAACGAGAGACATTCCTCGATATGTTCCGTGCAATTGTAGCGAATGAAGACCCATCTCACTTCCGATTGAAACCCGAGCAACGCAAGATTATTATGACGTTGATGCATAAGGAGTGGAAGTCTCTTCTTTCCCTACCTCTGTCAAAGCGAAACGATAGTAATAGCAGCGGTGGAAGAACTTCCTTCCGTGAATTCATCAAGACGATTCATATTGGAAAGACTTCGTTCCGCATTGATGGAAAGGATTATTCCGTTGCAGAATACCGAAACAGAACGATTGAAGAGTTCCTCGGTTCTCTTCGCTTTATACGCCTACCACCCAAGCAATTTAACGATGCGTAAGATATACCTATATATCATTTGGAAAAATGCCACCCAAAGCGATGAAAGTTTCACGTCAAATGGTTGAATGTGGAAGCCACGTTGAACGATTTAACAGGTTGAAATGTGAAGTAGGAGGAGACTATGACAGCGTTGCATCCGTCCTCAAGGATTATGACGAGCACTTTACGAAGACGGGTAAATATACATTCACGTTGGATGCCAAGCATAACAACCTTTTCGAACACCTACTCGATTGTTATGCTGACAAGAAGAATGTTAGGATTAATACGGTTGAAGTGCAGAAAGTGGGATATGAGACAACGGAAGTCGTTCATTATCCGAAATCGTCTCGCGAGTTTATGCGTATCATTGTCATTGTCAAGCAACGGGGATACAATCAACTCGGTCTCGTTCTCAAACAGAAAGACGATGATATATTGGGACACACCATTCCTATTATGGTTACGAATGATGGATTGTATCCTCTTCCCGTTCAGATGAGCGAGTGGAGTATCAGTTCGGGAAACACTATTGAAGGAAGCCGTATCAAAGCAGCGAGGGCAATCATTGTAAATATGCTCGTCGAGTGTTTGAATGATGCACCACGTGCTACCGTTGCAAATGAATTCGCTGGCATTGAGATGAGAAACGGTGGAACGAAAGCGATGGATAAGATTGCACAGAAGATGGATGAGAAGGGCATTGATAAGCAAGCTGTTGCAGAAGCAATGATGAAAGCAGCGGATATGAAGAACGATGCACTGGCTGCTTCCATCGATGTTGCGCCTCAACCGAAAGTTGCAAACGAGATGTTGGAAACCGTAGCACAATGATACGAATGTAATGTATAATCTATACAACCAAACGATTTAACCTTGCTCTCCTGGGTCACCGACATCGCTGTTCTCGTGAATGGATGCAGCAACAGTAGCAAGTGTCGATTTCATATGACCGAGGAAACCGTCGATGTCTGCATTTGTAATCGCTTCCATCACCTTCTGCGTGTTATTCTGATTCGTAAGGGTTCCAATATCAAACGTCTTGATTGCGTGCGCTGCCTTGTCCGTCATTCCTTCGGGAACAACTGTCTCTGCATACTTCTTCACCGTTGAATGACTGAGGAATGCTGCACCAAAGTTACGAAGATGTTCGAGTTGCGAACTGTCATACGGACGAGCGACTTCGAGCTTGTAAGTGTTTGTTCCAATGCTATCCTTGACATTCTTCGCAATCAAAGGAAGAGGTGCGTTGAATACTGCCTTGAGAAGCACTTTACTAATCATCGAGATGACGAATAGAAGGACTTCTTTCGGGTCTTTCCTCTTATCGGTCTTCTTGCGGTTGCGGTCTTTGCTGAGGATTGACAAGCACAAATCGGTGAAGTTCATCACATATGCCCGTTCAGCACCCGAAACCGTGATAGATGCATTACTCGTGCTTCGTCCGAAGAATGGTCCCGCTGCGGGAACGCGATTGGGTGCAACAATGATACCCATCTTAAGAACGTCCTGCTTTGATACGACGAGTTGGTCGATTGCAATGCCAATCTGCTCGAGTGGTTTGCTTGCCTTAACGAATTCACAGAATGCGCGCAACTCAATCTCGTTGGCATTCAGTTCCGTGTATTCGTTCGTAAATTGAATATACACTTCGCAGACCGTAACGAAATGTTGAAGGGTTGGTAAATCAATGGATGACATTTTCCCAAACAACTCGATATAACATTATATTCTATGAACGTCCTCAACATCCGAAGATGTCTTCGGACTATTCTACGAACTGTTCTCTGGTCGAGAAGTTAAATCAATCAACGCTTGGAATGACATTATCGTGTATGGTCCGGCGAGCCTAACGTCCAGCGTATTCGACTTGATTGCTTCCTTTACATTGTTGTCAAGATTGCTATACAGGGCGACCTCTGCTCTTTCAGGGAGATTGCTTCCCATAACAGAGAGGCACACGTCCGCAAAGTTAAGCTTGAACTTACCGTCGAGGATTTCCAACGATGCATTAGTCTTCTTGTTGAAGAAATCACCCGCTGCAATCCGACCGTTTCTGCTCACTATAATACCATTCATCAATTGTTCCTGATAATCAACGATGAGCTTGTTAAGTGCTGTTTCCAATTGCGATTTATCAAATGTATCGTCGTATCTTACACAAGCACAAAACTTCACGATATCGTTCTCAAAACCAGTTGTCTCTCCGACCTTACTATTGAAGAGGAGATATGTTCCACAAGCATTTTCGTTCGTATATTGTTATACGCGCTACTCAAGAAGACCGAGTGATTTGAATATACTTTCTACCTGGGTTTCGTCTTCAATTCCTGCAGTGTTTGCGAGAATGTCATCCTTTACACGTTTATCAATGTTACTATTAATGACCGCTGTAACAAGCACCTTTGTAATACGATGAAGGAAGCAGAGGAAAACCTCTCCTCCTTTCAGACAGTCACTTCTCAGAATTGACCTACACATATCGGCGAAAAAGAACTTGTATTCGGAAACTTCAATATACGCTTTGGTTCTTCCGGAAAAGAACTCTCCCTCGTTAAGCACTTGTCCATCGTCGGGTGTAATGATACCACTTCTCATCTGTTCTTGATAATCAATAACAATCTTATCAAAGGCTTCTCCTATCAATCGGACTTGGTCAAGGGGTCTGTTGTCCATAACAAACTCGCAAAAGATGACAAGATTATATTCCAATGCAGAACCAGGCGTGGGAAACTTGCGATTGAAAGAGAGATACACTTCGCATATGGCACGGAACATCCGAAACATTTGATAGTGGTAAGTGTTTGACATTTTGTGCGCGCAGGCAATCGCCTTACGGGTAAGGATTTGGAAGATGCATCTGGATAGTATTGATACAAATGGTTTCCCTCGTATATTTGCTAACATTGCTATGGAGAAGAGCGCGTATCAGAACTCTCGACAAAGCATCGAGAATATATGATATAACTTCTTCTTTCTCTGGGACATCACTCGTCTTGATTGAGAGAAACATATTGGCAAGGTTGAAATGATAGTTCGGTTCGATATCAATGCATACACTTTCATTCTTTCTGAAGAATGCACCCGGTGATACAAGGTCGTTATTCATTCGAATGAGTATTCCACTCTTCAAATCATCTTGATACTCTGTCACGATATTAACGAGTGCTCGTTGTATCGATTGTTCTTGTCCAAGCGGCTTGTTATCCATTACGAACTCGCAGAAATCGATAACCCGTTGCGTTCTTCCACTTGTTATTTCTCCCAACTTTGATGCGAAGATGAGATATGTTCGACAGATTACTTGGAACTCTTCAAACAAAGATGGGATAGCGAAGCTTACATTGTTAAGCGGTTCCTCTCTTTCCATTGTTTGACTATTATGATTACGAGACAGATACGATGTAAGAAAATCAAGCACTCCGCGGAAGGTTGTCATTTTATATTCGTTTGTTACTCGTCTCCTCCCTTTCCTTGTTATCCTGTTCTTGACGTTGTTGAGCTCTCAGAATTGGTGCAGCAACAAAGGCGAGGCCGCACCGAAGCTTAGGATTTCACCGAGTGTTGGTTCCGTATCGGAAGCACGTGTCATATTACTACCATAGCGTTCCATTAAACGCTGTCCAAAGACACGAATGCGTTCGATACCATCGTTTCTGTTTGACATTTTCATATATATTATATGATTTATCCAAACTCGCCCTCGTCCTCTGATTCCTCCTTGTCAGTTACTTCCTTGCCTGTCTTTGCGGCAACCGCACCAGTCATAGCCTTGCTTTGCAATTTCTTCTGTTGAACAGGCAGAGAGGATTGGAACTCTCCAACAGGAATAGCACTGGCACCTTGTTCGGAAGGACCAACATAGCAAACCGTTCCCTCGTAATGAAGCTTCGGTTTGGGACCGGCACTGACACACGAAGGCCGGAAACTGATATTCGCAATGAAGGAACCGCCGCCATTTGGCGTGCGAATTTGAGGAAGACGATTAGCGATGTTCTCTTGACGTCTCACCCAACCTCCCTCGGTGAGTTTCGTCTCGTAGATTTCAACGCCCCACTTGTCGATATTCATCTGGTCCGGTGTTGGCTCGATATTGTTCTTGCGACGCATCGAGTATTTGCCCTGACAGTGTAGTTCGACCTCAACATAGATTGTATCTTCATAGATACTCTTGTGTAGCACAGGAGCAGTCTTGTCGTTGAAATACACGTCCTCTCCCCTTCGCGGGATTTCAAGATATTGGAAAGTGTTTCCCTTGACTTCATTAACGATATCCGACTTCTTGACAGCGAGCTTCGTGCCATCCGCGTAGTGAATGACAGGGGAGAAGGTGTTCTCCATATCTTTCACTGGGACACGTTCAACACGAAGAATGGGCTTCGTATCGAGGCCATATGAATATGCGAACATTGCATCGTTAATCTTCTGATAATCCGCACGAATAAGTGCTCCTTCGAGTGATGCTGCGGCAAGAGCGAGTTTCACCTGTGGAATCTTAGCGCCAACGTCGTGGTTCTTTCCGTCAGGTGTGAGACGGATGAATGGCATAATGATGCCTTGCACTTCGACGGGTGCCATATTCATATCGACTTCCTTCCGTGGAGAACCATCCTTGTTCAGATAGGAGAAGTTGATGATGGGCGAGTTGCCCGGGGTCTTGGTTGCCTTGAGGAACGCTTTCATACAGAACTGGTCGAGTTGTTCAGGTGAAGTCACGAGGTTGGCTTCGCGAGAAGGTGACGGAGATGCATTCAATGTGGTTGCTGACATTTTGTATAACTTTATACCAAACATTCCGCTAAGTCCGGGTCATATCCTATCACACCGTTGTATTCGTATTCGCATTTGAGGGAAGAGGTGGAGCCTTCCATATCTCACGATAGATTGTCTCTTTTCTCTCATCGCTTATCTTACCAATGATATGCAAGTATTCAACGATAGGAACGCAATACTTCCAGCAAGGTCTTCCTGCTTCTGCATCAGCACGAGCAGACAACTCCTCCTTTTTCAAATCAACCAACGCATCTATCAAACTCTTCTCCGCTTCGTTGTCAGCTGCGATTGGAAACTGCCTTGTCGGTTCGAAGGCGAAGAAAACGTAGTAGATGCCCTTGGATAACTCTTCGACCAATCGTTCTTTTACTGTCTGTGTAGTGATTTCAAGTTGCCTTCCTTTCGAACGAATGTTGGAGAACTTCCTGATACTGACGAGACCATATTTCATCTCTGTGAAGTCAATGATACTTTCCAAGAACTTGTCAATGAAGTCAGGGAATGATATATTCTCACTCCCGTTCTCAGCATTACGTTGTGGCATTCCACTGAACTTCGCAACCGACTTGAACATAATGAGACCATTCGTCTTTGGAACGTAGGATGACATATCAATACCGACGTGTGCTATTTCAGTGATACGTTGAAAGTCATATGCCTCGTATCTCTCGATGATTTCAATTGGTCTCACGATTTGAATGCGACGAACATTCGATTGTATCCATTCTACATTCGTCACCGCATTTGTAACCGTCTCATCAAATACTGATACAACGACACCTCGTATTCCTCGTCGCATATGAATGGAACAAGTGGATGCGTGTCTGGTAAAGATATAAACAAGTAACTGTCTTCCGGCAGAGACGAGGACTTCGGTTGTAAAACCCCAGAAGTTTGTCATCTGTGTCAGATATGCAAAGAGGATATGTTTCGTCTCCCTATCCAATTCATTGCTTCCAACGATAGCATTTGATAACGCCTTCTTCAACTTGTTAATCTCATTCACCTTCCTTGACGTCGAAAGTGACTTCTCGATATCAACTCGTTTGATTTCAGGAGGAACGAATGTCAATTCGCCGAAGACGTTCGCATTGTTCCTGTCGGAATACGTTAGGGTCGAGTTGGGTGATATGTCGGAAACAAGATATAGGATGTCACTTCCCTGCAGACGTCCAAGCACGAGACGCATATGTATTCCAAACTTGGGAACGTAGATGAGGTAGTGATTTCTCCACAGATGAACCAATGCGCTGATGATAGTATTCTCTGTCAAGTAGGGATACTGTTTCTGTGTAAGATGTATCAGTTCTTCGACAGCGATATGGAACTTGTCGGTAATGATAGAGCATAGCGTCCTCGTAATCAACATATTCACGCTTTTGATGAAGAAGAGGTTCTCTTTCACTCTCACATCTACTCCCTCGTTACGATTGGTATTGGTATTCGTATTGCCGATGACGCCAGAGGAGATATAGTAGTCGAGTGAATTCTTCCGTAGCTTATCCATAACTTTTCCGACATCGCGATACTTCTCCAACGCTTTCTGCACCTTATGCAAAGAAGGGTCTCGTTCATCCACGCGTCTCTTGATTTCCGCATTTGTCAAGGAAGCAAGGGAACGAATTTCAAACAACTCCTTTGCAAGATTGATTTCTTCGTCGGTAAGGTTGGAGATGTCAAGGATGTAATTGAATACTTGGTAATCAATCTTGACACGTTTGCGTGCCTCCTCAAGCGATATGTTCTCGCTACTCATCAGTTGAAGGGCGCGATGATATATTAACCAGTTGTGTCCATTCGAGCGAATACCGCGGTGCCACGCTTGGATAAGACCCGGAATATGCCACTCTGGAATAACAATATGCATTTGTGTGACGTGGTGAATATCAACGCTGTCTCTCATTACTTTGCTTCCAACGATGATTTTGACGATGGAACCATCCCAGTTCTCCGGTTTCTTCGCGTCCTCAAATAGTCTTCGCTGTTTCTCCGTCAAACCACTTTCGTAGAGAAGATACGTCTGTTTGCCTTGTTGCTTGCCAGTGTATTCCTCATATCCGCTTCGTTTGAGGATTTCAAT
>Ga0187872_10003829_pt1 | contig 11734 bp, 10 predicted proteins | sample June2016WEW_16_4_FD_132973 | JGI IMG/M metagenome (GOLD analysis project Ga0187872, IMG submission 132973) | Peatland microbial communities from SPRUCE experiment site at the Marcell Experimental Forest, Minnesota, USA - June2016WEW_16_40 | ecosystem: Environmental > Terrestrial > Soil >...
TGAGCTGTGAGTTTCCAACTTCGCCGAAGTTGGCTTCCGTCGTCCAAACCTGAGCCGGAACGACCTTGCTACAGTGCCCCTCGGAAAGGAGAACTATCGCTCAACTTCGGATTTCAGGCTAAGTTGAGAACACGACGCGACTGCCGCCAGCCTTTTCCAAGTCATGCAGGGCATGAAAGAGTGTATTCATCATTGCTGTGATGTCGGGCGCGGCGGCATCTCCCTGAACAATTGCTACATTCCTGGCAACGGCCCTGAGTTTGCCGTCTCTAAATTCGAGGGTGTGGCTGCGGATTGCTGCCTTCCCTTCCGAGCGGACGGACCAAATTCCGTTCGGGCCCTCGGCCATGCGCGTCACAACGCTCCCAGTCTTGCGGAGCGCCTGTTCGACCGCGTCCTGAGTCATGCCGGGTCGCAGAGCGGCTCCGTTTATGTCTACAAACGTGTCTGCTGCCAGGGCAGCCGAGGACAAGAGCAACAACAAAGTAACGACGCTTCTCGTGGACATCAAGAGACCTTCCTTTCCTAAACTAATAACTCCGGGCCGACGCTGCTACAACGGCTCCATTTGCAGCGCGTACTCGTTTTTGTGGAGGGTCGCCTTAAAGAGGTCAATGTGTTTGTAATCGGGTGATGACTTGAGGACCCGGATCGAGTCGGCCAGGAGGGGGTTGACTCGGCAGCCGAGAATAACCATTTGGATGCATGCCGGCGGCACACTGCGAAGAAATAGCAATTCTCCGCTCGGGGCCGACACCACCTCCGCGTACTCATGGGGGCTGCGAGATTCGATCCATCGCCACTCTTCCTCATAACTCCAGCCGTTGCTTTTGGCCCATAGGATGGCATTTGGCCCCACGTATGGTTGCCCAGGCAGCCCCTCCGTGGCGCTTATCCGCTCCGTACGGTAATCGACGTGGTGCAGCTTTCCGTCCGCTATGGTTCCGTTGAATATGGTCGAGCCAGTGTCGAAACCAATCACAAAACCCGTGTGCGAAGCCGCGTAGTGGGTCCACATCGGAATCGAGTCGTTCCTCTTTGCCAGGGAGAGGACTCCATAGAAGCGTGCTTTCTCCTGAAACTCATCCGTACGCTTCCTATCGAGCCCCGCCTGGAACGGGGGATGTCCATCTTCGCTGCCCAATCTGAATTCAAATGGATCGTTCAGGAGGTACGCCTGGGTGAAGCGTATCCTCTTGTTGAGCAGAATGTCGATGCGGTCCGGGACCACATATTTGTACAGGACCTTGGGGGTCACTTCAGGCAAAGCCCGCCGTAGTCAGCATACACCACCTCTCGGGGCCACCACGCTCCAGGTGGGGGTTGCGGCGGTGGCACTTCGGTTTGTAACAGATCCATCCTGCCACATGGTGTGGGCGCTATTCCTCGGTTTTCTTGAACCGCAATTGTTCTCCGCAGCTTGAGCAGTAACGGGGCCCGGGAGCCGTGGAGTTCCGCATGCCGCAACGCGAGCACGATTGGATAATGGGTGATCCGCAGTCGGGGCAGAAGTTTGGCACTTCTTGGCCTATTTCCCCCCTGGGAAACCAGTTGCACTCGGCATTTGTGCACATCGCATTCGCGATTGACATTTCGTTTACCTTCGGGCAGTCAACCCCAGGATTCCCGACCCGTGATCCCCGCCAGCCGGCCCGCGTCCAGCAGAACGATCAGGCTAATGAAGAGCGCCTGTAGCCTTCGGGCCGATCTTCGTCCCAGGAACGGCACAGGGCTTCGAAGGTCTCCCGCTGTTCCGTTTCATCGCCCTGCATCCACTCGTTCAGCAGTTTCGCTAACGCGAACGGGTCTGTCTTCGATCCAGACGGAGATTCCCGATGCAGAGGCGCCTGGGATGGATGGTCGAATTTCGCCGTGTCCGGCATTCCTTCGCTTTTGATTCTACTCCACGGCGCCCCGGGCTACGCAGCGGACAAAACGCGGTAGCGGAGCGCGCACCAGGCGAGGCCATGGATGGAATATGCCAACGAAAACCATCGAGAAGCCGCAGGAAATCTACCGATCAAGGGTACTTCGCTGAGCACGAACCCGCCGATCTGACGCTGGAGCAGTTGCATCACGTTCTGCAAACTGGCGATGGGGTGGACATTGCCCGACCTCGAGCCGGGTGCGCCGTCATAGTGGTTGAGTCCTGCAGGTTGCCCCGCGGCCCCTCATGCAGTAGTCGTAACAGTTCTTGTGGGCCAGATACACGCGCCTCAGCGACTCCGCAAGAGTCCCGCCGAGCTCGAAGCGCTTGTCGTCGTAAATGACGGCGCAGGGGTAGTAGCGCAATTCTCCGTCGATCTTCTGGATACAACGGCTGAAATGACACATCAACGATTCGGGCGGCCGGTCAAGGATCGAGAAGCAGTTCGTTGTGATGAAGACTTCGGGACGGGGTGCGGCACCCTGGGCAGACAGCCGCTCCAATTCGTGCCCTGCCTCCAGCACATTCTCGATGAGGTTCACCTCGACCTTCATGCCACCCATCAAGTTTCGATACGCCTGCCTGATTTCCTCGTCGGCGTCGAGTGCCAACAGCGGCCGTTCGGCAGTGATTACAGGCACAAATCCCATGGCCCCCAGGCACCTTATGGTTTCAAGGGTCTGCGCAAAGGTGCCTTTGCCCCGGATCGCGTCGTGCGCGGCGGCCTCCGGGCTTTCCAGCGTGATCCTGAGACGGAGGCGGTCGCCATGCCTGGCCCGCAGCTCCAGCAGTGCATCGAAATGATTCCGAATGTATCGCCGGCCGTTGGTAAGGATCTCAACGGGAGCGATCTCAAGAGCGAGCGCAAGGCTCCGTAGGAACTCTTCGTTGCGCAGAGCGCGCCCAGCGAGGACATCCTCGTTGACGAACACTTCGCCGCCCGTGAAGTAAATGCGCTGGACGCCGAAGCGCGCGGCGTCTTCCAGGTGCGGCCGGAGTTCCACGAAATGGATCTGCTCCAGCCGGTGACTGTGTGGGGAGGAGGCCGTGTAGCAATGCTTGCATCTCAAATCGCAAATCGATCCTTGCATAACCCAGAGGTCTTCGAGTACCGGACCGGTTTCGCCCCGCTTGGGATCGACGGATCCACGTTGCTCCCCCCGCTCGTTGGTCAACAAGAGTCCTTCCGTAGGTCCGTGTTCCCCTTTCAATCCTATTGGAGCATACCAACCGGCTGTTGCTAAGCTGGAATGATCCCAGCCATGCGCGACGCTGTTTCCACCATCTCGATTGTGATTCCCACCTATCACGAGGAGAACACGATCGCCGGGCTGCTGGACAACTTGGAAAGCTTGCAGCCGGACGAAGTCATCGTTGTCGATGGCGGCTCGGCGGACCGCACTGTGGAGATCGCGTCCGGCCGGGTGCGAGTCATAGGCACGCAAACCTCGCGAGCCGTACAGATGAATGCCGGCGCCCGTGCAGCGACCGGGAATGTGCTGCTGTTCGTCCACGCCGATTCCAGGTTTCGCCCGGCGGCGCTGGATGCGCTCAGGTCGGCCATGCGAGACCCCGCCATCCCCGGAGGCAACTTCGACATCATTTTCGAGGGAGGGGATTGGGTCGCGCGGACCTTTACCAGCCTTTACCGATGGCGGCGCAAATGGGGGATCTTCTACGGGGATTCCGCAGTCTTTTGCCGGCGCTCGGTTTTCGAGCATTTGGACGGATACAAGCCGTGGCCGGTCCTGGAGGACTACGATTTCGTCCGCCGTCTGTGGAAGCTGGGCCCACTGGCATTGCTGAGCGAACCGGTTTGGTCTTCGGATCGCCGCTGGAGAAACGCCGGGCTGGTTCCGACGTTGCTGAACTGGGTTTGGATCCAGGGGCTTTACCATCTGGGCGTTTCACCCCACAGACTGGCCGGAATGTACCGGCATGTCCGGTAAAGGGTCCATGCGGCCGGCCATCATTCTTTTCGCCAGGGCCCCGGTGCCCGGCCGGGTGAAGACGCGGCTCTGTCCGTTCCTCGATGCCACGAACGCCGCAGACTTGCACTCGGCATTCGTCCGGGACGCGCTGGAGTTACTGGAGAAGTTGTCCGGGGTGGCGGACATTGAGCTTTCGACCGACGTCGAGACGGATGCGTGGCAGGATTTCGCCGTGGCGCGTTCCTTGCAGGGCCAGGGCGATCTGGGAGATCGTTTATTCCACGCGCTCGGCACCGCCCTCGGCGCGGGACGGCCCAGGGCCATGGTCGTGGGCAGCGATTCTCCGGGATTGCCGGCAGGATACCTCGCCGAGCTTCTCCGCTTGGACACCGATACCGCGATGGGGCCGACTGAAGATGGGGGCTTCTACGCCATCGCCTGCCGGCGGACCGCCCTGGGGATGCTGAACGGTGTCAGGTGGTCATCTCCGGACACGCTTGAGGACACGAAGCACGCTGTCCTTTCCTGCAGCCTGACGGCGGGATTCGGTCAGCCATGGTTCGACATCGATGAGCCTCCGGACCTCCTGCGGCTGCGGACACTGGTTGACCTGCCGCGGCACACCGCGGCCTGGTTGGCCTCGAACGAAGCGAGACTCAGCGCTCTTCCAGCGCGGCCGGACCCCCAAAACGCGCGGCGATTCACGAAGTCGAAGTAGGCCAGAATGGGAGCCTGCATTTTGAAGAGCGGCCTTGGACACCTACGGCGCGGAGCGCCATTACTGCTGATACCGATAATCGTCATTGGGAATACTTGTCGTGTGGTGAAGAACGATCTAATCTTGTAGAGAATCTTGAAGATGGCAGTGCCCGCGAACAGCGGCATTTCGGCACCTATCGAAGGAGGAACCGGGTGGCGAAGATTTCTGACCTCAAGCTAGCGTATCAGGTCTTCGTGAAGGCGTACCCGTACCGAAGAGTCGACTGGCGCCCGGGCGCGCGCTTGACGAAGTCGCTTCATGAAGCCCGAATAGCCGTGGTTACAACCGCGGCTTATTTCAGGCCGGACCAGCCCCCATTCGACACCTCCATTCGTGGAGGAGACTATTCGTACCGTGTCATCCCTTTTGATGCCGACTTGAGCGCATTGCGAGTTGCTCACAGAAGCGACGCCTTTGACATCCGCGGGATTACCTCCGACAAGAACCTGGCTCTGCCTCTGGATCGGCTGAACTCGCTGGCGAAGGACGGCGTCATCGGCTCCGTTGCGCCGCGCCATTTCAGCTTCATGGGCTCGATCACCGCTCCGGGCCGGCTCATCGCCAACACGGCTCCGGAGGTTGCTCGAATGCTGTTGGAGGATGCGGTGGATGCTGTACTGCTGACGCCAGTCTGCCCGATGTGCCATCAGTCGGCCGGACTAATCCAGAGCATTATCGAGAAGGCCGGCATTCCGACAACCTCCGTTACGGTGCTCCGCGAGATCACCGAACGAGTCGCTCCGCCTCGGGCGTTGTTCGTGGCTTTCCCGTTAGGTTTTCCCCTGGGAGCACCGAGCGACCCTACACTTCAAAGGTGGATTATCCTGGCGGCCCTCGCCCTGCTCACGGAGAGCGTACCGCCCGCCATCATGCGAGATTTTGAGGCCGCGCGCTGATCCTTATCGCCCCGAGAGCCAACGAATCAATCGGCTTCCGAGTCCAGGTCAGCTTCGCCGTGGTCACTCATCTGCCGGACCGTTGCGAGCGATTCGGACGAATTAGGAAACGCCGCTTGGCTCCGCCGATCCCTGTTTCACATGGCTCATATCCATCGGACCGCGGCGGGGGTGCAAGAGCCCCGAACTGGTTCGCGATCGGCGGCGTGGACACGCACAGAAGCGCCATCGCCGAGCTTGGCGGTGGGCGATAGGGGGCAATCGAGAAAGGGGCTCATCGGAGAACCGCAACCCAAGCACCATTCCGGCGCGCCTCTTTGCGAGGGATCAATAGACGCCAAGGGAGACGCGCAAGGCTACTGGTTCGGAGCGGAGGTTGAGTCCGTTGTCGGTCTCGTCGCCGTTCAGAATGCGAATAAACTTGAAGACCCCGTTTTCGTAGCTCCCCTCGTCGACGCGCATGAACTGGCGGCGCTTGTCCGTCTGGCTGGGCCGGAAATCGACCCGGCAGAAGTATCCGGCCACCAGGAACTGGTTGTCCGCAAGTTGAGCCACCAGGGCCCGGCCCCTCGGCTCCGCGCTAGCCGCCTGCGCGCGATTGTTCCGCCCACCTCCGTAAGAGACCAGCGCATTCCACGTCGCGAAGGGAAGCGTATTCGTGGGCGTGCCCTTTTCTTCCGCGACGGCTTGGAGCTTGCCCTCGAAGTTGAGGCGAGCGATGTCCCGTATCATCGGGCCGATCAGCCGGTAGTTCTGCGCCGTGGGGGCGAATTGATCCTGCGGCTCGGGTGCGGCGGCCGGAGTGCCGCCCGGAGCGAGGGCAGACGCGGCGGCCGGAACGGAGGGCATGTTGCTATAGTCCAGACCGAAGGGTGAGAAGCCGATAGCCTGAAGGCCGAGGGCGGAGAAGAAGAACCTGGCAACCGAGGCGCTGCCACTGGTTTCCGGAATGAATAGGGCATTATCGTCCCGGTGATAAAGTTCCATCACCTTCAGGTACGCGACCGGGTCGTTCATGTAAATATCGGGCGAGACGATATCGATGGCCGGCGCCGCGGCTTTCCAGATGGGAATCACGTTGTCCGTGGGACCGCCGGCTTCATAGCTGCCGGGAGCGCCTGGCTTGATGGGATCGCGCAGCGCGGCGTTGGCGTAGAGCGGCAGTGGATAGACCGCCTTCCCGGCGGCGGCAACCTTCCCGACATAACTAGCCACGGCCCAGGCGTGGAAGTTTACTTCGGCTTCGGGCCCAAAGGCTTCCTGCCAAGTCACGGAAGCGTCTGCCTGCTTGCCCATGGCCTTGAGTACGTCCGACGGCACGGGACCGTCGAAGAGCTTTTGCGCGGCCGGGGAGTAGTCGCGGACAGAGCCCCAAGTGCCGGACTCGTTCTCCACTTGTACAATGATTACGGTGCGCTGCGGGTCGAACGCCCTGAGGTGACGCATGAACGCCGTGAACGCGCGGATATCCAACTCCTGAGACGCGGCGCAGAACGGCGATGGCGAATCCGCCGGACGTCCGTTCTTGTCGATCAGGTGGAAATAGCGCGCCGGGTCGGCCTTCATCCATTCGGGCATGTAGTGCTGGCTGCCGTTTTTCCAGGTGCCGAACCAGAGCAGATCGAGCCGGACGTGGTGCTCGCGCGCCTGAGTGACGATGGTATCGATGACCGTGTAGTCGAACTGTCCCGGCTTTGGTTCGAACTGTTCCCAGTAGATAGGTATCTCCAGCGTATTGGCGTGCAGGGATTCGATGGCCGGCCAAACTTTCGGAAGCATGGCCGGCCAGCCGCTGGAATTATGCGCCTGGGCGCCCAGCATGAGGTAAGGCGCGCCGTCCACCATAAGGGCGTAGCGCCCGTCTTTCTTGATTACCTGGGGGATGGGACGCTCCTTGACCTGGGCGTGCAGCGTGATGGCAACGCTGCCGGCCGCCAGTAGGGCCACCAAGGTGGCAGGGCGGAAAGACCTTCCACAACACGCGATAGTCATAAAGAGCGAGATCCTCTCAACGGAATCTTTATTTTACACCCCTGGCTCTCAATTCTGATGAGACCCGGTTCATGCCGCATTTTCGTCCGAATGGACAGACCGCGAGGAGCCTCAAACGCCGAAGGGTACCGTTTGTAATCCACTTGGCCAGCTAGTGAAACCGTGGAATCGGCCGCGTCCGAGCACGAACGGCGCGCGTTCCGCGCGGGCGTCCTCCGATGATATCGCTAGCTGCCCAGCCGGCCAAAGGCTACGCCCAGTCTCAGCCGGAGACCGCTGTCATCGCCATTCCACCGCTTTTCGCGATTTCCACAGAGTTCGCTTGCGTCTGTGCGGTACCGGAGTATTGATAACCCGTTCAGTCAAAACGTTTTAATGGGCATCTTCGGTCATCATGTGGACATTACCCCGCGGTGGCGGGGACATCAAACGAAATGTCGAAACGGCTGAATTACCCCGCAGCAACACTGGAGGAAGGGGATCAGCCCCGATGGTTTCGATACGGCGCGAGGAGGAAGCCGTCCGGTTTGGCACGACAGGGATCTGTGTTTGGAATTGAAAGGAACTACTGAGCCCCGCAGGCGAATTATAACAGTCGGTTCTTTTTCCTCGTTGTATATGCCACCGGCGGCGGCTTCCTCATCCCGCAGGTGCAGAGCGCGGAACCGTCTCCGCGGGCGAGTCTCCACAGGAACGATACGACTCCATTGCTGACAAACATAAAAAAAGCGGGACGCCAGCTTGAAGCCGAACATGAACCTTCACCGGGGCGCGTCTTTTGGATTACCGGGTTATCCGGCGCCGGCAAGACAACCTTGGGGCGAGAATTGTGGAGCCGGCTGCGCGCCGCCGGTCGTCCGGTAACCTTCCTGGATGGCGACGCGCTCCGTGCTGTGATCGCCGAAGATCTTGACCACAGCGCCGGCAATCGGCGGCGATCGGCGATGCGCAATGCGCGGCTATGCCGGTTGCTGGCTGAGCAGGGCACCGACGTCGTCTGCGCAACCATCTCGCTGTTTCACGAGGTGCAGCATTGGAACCGCGAGAACATCCCCGGTTATTGCGAGATCTACCTTCGGGTCCCGATGGAAGAGCTACGGCGCCGGGATAGCAAGGGCATCTACGCGGGGGCTCAGCGCGGCGATACGTGCGACGTCGTTGGCCTTGACGTGGCGGCGGAGGCTCCCGAGGCGCCGGACCTGGTGCTGGACAATTATGGGCCGCTCGACGCTGCCACGGCGGTCGACCGCATTTTAGCGGTATGCGCCAGGCGGTATGGTGCGAGTGCGGCGCAGCCGGCGCGCCTCATCGCTTTCAAAACAAAGGCGGAATCTTTGGAAGTGCTGGCGCCCCTTTTACGCCATGGGCGCGTCTTGCCACAGGTCCGCTTCTCGGTTGGCGATTGGCGCTCGGACGCCGCTGGCGTGCTCGCTGCCGTCGCCGCTGCGCCCTGGGGTTCAGATCGGGTCATCGTGCGTAGCAGTGCACGGGGCGAGGACGGCGCCGCGAGGAGCTCCCAAGCCGGGAGGTACGATTCTATACTCGGTGTTGTCGGCAGCGCAGCAGTGGCGCACGCAATCGACCGGGTGATTGCCTCGTTTGGCGATGACGGAGGCGGCGACGACCAGATCTTCGTGCAGCCCATGCTTGACCGCGTGGCGATGGCCGGGGTGGTCTTCTCGCGCAGCCCCAGCGGCGGCCCCTATTTCATAGTCAATTACGACGACCATTCGGGCCTCACCGATCGCGTGACAGCCGGTGCCAGCGACAATCTCAAGACTTTTTTTTGCCTCAAATCGCGGCCTGATGCCTGCCCACCGCCGCTGGCGCCGGTCATCGCTCTTGTCAGCGAGCTCGAAACCCTCCTAGCGTGTGATGCAATAGACGTGGAATTCGCCGTCGGCGACGATGGGCAGCTCTATCTTCTGCAAGTCCGCCCTCTCGCCGTCGACCGCCATGGGCCGGCAGCGGACGCGAAGGTCGACACCGCGCTCGCCGATGTGGCGCGCAAGGTCGAGCTGCTCAGCCGCCAGCATCCCTACCTGCACGGCAGCCGGGCGGTATTCGGCGTCATGCCGGACTGGAACCCAGCCGAAATCATCGGGGTGCGGCCTTGGCCCCTCTCCTTGTCGCTCTATTGCGAACTCATCACCGACGCGATCTGGGCCTATCAGCGGGACAATTACGGGTACCAGAATCTTCGCAGTTTTCCGCTCCTGGTCAGCTTTCACGGACTGCCCTACATCGACGTTCGCGTTAGCTTTAATTCCTTCATACCATGCGACGTGCCCGACGATCTCGCCGGGCGTCTCGTAAATTACTACATCGATCGCCTCCTCAGCGAGCCGCATCTCCACGACAAGGTCGAATTTGAGATCATCTTCTCCTGCTACACCCTCGATTTGCCGAAGCGGATGGGCAGGCTCGCCAAGCACGGATTTTCTCAAGAAGACATTGCAGAACTGTCGAGCGCCTTACGGCGCCTCACCAATCGCATCATGCATGGCGAGACCGCGCTGTGGCGGCGCGACCGCGCGAAGATCGACCTGCTGGCACGGCGGTTTCCGGCAATCTGCGACGCGGAGACCGACAAGATCAGCCGCATTTACTGGCTGATCGAGGACTGCAAGCGATACGGCACGCTGCCGTTCGCCGGTCTCGCACGGGCGGGCTTCATAGCGGTCCAGATGCTGCAGTCCTTCATCGCGGTGGGCGCTCTCAATGCCGAAGAGGGCGCGGCATTCATGGCGAGCGTCGATACCGTCGGGTCGCGCATCGGGCGTGATTTCGCGCAACTTCCGAAGGCAGACTTCCTCGCGCGCTACGGCCACCTCCGGCCGGGGACCTACGACATCCTGTCGCCGCGCTATGACGAGGCGCCCGATCTCTATTTCGACTGGTCGAGTGCCCGGCCGGCGGCGCCTGCGCCCCCGTGCTTCGCGCTCTCGATCGAGCAGTCGCGCCGCATCGAGCATCTGCTCAAGGAACATGAGCTCGACATCGACGTCTTGAGTTTGCTCGAGTTCATCAAGGCCGGCATTGAGGGCCGCGAATACGCGAAGTTCGTCTTCACGCGAAGCCTGAGCCATGCTCTGTCGCTGATCAGACAACTGGGCGAGGATCATGGCCTCTCGGCGGAGGATTGTGCATTTCTGGACTACGACGTCGTCCGCACGCTCTATAGCGAAAGCGGTTCGGTGCGCGAGGCGTTGCTGGAGAGTGCCGCGCATGGCAGAGAGCGTCACGCGCTCACGCGCAATCTCGTGCTTCCGCCGATCATCGCGTCGCCCGGCGAAGTGTTCGCATTTCACCTTCCCCCGAGCCAGCCTAATTTCATTACGCGAAAAAGCGTCACCGCACCGGTCGCTTCAGTCGGCGACCCGCCGGAGAGCTTCGCTGGACGGATTCTTTTCGTGCCAAGCGCGGATCCCGGCTTCGACTGGATCTTCACTCGGGACATCAGCGGATTCGTCACCCAGTTCGGCGGCGCCAATTCGCACATGGCGATTCGCGCCGGCGAGCTCGGCATACCCGCTGTAATCGGTGCCGGCGAAGCCCTGTTCCGGCGATGGCAGACGGCGCGCAAGCTGTGCCTCGATTGCACGAACCAGAAGGTCTTGGTCATCGCATGAAAGCGGTCGCCATCACCCAGCGGGTATCGGTCGTTCCGGCTTATGGCGAGCGCCGTGATTGCCTGGATCAAGCATGGACTAAGTTCCTGGCGGCCTGCGGGCTGCTTCCCGTGTTGCTCCCGAACGTCACCGAGGCCGCTGTTGCCTTGTGCGAAGGAGCCGGTATCGGCGGGTTGGTGTTGACCGGCGGTAACGATCTTGCGATGTTGGGCGGCGATGCGCCGGAACGCGACGCCGTCGAAAATGCTCTGCTCGATTTGGCGGAGCGGCGCAGGCTGCCGGTGCTGGGCGTGTGCCGGGGCATGCAAGTGATTCAGCAGCGTTTCGCTATTCCGTTGCGCCGCGTCGAAGGCCATGTGGCGCAACGTCAGGTCATCCGAATCGACGGCGAGCGAAGAGAGGTCAACAGCTATCATCACTTTGCCGCCTTCGAATCGCGTCCGCCGCTCGACGTCTGGGCGGTTGCCGGCGACGGCGTCGTCAAAGCGATTCGCCATTCGGCCCAGCCTATAACGGGGATTATGTGGCACCCTGAGCGGTCCGCCCCGTTCTCGCCTGCCGACGTGGTGCTGTTCCGCCAAGTCTTCGGGGTCGAA
>Ga0187872_10003834_pt1 | contig 11721 bp, 9 predicted proteins | sample June2016WEW_16_4_FD_132973 | JGI IMG/M metagenome (GOLD analysis project Ga0187872, IMG submission 132973) | Peatland microbial communities from SPRUCE experiment site at the Marcell Experimental Forest, Minnesota, USA - June2016WEW_16_40 | ecosystem: Environmental > Terrestrial > Soil >...
TCGGAGACGCACGTATTTTCTCCGAGGCTGGTCAATGATTTTCGGTTTGGACTGGTTCACATCAACAACAGCGCGATTAACGTCAACCCGGTCACGGTTGCCGACGCGGGAATCGACCGGCCGACCGATAATCTCACCAGCAGTATTTACAAATTTACCTTCTTGACCTCGGGATTTCAGTTCGGTCCGACTCCGCAGGCGAACCAGTATCAGACGCAGAATAATTACAACTTCGTGGAGAACCTGAGCTGGGTGCGGGGCGCGCATACGTTTACGTTTGGCGGGCAGTACATTCGGGCAAATCTCAACAAACAGTTTCCGCAGGTCTTTAATGGCCAGCTTTTCTTCACCAACACAACTGGCTCGACCGATTTCGGAAACTTTGTAGGCGGGACGCCGGAGTTTAGTTTCGGCGGAGGGGGCGTTTACAACCACGAATACCGGCAAAGCAATTCCGCGGTCTTCGCGCAGGACGACTGGAAGGCTACGTCCAATCTGACCTTGAACCTGGGGCTGCGCACCGAGTTCCTGGGCGCGTGGACCGACGGGGATTGCCACATTGGCAACATGGAGTCCGACCTTACCAAGTCGGGGACGTATCCTTTCATTTATCCGAAGTGCGTCGACAAACTTGGAGTTTCCGGATTGACGGGAAACGCGGCGGGATCGACGTTCAAGAATAGCGTTTCGACCGGGTGGGGACCGAGGGTCGGATTCGCGTGGGACATGCTGGGACGCCACACCACCACCGTACGCGGCGGCTACGGCATCTACTACGTGCGCGAGGACGTGGGAGCGGTGGACCAGTTGAGCTTCCAGTCGCCGTTTATTCCGATTGTATTTTTTGGACAGACGCCGGGATTCACCATGTCGGATTTCTTTACGGGCACACCGGCAACGAATCCGAACGCGGTGCCGGCAGCCGGAACACTGTCGGGGGCGTGGCTGCCTTGTCTGGCGCAACTGACGAGTTTCCCGGATACGAATGGCGCGGCTACCTACGGCGGATGCACCGGACCGGGCGTGAACACCACGCAGAACCTCTTTGTGCTGGAAGTGCCGCGGCATTTTGTTGTGCCGAACACGCAGCAATGGAACCTGACCCTGCAGCGCGAACTGGGCATGCACTGGGTGTGGGAAATCGGATACGTGGGGACTCGAGGCATCCATTTGCGCGAGACTCGCGACGCGATCCAGTCGGTGAACGCCAGCCCGTCGAATCCGTTCACGGTTACCGACACCAGCGGCAACAGTTACACGATCACGACCAACACGTTTGCGAACGCGATCGCACGCACGCCGACGCCGGGATTGAATGGCTACAGCGGTTATCAGATCTTCGCCAACGACGCGTACTCGATTTATCACGCGCTGCAGACGACGGTGTCGCGGCGATGGGGACAAGGATATTTTCAGGCTGCGTATACCTTCTCGAAGAACATTGATGCCACCTCAACCGGCAACACTGCCTTTAACACTGCTTACAACGATCAGAGCAACATCAACGCCTCGCGAGGGATCTCCGACTTCAACCGGCCGCACCGGCTCGCGGTCAGCTATGCGTACGATCTACCGTTTTTCACGCATTCCAGCGGACTTAGGAAAGCGGCGCTCGGGGGCTGGCAGATTAGCGGGGTGACAATTTTCCAGACGGGGCTGCCATTCTCGATTTACGATTCCAGCGCGGGCACGGGGTTTCTGGGGCAAGGGAGCACGCCGCTGCTGGGCGCAAGCCTGGCTCCGGGAGCGACCATTGCGAGCGGATTGACGAGTGGCGACGTTCATTCGCGCGTGGCCAATGGGTATTTGAACCCAGCGGCGTTCACGCCTGCGCCACAGCTCTATCCCACGCAATGCCTTTCCGATCCAAATTTCTGCACGACCGGTTTCGGAGACCTGGGGCGCAACATGTACCATGGCCCATTTCAGCAAAATTGGGACATGTCATTCCTGAAGCATTTCAAGATTGGGGAGCGGCAGGAGGTGCGCTTCGCTGCCGACTTCTTCAACCTATGGAACCACACCAATTTTGGAGATCCTTCGGTGACCGATATCGAGGCGTATTTGGCGAGCCCCACGAACAGTCCATTCGGAAAGATCCTGCAGAGCACCGGCAACCCCCGGCTGATTCAATTCTCGTTGCGATGGGCGTTCTGAGCTGTTGATTTCAGGAACACGAAAGCCGGGAAGCTGTGGCTTCCCGGCTTTCGTGTTTTGGATTCCTATGGGGAGAAGCTTCCCCCTTTGTCGACTGGAATTGCGTGAGAACCGGTGCCGTCCCTGCGGAGTCTGTGTCGTAGCGTCTCTTCCGCCCCTCCGGAGCTTGCTCATTTCCCACTTACGACCCACGGCTTGCGCCGTGGGCTGCATTCTTTCGCCGCTACGCGGCTTGATTTCCTTAGGCTTCACATCACCGCCCTGCAGAATTTTGCGTCTTCAGCACACTGTAAATACAGGGCTGCATGATGTTTCCTAGCCGCTTACGCTCAACTACGCCATCAATTCTGGGCGTCGCACGAGGATTTTGCTACACGCGAATCCAGTTGAACAAAATGAGCGCGAGCGAGCCTGTGCCGACGATGATCCAGAGGGCGAGTCCCTGGAGCAGTGGACGAGCGCCGACGCTCTGCAGCGTTTTCTTATTCAAACCTGTGCCAATCAAGAACAGCGTTACCGTGAGCCCGATCTTGCCCAAGTGATTGAGGACACCGAAGGCTGGGTTGAATGCCGGCAATAGGGTGTTCGTTAGCGCGGCAAAGCAGAAGAGAAGAATGAACCATGGCCACTGGATACGCGCCTTGCTCTTCAGAGTGATGGCCGTTACGAGAGACAGAGGAACGATCCACAGAGCACGCGCAAGCTTGATCGTAGTCCCAACGGCGAGCGCCGTCGGGCCATATTTGGCGGTCGCGCCTACGACGGAACTAGTGTCGTGAATGGCCAGCGCCGACCAGAGACCGAACTGCGACTGCGTCATGTGAAAGGCGTATCCGATGAGGGGAAAGAGAAACAGCGCGACCGAGTTGAGGATGAAAACGGCGCCCAGGGAGACGGCCATCTCTTCTTCGCTGGCGTCTGCGATGGGGCCGACGGCTGCGATGGCGCTGCCTCCGCAAATGGCTGTGCCCGCGCTGATCAAGAATGCGGATTTCTTTCCGACATGGAGGAGATAACCGAATCCGAGACCAAGGAGCATCGCTATGGTGATGCTTGCGGCGGTGTAGAGAAAGCCCGAACGTCCGGCTTGAAGAACTTGATGCAGGTTCATGCCGAAGCCGAGGGCAACGACGGAAGCTTGTAATAGAAATTTCGCCAGGCGTTTGCTTTCGATGTGAAAGGGATGCACGCAGGTGAATCCATAGACGAGGCCGCCCAACAGCGCGAGGGGCGGCGAAACCAGTCCGCTGGCCGCCAGGATCATTGCCAGGAAAAATATGTTCTTGCTCATGAACAGAGTGTGCCCTTGAGCAAGGACCCGCGTCCAAGCAGTAGTTCTGATTGGCGATTAGCGGATCTTATCGGCTGAAATTGCCGCGCGCGACGGTCTTCGTGGACTGTTAACGAGAAGCTGAGCACGCCCGAGGGCGAAAGTTCGGAACGCGGCCGCCGGGCCTTGGGGTTCTGGGCCGGTACGTGAAATGAGAGAGAATTGGCGCACGACTGCAAGGCCTGCAACCTTCGCAACTTTCAGCGCTCCCAGTTCCAGTTCTTTAGAAATGGCCCAATGCGAAACGAAGCCGATGCCGAGTCCGGCTTCCACCGCGGATTTGATCGCTTCCGTGGAATCGAGGTAAATCACTTTCTTGAAGGACTTGAGCTTTAAACCGCTTTTTTCAAGAGCAATCTCAACAACGCGGCGAGAGCCCGAACCATGTTCGCGCATGAGAAGATTTGAGGCCACGAGTTGGGCGCGAGACATATGGTCGGATTCGTAGGCCGGTGGCAGGATCAAGACCAAATCGTCTCGCATGAAGAGCTCGGTGCGAATCCCGCGGTCCCGGGCCGGGCCTTCGATAAGGCCGATGGATAGCTTGTTGTCGAGGAGAAGTTGGACGATCTCGCTGGTGTTGCCGCTATGGAGGGAGAACTGGACCCGCGGATGCTCGTCGAGGAAAGCTCCGAGCAATCGCGGGAGAACGTACTGCGCAATCGTGGTAGAAACGCCGAGAGACAACTTCCCGGCGACGTTCCCGTCCTCGGCACCAAGCTTTTGTTCCGCTTGGGAAACGAGTTTCGCTATCTTCCTGGCATAGGCGAGCAGGAGAGATCCTTGCGGCGTGAGGGAGACGCGATTGCCGGCGCGATCAAAGAGACGGATGCCGAGATCGTCTTCGAGAGCTTTGACCTGAAGCGTTACGGCGGGCTGGGTGAGGAAAAGGTGTTCCGCCGCCTTGCGAAAGTTGAGATGTTCCGCCACGGTCCGAAATACCTTGAGGCGGAAGTTTTCCAGTTGAGCCACCTGATGATTATCCACTGAAAGGGCGAGGCATGGGCGGCGGGGACGGCGGCGCTAGGTTTGGGCGCCGGAGACTCAGTTCTGCGGCGACTTCTGGGCTTCTTGCAGCAGGGGACGGAGGGAGTCGACGGAGACTCCGATGGTGCCTCCGGTGAATCCGTCCATGTAGGCGGAGTTGACGCCGATGACTTCCCCCTTGTTGTTGAAGACCGGACCGCCACTGCCGCCGTGGGCGGTGGGGGCATCGTAGATGAGCTTTTCGCCGACCACGTCGCCGAGATGGCCGCAGGTGGTGGAGGGACGAATCAGGGATAACGCCGCCAACTCGCTGGCTGCACTGATGTCATTATGGCGGTAGGCCAGGCGCTCGTAAATTCCGGTGGGGGACTTGGCGACCATACCGGCAATGCCCATGGGATAACCGATCACGGTGACTAGTTGTCCGGGGAAGCCGGGCGACTTGGCAAGGGGAAGCACGGGAAGATCGCGGACGGCTTCTGCATTCTCAAGGTGCAAGACGGCCAGATCGGAAGATTTCGAAACCGCTGCGGGCGACAAGGTCACGGGTGTGGGCGAGCCGGGGAAAAAGACAACCAGGTTCTCAAGCATCGCGGTGGCGCCCTGATCGATGAGCTTCTGGGCTTCGGAGTCTCCGTACCAGGGCTCGGCGACGTGGCGGTTGGTAGCGATCAGGCCATTGCCAACCAGAAATCCTGTGCCCGAGACGCGCGCGCGAACTACCGGACGCTGATTCGCAAAGCCTACCTGGTAGACGCCATAAATGTAGCCGATCGAATTGCGATAGCGGTTCAGCACGACGGCGGGCATGGCCTGATCTTGCTGGAGTTGTTCGACCTGAGCCGTCAGTTCGTGGACCTGCTTTTGGAGATCGCTGGGGGGCTCTGCCAACGCGGCCCTAGGAGAGTAATAGCGGACCATGGCGAAAGCTCCCAGGAGCAGCACGACTCCCAAGACGGCCTGCACCGTCTGTTGCCAGGTGTCGCTCACTATGCTGGATTCGTGCGGGTGCGGGGCATCAGAAACCGGGGGCTCGCTGATTTGGGATTCGGCCATGGGTCGCGGTAGCGTCCTCGGAGTCGCTCCAAGTCATTCTGTTTCAGCCTGTTAAGCACGGAACGCCAGCTAGGCCGAGGACTTGGAGTGCTTATCTTCGCTTCTCTGGCCGGGGTTGGCTAGGGTACTGAAGATGATGTCCGTGCGGTATCGAACGGTCGGTCTGGTTCGGAGATCAAAAGCTTTGACCACCGAGGGCACTGAAGTTCCCAGAGGAGAATCAATGGGCTAGAGGGTCTTTATTCCTAGGCGTTTAGACATATCTTCGTAGAGGAATCCTTCGCCGGGACGGTAGGGCTGGACCCACTCACCATCGATTACGAACTGAGGGATGGCACGCTTGCCGGTGCGCTTGACGATTTCTTGGACGGCGCCGGGGGTAATTTCAACATCGATGTCTTTGTAGGGAATGTTGTGCTTGGCGAGAAAGCGCTTAGCCTCGCGGCAGTCGGGGCACCAGGCAGCGGAATAGACGGTAAGTTCCATGGGTTTTGTTTGTGAGGATCGCGGTTGCTCTTAGACGCGCTCCAGGTGAGGTCGGGTGCGCTCGTTGACGACGTTGCCTGTGTTCAGCGTGGATGCGGGTTCGAAGAGCATGATCCAGACTTCTTCTTCGGCGACCGGGCGATGTTCGGCACCGCGGGGAATGATGATGAATTCTCCAGTTTCAATCCATTCGTGGCGTTCGCGGAGGGCTTCGTCACGGAATTCCATGCGGAAACGGCCCTTCACCACGAGAAACATTTCGTCTTCGTGGTCGTGATGATGCCAGACGAATTCGGTGTTGGCTTTGACCAGCTTGATCATTTGTCCGTTGAGTTCGCCGGCGATGTGGGGCTTGTAGTATTCGGAAATTTTGGAAAATTTTTCGGCGATGTTGATTTTCTGCATGGCGATCATCCTCGGCGCTAGATGAGATGGTGGACGTTCCTTAAGATGAGGCTTCGCGGCGGGAAGTCGCGAGAATCGGACTTATTATTGCAAGTCGCGTCTGCTGGGGCCGTCGCCGGGTAACCGGCATGTCATCTCCCCTAGCGCAACCGCGGGGAGAAGTCGGTTAGGGCGAGAAAGGTGGAGTCAACTTTTTCGACGAGCTTGCCGTTCGCTTCGGATTTGTCGTGGACGCTCTTCCACTCCGGGTCATCCAGAAAAGACTTCCAGTTAGCGGCTGCCGCTTCGCGGCTGGGATGATAAAGAATGTAGATGAGAGTATTGCTCTTCTCCGGCTCATCGACGGGTGTCCAGTAGGCGACGCTTTTCATTCCATGCCGGTCAAACAGTTTTATGGTGTGTTCGCGGAAGCGTGCCAGCAGGTCCCCCAATTTTCCTGGGGCTGCGTGATAGACGCGAAGCTCGTAGACCGATGTCGAGGCTTGCGTAGGATTGGCGTTGTCACGCTGAGAGGCGGCCCAAAGAGATGCCGAAAGGAAGGTCGCCGCAGGAAGTGCCTGAAGCATGGTTCGTCTTTTCACGGGAGGCATTCTAGCAGAAGAGCAGTGCTCGACCGTTGGTGACGGAGTGAACTGTTGTTAGCAGGCACCGTAGTACGGGAGAGCTCGGTCAATAAGTTCTATTTGTTGGCACGGCAAGAATAAAGGCCGCCAGTTTGTCTGGCGGCCCGAACATCCCGAGTTGCGCTCGGACGGACAGCCGAGGGCGGCTGTCCCCACATGAGCATTGTTAGAATCCTGGGGTTCCAGGACTGGCGTGTGCGGCGTGCAGGGTGAGACGCACACCGCGCTGTTCGTTGAGGCGAGTGGTCGTGATCCAGTCGACATCGTCGGTGCTGATCACACCGGTGCCTCCACCGACTAGAGAATAAGTGATGCGGCTGTCCTGATAGCCGTAACCGCTGACGGCGAGCACGGTACCATTGTTCAGGACGAAGACGGGCATGCCGGGAGCAACGTTCGCCGGCGTAATGGTCCGCGTAACGAGGCTCGCATAGGAAGCCTGCGGAACGTTCTGAGTGGCTCCATCCGCGACCGAAGCATTCCGCAGCGTAAGCTGCGGCTTGCCGCTGTTATAGACGGAGGGCTGGTAGGATTGGCTCTGTTGGTGGCTAAAGAAGTGCCAGTCGGGGCCGAAGGTTTTCGCCAGCTGGGGGATTTGCACATCATCCATCAGGCGCAGGCTAAGCACAGTTTCGCCCTTCAGCGTGGGACGCGGACCGCGTGCCGGCAGCATGATCACCTTCCAGGGCCATAACGGAGGGAGCATCCATTCGACGACGTCGCGTTTGGGATGTCCTTTGCCGTCGATCTTGCCCTGTTTATCGACTTTGTAGCCTCGGGTCGAGATGACCTTGGCCTCCAGAGGCAGATCGCCCGTGGGCAGGCCGATGCGATCGAACTGCAGCTTCAGATAGCCTTTCCCCCAAAAGTGGCCGGGATCCTGGGCTGACTCGAGATGTCCGACCAGATAACTCCCGCGTGGAAAAGCTTGCTGGCCGAACTCGGTGACTCCGCGCAGGTGGCAAAGCACGGGATCTCCAACGTCGACCGTGGCCGAAGAGAAATTGGGTTCGTTGAGGGTGCATTGCAGAAGAGTACCCGCGGGCAGGACGACATCCCTTGCGCTGGCGCTCAGGCTCAAAGGGGAGACGCATAGACCTAGCACGGTGAGCGCTAGGGCTGCTTGCCACAGACTGTACTTCATAGATTTCACCTCGGATCAATTACTGATTTGCAGGCTGGCGGGATCAGCCCACGGTGTGTTCCGCGAATCTAATCACGGTTTTGGGGCCGGGTCAATAAGGTTTTGTCTGGAGAGGGGCTAGAAACCAGGGATTGGCGACCTAGCGCATTGAAAAAACAAAGCCGTCAGCGTCTAGCTGACGGCTCAAGACCTTGCCGAGCTACGCTCGGCGACCGGGTCCGAGACCCGGCCCGACACGAGCACAGCCACTCACTAATTTTCGTACAACAGGACGCCTTCGGTCTTTTCGGAATCGACCGGGCGGTAGAACAGCTTGTTGTCTTCGAGGAAGACCTCGATGAAGGCGGGGCGGGTGGTGATGGTGCCCTGGATCAGCGCCTCCGACAGCGGGTCTTCGATGTATTTCTGCAGAGCGCGGCGGAGCGGGCGCGCGCCGTAGCTGCGATCGGTGAGGGTCTGGTTGAGGATCCACTTCTTGGCGTCGTCGGCTACCGTGACGGTGATCGACTTCTGCGCCAGGTTCTGGTTAAGCTGCGTGACCATGAGTTCGAGAATCTGGATCAGGTCGGCTTCGCTCAGAGCCAAGAACAGGATGATTTCATCCAAGCGGTTGAGGAATTCTGGGTTGAAGGTGCGTTTGACTTCGCCCTTCACCAGTTCTTCCACCTTGTCCGAGATCATGTCTTCCTTCGACGACTGGAAGCCCAGGCCCTCGCGCTTCTGCAAGTGCCGCGCTCCGATGTTCGAGGTCATGATGATGATCGTGTTCTTGAAGTCCACCGTGTTGCCGAGGCCGTCGGTCAACTGGCCATCTTCAAAGACCTGCAGCAGGATGTTGAAAACGTCCGGATGCGCCTTCTCGATTTCGTCGAGCAGGACCACGGAGTAGGGAGCACGCTTCACGCGTTCGGTGAGCTGGCCGCCCTCTTCGTAGCCCACGTATCCCGGAGGCGAACCGATCAGCTTCGAGACCGAGTGCTTCTCCATGAATTCGGACATGTCGAAACGGACCAGGGCTTTCTCGGTGCCGAACATGAATTGCGCCAGAGTGCGCGCGACTTCGGTTTTGCCGACGCCCGTGGGGCCCAGGAACAGGAACGAGCCGATGGGGCGGTTGGGATTCTTCAGTCCGGCGCGGGAGCGGCGAATGGCGCGCGCCAAGGCGCTGATGGATTTGTCTTGCGAGATGATGCGCTTGTGCAGCTCTTCCTCGATGCGCAGGAGTTTCTGCGTCTCTTCTTCCTTGATCGAGGTGATGGGCACGCCGGTCCAGCGCGAGACCACATCTTCGATGTCCTCGCGGTTGACTACGCCGGTGGAAGACTCGTCGAGATGATATTTCTCGCGCAGGGCGCGCAGGTTTTCGCGCTCCTTGCGCTCTTCATCGGAGTAGAAGCGAGCTTTCTCAAACTCGTGGTTCGCGATGGCGTTTTCCATGCGATGCACGATGAACTTGATGCGCTTCTGGACTTCCGTCAGCTCTTCCGGCAACGAAGTCTGGCGCAGCTTGACGCGGGCTCCGGCTTCATCGACCAAGTCGATCGCCTTATCGGGCAGGAAGCGATCCGGGATGTAGCGGTTGGAATGCGAAACCGCGAAATTGATCGCTTCGTCGGTGTAGGTGACGGCGTGGAACTTTTCGTAGCGATCTTTGATGCCGAAAAGAATCTTGATCGCGTCGACCTCATTGGGGGGCGGAACTTTCACGGCCTGGAAACGGCGCTCGAGGGAACGGTCTTTTTCAATCGACTTGCGGTATTCGCCCGGAGTGGTGGCGCCGATGCACTGAATTTCGCCACGCGACAACGCGGGCTTCAGAATGTTGGCGGCGTCCAGCGAACCTTCCGCCGAACCGGCTCCGACCAGCGTGTGCAATTCGTCGATGAAGATGATGGAATTCTGCGACTCCATCAGTTCCTTCATGATGGTCTTGAGGCGCTCTTCGAACTGGCCGCGGTACTTGGTGCCGGCGACGATGAGCGAGAGGTCGAGGGCGAGGATGCGCTTGTCGGCGAGGAACGACGGAACTTCGCCGTCGGCGATGCGCTGGGCCAAGCCTTCGACGATGGCGGTTTTGCCTACGCCGGGCTCGCCGATGAGCACGGGATTGTTCTTGGTGCGGCGGCAGAGGATCTGGATGACGCGATCGACTTCGCCCTCGCGGCCGACCAGAGGATCCAGCTGGCTGTCCATGGCGGCCTGGGTCAAATCGCGCGAAAATTCCGCCAGCAGCGAACTTTCACGCTGGCGCTGGGGCTGAGCCTTTTCCTGGGTGCTGCGGGCCAACTCTTCGCGGATGGTGGAGAGGCGCAGCCCACGCTCGTGCAGGATTTCGGCGGCGAAGCATTTCTCTTCCCTGAGCAGGCCCAGAAGCAGGTGTTACGTGCCAATGTGCCGGTGGGAAAGGCGCTCGGCTTCCTCGGCGGCATAAGCCAGAACCCGTTTGCATTCATTACTTAACGGGAGATCGACCGAGGTCGAGACCTTCTCGCGGATGGTGGTGTGTCCCTCGATCTGCTTGCGGATGGATTCGACCGAGGCATGGGAGCGCAGGAAACGATTGGTCAGGGCTTTATCTTCGCGCAGGAGTCCGAGAAGCAGGTGCTCAGTCTCGATATAGGGAGACCCAAACTGGCTGGCCTCGTAGCGTGCGAAAAAGATGACGCGCCTGGCTTTCTCCGTATAGCGTTCAAACATAATGCCCTTCCCCCTGACCTTCCTGGTCGAGAAAGAACTTTGCTTGCCCGACCTACCAAACCCTGGACCCGCTAACCTTATTCTTACCTAATCCCTACATTATGCAATCAAAGGGTGTGAAAACCCAAGCCCTGAAACGATTTTACTAACCTTTAATCACGTTACCAAAGAAACTGCTTTCTTTGCGCTTCTAATCTTCTCCAACCGCAGGGGGCAAAGCCCGTTCATTTCTGGTGCTGACGGCACGGCTCAAGCCGTGCCTCCACAAAACCCGCGTCCGCTCATTTCTTGAAGTCGCGCCCCAGCGAAACCTTTCTCTTACGCCCCTTCGGGCCTTTCGTCCTTCTTGCTGCGTCGTTCCCCTCGGCTTGCGCCGTGGGCCGCATTCTTTCACCGCTTTGCGGCTTGCTTCATGCCGGGAGCGAGTCCGGCGGAATCTCCTCCATGCGGCCTCGCTGCAACCTTAATACACGATGGCAGCGGCGAGCGAACGATAAGTTATGCGTCGCGATGAGGGAGGTGAGTTGGTGCTCGCGATGCAGGCGCGCGATCAATTCAAAAACCGCCTCTGCCGTGTGGCCGTCAAGATCTCCCGTAGGCTCATCGGCCAGCAAGAGTTTAGGCCCGGTGATGAGGGCGCGGGCCAGAGCCACGCGCTGCTGCTCGCCACCGGAAAGCTCGCCCGAGCGATGATGCGCCCGCTGCTCGAGTCCCACTTCACGCAGCCAACGTAAAGCCTCGGGCCCGGCCTGTTGCCACGTCTGGCCGCGAAGCAGCAATGGCATGGCAGCGTTTTCCGCCGCCGTGAATTCGGGCAGCAGATAGTGAAACTGCCA
>Ga0187872_10003839_pt1 | contig 11715 bp, 4 predicted proteins | sample June2016WEW_16_4_FD_132973 | JGI IMG/M metagenome (GOLD analysis project Ga0187872, IMG submission 132973) | Peatland microbial communities from SPRUCE experiment site at the Marcell Experimental Forest, Minnesota, USA - June2016WEW_16_40 | ecosystem: Environmental > Terrestrial > Soil >...
CGTCACATTCGGCGACTGCGTGTAATCGAACTCCTCCAGCGTTTTCACTCGCGGCAGATGAGCTTCCCGGATTCGGCGTTCGATCGTGTTGCGTTCCCGCTCTTCGATCTCGGCCAACAGTAGTGCCTCGAGATATCCGATATGGCTTTGCTTCTCGCGAATCGCCTGCTCCGCCAGCGTTCCGAACTGCGAGGCCACCATGGGCATCCGCAGAGTTCTGCACTGCGCTTTGATCGTGGCCTCCTGCAACTGCACCATCGGGTTGCTCATTGCCTGCCTCCCATGGTGAGGAGCTGATCGTACTCAAGCATGACCGGCATGGGTCGTGCGTATCGCTCCAGCGCCCCGACGTCGATGGCTTCGCACGCCGCATGTCGCAGATCCTCGGAGCTCAACAAGTGTTGGACCGCGGCGGAATCGTAGCAACTGCTGGACAGAGCCGTTTCCACTGCCTTCTGTAACTTCTCATGCCCATGTTTCTGCGCCAGCTTGAGCAGATCAATCATCTGCCTGGTCCCGCTCTGTTTGCCGTGACGCTTCATCAGTGCTTCCCAGATCCGGTCGAAGCTCGGCGGCCATAGACCGGCCTGACGTCTCTGCTCCAGCGGTTTCGATCCCGCCAGGGCACCAGGCTTTCGATACAGGACGTCCAGGTAATGCTCGAGATCGAGGATCTGTTGTTGGCGCCGATAACAACGTTCATGCCGGGCCACGCATCGGCCCCCATGCCATAGCTCGATGCTGCTGGCATAGGCCTTGGCTTGCACCTGCGCACCCGCCGGCAACGGCACCGAGTAGGTGTTGGTCAACACCTTCACACAACCCAGACCGTTCACTGTCGGAAAGCTGGTTTGCGCCAAGTCCGCACCTTCGCTGGCCAACGGTAAAAGGTGCTCGCGTTCGATCACCATGCCAGCTCCCACCGTCTGCTCACGTCCCGCGATCAAACGGTGTTCGTCCTGTTGGCAATTTTCCAACAGCTGCCGGTTCCGATCGGCGATATCCGCTGCTTTGGGCACCGGCACCCAGTGGTTGCGCCGAAAATATCCGGCTTCTCCTTCGATGCCGCCCTTCTCGTGGGGCTCGGCTGGCGTACAAAACTCCGCTTCGAAGCGCCAATGCGAACGGAAGACCACGAACCGAGCTGTCTCTTCTCGCCGTGATCCGCGCAGGACCTTCTTCACCGCAGAGCTCAGGTTGTCGTAACGAAGCTTTCGAAACACCCCGCCAAAGTAGGCGAATGCCAGCTCATGCGCTTCCAGAAACGCTTGCTGTGTCGCATGCAGGTAGGCGCAGTGGAATGTCGCTCCGCTGGCCATGCTGCGCATCGCAAACACCTGCAGTTTGATCCGCTCACCGGCAAGATCCGCATAGGCCTCGTACCAGTCAATCTGCGCTTCCACGCCCCAGGGGTAACTCTGCGGAACGCAAGTCTCGCGCACTATAAATCCCAGTGCAATCTTCCGGTCGTGCACGTACTCGCGAACTGTCCGCTCGGCGATCTCACACTCAGCAAGCTCATGCTGCATCCGCACCCAGATGCGATGTGCGGTGTGGCGTTGCTTGCGCGGAGCTTTCCGGTCGCCTTCCAGAATCGCATCGATAAACTCGACCGCTGCTTTTAGTTTCCATCTCGGACGCTCGGTCTTCTTCCGCGGCTTGGGCAACGCGCTGCTGATCGCTTCGCGCACCATCCGACGGTGCACTCCCACTTTCTTGGCCACTCCCGCAATCGTCCCGATTCCGAACTCATACTCTCGGCGAATCTGTTCGTATAACTCCACTTTCGCTCTCCAGTCCAACGAGTTCCCTCCGTTCGGGCTTTGCCCGAGTCAGAGTAACCGTTCGTCTTGGAGGGTGGGCCAAATCAAACCGCCGAACTGGGCCAGATCAGAGTACCGAAATCACAAATCGACTTCCGGCTCAGTTAAGTCATTGACGTACATATGCTCCAGATCTATACATCGTGCGGCAACAGCAATTGGCGCAGTCAGAACCTTAAGGAGAAGGTCGGGTATTATCTCTGATATTGACGCCGGTCAATAGGAAAGGGTGGATCGATGCAAGTATCAAGGATGATTTCTGCAGTGGATCTGCACGCATGCGGTGAGCCTGGACGAGTAATCACCGGCGGTGTGCTCGACGTGCCCGGTGGCACGATGTTCGAGAAGAAGACCTATTTGGAGCAGCACGCCGACGGCCTCCGGAAACTCATGCTTCGCGAGCCGAGGGGGTATCCCGCGGCAAACTGCAACCTGCTGCTGCCACCGACCAACCCCAAGGCGCACGCCGGCTTCGTCATCATGGAACAGGTGGAATACCCACCTATGTCGGGTACCAACACAATTTGTGTGGTCACTACTCTGATCGAAACAGGTATGGTGGCTGCGGACGAGCCCACCACCACGATTATGCTGGACACGCCGGCCGGCTTGGTAGTGGTACAAGCAGAGGTGCAACGGGGCAAGGTGAAGCGTGTCACATTCGAGAACGTCCCCGCATTTGCCACGCACTTAAACGCGAAAGTGGAAGTGCCGAAACTCGGAACGGTAACCGTCGACGTGGCCTATGGTGGAATGTTTTACGTCATAGCTGAAGCACTGCCGCTCGGCTTACGACTCACGCCTGACGAAGGACGAGATATTGTCCGGGTGGGCGAAATGATCAAAGCCGCTGCCCGCGAACAACTCCCGGTGGTGCACCCCGCGAATCCCGGAATTCGTGGTATCACTATTGCCGAACTTACTGGCCCACCCACAAACCCTGATGCTGTTGCCAAGAATGTTGTGATCGTCTCAACTGGCGAACTCGACTGGAGCAGATACGCCACGTGGACTGGCGCTATCGACCGGTCACCATGCGGTACTGGCACCTGCGCGCGCATGGCCGCACTTTACGCTAAGGGCAAACTCCAGCTTAACGAACGATTCCCGCACGAAGGTATTCTCGGGACAATCTTCACGGGTTGTCTCGTGCGCGAAACTCAGATCGGCGACTATCGTGCGGTTGTACCCACACTCTCCGGCACGGCGTGGATTACTGGCTTCGCGCAGTACGTGGTTGACCCAGAAGATCCTTTCCCTGAAGGCTTTACTGTTGGCGATATCTGGGGCGCCGCAATAGACAGACCATTGACTTGAGGCGATCCGGTCATCGGCAGAGCGCGCTGAACGCATCCAAGCCTCTTCGATCATTCCCGTTTCGCCGGCTCGGAGCTGACCAAAAGCAACCAGAGAAGCGAGGTCGCTGCTCTCGAGAGCGTGATTGAACGCGGGAAGATCCTCTTTGAGAACTTTCCGATAGTCTGCGTCCACTCCGGCAATTTCAGTTTCAAACGTAGTAAGTAACTGCAGTTGGGTTTCGGTGGGAGCGAAGTCGGCACTTCCAGCAACGTCACCGCCTCCCGTACCAACCTCGGCGTTCAGCCAAAGCAGATTGAGATAAACCTGGTAGGCTTCGACGTAGTACTTGTCATCGCTGTTCTGCAGCGCCTGCGAAACCAGCCTGTTCTCGATCTCTTGGAGCTTTTTGTCTAGGTCTTCCGCAGCTTTTAGAAGTTGTGCTTTTTGTTTTGTCTGAGCTTCGTCCAATGTTGGGGGAGGGGCGGGCGCGGGCTCCGGCTCAGACCGGTCACCTCCCTCGGCAAGAGCTGGCTTCGCCTTCTCTTGTTTCTTGGGCGGTCGGAGCATGGTTTCGACAACCTCAAGTTGCTTGCGGAGCCACTCGATTTGGTTGACCGTGTCGGAAACGCGACTGATATTGTCGCAGATTCGGAGCAGAGTCTTCACCGATAGATCGATATCCGCATCCGACCCGGGTGCGCGGGGATCGCGCAAGACCGTAAGAGATTGCGTGTAGGTCTGGCCCTCGACCTTCAGGCGCACCGTATATTTTCCCGGAGCTACAATCGGACCAACCTCTGATGGTTTGGTTCCCCAGTGGGTGATCGGCCGCGAGTCGGAATCGCGGAAGCGCGGTTCCTCCCAGATGTGCGGATTGTCGGGGGCCACCGTCCGCAGGGCAATCACTCGCGGAGACTCGTAACGCAGGTCCCACTTCACGCGGTTGATGCCGGCGTGACCCTTCGTTTCGAGCTTTCGGATTACCTTGCCTTGCGAATCGAGAATCTCGAACTCGATCGGATTCTTTGCTTCGGTCTTCGCATCAGTCTTTGCTTCGGTCTTGGGTTCAGTCTTCGCCTCGGTTTTCGGTTCGGTCTTCAGCGAGAAGTTGAGCATAGCCTGGGCGGCGCGGGCAAAGCGGTACGCCGGGCGCGGTTCAAACAAGATGACCGCCGCATCCGAGCGATTCTTGGCGAGCTGTTCGAGCGGTGTGATGTCGTCAAGAATGTAAAGTCCCCGCCCGTAGGTGGAGACCACCAAATCGTGAAACTCCTTCTGCACCACGGCCCAGGTTACCGGTGCATGGGGCAGCCCCGTTTGCATCTCTGTCCAATGCCCTCCGTCATCGAGCGAGTAATAGAGACCATTTCCAGTACCGGCAAACAGCAGGCCCGCGCAATTGGGATCTTCGGCGACGGTTCGTACATAAGACAAAGGGTGTTTGGGCAGATTACTGCTGATCAGCTTCCAGGTCTTCCCCAAATCGGTGGTCTTGTAGATGAAAGGGTCGCGATTATCCGCGAGGTGGAGATCGACGCTGATATATGCGGTGGCGGGATCGAAGCTCGAGGGCGCGATGCTGGCAATCGTGCCCCACGGAGGAAGTCCTGAGATGTTCTTGGTGACGTTGATCCAGCTCGCGGCGCCGTCTTTCGTGTACCAGACCTGACCGTCGTTGGTTCCGGCCCATATGAGCCCCTTCTGAATCGTGGAAGGGGCGATTGCGAAGACGACTTCTCCGTAGAATTGCCCTAGATTATCTCCGACAATTCCTCCCGATGGAGCCAGTCGAGCCGGGTCTTGCGTGGAGAGATCCGGGCTGATGACCGACCAGCTCTGGCCGTCATTCGTGGTTTTGAAAATCATCTGGCAACCGTAATAGACGGTGTTGTGGTTGAAGGGATCGATCGCCAGCGGCGGCGTCCAATGACAGCGATACTTGAGATCGCTTGGGGGCGAGTCCAAGGTATGCATCCAGGGGCTGACGGAGTGCGCTTCTTTGTTCCGCGCGTCCCAGCGAGTGACGGTGTCCCCATAACAGGTAGCCCACACCACGTTGGGATCGACTGGATCGGGAACGGTGAAGCCGGATTCGCAACCGCCCATCTCGCGGTCCCAACCTGTTTCACGGGAATCCACTGGCACACTCGGGCCGCGCATGTTCCCGTCATCCTGCATATTGCTGTAGAAGTAATAAGGAATTTGGTTGTCCACGGCGACGTGGTACATCTGTCCGATGGGCAAAGTAACATGGTGGAAGCCGCGGCCGTGAACCGACGTAATGATCATGCCGCCGTCATCGGTAATCACAAAACGATCGGGATTGGTGGGATCGATCCAGATATCGTGTGTGTCTCCTCCCCAGCGGACTTCGTGAAAATTCTCGCCGGCGTCCAGTGATTGGTGGAAGGAGCTGTTGGCTACGTAAACTTCATTGTCGCTGCCGGTCGACACAGCGATTCGAATGTAGTAGCCCGCACGCCCAATCAAGGCTCGCTGGTAATTGACGGCCTTCCACTGTTCTCCCGCGTCATCCGATCTCCAGACTGAGCCTTGGTCTTTGGTCTGTATCAGGGCAAAGACCCGATTCGAATTGGTTGGAGCAACGGCGACATCTATCTTGCCAAGCGGGGCATGCGGCAGGCCGTGTTCCTCGACGCGAGTCCATTTCGTTCCGCCATCGTGTGAAACGTAAACGCCGCTGCCCGGACCGCCACTGAATTCGCCCCAGGTATGCATGTCCACTTGCCACATTCCGGCAAATAACGTGCGAGGATTGTGCGGATCCATGGACAGCCCGGAGCAGCCCACATTCTCTCCGGCAAAGAGCGCACGCTCCCAATGCTGGCCCCCGTCGGTCGTGCGGAAGACGCCGCGCTCCTGTTGCGGCCCGGTAGTTCGTCCTAAAACGCAGGCCAACACGATGTCAGGATTCGACGGGTGGATGACAATCCGGCCGATGCGGCCGGACTCCGGCAGACCCATGTTGTTCCATGTTTTGCCGGCATCGATCGATTTATAGATTCCGTTACCCATCATGTCACTGTCGCGGATTACCCAGGCTTCGCCGGTTCCCGCCCAAACCGTGCTGGGATCGGACGGTGCCACTGCGAGAGCACCGATGGCGGCGACGGGTTGCTTGTCAAAGATCGGCATCCAGCGATTTCCGCCATCCGTCGATTTCCAGATCCCCCCCGACGCTGCTCCGGCGTAATACACGCTGGCGTCTCCCGGTACGCCGGCCACGGCGGCGATTCGATTCCCAACCTTTGGGCCGACGAAGCGGAATCGAAACTGGCTTTCCTGCTCGGAGTCCGGCTGTTGCGCACCTGCCAACACCGCGCTGCCCAAGATTGCAACCGACGCAAAACAGAGCCCCAGTTTTCTGATGATCATCATTGGATTACCTCCGGTCGAACAGCGTGAATGCCATGGCCAACAGCAGCCGGTAACAGCCACGCATGCAGTTAAGCAGCACGGCTAGCGCTAAAGCTTTCTGGTCTTCGCGAAACCGAAGCCTGATCACTCAAGGCCTGAGAAATCCGCGAAGCCCACGTGCACCGAGGTGCCCGGCCCGGGCCGGCGTCCGGCTTTTTCGGGCGTTTCTGCTGCGGGCAGCGCTTCGGTCCAGGCGCCGTATACCTTGCGGTCGTATGCCGTCAGCCAGGTGTAATCGCCCAGGAACGCTGGCTGCTGGCTTTCGAACGGATTTTCCGCCCAGGCGTAATTCACAAATGTCTTCCCTCCGTCTGTGGAACGCGCCAGCGTGAAGCCGGTCTTGCGATTGGCCGGGTCGTCGCGGCGATCGTAAAACTGCACATACACATCGCCCGTAACTGGATCTACAGTCATCCATTGAAAAAACTGGTCGATGCCGTCGTGAATAGGATCGTTGTTCACCCGCACTGGCTTGGACCAAGTGCGACCGTCATCTGCGGAGGACGCGCAGAACACGTCGATGTCGCCGTTGCGGTAATCGCTCCATGCCACGTACAAGGTCCCGGCCCGTTTGCGTTCGCCGGTACCCACACCGATTTGCGGGAAGCCCATGGCGCGAGATACGCCCGGGATGCCGCCTGCGCCGCCGAAATACGGCGGTGCTACATCAATCACCGCGCGCGAGGGCATAAACGTCTTGCCGCCGTCGTGTGACTGTGTGAAGGTTATGGTGCCGCCATCATTCCAGACGGCGTAAATGCTTCCGTCAGTTCCGACCGCCCCCACAAACCCTACTAAGCCGCCGTTATCATCACGCGGTAGACCGGCATGCGTGCTGATGCGCATCGGGTGTGCGAAGGTTTTTCCTCGGTCGCTAGAGCGCGAAAACAGTATGATCGATTTATCGAGTTGCCACTCGATCCAGCCGACATAAACGTTGCCGGCGTAGGGACTGTGAGGCCGGGCATCAGCGAACAAGCGCGGCATGTCCTCCCACTGGATGTTGGGTTCGTTACCCTGGAAGGCCTTCACCGGCGCAGCATCTTTGTCCCAGGTTTTGCCGCCATCGACCGAGCGGCGCACGAAAATGCCGTTTCGACCTGCGCCATGTGCCCAATACGACGCGCTACCGAGCTTGTCGAAGTGCAACGTGGCGAGAAAAAGGTAACCGTTGTTGTCGAATGCAACCGACACGTCCCCGCCACCGCGCCAGCCCTCGATCGATGGAAGGTCGGCCATGGCAAATGTCTGTCCGCTGTCGGTGGAGTACGCGATGCCCGCCGGTTGAAATGCCGCCACTACTTGGCGAGGGTTGTTGGGATTCACCGCGATCGATGGTTCGTTGCCGCGAGTGTCGGCCGGGGAAACAGTCACGATATGTCGGTGCGGCACCGGGGGTAGCAGCGATTGTGCAAAACCGCCCGCGCTAACAAACAACACGCCGACCGCGAATCCGAATCTTGATCGCATAATTCGTTTTATCCAAGAGTTACGTAAGGTTCCTCTGGGCCTAAAGAATCCCAGCGTCTGAGCCTCAGCAACACTTGAGACACCTAATTAAGGTAGCGCGCGCTCTCAGGATATTATATATAACATATAAGACATCTCCTTTAGCCATCTCAAGTGGCTTTTGGCTTTGGCGGAATTGGCAGACCCAGTGAGGTGACATGAAGAAACGTACCGGCTGTTCAGTGCGGTGTGGAATTTTGATTCTATGTGGCCTCCTCCTGTATCCGAGCCTGTCATGCGCGCAGGAGAAGGAGACCGAACCGGGGCACCCGATCGGCAAGGTTTCGACCAAAGGAGACCTGATCGTCATGGAATTGGATGAGGGTGCGCTTGGGAAGCCTAACTTGTTCGACCTCGTCGGTCGCACGCTACGTTTCACCCCGGAGGCTTCCCGCTATCGCGTGGAGAATGAGGCCTTGCACTGGGATCAGGACTTAGGCCCTGAACTCGCCGGTGCCGAAGTGACTCTGCACCAATTCGCCTTTCCTTTCTCCAGTCAGCACTGGAACTCATTCCGCGTGGGCAGAACTGGATCGATCAGCTTTGGCACCCCACAAACGGACGGCAGTCCTGAGCCTCGCGATCGTAGCGACGGGGGAGTGTCTATTGGTCGGTTCGACCCGCTGGCGCAAGCGGCCAGCACACTGATCGATAGCGCTCCGGCGATCTGCGCGTTCTTTAAGCCGCAGATGTCCGGGCCCCATTACGTAAAGGAACTGCCGGATCGTGTGGTCATCACCTGGGATCTCACCGAGCCATTCGGGAATATCCAGGATTTCACATGGTTCAAGACGATCAACCGTTTTCAGGCGGTGTTGCACCGCGACGGCTCCATTGAGATGTCATACAAGGAACTCGCAGCAAAGGATGCCATTGTTGGCATCTACCCGGTGCTCTCAGGCGCGGAAAAGCCTTTGATGACCCTCAGTGCTGAGCCCCATCCAGCGGTTGCCGCGCACTTGGATGTCCGGAATCTCAAGCTCTCGGTCGATGACGGTATCCTACTGAAGGTCACCTTCGAAACACGTGGACCTGTGCTCCCGGAAGGCGATCCAGCGGTGGAAGGCATTACGTACCGCGTTCTTTTCGATGCGCACGAGCCGTTTTCCACTAGCGCCGATGCTTCCCGTCCAACGTTTGTCTGGACCGTGCAAGGCTTTGTGCCGCACCATCGGCCACCAAGGTACATTGCATTTGGCCCGGGTGTCTCACGTAAGGTGAGGGTGACCGGCAACACGATCACCCTGCAGGGAGTCCTGCCGACAGTACTTCGCGGAGTAGGGCAGGTTACCGTCTACGCTGAAGTTGCTACGCACGGGAACCCTGAGCCCGTCGAGCGGTTGTCACCTCGTGTCGTTCGGTTGTCGGGAATTCTCAATCCCGAGGTTCACCTTTCCTCACTGACGCGCAAGGATGGCCCCTTTGCAGTTGTGTACGAATCGTTCCACTACCTTGCTTTGCCCAAACCTCAGGATCTCTCCTGCACTGTAATTAAAGGCCTTGGCGACAAATTCGATTTCCTTGCCTACTACTCCGACTTTCGCGTCGACAACCAGGAAGCGGGTACTCCGAGTGACGGCCCGGTGGGAGGCAACGTGACGGGGATTGGGGCACCACAGCATGATCTTGAAAGTTACTGTACACAAGGCAGGTTCCAGTGGGAGTTCGTGCAGCCCGTATACGTCGACTCGAACCAAATGCAAGAAAGGCCCCCCGAAGGAGCACCCGTCGGGAGCGATCATGACATCACCTTTTACTCCCACCAACTGGCGGAGAATTCACCGGACAGGAAGATTCGTCCCTATAACTACGCGATGTCGCAGATTGGGCACGAGATGGGCCACCGCTGGGCCGCGTTTGTCTCCGCGAAGGTCAATGGTGAAACCATTCCCCTCGGTCCCGTTCATTGGGCGCAGGGATTGCAAGCCCAGGTGGTGTTTCCCTATCAGCGGCCCACCGAGGCGTCCGCCATGGGTGGAGGCGTCTGGCAGGATAACTTCGATGGCACGTACACGCAGCTCGATGACAATTACTACGTGCCGGCGACGGGTTATTCCTATCTTGACCTCTACTTGATGGGCTTGATCTCTGCCGCAGAGGTGCCGGACTTCTTTATGCTGAAGAACCTCGTGTCGGTCGGCAAAGACGCAAACGGGCATCCCATATTCAAAGCCGACCGTACGAAAGTGACAATTCAAGACGTGATTGCCGTGGAGGGGCCGCGCTTACCCGATGTCGATCACTCGCAAAGGGAATTCAATACGGGGATCGTCGTCGTGGTCGAGCACGGGCAAAGCCCGAGCCCCGAACTCATTGAACGGGCCAATGGCATTCGGCAGCAGTGGATCGATTACTGGGAAACGACAACCGGGCACCGCGCGTCCATGACAACGGATCCACGGTGAGTGTCCACGGACTCCAGAAACAAGTGCGATAACGATACAATCAGCACTGGATGTTTCTGCGAGCCCAGGCCGCTCGATTTACACTACTCCTTCGTGACATTGACGAAGTACAGATCTGTGGCTACTTCGAATTCGTCTTTCTTTAACGAAGTTGGCATCGTTTGCCAGTCAGTGGTTGCGTCGACGATCTGCCAATTGTCTTTTTTTCCCACGCGTACCGGCATCTGGAACGCCGGTTCATCCACCTTCCATCGATAAGACACGGTGCCTTTGCTATCGTCGAACTTCAATTCCAGCGTGGGGATCGCGGTGTGGCGCAGATACTGATCGAAGATCGGTGTCAGATTCATTCCGGTCTGCCGATTGAAGTACTCGACAACATCCTCGGTCATGATGTTCTGATACTTGAAATGCTGATAAAAGTCGTGAAGGAGTTTCCACCACCGGCGGTCATCGTTGACGATGCTCCGAAGCGTATTAATGAAAAGCGCTCCTTTGAAGTATTGGTCCTGCGGCGGTTCACGGTTGACCCCGCGCGGAGCGATGATGTGTTCTTCATTCTTGACCTTCGACTTGTATCCGTTCAAATACTTCACGGCATCGTCGTGACCGTACATGTATTCGACATAGAGGGACTCAAGATAGGTAGTCCAACCTTCATGGATCCACATATCTGAACTGTCGGCTGCGGTGATGCTGTTGCCGAACCACTCGTGTCCGCTCTCGTGGATGATGATGAAGTCGAATCGAGGGCTGATGCCGACGCCGGTCCAGTCGCGCTCGAGGTAGCCGTTCGCGAAGTGGTTTCCATAGGTGACCGCGCTCTGGTGCTCCATCCCTGAGTACGGCACTTCGATTAGCTTATAACCGTCCTTCTTGAACGGATACTCGCCGAAGTAGTGCTGATACGCCTGGAGCATCCCTTTCGCCTGGGTGAATTGCCTCTTGGCCTTGTCCAGATCTTCGGGCAGCGCGTAGAAATCCATCGAGAGATGGCCTAGCCGGTCAGAGAAGTGCTGATAGTTACCGATATTCAGGGAAACGTCGTAGTTGTTGATGGGGTAATGTACGAACCAGTCCCATCGGGTGTACCCGTCGCCGAGGTCGGTCTTGCCCGTGAACCTTCCGTTGGAAACATCGACGAAGCCGTTCGGAATTGACACGCTGATCTGCATGTTTTTGACCTCGTCTCGCCATTGGTCCTTATTCGGCCACCATATGCTTGCGCCGATGCCGTCGCA
>Ga0187872_10003843_pt1 | contig 11707 bp, 23 predicted proteins | sample June2016WEW_16_4_FD_132973 | JGI IMG/M metagenome (GOLD analysis project Ga0187872, IMG submission 132973) | Peatland microbial communities from SPRUCE experiment site at the Marcell Experimental Forest, Minnesota, USA - June2016WEW_16_40 | ecosystem: Environmental > Terrestrial > Soil >...
GTATCACCCACCAACGAACTAACCTTAACGCATTCGTGATAATGAAACCATAAATGGTTTTCGAGTCTCTATAGTGGGGGCTCAAAGCATGAAGAATAGATGTGTTAATGGACATGAACTCACGAACGAAACCAGAACCCGTAGGTTCGTCAACGGTAGTTGGAAATACCACGGGTGCAAGGTATGCGCCAATGCTCGTTCCAAAAAGTGGCACCAAGACAACAAGGAACAAGCATCACTCGGAAGCAAGCAAAGATATCTGCTGAATCGGGATGCTCGTCTCAAAAAAATGAAGGAACGTCAATGTCTCGTGAAACATGGCATAACACTCCAGCAACGAGACGATATCCTGAAGCAACAGGACTATCGTTGCGCCAACCCCGGATGTCGTCGTAAACTACCGAAGAGGGGCGGGCACTTAGACCATGACCACAAAACAGGTAAGCACAGAGGCATCCTCTGTTCCCAATGCAATATGGTTTTGGGTCTCGTACAGGACACTTGCGAACGCCTGTTGGGTTTGGTACAATATCTACAGAAATGAATTCCACGTCTAAATGGCCTGAAGAGCTTCTTCTGGTTCGCCACGCCGAATCCGAAGCAAACGTTCGCAAACTCGCTGCCAAGGCACAGGGGTTGGAGCCTTCATGGACAGGTGTGCTGCGGGATCAGGACTCCCCGCTTACTGGGTTGGGAAGTAAGCAAGCCTTTTCTCTCGGCGTAGAGCTTCACCGTCGTTACCCTACGACTGAGAGGTATGAGACGGAGCTTCGCCTGTTTCAGAAGCTTGACGGCGGTAAGAGCAGTCCGTGCTGCCGCCTGCCGATGTTGCAGTACATTATCACGTCACCCTACACCCGTACCAAACAGACCACTCAGCAGATTGTGAGAGGTCTTGGCTACATGCCGCACGTCGTCGTGGACGAACGGCTCCGCGAAATTGACTTCGGAGTCATGGACGGTATTGATCGCAAGCGATTCCGCGAACTCTATCCGCATGAGGCTGACCGTCGTGAACGAGACGGCAAGTATTGGTATCGTCCGCCCGGAGGAGAGAATCGTCCTGATGTGCGGGACCGCATCCGCCTGTTTTTTGATACCCTGAACCGCGATTACGTCGGTACGCACACTCTGATTGTATGCCATAGCGTCATCGTGTTGGCTTTCCGCAGCTTACTCGAACGGTGGGGCGAAGTGGAATACATGCAAGTGGATCGGGAAGATGACGTTAAGAATTGCGGGCTAACCGTCTATAAGCGGCAGGACGGGCGACGGCTCAAATTGCAGGAGTACAATTTCGTGGCACCCGTCTACCCGCCGATGATAGAGGAGTCTCAGTGAATAACCTCGAAATTTTCCTCCAGTGTTGGTGGCCGCCCACTTTTGGGGAGCTTAAGGAAAAATATCCGACCATTCTGAAAATCTATGGTTGGAGCGACGGGCTTGAGGTGGGGCACATCATCATTTTTGTGAACGATCCCTACCTCAACGATCTAATCCAAGAGAAACTCTCTGTCGGCCTTTGGGTGGAATTTATCACATGGTCGTTCGATGGTTTGTGAAATCCTAACGGAGCAAGGCGAGTGCGGGAGGACGGCTAACGCTCAAATGCCCAATGGTGACTGGGTATGCATGTACCATCTGGCGGACTGGATCGCACAGCAGTTGGTCAAGGGGGAGTGGGTGGACAAAGATGACGCCGACTGAATTTAAGGACCTCAAGATTGGGGCCAAAATTCGCCGTCCCGCGAGGCCCGACGTGGTATACACGGTAATCAACAACGATCCCCCGGGTAACCTCATCCTCATACAGGGGCGCATTACTAAAGTGGCAACCCGAGCCGTCCATCACTTCAATTGGGAGCTTGATCCCGACCAAAAAGATAGTGCGGAAAACTAACCGAAATTCGGGTTTCTTTGGTAGAATACCCATAGGGGGACTTCATGCAAGTTGATGCCGCAAAAGCTGCACAATTACAGGAGCAAGGCGAGTGGGTACTTGATTCCGAGGGTAGACGGTGTTTCAGCGCGGACTACCTAATCCATTATCGGCCAGACGGCAAATTAAACCATACCGACCCTGACCGCGATGTATGCAAGGCGACAAAGCTACGATAACACGAAGACGAAATAATCCCTCGGAGGGTTTATGAAAGAATACCAAGCTTGCCTTATCACTCTCGCTATTTTGGGTTTGATGTTGGTCGCGTACCACTTCATGGGTGCTCCTCATGCGGGGGAATATTTGTGGGTGGCTCGCTAATGCGTAGTTTCGCTATTAAAATCGACGACGGTGGGATGTTCGGCATCGATGAGACCTTCAGCCTGTTCGCTTCGGACATCGTGGAAGCGGCGATCAAATCTTATGATCTCCTCAACACCCTGCGCGAGAACCTCCGCAAGACCGCAATCAAAAGCGACGAGTTTCAGCTCGATCCCGACATCATCCGCATTTCCTACATATCAGATGAGGGCGAATTGACAGGCGGCGAGGTTGCCCCGAGCGACACATGGACTCGGGATTTCGCCGATCAGATGGCACAGAGGATCAAAAAATTCCTATGCTAGACTTCGTTCCCGCCGCTGAACTGCGCCTTGTCACCCCCTGCCACTACAATCAGGGGGACGGCATCCATTGCTACAACGGGATGCTGATGCGCTATTTCCTTCCCATGCGCGAGGACGGCTGTATTGCGGAGCCCGTCAAGCTGGAAGGTCTCCCTCTTCAATGCCCCGCCTGTGAAGGTAAGGGCGTAATTCTGACCGAGCATGGTCGCGAGATGGTTCAGTTCCTACAGACTTTTGCTTACCCGATGCTTCGGGAAATGGTGCAGGACATTATTGACGAGGAGAGGAAAAACGGTAGTGAGCTACGATGAACTGGATGAGTTTGGTAGTCTGGAAGAATTCAATGATCGGTATCCAGACGACGATCTTGACGAAGTAGTGGAGCTTGAAGTCCCGGGCGACAATCTACCCGAAGACGACCTTCCTGAATTTGATGTATACGATGACAATAGGTGGTACGGCGACTACGGTGAGCCCTACAGTGAGGACGACGATACCGAGCTGATCGCTGAGGACGATGACAACATCTGCACGGAGTGCGACGGCACTGGCGAGTTCCCCGAGGACCACCTGTGCAAAGCCTGCAATGGGAAGGGCTCCATCGGTGAGTAAAGAGGTCGTCATCACGCCTGACGGCAGGGCCGTGGAACAGGACGGCAAGCTGACCATTCCCGCGATGGGAGTAAATTTGGCGACCGTAATCGTGCTGGAGAAGTCCGCCAACCTCGCAACCGGGGCCGAGATCAAAGATTTCTGGGACAACGGCTGGGACGGAAACTACTACCATGACGATTGGGAAGAACCCGTTCAGGACGAAGAAGGCAACTGGATTCTGGAAGACGCCAAGCTCTACGATCTTGACAAGCTGGGCTACTGCTTCTGGCAAGGCTCGGGCAGCCTCGTGGCAAAGCGTGCGAACCAGCCCGCCACTATCCCGTTCATCGACGCATTCCTCAAATGGAGGGGGACAAAATGAGCGTATTGCCAAAGATCGCCAAACCCGAGAGATACCGCTGTAGCTGTACGCTGTGCGGCTGGCAGGGGCGACGGACACTGGAGACGCTTAACCAGTTGAGGCCATGCCCTCGTTGTCACAAAAAGAACGTATTTCCCAATAACAGTGCTGTAAGCCGTATGTCAGACTTTGGAAAGTGAGGAATTATGGCCAAGAAAAAGTCAGAGTACCCCCAAGATGTCATCGCCGAAGCTAAGCTTCGCCGCATGAGACCCGAAGATTACTGTCACCAGATGGCCGAGTGCAGCATGGCCGCCCAGCGGATGGCGGAGATCGACGCCAAGAAGTTGGAAGAGATGAAGAATGAGGGATTCGAATCCGAGGAACTGGTGAGTCCAAGCAAGCAGGATGTATATGACTACTGCTAGCGAGAACCCCGTACCCGACAACGAATTCGTGGGATGGAAGTACGCGCCCTTGTCCACCTGCTGCTCGTTCTGGACATGGCTTTACGCAAGCTGGCGGCTTCGCAGGCGGTGGGAAGGCCCGAGCGTGCTTGTCTACGAAGTAGGCTCGCGGTACTTCGGCTGGGAACATGTCTGGGAGGAGCGTCTTACAGGCGACGACGACTGAAAGTTTTGGCTAACAGGAGCTTAAAGAGAGGCACTTGTGGAATCGGCCAACTATCAGATTCGTGTAAACGGTTTGACTATCGCCCATATCGATGTGCGGCACGCTTTGGTGAATGGCGTCCCGTGCGGCGGGTGGCAGGTTGCCATTGATGACCCTGTTCTTGGCTGGATCACCATCGACGACAACGAGAATCTCTGGGATAAAGACCTGTCGAAGTTCGTATTAGAGGTCAGGGACACGGATTGCCATTACCTACCGAACGACGGCTGGCGGCGAAAGACGGTCGCACAATTGCTTGGACTTTTAGTCGATACAGGGGTCATAGTTAGGGGGACCCTTTAGGGCACCATGGGATTTTTAGACGAATTCTACGAAGAGGATCAGCGTCCCCGCCGTCGCAGAACCCGACGTGGGATCGGCGATTCCGACAGGCTTGACTGGCAGGATATGGTTGATGAGGTTGAAGACCCTGACGCCGAACTGGAGCCTGACGAAGAACTGGAAGAAGAGAACGAGGACACGATTCAGGAACTCGAAATAGACGAACATGGCAGGATGCGCCATAACAGTCGAGACGAGATCGACCCGTCTTTCTGGGATCAAGACGAATAATCTATGAGGCGAACGATTGTATTCGCGCTGCTCATATCTGTAATTGGGTTTGCCCTCGGCTGGCTTGGTTTATCCGTGCGGGACGTTTACAGGGAGCAGGCGGCAGCGGCACAGGCTCAGGTAAAACCGTCGCCGGGTTTTCCATCAACAAATTCTAACCCATTTGGTTTCCCACACCCGTACTTCGACCCGTTCACGCAGAGCCCGACGCTTGCGCTTCCTCCTCCGCCACCACCCCCGCCAATTTACAAGACGCCGACGACTTGTCCTTATGGCGACCCCTGTAAGCAGCGGGAGACTTGGTTTTTATGATCGAAGTGCGGACTTCCGAAGAACGTCGAGAAATGTATGCCGCGATTCCCTCCGAGGTCAAGGCCCCCGCTCTGAGCCTCCTTATATCGTTGCTGGAGCCTGTGCTGCCTGAGATACGTGCGGACTATGCCAAGGACCCGCTGAACTGGTGGAAGCAGGGGCATTTCCATTTTGGACTCGCCGTCCGCAACCAGCTTCGCCGCAAGGGGTATGACGAAAAATACTTTAGTGTCAACAATTTAGACGATATTTACGTTTTTATTGTCGAAGAAGCCCTCAAACTCCGTTAAGTGTGGTATCATATTCTGTGTCTATCAAAGAAGCAGGTGTCTATTTATCCGACAAAGGGCACCTGCTTATTTTGAAGTCGGACCCCACTAGCGTTACCTGCGCCTTCTGTGCGGTCACGTGCGCCCGCTCGGGCCACAAAAGCAAAGCCGACTTCGCGGGGGCAGCCGCAAACTTCGTCGAAAAACATGGGGCTCTCGACTTCAGAATTGCCAATACCGTTGAGGAAATTGTGAAGCACTATCTCAAAAGCTACGTGCCTGACTACACTAAAGAAAGCTTTCCTTCCGACGACAAAAAGTAGTTTTCATTTTCTTGGGTATGCACGAAATTTTTCTCTTCCCGACAGAGATCGAGCATCAAGGCACCCGAGAATTGGTTCACTGTAATTTCCCGCTGGCGTCACTCCGCGATGTGGTGGGTCCCGATATCTGCATGGATTTTTGGAGCTTGGTTGCCCCGGAGATTTTCCTCAAATGGGCAGTTGATACCGTTTCCGAATGCGGCCTTCCAGTGGCGACCTATTGCTACCGTCTATCCCTAGCTTTGACCGAGCAGCCTATGCCCCGTTGGTTGGTTCGCGAACTTCGTGCCCACCCCAATTTGATCGATTCCATTTCTCGCCAACGAAGTTTCTTGAATATCAGTATTACTCTATAGCGGGGCAAATTGCCCCCAGTGCAGTCAAATTCAGCAGTACAGTACAGTGAGGTCACATGTCCACCTTTTCCGTAGAACTATCCAAAGTCGCCCCTAAACTCTCGGCAAATCTCAAAGTCAACCGCAAAAAGCAAGCCGTCAACAACCTCGTCGCCATCCTGTTCGACACCATTCGTATGAATGAATGGGAATACGTCGAACCGGACACCGCCCGCACCCATAATGGAGTGGGAGCGTTGGGGGGCTTCAAGTTTGAATCAACCAAGAAGCTGAGCATTTGGGTTACTCCCGAACTCGTGGAGGTCCGCAAGGGCATACGCAAATTTCCCATTGGAAATGGGAAAGATGCCGCTACGTTGTTCAACAATCTCAAGCACGTCAAGGCTGTGATCGCCAAGGCGCAAGCCGAGCACGTGGCGGGCGAATCCTCCGTGAATGCCATCTTGAGCGAGGCTCTGGACGACATCACAAGTGGCGATGACGCGGTAACCGCCGATGATCTGACCGAGGATATCCACATTTCCGCCCCGGCTTTCGTTGATCCCATTGAGGTTACCTCTGAATCCGAAGAGGTTGCGGGAGCCCTCGAAAACCAGATGGAGCGTCAGGATGACCCGCTTACCCGCACCAAAGAAGCCCTCGATGCCCCTGAAACCGAACTGGGCGCTGCTTTGTTCGGCAGCGACGATCCAGACGACGACACGTTCAAGGATGTGCTGAGTGACCCGAGGCTTGTCACAGCTAAGATCGCCTCGGCGAAACGTACAATCCACCGCGTCGAGAATGAAATCGCTGATGAAGATGAGGACACCGAGGTGAGGTACAACCTGACCCGCAATGCCCCCGCAGGTGCGACCGATTCCTTGGAAGCTGAGTGGAAACATCCGCGATTAGGTTATGTGGATAGAATCCCAGCTTTGAAGTCTCTTCAAGGCCGGGTTCTTGGCATTGTGGACGCCGTATTCGCTGATAAGACCCAGCGCGAGGCCGTCAAGACCCTCATCAACAAGGAGTTCCGCCGTGAAATCGGCAAAACTCAAGTGGGTTCCGATGAAAACTAAACCGAGGATCAGCGAGATCGTCCAGCTTGTTCGCAACGAGGACGGTACCATGGAGATCATCTTTGCCGAGGATTCCAAGGTCCGTTCCGCAACCCTAACCACCGACTACGGGGCAACTGTCAAATTGAAGCACCCCCGCTGCTCGTATCAGGTTAGCGACAGGATCGTGAACATCTCCATACGTGCTTAAGGAACAAAGATGGATGTTTATCTGGGTACTAAAGTCTTCGAAAACGGTCGTAGAAATGCGAGTGAAATCGCTCACCTCGTAGAGTGTTCTCGTAGGGGCGAGATTTCAAAAGAAGAAGCTAAGAGACGGATAACATCCATTTTAACCGATGATGCTCGAAAAGCAAGCATGGAAGAACTTGAGCGATTGGAGAGCCTAGTCAAGGTTTGAAATGGGTGAAGAGCTTGAACAGTGTCCGTTGATCACCCCGTACACCACCAGTACGGGTCTGTCTCCCGAGATGCTGGAAAAACTCTTTCTCCTTCGCCATTGGGATGTCGAAGTACAGGGACCCGTACCATTCAAATGGCCCGAGTTACTTCGTGAAAACATTTTCGACCTAAGCCGCCAAGTAGATTCCGAGCCCCTGCGGATTCGCGAATACCAGAAGCAAATGATTCATCATCTCTGCCGTATGCCCCGCTTCATTTGCGGGGATGCGGTGGGGCTGGGGAAGACGTTGGACGCTATTGCCGCCGCTTGCTGGCTTAAGCAGCGGTTCGCTGACGCCAAGCTCGTAGTGTGCACGACCAAATCCACCACCTACCAGTGGGAGGAGGAGATCATGCGCTACAGCCGCCTGCGCCCGTATGTGATGCGGGATGAATACCGAGGGATGACCTCATCCGATGCCCGCTACTCCCAGATGATGCAGTTTTTCGAAGGGAAGAAGAAAGACGCCCTCATCGTCAAGTATTCATCCATGATCGGCATCCGAGAAACAATCGAAGGGGAGTTTGACGCGGACGGTTACCCCACAGCGGCGGACAAAAAAGAGCATCTCTCCGAAGAAATACGCACCTTTGCCAGAATTTTCAAAGAGCACCGCGAGAACATCATACTGGTCTTCGACGAATGCCATAAATTCAAGACCATGCATTCCTCGACCCGAAACCTCGTCTTCAACCTGAGCAAGTATGCAGGCCGCGTCTGGGCCTTGACCGCCACGGTCATTAAGAACGGGTTGGAGGAGTTCTACAACATCGCCACGGGCATCAGGATTGAGCCTGTGGGCCTTATTGGGGATTTTAAGGATGAGTTCTGCATCTATCACGAGCAGTGGATGGGGCGGGGCGGCAATAAGAAGATTCTCGACGGCTACAAGAATGTCCCCTACTTCAAGAAGCAGATGCGTCCATTCTTCCTCGGGCGCTCCCAGAAGCAGGTCGGCGAGCCCCTACCCGAGTTGACCACCCTTTATCATCCTATTGAGCTGGACGAGCGGCAGACTCAAATCCTGACCGACGAATTGCCTAATGGGACGATAGTATTGCCTCCGTCCATTATCAAGGTTGCCGGGGAGATTTACGAGAAGGAACGCGATCCCGACAACATCATGACCCAATTGAGCGTCCAGCAATTGGTTACGAATCATTGGTGCCTGCTGGACAAGACATCCTCCGACTACCACACCAAGAAGCTGAGCCCTAAAGAAGAGGCATTGCTGGACATGCTGGACGGCGACTATCGGGGTGAGAAGGTCATAGTCTACGCTCAGCCCTTAGACGCAAAAATCGCTACCCCGCAAGGCTGGAAGTTAATGGGAAACTTACAGATAAACGACCTCGTAAGCGACCCTGATGGCGGCATCGCGAGTGTGGAAGATGTCTACCCTCAAGGCAAGAAAGCAATTTATCGAGTTACCACGAAGAGCGGAGCGGCAACGGAATGCTCAGAAGACCACCTGTGGTTTGTTCAAACCGTTCATGATAGGGAGCGACACACTGGAAAATGGTCAACGTTACCCTTAAAAACATTGTTAACAACCGGGCTCAAGCGGGGGCAAAAGTATCGTTACCATTTACCGATTCCCGAACCCATTGAATTTGTTCGCCAACCTAATCTGATCCCGCCATACACTGTTGGGGTTTTGCTTGGCGACGGGGATATTGTAAGCGGAGGCGTGACATTTGGAGTAAATGATGCGGGGATTGCTGACCGGGTGGGAAATGAATGCATTGATGGTATAGAGTTACGAAAACACGGCAAAGGAAATGGGTGGGGATTAACTACAACTCAGCCCCACATCAAAGATGCCCACGGCTACAATGCGGGCGGGAACAACCGCTATCTGAATGCCCTTCGAGTGATGGGGCTGTACGGGTGCTATTCCCATCAAAAATTTATCCCTACAACTTATCTTCAATCTTCGATTCAGGATCGAATCGCCCTCCTACAAGGGCTTATGGATACTGATGGTGGATGCAGCAAACAGGGGCAATCCTATTTTGCTTCTTCGTCTAAGAGATTAGCGGAAGATGTAGCGGAGTTAGTGCGTTCCTTAGGCGGGTTGGCTTTTTTTCCAAAAGAACCGTCTATCCCAAAATACACGCACAAGGGGATCAAAAGATCGGGACTTCCTAGCTGGAGATTGACCATTCAGACGAACTTTAACCCATTCTCGTTGCCCCGTAAAGCCGACCGTTGGCGTTCACTAAACTCTTGGATTGCTAACCCCATCGTTTCTGTTGAATTTGCTGGCTACAAGGAATGCCAATGTATCCGAGTATCATCAAAACGATCCTTGTATTTAACTGATGATTATATCCCCAGTCACAACACCAAATACCGCACGTGGATTGACCGTCTTGAGTGGTTGACGAAGAACGGGCATTTCACAGAGCGAAAGTTCCTCCGAATCACGGGTGCGGAGAACGAAAAGCAGCGTAATGAGAATAAAAAGCTGTTCCAAGACCCCAATAGCGGTTACGACCTGATCGTCATCAACGCGGCTGGACAAGAAGGCATCAACCTCCAACAGTCCGCACACATGATCTGTTTGGACCTTCCGTGGTCGTGGGGCGACCTGATCCAGCTTGTGGGTCGTATGGTACGTATGGCATCTCCACACTCAGCTTGCACATTGCACGTAATGGTCGCCCGTGGTACAATTGATGAGTACACCATCGAGACCCTCAAGGGTAAGAAGGGCGTCTTTGAAAAGATTCTCGGTGAGTCCCACTCGGCAGGTATTCTGGATGACAAGGACTTCCTCGACATGGAATCGGGTATGGAGCAATGCGGCACCGAGGAGGAGTTCAAGGAGCTTCTCAGGGCGCACATCAAAAAAATTGGACTTTCAACCTTCTTATTGGGGGACTTGATTACTGAAGCTAAGGGAAACGAGGACTATAAAATGTCATTTGAGAAGAAAATCAAGCCCAAAAGACGGTCTCGGCATAATGAGAAGGCGGATAAAGAACTTGAAAAGAGATGGTAAAGCACGAAAAGCGTGGTGGGCGAAAAAGAAGAAAGATGATCCTTCCTATGTTGCTGAGAAAGTAGCCGCCCTTAGTCGCGGAATGCGAGCTAAGAGTAGAGCTACGGCAGAGAAGAATTTTCCGCCGAATGCCTTACGAATTGAACTTCGCGATCAACAACATTGGTATGTATTTCTTTGCGAAGAATGCGGGGTGAATGAGGTTTGGAGACCTTGCTACTATTTCTACGATCAACAGAAGTACAAAAAGCTTCTAGACATTCATTGTCGGCGATGTTCTAACGGACATAATTGGGATGAAGCCCGTAAGCCGTTTGAAAGCCTGTACAACATACTAAAGACTCGTGGGCACGTCGTCTCTCTCACGTTTGACGAGTTCCTGAAGTTTACGGAAGTCAAGGTTTGTCACTATTGCGATCAGCAGGTGGTTTGGACATCGAGAGGTAGGCCGAGCCCCACAAATCTTGATCGTAAAGACAGTTCCGAGGGATATACTCAAGAAAATTGCGTGGTTTGCTGCCCTGAGTGCAACAGGGTTAAATCCAACAAGTATTCATACGAAGAGATGCTTTTAATTGGAGCTACACTCAAAACTATCAAGCTGTTGAATCATTGCATGAAACACCAAGAGCGATGAGGCACTGGAGTCACGATGGCTGATGTAGAGAGCATTTACGCCGCTTACGAAGGCTTTTGCGTATGCGAGGATTGGGAGCCGTGCGGATGCGGCAATCAACAGGGTGGGCGGCACTGCATGTACTGTGTTAAATCGCTAACGCCGAAGCAGCTTGCCGCGTATGACTTCGACACGGATGAGCACATCCCGCCCCGTCCAAGGGGCTTACCGATTCAAATCTCCTGTGGTGCTTGCGGCATCACCATCGACAATCCGACCGAAGAGCAGATGAACTACCATTTTAGCGAGGGACACAATGTCTTGGCAAAGTATAAAAATTAAGCTGTACAACCTGTACGCACGGGTTCGGTACGCTATCGACGACCGCAGGGGCCTGACCTGTTGCGGACTCTTCGAAAACCCCGATGGGAAGCTCGTTGACTGTGACGAATGGTGGGGTTACCAAGATTGCATGTTTCCGGGCTGCGGGCACTACCATCTTGAGCACAGCGACGGCACGCCGAACAAGATCATCTACGCCAAGGATCACCCA
>Ga0187872_10003844_pt1 | contig 11706 bp, 11 predicted proteins | sample June2016WEW_16_4_FD_132973 | JGI IMG/M metagenome (GOLD analysis project Ga0187872, IMG submission 132973) | Peatland microbial communities from SPRUCE experiment site at the Marcell Experimental Forest, Minnesota, USA - June2016WEW_16_40 | ecosystem: Environmental > Terrestrial > Soil >...
ATGGAAGGCCGCCATATCTACGTTTTCACCGGGCTACAGCTTGCGGCGGCGGGTGCCCTGTTTTGGGGCCTTGTCACCTGGACCAGCCCGTGGAACCTCCAGCGATACGTCGGAACCGTTTTGGTTGTGGTTGGGATCACTTTCATTGGGATCGCACGCTTTCAACTGGGAAAGTCGTTTTCCATAAAGGCAGAGGCGCACAAACTCGTCACTACGGGACTCTACTCGAAGATTCGCAATCCGATTTATGTCTTTGGCATGATGATGATCACGGGGCTGATTCTGGTTCTGCAGAAGCCTGTTCTTTGGCTCTTTCTGGTTGCTGCGGTGGTCGGGCAGACGATCCGCGCCCGCCGGGAAGCGCGTGTGCTCGATGCTGCGTTTGGGGATGCGTACCGCGAATACCGGCGCAAGACATGGTTTTAGGCAAACCGCCGCCCTTTGCCGCTGCGCCTGCCGAAGACGTAATATCTCAGCAATGAAAAAACTGCCTGTCTTTGTTCTTTTTCTTTCTCTTCCAGTGCTGTGCGCCGTTTTCCTTCTGGCCGCCGATCAACCGAAGATTCCACTCATGCCGGGCGCGGTGGCGAACAATGCGGTCGCCGCGCTCAAGAATGGGATTGAAATCTATTCCGTGATGGGGGTCGGCCCCAAGAAAACCTGGGACGACATCACCAACAAGATGTATATCCTCCGGCTCTCGTCGAAGAAGTGGACCGAAGGCCGCGCTGTGCCGGGAGTTGCCGGGCGCCTGGGCGCCTCCGGCATTGGCGCCCGCGGGCAAGTTTTTGTTTTTGGGGGATACGTGGTGGACGGGCAGGGAAACGAAATTACGGTCGGGGACGTGAACTCCTACATGGCCGACGCTCATCGTTGGTACCGCGCGGCGGACATCCCGGTGCCCGTCGACAGCGCGGTAATCGGCTTGAATCGCGACCGATACATCTATCTCGTTGGCGGAAGGTCGAAGACGGGGCCGGTCAACATCGTGCAAGTCTACGACGCCGAAAAAAATACATGGAGCCAGGCCACGCCGTTTCCCGGAACTCCGGTGTTTGGTCATGCCGGGGGCTTGGCCGATGACGCGATCGTCTACGTCGATGGCGCTAAGAAAAACACGGCGCCTGGCAATCCCTACGTTGTGTCCGACGAGTGCTGGATGGGGAAGATCGACCGCAAAGATCCAAACAAGATCGAATGGAGCAAGCTGCCTCCGCATCCCGGGCCAGGGCGCTTCGGCATCGTGGCAGGAGGAGTGGAAAAAGAACATCGGATTGTGTTCTCGGGTGGGACTCCCAATCCGCACAACTTCAAAGGCCTGGATTACGACGGCAAGCCCGCGGAAATCTCTCCGGTAACGTTTGCTTTTGAACTGCATGGCAACCGCTGGGATACGATTACCGCAGACACATCTGACGTGCGCACCGACGGTCGAGGAATCGTGTCAACGCCGCTCGGGCCGTTGATCCTTGGCGGCATGCTGAAGAATCAGGCGATCTCTGCGCGAGTGTTGGCCCTGCCTAAGAAGTAGGAAATGGCGAGATGCCTGCGCTGCCTAAGGGCTATGGCGCTGCGCTGTGGGTGAACGCTATATTTAGCCCGGTGGTGAAAACGACGTCGTTCTTTTTTGCGCTGAGCGGCGGGTTGGTAACGTAGATGTCGCCGAACTGGTTCTGCCAGCCGAACCGCTTACTGATCTTGGTAACGGTGCCGAAATTGAAGGTCCACCGATACTGACTTGTGTCCTGCAAGTCGGGATAGAAATACAGGTTCTGCGTGATCACGGTGCCCTTGCCGATTTTTTGATTCAGTTCCTCGACCAGGATGAGCGCCACCACTCTGTCGGTGCCCCCCTAGCAAGCATAGACGGGAGGGATCGTTCCGGCGACCAATGGACCGTTGGAATACGTTTCGTGGGTGTAGTTGACGCCACCCAGGAAGTTCAATGTTGTAGCGTCTGACTGGATGGCATGGAAGCCGACACCTCCGGTGTAGACTCCGCGCAAATCGAGGAATTGCAGAGCATTGGCCATGAAGTCCGCGCCCGCGAAGACGAACAGTCGCGGATTGACATTGCGGTCGTAGCGAATTCCGCCTTGCTCCAGGCTGGCGACGTCACTGGGAGTGGCAAGGTCATTTTTTGTGTTGATAGAACTGGCGTAGAGCGTGATCTTGTCGTTGAGGGTGGGATGTACTGCGTTGAATGCCAGGGCAAGGTTTTCCGTCTGCGCATTTCCACGAGCGATGGAGAAGCCCACATCGACCCCACCATTCCAGCCGTGCATCAATCCCGGATGCAATGACCTGTCGTAAGCCTCCTGCTCGGCGTCGTTGCGGATCAGCGTCACATCCTCTTTGGGCGCTTCCACGCTGCCGGCGGTCTTGGTGGCAACCTCAATCTTGCCGTCGGTGATGGTGACCGGGCCCACCGCCGTCTTTCCATTTTTCAAACTGACGTGCAGCTCCCGGTCGCTCTTGATTTCCTGAATAGTCTCAAACTTGATGGTGACATCCCCCGCAGCCTCGGTGTGCAGCACCAGCGTTTTGCCGTCCGATTTCACGACCGTGCCGGTCAGATGATCGCCGTTTTTCAACGTAACCTGGTCCGCAAACAGTGCCGACGACAGTCCCAAAAACACAATCAGCGCGAACCGTTCCAATTTACGCACGTTCTCTACCCTCCAAAGTGGCAGGACATTGGAGAAGGAAAATCCAATGGGGGTTGCCTTGAACATAAATAGGGATACTGCGGCTACCAAGGCGCGCGGTGCTGCCATGGACAGGGCTGGATCAGCTCTTGGTTTCTGTCTTCTTGCTCGAATCCGTCGAAGCCTGAGCCGGGGGATTATCCTTCATGCCCTCTTTCAAGGCGCGGATCCCCTCGCCCAAACCTTTGCCGAGCTCCGGCAATTTCTTGGGACCGAACACCAGCAAAGCAATAAAGAAGATCACCAGCAGGTGCATCGGTTGAAATAGACCTTCCAACATCGGAGCCTCCAAGGGGCTAGCTTCAATTCCCAATCATACGCTATTGGATGCCTGGGGGAAAGGTCAAACGACCTTGGCCTAGGCACTCCATAGCCTTTTACGCCCTTGCCATTCTTTTACTCCACCCGCGACCGTCCCTTCGGTGAAGGCGGCTACTGCCAGTTGTGATCTCAATCACACAGAGACACGACACCCGGTGCAATATGGCAGAAACATTCCTCGACCGGTTACCTCGGTGATCTTACCTGCGGGTTCGTCGGCGGGCTATGTTTTCGAAGGGGTTTCTGAGGGCGTTTGCGGTCGCATTCCCTCCAAAGCCGCCAGCAGCACGACAATCCATGCGTTGGGGAGTCCGGTGAGAGTTAAGCCTGCATTATTCCTGCTGCTGCTCGGTCTGACAGTTGCCGCTGCCGCGCAATCCGCTGACAGTCAATCCGGCAAGGCCCAAGCCACCAATCGTCAATCGGTAGACACGACGCAACTCGCCGCGTGGCTGATCGGGGGAGTTCCCAGCAGCCGTCTGGCCCGTCTGGTCGCGGAACGTGGGCTTGCCACCCTGCCTACGAATAACGAATTGCGCCAACTAGAGGCGGCGGGCGCTGGTAAGGATCTGATGCGCGTCGTTAGTTCGGGAAAGGCTCAATCCGCCCGGATAGGCGCTCCCATTCCGCCAGCCCTGCTGAAAGCCGCAGCTGAAGTCCGCCGGCAGCAATTCCGCGAAGCTGAAGTCGACCTTCGCGAGGTCGTGGACTCCGACGCGCAGAATTCCGCCCTGCACTTCGTTCTCAGTGTCATTTACCGTCTGGAAGAAAAATGGGACGAGGCGTTCGGCGAACTGGAACAGGCCACGCGCCTCATGCCCGATCTTGCCGAGAACCATGGCGCTCTGGCCTACCTTTTCTATCGCCTGGACGATGGCCCGAACGCGATTGGCGAGGCTCGTACGGCGCTCAGCATCGATCCCAATAACGCCGACGCTTATCAATATCTGGGCCTTGGCCTTTACTCCAATTATCAGTATCGGGCCGCGGTTCATGCCTATGCCGAGTCGCTGGCCCGCGATCCCAACAACGCTGACACCTATTACGACATGGGGATTGCCTTGCACGCGGACGGAAATCTGTCCGGTGCCATCGCGGCCTATGAGGAGGCCATTCGCCTGCGACCTGCGTTTTGGGAGGCTCATGCCAACCTGGGGTTGATCCTGCACGAAGAGGGGAACCTCAATCAAGCTGTGACCGAATATCGCGAGGCCAAGCGGATCGCTCCCAACGAGGCCTCCATCCGCAACAATCTGGGCAACACGTATTGCGATCAGGGGAACTACGACTTGGCCATTGAGGAACTGCAAGCACTTTACCGCCAGCATCCCGAGTGGCAGCAGGGCCATGCTTGTCTGGCCAGCGCGTACATGGCAAAGAAGAACTACGACGCCGCGGTGGAGGAACTACGGCTGGCTCTGCGCCAGAACCCGACCGGGTCTACGGAGCACCGCATTCTCGGCCAGGTCCTGCTCCTCAATAACAAGCCAGAGGAGGCCTTGCGCGAACTGCAGCTGGCCGTTTCTCTTAATCCCGATTCGGAGGCGGCACATCACCTGCTGGGCACGGTGTTGTTTCAGCAGCAACAAGTGCACGCTGCCGAGAAGGAATTCCGCGAGGCGCTTCGCCTGAACGCGTCGGCAGAGAATCACTATTCGCTGGCGGCTTGCCTGATGAGCATGGACCGCAACCAGGAGGCCTTGTCCGAACTGGAATTGGCTTCGCGGCTCGATCCCGAGCGCACGCTCTACCGCGCCCGCCGCGAAGAACTTCTCAAGCTGATGAAGGAAACGAAAACGCGCTAAGACAGCCCGGTGGCCGGGCACAATTCGAGCGAAGTTGACCGCTTGGGCAATACCCGCTGATGTACTACGGTGCGTAGGCGAATTTGCAGGCAGTACTTAAACTAAGGTCCAGGCCGAGCCCCATCGGGCTGCGGCAACAAATTAACAGGGAGACGTACGATGGCGACGAACGGAGCCCGATCCCAACAGGCAATTGTTAATGCGGTTGTTCATGCGGCCTTGGCGAAGGAAACGAGCACCCGGCGCATGGATCCCGCGTCCACATCCGACTCGCCGGCGGATGCCCCTCGCAAGGTCTCGGGATACGGTTTGCCGTGCTCGAAATGCCGCCTGTACTATTCTGCCGATCTGGATGTCTGCCCCACTTGCAAACACAACGAGCGTGTTTCCCCCGTCGTGCCCAAAGTGCCGGCCAGAGTGGCGCAGCCTGTAGTCGACCCGATTCCCGACACCACCGTCGTCGAACAGGAGCGCGAGGAATTTCTTCGCCAGTTCAAGTCGCAGCTTTTAGAGGCGCACGCCGAAGTGGTGAACGCGCCGGAATCCGTCTGCAAGTTTGGGGAACACCATTCCGGGGAGCCGGCTACTGCGGAAATTTGCCAGGCCTGCTATGAACATCTGCAAGAGCGTGTCGACATTTTCGAAGCCGCCCTGCACCTGGATCTGAAAGAAGCTGCGCAGATTATTTACGACGCGGTATGGGCCGATCCTTCCGATCCCAGCAAGACGTATCAGAATGCCGCCAGCGCCCTGCTCACCGAACTGCGCAAGCGCGCCGGAATGACCACGGTGCTGGGCCCCTTCCAGCCGCTGTCACATTGAACGCCGTAAGTCGGCGAGTCTCCGTGCAAGTGATTGAGAATTCGTAGGAGGGCCTGGGAGGCTCCAGGACTCATAGTTTTGCGGCGGACGGCGTTTCCCCTGAGCTTGGTATTCTTCGTCGCAGGCATGGCCGTTTCCGGCCCCGCAAAGGCCATTCTAGGCGAGGGCTGGACCCGGTTTTGCTGTTCGAGATTAGTCCGTCTCTTTGTACGTATAAATAAACTGTACAAATATGTATATATATTGGATGTGCAATCTGCAGAGTGCTTTTTGACAGCTTATTCTGCCTTAATGCCTACCCACTTCTTTCCAGCGTAGAGTTTGTAGCCGGCGCCATCCTCCACTAGCTTGAGCGGGACGGCATGTTGCAGCGCTGCCTCAGTCTGAGAGGGCGCGCTGAGCACGTCGTTATTGGCCACGTCCATCACGGTAAACTTGCCGTCCGCGGAGAATCCGAAGCCGTATTCTCCTGGCGTCAACTCAGTTCCTCCGATGTCGAGCTTGGTTTCCGTGATGAGCAAGCCCTGGTATTTCTGCTGGATCGCAGTCGAATACCCCGACGCGTCCACCAGCGCGGCCAACATCATCTTGCCGTCGGCCAGTTGAAATCCGACGGCGTTGCGAACCTGCACCGGCGCTTTCTGGCCGCGAAAGAAGTATTCCGCCGGAACTGCTTTCTTGAGTTCGTCGCTGCTGAGCACATGTTTCGATGCCTGCTGCGCGACCGCCGATGCCAGCATGACGAGAGTGAACGCACCCAGAATCGCCAGACGACTATTCTTCATGACAGTTAATCCTCGGGAGTGAAAGTGAAAAGTGCTTCCGGAACTGTAACTGTTCCGAGGTTCGGGCGCAAATCCAGTGCGCATTCGGAATCGTGCAGGTTGAGTTTCGACAGTCTCCTTCCCACGGGCGTCATCCTGACCGGAGCCGTTTTCAGGCGCAGGGAAGGATCTCGCCCGCAGACCGGCAGCGAGTCCGGGGAAGCTCCCACGCGAGATCCCTCACCCGGCTGAACCCCGCCCGGCTCGGGATGACGTCTCTCAAGAAACTCCAGATATCCTGCGCGTTCAGACGATAACGCAAATTTCGCTTTGCCCGCAAGATTCGGATAGTCCGCTCCACGGCTTCGCCGTAGGCTTTTCTTACTATGACCACCAATGCCATACTCACAGCGGAAAGCTTGATGCCCGCCCGTCAACTCAAACCGGCAACGCAGCCTGAAGCCGCCGCCGACCCGCGCTGGAATGCCGTGCTGGCGCGCGATGCCGCCCACGACGGGGAATTCGTTTTCGCCGTATCGAGTACGGGTGTGTATTGCCGGCCGTCGTGTGCGGCGCGGCGTCCCCGCCGGGAAAACGTACAGTTCTTCCTCAATCCCGAACAGGCCGAGCGAGGTGGATATCGAGCCTGTTTGCGCTGCCGGCCCAAATCGTTTAGCGGCAACAGCGAGTCCGATGGCGTGAAGGCAATTTGCCGCTTCATCGAGCAGCATCTCGACGAGCCGCTGACCCTGGATCGCCTGGGCAAGGAATTCCGCCAGAGCCCGTTTCATCTGCAGCGCCGCTTCAAGGCGGTGCTCGGCATCACGCCGCGTGAGTACGCCGACTCTTGCCGTTTGCGTATGCTGAAGCGCAATCTGCAAGCCGGGGATTCGGTGACCCGCGCCATGTACGACGCCGGATACGGCTCCAGCAGCCGGCTCTACGAACGCACCGCCTCGCAGCTTGGCATGACGCCCGACAAGTACCGCCGGGGCGCCATTGCTGCCGCCATCCGCTACACCTGCGCCGATTCGCCGCTGGGACGGATGCTGATCGCGGCTACCGACCGCGGCATTTGTTCCATCCAGTTTGCCCGATCGGACGGCGAGTTGCTGGAGGGCCTGAAGCGCGAATTCCCCTTCGCCGCACGCAAGCTGGATGAAGGCGGCCTGCGGTCATGGGCGCGCGAATTGCTCAAGCACATGCGCGGCAAAGATCTGGATTCTTCGCTACCGCTCGACATCCGGGCCACAGCCTTTCAGCGTCGCGTGTGGACGTATTTGCAATCGATTCCATTCGGCGCCACGCGATCCTATAGCCAGGTTGCCAAGGCCATCGGCTGGCCCAGCGCCTGCCGCGCCGTTGCCCGCGCTTGCGCTACCAACCCGGTCGCGGTCGCGATCCCGTGCCATCGCGTGGTGCGCGAAGACGGCAGCATGGGAGGCTACCGCTGGGGCATCGAGCGCAAGAAGGCGTTGCTGGAGATGGAGCAGCAGTCGTAGAGACGTAGCTATGCTACGGCTCTCTCTCTAGCATTCGCCACGCCGTAAGCAGAGACGTTGCAAGCAACTTCTCTACGACATCGGTGACGACAGGCCGCCATTTCCGTTTGCGGTGTCGCTCTTGCGATTTCGCACCGCCAGCCAATTCAGCAAACCCACGGCAATCGTCGCCAGCAGAATCAGGGACTGGCCGAAGTCCACTCGCGTTACCAGCGCGGCGCACATTACGACGGCAAGGCCCGCGAAGAGATTGCCCGCGGGCAAGTGGAACCCTGCATTCCCCGGCTGCTTGCGCCGGAGGACTGGGAGAGCGGCACAACACACACCGTAATAGAGCAGGCGGGCGACCGCGGAGAGCGTTACATTCCACCTGAATTCGCCGCTTAGAGCAAAGGCCCAGACGAGAACCGCAAAAACCAGAATCGAAACGTACGGCGTGCGGAATCGGGGATGAACCGCGGCGAACGCTTTAGGAAAATCTCCTTGCTCCGCCAGAGCGAACGTCACCCGCGGCATGCCGAGAATTTTCGCGCTCAGATATCCATAGAAGGAAATCAGCGCGCCCACGGCGACCAAGGCCGCGCCGTAAGACCCAACCGCAACCCGCGCCACGTCGGCCAGTGGACGCTCGCTGCGCGCTGCGTCGGGAAGAACGCCGACAACGACCCACTGAATGAGCGCATATAGAATCGTGCAGGCCAGAAGCGCGGTGAACAGCGCAAATGGTGTATCGCGGCGGGGATCCTTGGCCTCGCTCATGGGAGCGAGCGCGGTTTCGAATCCTCCATAGGCGAATACGAGCAGCAGCACGGCCTTCAACCACTGGCTGGTAGTAACCGCAGAAGGTGTGCCGATTGAGAGTCCGCCGGGATGCGCGTGCAACACGAACAGTCCCATCCCAATGACTGCAAACAGGGGTAGCAGTTTCGCCGCGGTGAAGAAGTTGCTGACCTGCGTACCCGCGCGCACGCCGCGCACATTAATGAACGCGAGCAAGCCGACCAGGATCGTAAGAATCAGAGCGCGCGGCAGAGGGTCCCGGGCCTGCGGCCAGAACTCCCCAAGATAAATCACAAATAGATTGGCATTGGCGGCCGGGGCTGCCACCTGCCCGAGCAACAGCATCCATGCCATCTGAATGCCCATGCCGCGCCCGAAGGCGGCGCGAGCGTACAGGTAGGGGCCACCCGCTTGCTGAAAGCGCGACGCGACCTCGGCAAAGCAGCCGAAGATTATGCCCATCCCAGCCCCGGCCAGGAGCACGGCCACGGGGCTGACCCTCCCGATCAGGCCGGCTACCGTGGACGGCAGTCCGAAGACGCCGCTGCCGATCACGGAGTTCACCACCAGCGCGGTCAGGCTCCAGCGGCCGATAGCCCGAACCAGTTGCTGGTTACGTGGGATTGGCGGGAGCGTTTCCGGCATCGCGTGGTTTTATCACAAATGGGGGATGCTCAGACGACAGTGGTGCATGTGCGCCGGGCTTCGCCCCTTCGATTTCGCTCAGGGCAGGCTCTGGCTTGGACAGCCGAGGCGGTTGTCGCCACATGATCTTTCCCGGCTCATCGCAATGCTTTACCTGGTGACCTTCGACCGAGGACAAGTGCACTAACGACTGCCATTGAAAATCTTGCTCGGGGGCCATGCTTAGTGTGCGCTTTGCGGGCGGGTGAAAAGCCGCGCCAATCCGGCAGTTTGGACGCTGTGACTTTTTCCCGGACCAAAGTAACGCGCAGAATTACGAAAGGCGCATGCCCGTGGGACATCTATTCGCTTCCGGTTGCCGATGAGATGGTTGACAGGCAAACAGAATGGCCATCACCAACATGGACGACCTTCATCTCCGAATCGCGCGCGTTACCGAGGATCTGCGGACCATTCAGCAGGAGCTCAACTGCGCCGCGATGCAGGCTCCGAACGACCCGGAACTCATGGAAGCGCTCAACTCCCTTTCGGAGACGGAGCCCATCGAAACCCTGCGCTCGGCTCTCGACCAGATGCGCCATTTCCTCTGGTTCTATTCGCAGGTAATGAGCAACGAACCGGAATTTGGGGACAAATTGCGACAGGCCGGTACGGCGCAAACCGCAAGCGATGAGACCCCGAAGACAGGGAGCGCTTTTTTGGATCAGCTCTCCCGCGCCGACGAGCTCATGCTGCTTCATCATCTGGCCGACGCAAGACGCCGCAAACCAAACTAAAACTGTTCTCGATTCGCAGAGACGTAGCTTGCTACGTCTCGTTACGCAAAGGCGCTTCACTTAGATGCCCTGCCGCGAACAATCGTCTTAAGTACTTCGCCAGCCGCGCTCAGAACGTTGAAATCCGCGGCAGCCCCCTGAACTAGAATTCCGTGATGGCCTGACAAGCCCACCGCCTGCGCAGGATTCAGCGTGGCCGCCCGCACCGCATCCCGCAAGCTCCAGTCGGAAAACTGGGTCACATTGCGCACGGCACGATCCATGGTGAGTACGCTTCCGGCTAGGCTGCCATTCGAAGTGCACTTGCCGTCTTTCACATCGACTTCGATGGGCCCCAGCTGGTAGCGCCCTTCAGGCATGCCGGTCGCTGAAATCGCATCGGTGATGAGCACGGCGCGTTCGCGTCCTTTCGCCCGCAGAAAAAGCTTCACGATGGGCGGCGCCACATGAATTCCATCGACGATGATGTCGGCGCTCATCCGGTCATCGCTGAGCACTTCGCCGATGATTCCGGGGTCGCGATGGTCCAGCGGGCGCATGGCGTTGAAGGTATGCGTAGCGTGGCGCGCTCCGGCTTTCACCGCATCCTGCGCGATGGGCATCTCGGCGTCGGAGTGCCCGATGCTCACGCAGACCTTGCGCCGCGCCGCCTCCGCAATCACTTCCATCGCGCCAGGAATTTCCGGAGCAATAGTCAGCATGCGCACATGCCCGCGCGCCGCCTGCCAAAGGCGCTCGAAGATTTCGACCGTAGGCGTGACCAGATTTTCCGGCGGATGCACACCTCGCCGCTTGTGGCTGAGAAACGGTCCCTCGAGATGAATGCCCAGCGGTCGTGCTTGCACGGAATTGCCATTAGTCGCGGCCGCGTCGGCTTCGATCGCGTCGGCCAATCGTCCCAGTGCGGCGCAGGTCGCGTCGAGCGGCGCTGCGACGGTTGTCGGAAAATATCCAGTAACGCCGTGGGTGGTTAAGAAGCTGCCCAGGCGCGGGAGTTCGGAGGGCAATGCCCGCATCGCATCCAGTCCAGCTCCGCCGTGCATGTGGATGTCGACAAAACCTGGCGCCAGCACTGTGTCGCCGAAATCGATCAGCGAAGTGTTGCCTGGGACTTCTTTCATCGAGCGCGAAGACACTTCGGAAATGAGGCCATCTTCTACCACGAGCAGCGGGTTTTGAATCTCCTCGATCGGAGTGTAAAGTCGTCTTGCAGTAAATGCGGTTTTCATGAGGGTAGGGGAGCGAAAACCTATCCTAGCCGTCGGTGGGGTTTCAGACAACACGGACGATCAGGTCGGGTTCAGTTCGAGTTCAAACCGGAACCCCCGGTGGGCCATGATTGCCCCAACAAGACGATCGCTGCAAGAGGTCACTGGGGCGCGTCACCGAGTGTTATAATTTTGCTGTATCCAGTAAATCCTGCTGCGGGCGCGTCGCAATTTCTCTGGCGCCCCTGCACACGTCGGGGAGTGGCTCAGCCTGGTAGAGCACCTGGTTCGGGACCAGGGGGTCGGAGGTTCAAATCCTCTCTCCCCGACCATTTCTAAAGGACTTATCGGAACTCACAGTGGGCGCACTTGGGC
>Ga0187872_10003845_pt1 | contig 11706 bp, 11 predicted proteins | sample June2016WEW_16_4_FD_132973 | JGI IMG/M metagenome (GOLD analysis project Ga0187872, IMG submission 132973) | Peatland microbial communities from SPRUCE experiment site at the Marcell Experimental Forest, Minnesota, USA - June2016WEW_16_40 | ecosystem: Environmental > Terrestrial > Soil >...
GATCCCAGGATGCAATTTGATTTTTCAAAATCCCCACGCACTCCTCCACGCTCCGTCCCGCGGTATCGACCGCAATATGGTCGCGGCCCCATGCGTGGTACTCCCGGTTGGCGATCTCACCCCATTCCGGCAGCCGCAATCCGGCGATATCGCTCGAGCGCGTTTCCGCTCTGCGACGATGCTCGCCGGCATCGGAACACGTCAGCTCGATTTCCATCGCGCGAGCCCCGGCGCGAGCCGCCACCGCAACCCAGGCATCGCGAGTGAGCTCGAGCGGATTGACGGAATCCGCAACCACCGGTAATCCCAGGCGGAGATTATCTTCCGCAACCGCGTATCCCACACGGTACCCCGCGTCGTCAAGAGATCCTTCAAACCCCCGCGAATCGCGCATGGCTTGTTCAATCGAGTCGATGCGCAAATATACCGCGCCGAGTTGACGAGCCAATTCCCGGCCGATCGCCGTCTTTCCCACGCCCGGCAAACCGCTCAGAATCATCAGCATTGGCGTGTCCCGCCGCGAACCCGTTCCCATATCGGCGATAGTAACCGGAAAACCGGTCACAAGAGTCCGAAATATTTTTTCGCGCCACAAACTAAGTGACTTATTCCCATTTCCAAGCTTCCGCGTGCCGGCTTTTCCGATGTCGCCGGTCTAGCATGGGGGCAGTGGGAGGGCCCTCGGTGCAAAAGCCACTGGGCCCTTTCCAATCCCAGCGAAGAGAAGGTCAAAGAATGCAGTCAGCCAGTCACCCTAACGTCCACGAGCCATGGCGCCCGTGGTCGGAGTCGCAAACCCTCTACGTGGCTTCCGCCTATAGCAACCCGGTGCGTTGGCGCTCGCGCCGCACGCTGTTCAACGACTTTCGCCAGCACATGGCGGCCAGCCCGAACGTAGCTCTGTACGTGGGCGAAATCCAGTACGGCGATCGCCCCTTCGAGGTGACCGGCGCCGCCAACCCGCTCGATCTTCAATTGCGCACGACGGACGAGATGTGGCACAAGGAAAACCTGTTGAACCTGGTGGTCCAACGTTTTCCGCCGGACTGGAAGTATGGCGCCATCGTCGACGGCGATTTCCATATGACCCGCCCGGACTGGGCTCTGGAAGCCGTCCACCAGTTGCAGCATTACGATTTCGCGCAGCTCTTCAGCAGTTATGCGCCGCTTTCCGCCGATCACCGGCCCACATCCACCGCACCCGGCTTTGCTTACTCTTACCTGACGACGCGGCAGGCGCCATCGGCCAACCTGCCCTCTCACGTGGGCGCTCCGGGCGGCGCTTGGGCTTTCCGGCGCGAGGCGTTCGACCAGGTTGGCGGCATGCTGGACACCTGCATTCTAGGTTCGGCCGATTGGCACATGGCCATGGCGCTGGCCGGAGAACCCGACCGGCACTGGGAAGTCCGCGAATGCGGCGACCCCTACGTGCGCAAGATCGCCGCCTGGACCAAACGCGCCGAAGCCATCAAGGGCAACATCGGTTACATCGCGAATCACGCCATTCATCACTTCCACGGCCCTATGTCGAAGCGCGGCTACGGCTCCCGCTCCCGCATCCTGCGCGACCATCGCTTCGATCCCGATCAGGATCTGCGCCGCGATTGGCAAGGCCTCTGGCGCTTCGCCGGCAACAAACCAAAGCTGCGCGACGACATCCGCGCCTATTTCCGCGAGCGGAATGAAGATTCGGTGGATCTGGGCCCGCGCGAACGGCAGTTGGTGTGATGGGGAACGTCCCAGGTGCGGGCCGCCAGTGTCGGGGCGACCCTGGGCCAACCAGGGCCGCTGCGATTTGGTGAGTGATATGCTGGCGGGGTGGCGAAACGGAAACGGCGTCTGGGGCGGATCTGGGATCGCCTCCATGATCTCCGTATGCTGGTCTGGATCGGCGACGCGCTGCATCGGGCATGGCAACAACGAGGAGTACCGCTTATGATCATTACAGCCCTTCCCGCAATTGTTGGGGGCGCGATCGCCTTCATCAAGAACGCCTCGGGGTTGGTGTTCGTTTCGATTGAAGCTGCATGTATCTTGGTTCCAGCGGCGGTTATTGTGGTTTTCTTCCGGCCTAGGCGACCCCTGCCTGAGGAATATCCGCCGTCGGCTGCCTCGGAAGCGGCCCTCGGCAATACGAGGCCGCTGATCCACCGAATTGACTTTGATTACCTACCCGAAGGCTCGCCCCTCGGGCACGGTTGGGAATTGGCAAAGGAAGAAATAGCCGGAACTCTGCCCAAGATCGACGCCTTGCATGACGAGGTGACCCCGCGGGAAACGATCATGTCAATCGAGAGCCGGGGCTGGTACGCGCTGGACTATCCGCTACCGCATGTGAGCGTCTACCATGGAGTCCGGTTCACGGCGCGTATCGCGGACAGTGGCGTTGTGTACCTGAAGCTTCGGATATGGACGCCGGAGCGCAAGCCGAGGGAGGGATGGCTTGCGCAGTTGCCTGTTGGCGGCACCATTCCGCACGGCGACGGGTCAATCGAATGGCAGGTCAGTCAGCCCACGAAAGTATTGCCGAGCGGATGGGTCCTCTTTGATCTCTCCCTTCCAGACCAGGTGAGGGCGACCTTCCAATGTCCGGAGTACCAGCTCCTCGGTATTCGAGTGCGAGGGTCCCTCGCCATCTCGCCCATCGAGTTTTTTGGCCCGGTCACCGGGTGAATCGTCGCTTAACGGGTCCACGCGCAAGCACAAGCCTTGCTGACCACGATGACGCTCCTGTTCCTGACCAATTCTTAACCAGGAATCGTCAATTTACGAGGCGGAACGCTTCAGTACCCGTCTTCGGCTGAGCTCTGAACGGCTCGCGCCAGGGCCGGCGCGTCGTTGATGCCATCGCCCACCATGGCCACGCGTTTCCCTTCGGCTTGCAGTTTGCGCACGGCCGTGGCGCCAACATTGGGGCGCAATAACGGAAGTCAGGCGGTTTTTCGGAATTCTGTTACGATGTTGGCAGTGATCGGGGAATTTGTGTGCTTACGCGTTTAAAGGTCGCAGGATTCAAGAATCTGGTCGACGTGGATGTCCGCTTTGGACCCTTCACTTGCATCGCAGGCGCGAACGGCGTTGGCAAATCTAACCTCTTCGACGCGATCAAGTTTCTGAGCGCTCTCGCAGACCATCAACTTCTTGACGCGGCGATGTCGGTTCGTGACGAAGGGAATCGCACAGGCGACCTCCGAAGCCTGTTTCATCGAATTGGCGATCGTTATGACGAGAAGATGGACTTCGAAGCCGAAATGATCGTGCCGGCCGAGGGCCACGACGATCTCGGCCAGTTGGCGACAGCAAGCACAACTTTTCTCCGCTACGAACTCTCGCTCGGTTACCGGAGGGGCGACCCTGCACCGAGCATGGGCGGCATGGAGATCCTCAAGGAGGGGCTGTCTTACATAAAGCGTGGCGAAACACAGAAACATCTGGTGTTTAGAAACGATCCGAAGAGCTGGCGGCGTTCGGCTGTCGCTGGCGATCGAAGGTCGCCATTCATCTCTACCGAGCCGGGGGAGGAGGGGCCGGTAATAAAGATTCACCAAGATGGCGGCAGCAGCGGGAAGCCTCGCTCCCTCCTGGCTGCGAACCTGCCGCGAACGGCACTGTCGGCCGCGAACGCCGCCGAAAGCCCAACAGCGACGCTAGCCCGCCGGGAGATGCAGTCTTGGAGACTCCTGCAACTGGAACCTTCGGCTCTCAGGCAGCCGGATCCGTTCACTGCGCCGGCCAAGCTTGCTCAAGACGGTTCCCATCTTGCCGCCACTCTCCACCATTTAGCGCGATTCGCGTTTCGGCGCGAACAAGCCGGCATGGATGAGGGGGGGACCGACAGCCTGAGTGAAGAGGCTGCGGCCCAGCGCGTATACACTCAGGTCGCCAATCGGCTTTCCGAGCTAATCGATGACGTGCACGCAGTGGCCGTAGATCGAGACGAGCGCCGTGAACTACTGACACTGATGGTCACTGGCTCGGACGGCACGCGACATCCGGCGCGCGCGTTGTCCGACGGCACGTTGCGTTTTCTTGCGCTCGCGGTGCTTCTGCAGGACCCGGAAGCAAGAGGGGTCATCTGCCTCGAAGAACCCGAGAACGGTATTCACCCGGAGCGGATTCCGGCCATGCTTCGCCTCCTGCAGGACATCGTCACCGACGTCGAAGCCCCGGTAGGCGACGACAATCCGCTGCGTCAAATCATAATCAACACGCACTCCCCAGCGGTGGTGACTCAGGTTCCAGATGAAAGTCTCCTGCTCGCCGAGCTCCGCGAGTTTGTCCGCGATGGCGCCCGGTTTAAGGGGCTCTCGTTCGCTTGCCTTCCAGGTACCTGGAGGGCGGAGCTTGAAGGAGCGAGAATTGTGCCGCGTGGAAAACTCCTGGCCTACTTGAATCCCAGCGCGTTAGGCTCGCCAATAGGAGAAAACAGCCCAAGCGCTAAAACCCGGGTTAGGCGTGTCGGGGATCGGTCGGATCTCCAGCCGTACCTCCCCTTCGGCGAAACCGCTTGAGCGATCTCATTTACACTCTACTGTCGGACGGAAGCTCCGACTCCGCTCTGATGCCGATCCTCACATGGCTCCTACAGGCTAACGGCGTCCAGTGCGCGATCCATGGACAATGGGCGGAGCTCCGATGGTTGCGTCGCCCGCCGGCCGCTTTGGCCGCGCGTCTTCGACTAGCGGTCGACCTGTTTCCTTGCGAACTCTTGTTCGTCCATAGCGACGCCGAAGCCATGCCGCGCGAGTCTCGGCACAATGAAATCAGGAGTGCCGTGGCCGAGGCGTTTGACAACGTGAATCTGCTACCGTGGATTCCTGTCATACCGGTCCGCATGCGGGAAGCCTGGTTGCTCTTTGACGAGATTGCGATACGCAAGGCCGCCGGAAACCCCTCGGGTAGAGTACCGCTGGAACTTCCCCGACTCGCTCGGTGTGAGGACTTGCCGGACCCGAAAGCCCTTCTTGAGGACATTCTGCGTTCGGCGAGCGGTCTCAGTGCTCGCCGGCGGGCCAAACTCCGGGTCGACACAATGATGCGCCGAATTCCCGAATATGCCCGAGAATTCTCGTCGTTGCGCGCGCTCCCAGCCTTCGCGGCTTTGGAGGGCGAGTTGCAAAACGCTGTTACTGCCAACGGCTGGAATCGGCGATGATTTGGCGACACGGCCCGCACCGCGGGGAAAGCACCGACCACAGGCGGCGCGGCCAGGATTACGCGAGAATGTTCCTACCTCGCCCGCAGCCGCAAGCTATTCGTCACCACCGAGACGCTCGAAAGCGCCATGGCCGCGGCCGCCAGCATGGGCGAGAGCAGGCCGAATGCGGCCACCGGGATTCCCACGGTGTTATAGCCGAAGGCCCAGAACAGGTTCTGCCGGATCACGCGCATCGTACTCCGCGAAAGCTCGATCGCTTCGGCCACGCCGTTCAGGTCGTTTCGCATCAGGGTGACGCCGCCGGCTTCGATGGCGATATCCGTGCCCGTGCCCATGGCGATGCCCAGATCGGCCTGCGCCAGGGCGGGAGCGTCGTTAATGCCATCGCCCACCATGGCCACGCGTTTCCCTTCGGCCTGCAGTTTGCGCACGGCATCCACTTTGCCTTCCGGCAGCACCTCGGCCAGCACGTGTTCGATTCCGGCCGATCGCGCAATCCTTTCCGCGGTCTGTCTCCGGTCGCCGGTGAGCATCCAAACTTCCAGGCCGAGCCGGCGCAACGCCCCGACCGCCTCGGCGGCTTCCGGTTTCAACGTATCGGCAACTTCGATTTCCCCGGCCAGCCGGCCGTCCACCGTCACCTGAATGCCCGGCCGGCTCACTACTACCTCGCGGCCGTTCACGCGCGCGCGTACGCCGTAGCCCGCCTGCGCGCTCCAATCGCCGGCTTCTTCAAGCCCGATTCCGCGCGCCGCCGCGGCTTCCACCACGGCTTTGCCCAATGGGTGCTCGGAGTGCCGTTCGGCGGAAGCTGCCAGCCCCAACAACTCGCTTTCGCTGAAACCGGGCGCCGGCGCGACCATCGTCACTTCGGGTTTGCCCGTCGTAATCGTTCCGGTCTTGTCGAGCACCACGCAATCGATGCGATGCGCGGCTTCGAGCGCTTCGCCGCCGCGAAACAAAATCCCCCGCGCCGCGCCCCGGCCGGTAGCCACCATGATGGCTGTGGGAGTAGCCAGGCCCAAAGCGCACGGGCACGCGATGATCAGCACCGCCACCGCGTTGACCATGGCTTGCGGAAACGGCGCGAAGAACAGCCAAGCCGCCAAGGTAATCGCCGCCGCAATCAGCACGCCCAAGGTGAAATAGCCGCTCACCACGTCGGCCAGCCTCGCCACCGGCGCGCGCGAGCCCTGCGCCTGCTTCACCAGCTCGATCATGCGCTCCAGCATGGTGCCGCGTCCCACTCGCGTGGCCTGGTAGCGGAAGCTGCCCGCGCGATTGATGCTGCCCGCGAAGACCGCGCTCTCTACGTCCTTCTCCACCGGAATGCTTTCGCCGGTCAGCATGGATTCGTCCACCGACGAGTGGCCGTCCACGATTTTGCCGTCGCACGGAATCCGCTCGCCGGGCCGCACCGCTACGATATCGCTGGGCGACACTTCCGCCGCGCCGATTTCGATCTCTTTGCCATCGCGCACCACGCGCGCCGTGGCCGGAGCCAGTTCCAGCAGCCGCCGAATGGCGTCGCCTGCCTGGCCGCGCGCCCGCGCCTCCAAAAGCCTGCCCAGCAGAATCAGCGCGATGATGGTCGCCGCCGCCTCGAAATACACCTCGTGCGCCCCGCGCAAGGTGGCGTACACGGAATAGAGAAACGCCGCCCCGGTGCCCAACGATACCAGCGAATTCATGTTCGCCGAGCCGTGCCGCAGTGCTTTCCATGCAGCCCGATAAAAGCCGGCGCCGGCGTAGAAGATCACAGGCAAGGAAAGCGCCAACTGCAGCCACGGTGCCCAGTGCATCATACCCAGCCACACCACCGGCGCGGTAAACAATACCGCAACCGCCAGCTGCCGCCGCTGGGCCGGTACCTCGGCATCGGAGCGGACTTCGGATGGCGGCACGCCGTAGCCGAGATCTTCGATGGCCGATACCAGATCGCGTACCCCGATACGGGCGCCGTCGTATTCCACCGTCGCGGTATTGGTGGCCAGGTTCACGCTGGCGCGTTCCACGCCCGGCGCCGCCGCCAGCGCCAGTTCGATCGCTCGGGAACACGCCGCGCACGTCATTCCGGAAACCGGCAGATCCACGCGCTCGCGGGTTTCCGGGGTCGTACGATGGTTCTCCGCCGTCTTCATGCCGGCACTCGATAACCGAGCTGCCGCACCGCCGCGGCCAGCGCTTCCGGCTTTACCTGGTTTTCGTCATACTCCACGGTGGCGCTCTTCTCTTCGAGCGTCACCGTGGCTTTGCGCACACCCGGAGTGGCCGATAGTCTGCGCTCGACGCCCCGCGCGCAGTTCTGGCACGTCATGCCTTCGACCGGCATTTTCAAAGTCTGCATACTAAATATGATGACAAGGTAAGCGGCGCCGATGCGAAGCACCCGGCTTTCAGCCATCAGCCGTCAGCCACCAGCTAAACCGGTTCGCTGATCGCTGACTGCTGACCGCTCCTTCTCACGCGCTCAATCCGCCCTTCAGCCCCAACTCCTCCGCTCGGGCCTGCATGGCCTTCACGCAGAAATCGACATGATCGTCCAGCGGCACACCCAGCCCGGCCGCGCCGTCGACGATGTCCTGACGGTTCACCGCCCGCGCAAATGCCTTGTCCTTCATCTTCTTCTTCACCGACGCCACGTCCACTTCAAACACGCTGCGGTGCGGTTTCACGTACGAGATCGCCGTGATGAAACCGGCCAGCTCGTCGCAGGCGTACAAGGTTTTTTGCAAGGCGGTTTCCCGCGGAACTCCGGTGTGGTTGGCGTGCGACAGGATGGCGCGGCGGATGTCTTCTTCCACTCCGCGCTCGGCCAGAATCGCCTCGCCCTTCTGCGGATGCTCTTCGAGGGTGGGATGAATTTCCCAATCGAAATCGTGCAGCAGCGCCGTCACCGACCACTTTCGTTCATCCTCACCCAGCTTTCTTGCGTAGGCGGCGACGCAAGTCTCCACCGCCAGCGCGTGCTTGCGCAGGCTGTCGGACTGAGTGAATTCGCATAGGATCTTCCAGGCCAGTTCGCGGTCGGTCACGAAGTCAATCATACTACCCCTAGCGCAGGGAAATGCGTGACACGCGCCCTCGGCGTTCCGCGCCCCACCTTGGGACGCTCTGTAGGGCGCCCAGCCAGGCCCGATTGCGATATGCTAGCTTGCATGTCAAAATCCGCTAGCCCGATTCCGGCCGGCTTCCACAGCGTCAATGTGCACTTGTATGTGGAGGGAGCGGCCGAATATATCGACTTTCTGGCCCGCGCGTTCGCCGGCGTGGAGATCTCCCGTTCGCCGGCCCCCAGCGGAAAGCTGATGCACGCCCAGGTGCGCATCGGCGATTCCATGCTGATGTTCTCCGACGACTTTTCAGCCGAATTCGGCATGCCGCCGCTGGCCAAGGGGCGAATGCCTTTTCTCATGCATCTTTACGTCCCCGACGTGGATGCCGCGTGGGAACGCGCCGTGGCCGCCGGCTGCGAAGTGACCATGCCGCTCTCCGACCAGTTTTGGGGCGACCGCTATGGCCACGTGCGCGACCCGTTCGGGGTATTGTGGGCGCTGGCCACGCGAACCGAGGACCTCACGCCGGCGGAAATTCAAGAGCGCCAGGCCAAAGCTTTTGCCGCGGGCCATCCCTCGTAAGGCGCGGCTGGTTGGAAGACACATGGCGACTCTCGTGCTCATCGAGTATTCTGAGGCCAGCGCGGAAGTGCGGGCGGTCTATGACGACATCATGACCACCCGCCGGACCGATTGGATCAACAACTTTTGGAAAGCGCTGGCCAACGATCCTCCTACGCTGCGCCGGACCTGGGAAAGCGTGAAGCAGATCATGGCGCCGGGCGCGTTGGACCCGCTCACCAAGGAGCTGATTTATGTGGCCGTCAGCGCCAGCAACCAGTGCCCCTACTGCATCGCTTCGCATACCGCCGCCGCGCGCAAGGCCGGCATGAGCGACCGGATGTTCGCCGAATTGATGGCGGTGGTAGGCATGGCGAATGAAACCAACCGGCTGGCCAGCGGATACCAGGTGGAGATTGACGAACGATTCCGCGGATGATGCGGGCTGGGGCGAGAGACTGATCACTGACAACTGATCACTGATGACTCATCGCTGACAATTCTTCCTCGATCGCCGCCAGAAACTCCTTGCCCGGCGGCTGCAGATAGAAATGTCCGCCGTGGAAGCGGCGCAGGCGGAAGGGGCCGGTGGTTTGCTCCCGCCATGCCGCCAAGTGCGCTTCGGTGACGTTGGTATCGGCCGTGCCGCCGCAGGCGCAGATTGGGCAATTGAGCGGCGGCTCTTCCGCGTACACGTAGCGGCGATAGAGCGCCGCATCGGCGCGCAGCGCGGGCAGCAGCACGGCACGCGCCGCGGCATCTTCCCACAAGGCTTGCGAAGTGCCCTCCAGGCGGGCGAGCTCCGCCAGCAGTTGTTCGTCGGTTAGGTCCGGCGGCGGCGAATGATCGCGGCGAAACTGCGGCGCCCGCGCGCCGGAGGCAATCAACACTCGCGGCTGAGCCAGACCGCGCCGGCGCAACTCCCGCGCCAATTCAAAACCCACCACGGCGCCCATGCTGTGGCCGAAAAACCCGAACGGCCGGTCGAGATAACAGGCCAACGCATCGGCCAGCGCGGTCACCAGCGGGGCCATGCGCTCGAAGGGCGCTTCCAGTTGCCGCGATTCCCTGCCCGGCAGCCGCACCGGACAGACCGGCATGGTTCGGTCAAAACCGGCCGCCCAAGCGGCGAAGCCCGACGCGCCGCCGCCGGCATGCGGAAAACAGAACAGCCTGGGGCCTTCCGCTCGTTCGATGCCGGGAAACCACGCTGCCGCGGGAGCCTGCTTGCGCAACCGCAGCGCCAATAACCGCCGCTTCTCGACCGAGAGCGCCGCCATCGCGGCAACAGGGGCGGCGCTCTCCCCATTGGCGCTCTTCGATTCCGCCGCCCGCTTCGGCTTTGCCAGTACATCCTCCAGCAACTTCTCGAAAAGTTCCACGCTGAGGCTCCCGGCATGGGCCAGAGCGGCGGCGCGGGAGGCGCGCGAGATTTCGGTCCAGTGCGCCCGATCCGTGAGGAGCCGCCGCAGCGTTTCCCGCCACGCTGTGATGTCCTGCGGCGGCACGTGCGCCACCGGCGCCATCTGGTCGTCCAGCTCGGTTGCGTAAGTTTGGATGGGCGTCACCGGCAGCAGATGCGGCACGCCCAGCTTGGCTTCCTCCAGGCCGCCCACCGCGCTGGCCATCACCGGCACTCCCCGCGCCATAGCTTCCAGCACCATGCGCGAACGCGCCTCCGCCCACAAGGAAGGCACCAGCAACACCCGCGTACGCTCCAGCAGCCGGTTGATGTCGTCCACCGGATCGAGCACCGCGATATTTTGCCGCGCCGCCAGCGCCGCACGGTCCGCGCGATTGGTTCCCCAGGTGGGCACGGCCGCGAAAGCGACCTCCGGCATGCTGTCCGCCAAGCCCAACAGAATGGCGATTCCCTTCACCGCGCAAGGATTCACCAGGGTGACGAATTCGCTATCGAAACGGCCCAGGTCGGGGCACACCTCGGGCTCCAGTAGCGAGATCGGCACGTGCACCGCGCCCACGCCGCCATGCCGCCGGGTGTATTCGGCCACGTACTCGCTGACGCATACCACCCGATCCGCCTGCCGGATTCGCGCCGCCTTGGCTTCGCTCGGAAAAGCGCAATCCGGACCGAACGGCACCGCCACGGTAGCCCGCACCAGGTACACCACGCGGGCATGCGGATCGTCGAGGGCCGCGCCCAGCAGGAGCTGCGCCGGATCGTCGGTGGAAGCCAGAATCACATCGGGGTGAAACTCGGCTACAGCGCCGGCGAAATGCGCCCGCGAATTGCCTTCCGTCACCACGCTCACCGTCACCCGGTTCCGTTCGAACTCCACCAAGCCGCTGGCCGTCGTCCGCGCCACGACTCCGCGCGCCGCTAATTCCGCCAGATAAGCCTCGCGCTCGCGCGCCCCGAACGTGGCAATGCGCGCCACCGCCCGGCAGGTGTGCCCGCGCGCCGCGAGCGCCTCAATCAGCAGGCGGTTGGATTTGTCGCCGCCGCCATAAGCGGGAAAGTAAAGCGAATTCTGTGCCAGCAGGATACGCATCCCTACTCATGGTAATCGAGGGTCGCGGGGCGGATGCCGTCTGCCTCGGTACAATGAAGAACCCGGCCGCATATGTCCACCGACGAAAGGCTTCTCTCCAACCCTGGGATCCTGATCGTTACTGGCGCCAGCACCGGGATTGGCGCGGCGATTGCGAGCCTCGCCGCCCGGCGCGGCTATTCCGTCTGCGTCGACTTTCTTCGCGGGCGAGAGGCTGCCGCGCAGGTTGTGAACGCCATCGAGCGCGAGGCATCCTACGTCACAGGCACAATCGTCGACGTAACCGGCGGCCGTTAGCCGTGCCTCTTCGCGGCTCTTGCTATCATGATGCTCGGATCGGGGGACTGATGCCGCTTTGGCTCTCGGAACGCGACGTGCGCCAAGCATTGGCCATGCCGGCGCTGATCGACGCCATGGA